>Ga0222422_100294_pt1 | contig 20912 bp, 17 predicted proteins | sample 3A1ome_FD_182469 | JGI IMG/M metagenome (GOLD analysis project Ga0222422, IMG submission 182469) | Enriched microbial communities from leaf-cutter ant dump, University of Wisconsin, Madison, United States - 3A110A (version 2) | ecosystem: Environmental > Terrestrial > Nest > Insects nest > Nest...
ACGCCGGGACCGTCGGCGTGCCGTTCGAGGATTGCCTTCCACAGGGAACGAAGCCGGGCGAGCGGGAGAAGCGCCTGTATCTCGTGAAGGTCGTGAGCGTGCCCGGACCTGTCACGGTGGCGGCCGCGATGACGGAGTACGAGTTCGAGGTCAGGGCGTCCTCCGTCGAAAAGGCATGCCGGATGGTCCTCTCCGGTCCGGTCCGCGACCCCGACGTTGCCCCGAGAACCGCCTACCGGGCCTATACCCAGGAATACATTGCGCCGGATTGGGACCGCTATGCCATGGCGGCGCAAATCCGGATGGGGCATGCGGAGGACATCTCCGACGCCGTGGGAAGGGCGTTCCGGACGGGGTTCGCCCCCCGCCCCTACTTTCCGTCGGCGGCGACGGCGGAGCAGGAGCGGCTGGAGAGTTTCGACCCCGTCGCCGCGGCAGGGTTGGCCTTGGGCGCCGCCGGGTTTGAAACCGGAAGCGTGGACGGGGTCAGGCAGGCGCTTTCGTCCCTCAGGACGTATTCGGATCGCGCCGGCGTTGAATTCGGAGATGTCGTGGAGGATGTGATCGAGGACGTGAGGGCTGTCGGCCCGGCCATGCGTTGATGGCCGTTCGACTTTCCAATGATTGGGCAACGGTTTAGGGGAATGCTGACGTGTCCTTGAAGGATCGCATCATGTTGGTAAATTTCGAACAGGCGCTGGCTTGCATCAAGGAAGTTATGGAGCGCCACGTTCTCAAGCATGGGGAGGCCCCTCCTTTCATTGTCGCCGTGGGTGGAACGGCGCTGGCTGCCCATGGCATCAGGCCGCTCTCGAAGGATGTAGATTATTATTCTCCCGACATCGATGAGGACGTTGTTCATCAGGTCGAACAGGAGATGAAGTCTGTTTACGGACGTGACTTCAAGATCGACGCAACCCCGGGAGAGAACATCTGGGGGCCTATAATTTTCAGGGACATCGCTGAATCCGGAGAGAAAACAGTCCTTTCGATCAGAGAGTTCAATATTCCGGTCAGGGTGCTGTCTGTCGAAGACTTGGTGATGGTCAAGCTCGTTGCGGGCAGGACCAAGGACAGGCTGGATTTGCCTTTGCTTGCGGAAAGGGTGGAACCCGAAGCTTTGGTTGCCAGATTCAATGTCGTGTCTCGCTGGCATGGAGACCGGGCGGCGGCCATGTCGTTCGCCGATGCCTTTGTGGACTTCCTCGTCGAATATAAGGAAATGAACGCCCGGGAATGCATCGACAGGCTGAGCTTGCCAGACTATGTGAAGGAGATGCTCGTCGAAGCGCGATGTCTCACCGATGAGGATCAAGACAATGTGTCTGGACTTTCAACGTAAGGCTGAAATCGCACTCGAAAAGCAAGGGGAAAGCCTTCGCCGGATCGTTTGCTTGATCGATTGCCGAATCGATTGGCAGAACTGGCCCCCTGAGGACCGTCGTGTTCTTGCGTCGGCGCTGTTTCCCGAATCTGCTTCGTCTTTCGAAATCATGAAGGCCGAAACTCTCGCTCGGCATCTTTTTCGAGGCGACGTTCCCGACATTCGCCAGATGTCGGTCGTTGACCATGTGGGAGAAGCGGACCGTGTTCGTGCCGATCTGGCCGGACTGGTTCGACTCGGTGCGGGCCGCTATCTCTCGGCGCAGATCGCCTCCGAGGCGGAAGAGCCAACGGTGGTCCGGCCTTAGGCGCCAAAGCTGACAGTAAATGGGTCTTCCCTAGGAACCATCCGCGCGAGCCTGGCAACCATGAAGGCATAGGGCATGGCGGCCTCGGTCTCCTCCTTGGTCATCGGCTGACCTTGCATGGCTTCGAGACGTTTCCTGGTGACGGGGCCCCATCCTGACTTTTCGGACGCCTGACCGTTTTCCAGCCATCGCATGGCCCATTCTTCCGGGTGATGGCATCCGTCGACGTCGAAGACCATGCCTCCGACCTGGTAGCCGGCATGGATCAGGTACGGAGCGCCTCGGGTGATCCGGGTGCTCCCCGGTTCCATGCGGTCGTAGACGGCGACCAAACCCGTCCCCTGCCCTGCGAACGTGTCCTCCAGAGCCACCGCGAACACTTCGCAGTCGCCCTGCGTATACTTGCTCCGCGGATCGACGCCGTCCGGCGTGGGTAGTTCCAACAGGATTTCGAGTGCCAGGGAAGGCTCGTCGACAACGAATTCAGGCAGGTCTACGACATGCCGTTCCTGCCCGCGTTCGAGGACAAGGTCGGTTGGCCTGTAGCCGTCCGAAAACCATGATGACAGGTCCTCTCCGGACTCGACGCGAAGCCTCTCGCCGGTGTCCCTGTCTTCCAGATGCCATTCGAAATCCATTTCGCCGTTCTCCTTTCGCGCAAGGATGCGCGGCCGGCCTGCATGGGCAAAGAGGCATCGCGTCCATGTTGCCTATTGCCACCGTCGCTCATACCGTAATCGGGTCCGTCGAGACAGTGGCAGGAGGTTATGATGGTCGATTTCGCGAAGATGCATGCGGACTGGTACGCTGGGCTGGATGACGAGGCCCGCGCCCGCGTTGACGCTGCCCGCGCGAAGGAAGCCAGGGCCGAGGCGACCGCCATGGAGGTGGATGCCACTTTCCAGAGGTTCGGCACCCATGACGGAGGCAAGACCTCCTTCGTCGCGAAGACGTGGACGGCTCCCGTGAAAATGCGGATCGAGGAGCGTGACCACGCCGACGGAAGCAAGTCGGAAATCCTCGCCTTCGTCGGCTCCGTGACCGGACACGAACGCTATTCGCTGGACGAATCCCTGGCGAACATGCTCATGGACCCCGAAGAGCGCCGCGCCCGGCCGGACTGGTATGTGTGCGCAGGCAGCCTGAAATACGAATCCTGCTGCGTGAAGACGGAGGCCGTCGAAGCCTACGTGCGCAGGATGCGGCCTCACCTGTTCGAGCAGGCACCCGCGCCTGCCATGTGAGGCGTCGCCTCACATGCTTAGGTAATCGGGGCCGCCGCCTTCCTTCGCCTTGTGGACGAGATCGCCGCGATGAGCTTGTCCATCGCCGCCTCGCCCGCCTGCATGCATCTTCTCGGAAAGGCATTCCCGTCGAACGTCGCCGGGTCTGCTTCCTGCGCGAGCTGCAGCAGGCATTCCGCCTGGAGCGGTGTGAGCTCAAGTTTGATCGCCATGCGTGCCTCCGTTTCTGGCTGTCCTATTCCTACTTGGCCAGGAAACCGGAGGCATGTGCGGGGAGTAGTCACCAAGAATTGGTGGTTACCTGCCGTTTTCTGTAGATGGCGGCGTGATGGAGCTTGTTTCCACGCCGGAAACGGCTCTCAGGCTCTCGATCCGGCGGTCAAGGGCGGCCCTGTCGGCCGCCAGCGTTTTCTCGAAATGCTGCATGAGGGCGTCGCAGTCCCCTTTGCCGAACTCGCCCATCGCCCCGATGTCGGCCGTGACCTTTATGAAACCTTCCGCCTGCACGTATTCGAGGAAGGAAAGAGCGATCATGGAAAGATAGTATTTCTCGGACGGAGGCAGCTCCGCCCAGTAGGGCATGCCGTTCGGGTAGCCCGCCGCGTCGGTGAGGGCGTTGTAATATAGTCTGCCCGCCCGGGCGTTGCGTTCTGCCTTGCTTGTCATGGCTTGTGCCCGCTTCTTTCTCGATCCCTGTTTACGGGGTCGCTTTCGTCGTGACTTTCCAGCTTGCCGTTACGCCGCCGATCGCCATCGCCCGGTTGACGACCGTGCCGTAGGTGGCGGGAGCGGTTACCCTCATCTGGACCCAGGTTCCGGGATTAATCTTAGTGGGGCGTCCTGTGGAACCGGAGTTGTAGAAGTCGTCGTCGTTGCAAAGCGACGGATCTTCCTTCGTGCAGACGCGGTAGTAGGCAAGCGGAGGGCCAGACGAGATGGCCGTGACCGCGATGCTGGCAGGGTCGGAAAGTCCCGTGATCTTGATCCAGTCCGTGTATTGGTACGTCGAGACCTCCGCGTTGGAGACGTCTGCGAAGCTGAACGGATCGGGAACGGCTTTTTCTGCCCGGGTCGTTATCTTCCATCCAGCGGAAGCTCCTCCTATCGCCATCCCTCGATTGATGACGGTTGAATAGGCGTCAGGAGAGGTTACCCTCATCTGGACCCAGGAGTCATTCTGGATTTTCGTCGGGCGCCCGTTGGAACCGGAGTTGTAGAAGTTGTCGTCGTTGCAAAGCGACGGATCTTCCTGCGTGCAGACGCGGTAGTAGGCGTACGGAAGGCCGGCCGAGGTGGCCGTGACCGCGATGTCGGCAGGGTCGGAGAGGCCCGTTATCCTGATCCAGTCCGTGTATTGGTACGTTGAGAGCTCCGCGTTGGAGACGTTCGCGAAGCTGAACGGATTTGGAACCGATTTTTGCGCTCGGGTCGTGATTTTCCAGCCTGCGGACACTGTTCCTATCGCCATCGATCGGTTGACGACGGTTGAGTAGGTGTCAGGAGAGGTTACCCTCATCTGGACCCAGTTTCCGTTCTGGATTTTCGTCGGACGACCGCTTCCCGATGGGGAATAGAACTGAAGGTCTTCGCAGAGCGACGGGTCTTCCTGTGTGCAAACGCGATAGTAGGCGTACGGAAGGCCAGCCGAGGTGGACGTGACCGCGATGTTGGCAAGGTCGGAGAGTCCCGTTATCCTGATCCAGTCCGTGTATTGGTACGTCGAGAGCTCCGCGTTGGAGACGTTAGCGAAGCTGAACGGATCGGGGACGGCCTTCTCTGCCCGGGTCGTGATTTTCCAGCCTGCGGACACTGTTCCTATCGCCATCGATCGGTTGACGACGGTGGAGTAGGTGTCAGGAGCGGTTACCCTCATCTGGACCCAGGAGCCGTTTCCGATGCTCGTCGGTCGCCCGCTTCCCGATGGGGAATAGAACTGAAGGTCTTCGCAGAGCGACGGGTCTTCCTGCGTGCAGACGCGGTAGTAGGCGTACGGAAGGCCGGCCGAGGTGGACGTGACCGCGATGCTGGTAGGGCTGGAGAGGCCCGTTATCCTGATCCAGTCCGTGTATTGGTACGTCGAGAGCTCCGCGTTGGGAATGCTCGTGAAACTGAAGTTTGCGGATGAATTTTCGGCACGGGTCGTAATTGTCCACGCAGCGGCCCTCGTACCTACCGTTACGGTAGCGGATACCGTCGACTGCCAATCATGGTGAGACATCATCCGCAGCTTTAGGTACTGGTTCGAGGCAATGACGCCGGAAGGAGACCATGCTCCGCAACCCGTCGAAATCTCGGTGCAAACCTGAAGTTCTGCAGGCTCCGTAACGGAAACGGAAACTGGATCGATCAGTCCGGCGATGCGGACCGCTTCCGATACGACGACTTCGCCCGGCTCGGCGGAAACCTTGCTGGCAAAGGCGAATGGATACGGCTCTGCATTGGTCGCACGTGTCGTGACTGTCCAGACATCCTGAACCCCGCCGATGTCCAGTGTTGCCGATTTGGCAACCGAGAACTCGGAGGAGGTCTCCATTCTCATCTGGACAAACTGGAAGTTTCCAACATGGCCGGATGTGACCCATGGTCCGCAGTCGGTTCCTGAACCAGCGCAAGTCCGAAATTCGGCTCCTTCGGAGGTATAGGCGGGGGCAGGATCTGTGATGCCGAATATTTTCGTGAAGTTCGATTCTACGAGGGTAGATGGCTCCACTGCCACACGGCTCGTGAACGTGAACGGCAACGGGTTTACGTTGCCCGCACGTGTCGTAATGCTCCAATCCGCCGAGACGGATCCGACGGTCGCTGTAAACCAGGACGACGTGGAGAAGTCGTTGGGAGCCTGTGCCTTGACCTGGAACCATTCCCCCCATTCGATGGTCGCCGGCGTGCCGCTTGCCATCCATTCGGTGCAGCCCGTTCCGGCCCCGGCGCAGATGCGGAAATCCGCACCGTTCGAAACGTCCATGGGCGCAGGAGCGTTGATGCCGTAAATCCTGACGGGATCTGACGATACGACCGCATTGGGTTCGACCCCGACCCTGCCGGTGATGTAGAACTGCGTGGGGTCCACGATGGCGGGGCTGATGGAGAACAGGTTCGAAACCGCAGAGCCGTAGTCGTCGGTTGCGACGATCTGCAGGCCGTTCACAGTGGCCGTCGGCATCGTTCCGGAAATGGTTCCCGTGACGGTGTCGAAGGACAGTCCGGCCGGAAGGGTGCCGACCAGCGAATAGTGGACGGGGCCGATCGAGTTGGCGACATTGGGCGGAGTTGAGGTGACCGTCTTGCCGCTTGCCTTCTGCAGGTTCTGCATGGTGACCGAAAGGTCGGCAGCCACGTAGGTGAACGAGAAGCTTTTCGTCGCCATCGCGTCGGTGGCCCTGACGGTCCAGGAGCCGCCGGCGTTCATGCTTCCCGTCACGACTCCGGTTTGGGGATCGACCGAGAGCGTTTCGGGCCAGGTTCCGTACTTGGAAAAAGTCAGTTCCCCTACGAAGCCGCCCGACCTTGTCGGCGCGGAACTGGTGAACGCCACCCCTCTCCTCGACCTCTGCTGAAGAGTCGAGAAGCCGAAGCTCGAGGCATAGCCGACTTTCAGGGTTATCGGATTGGATTGGACCATGATGCCGTTGGAGGCCGTCAGCGTCATGACGAGGTCTTCGTAGACGCCGGGCGCCGAGGCGGTCGGCGTTCCGGATATGCGTCCTGTCGTCTCGTTGAGGGCGAGGCCGTCGGGCAGACTCTTGTTCAGCGTGTAGACGTCGCCGACCTTGCTATCGGTTATCGTCGGGGTCAGCGTGAAGGCCACTCCTTCGGTCAGGTTGCCGGGTTGCGCAAGAGTGACGGTGGGCAGGATGCCGGAGTCGTGCACGACGATGACGACTTCCCCGCTGGTGGCGCTGTCCCCGATCGAGTCCGTGGCGGTAATGTAGATGCCGTCGAATTCTCCCAGTTCCTTGGGCGTGCCCGTGATGCGGCCGGTGGACGTCGAGAAGGACATCCCCGACGGCAAGGTTCCGGTCATGGACCAAACGACCGTTCCAAGGGCGTTCGCGGCCGTGGAAACGGTCACCGGGGCGGCCTTGTTGACGGTGATGTCGACGAATTCCGGAGCGACGACCTGGATGTGATCCATGACGTTGATGGTAAGCGCGCGTGAAGTCAGGCGGTTGGAGCTGTCCGTGACGTAGACGTTGACCGGGATCGTGACGGCTTCGTGCTTCAGGCCCGTGATGACGCCCGTTTCGGAGTCGATCTCGAGGCCTGCCGGTCCGGTCTCGAAGGAGTTGAAGGTAACGTCGCCCACGTTGTTCTTGACCACGGGGGCCCTCGTGGAGAAGGGGAAGTCGGCCTTGGCGGTGAGGTCGTACACGGTCAGTCCGATCGGCTGTCCGTCGGTTATGACGGAGATCGTGACGGCCGCGCTTGCCGAGGTCTCTCCAAGCGAGTCCGTCGCCCTGAACTTGATGTTCGCCCATGTTCCCAGAGTGGTCGGCTGTCCCGAAACCGTTCCGGTGACCGCATTGAACTGCAGTCCGGTCGGCAGAGTGCCCTCAAGGGACCAGACGACCTGTCCGACCGGGTTCTTTGCCTTGGGGGTCATCGAGAACGGCTTGTTGGCGATGGCTGCGGTGGTGGCCGTGGCCGTTACCGAAAGCGGCAGCCTGGGGCCTACCGTTATGGCGAACGCCGGAGTTGTGAAGGTGTCGCCCGAAGAGTCCGTGACGGTAACGGAGAGGCCGTTCCAGGTCCCCTGCTGGTCGGGAGTGCCGGAAATCGATCCGGTCGCGGGATCGAACGCGAGACCGGACGGCAGCGTTCCCGACAGCGCGTAGCGCGCCGTGCCGACGACGTTGGCGGCCGTGGGCCGGATCGATCCGGGGAAATGCTGGTTCATGGCCGTCGTTTCCGGAATGGAAACCGACAGCGCGCCGACCGTGGAAACGCGAAGGGTGAAAGCTTTGCTTGCGTCCAGCGCGTCCGTCACTGTCAGGCCGTATTCCCGCGTTGCGTTCGGGAAGATGCCGGACACCGATCCGGTCGCGGGATCGAGCGTAAGTCCGCCGGGAAGAACGCCTCCGTTGGCGACGCTGAAGACGAGTGGCTGCAGGACGTTGCCCGGCCGGATGGCCGGGGTCGTGCTCCAGACGCCCTGCCGGACCTGACGGATGACCGGATCCGTAAGCTGGATGTGGTCCGACCATGTGGCCTTGAAGCGGAAGGTTGCGCTCGCCTCGACGTTTTCCTCGTCCTTCGCCGTAACGGTTATGTCCGGATAATAGCCGGCCTGGGTAGGCTTCCCGCTGAAGGTTCCTGTCGAGGTGCTGAACGCCACCCCGGGAGGAAGCTGTCCTGCCAGGGTCCATGTGATCCGGCCGACTCCGTTGTTCGCGGCAAGCTTTTTCGGAAGGCCCGAGTTCTTGTCGAGATAGATCGTCAGGGTTTCTGGAACCTGGACTTCCAGCGGCAGGCGGTTCCCGATCGTTATGGAGAGGCTGGCAGTGGCAAGCGTCCCCGCTCCGTCCGTCGCCCTGACCGTGATTCCAGGCCAGGCGCCTTCCTCCGTCGGGATTCCCGAGATGGACCCGTTGCTTTCGTTGAACGAAAGTCCGGGCGGGAGGCTGCCCGCAAGACTCCACAGGACGTTGCCGATCGCGTTCTGGGCGGTCGGGGCGACCTTGCCTTCCGACGCGCGGTTCAGCGTGTAGCCTGCCGAGGCGGCTATGGTCATCGCGGGCTTGATCGTCAGTTTCGCTGTCGAAGTCGCCGTTCTCTCAAGTTCGTCGGTGACCGACAGGGTCAGCTCGTATGTTCCGGCGGCCTGCACCGTTCCGGAAACGGCTCCTGTCGATGGATTGACTGTCGCGCCGGGTGGAAGCCCTTGCGCAGAGAACGTATAGCTGCCGACGCTTCCCATGATCGAAGGGGCAGGCATGCCGAATGGGCGGCCTGCGGCCCAGGTCAGGTTCTTGGCGGAAATCTCGAGATCCGGGACGATGATCGCGAAGCTGAAGGCGGCAGTCGTCGCCGTGGCTCCTTCTTCGTCCGTGGCTGTGACCTTGATCGGTCCTGCCGTTCCCGTCGCCGACGTCAGGCCCGTCAGCATTCCGTCAGCGCGAAGGGTCACGCCTTCAGGCAGCGTTCCCGACGCGAGTGTCCAGGTGACCTGGCCGATGCCGTTCGAGGCTGTGGCTGCGCGGACGGTGAAGTTGGCAAGGCGGGGTATCTGGGTGATCGAAGGGGCTACGGTCAGGGGAAGCCGCGCGCCGATAGTGATCGTGAACGGGTTCGAGACGGCTGTCTCGCCGCTGGCGTCGGTCACCTGGATTCTGATATTGGAGAACGTCCCCTCAAGCAGCGGGGTGCCTGAAATCGCTCCAGTGCCTGAGTTGACCGCAAGACCGGGTGGAAGCGAGCCTACGGCCTGGAATCGCGGGGTTGGGAACTCGCGGGTCGTCATGACGCTGTCAGGCGCAGTGACCGGCCTGACCATCGGCATTGGCTGCATCCGGGCGAATTGTCCGACAGGCTCTTCGACGGATACCGAAAGAGGGTTGTAGGCCTGGATGCCGATCACGAAAGGAGCCGACTTGCGGCCGTTGGCGTCGGTGGCCAGAAGAGATACGGGGAACCGTCCGGGGGCAGCGAGCGCTCCCGAGATGACTCCGGTTTCGTCGGCGAGGGCCAGTCCCGCGGGGATCGAGCTTCCGGGGGCGACCTGGAACGTATAGGGCGCGACCCCACCCTTCATCGAGATTTCCTCGGTGGCCAAAGGCTGGCCGATCCTGACCTGGTAGTCGCCGTCCTGTCCCATCGCCGAATCCCCGGGTGAAGGAACGCTGTCCGGGGCAACCACCTCGATGTTGAAAGGATTCGTCTGGCTCTGGCCGCCGTCCGACGTCGACACGGCTACCGTGACCCCTTCCTTCGTTTCTTCCCTGACGGGGATTCCGCTGATGTATCCTGTCGCCGTGTTCAGGCTGAGGCCCGCCGGGAGGCCACCACCTTCGAGGGACCAGTTCTGGGCGCCTGAAAGGTCCGTTGCCTTGAAGCCGAATCCTGCGAAGCGGCCCATGATCAGCTGACGGTCGTTTGCGTCGTCCATCGCGATTTCGGGTTCGCCCGAGGCTATCGTGAACTCGTTCGAAATTCCGCTCGTCCCGTCGGTATCGAAGACCTGCAGCCTAAGCTTGCTGGTGACGTTGAAATCCCTGACCTGCCCCGTGATCTTGCCCGTGTCCTGGTTGACGCGAAGGGTTCCGGGCAAAGGCCCGCCAAGGACCTGCCAGCGAAGCTCGCCGACCCTGCGCCTGACCTGCGGGGTAATCGATACGTCGTCATCCGGCCTTACGAACGCGTCGGCGACCTGTTCGACCGTGGGGCCGTCCTCGACCGTTATCTGGCCGTTGACCGACCTGATTTCCTCGTCGAGGGAGTTGGTCCCCGAAATGGAAAGAGGATAGACGCCGGATTTGGAGGGAATGCCGCTGACATGTCCTGTCTGCCTGAGTTCCATGCCATCCGGCAGCGGCATGGACAGCGTCCACTTCACGACCGGAAGGTGGCCAGGATTGGGAATCTCATAGAGGACGTACTTGCCGGTGTGAGCGTAAACGTCCGCATGGACCGATCCCGCTCCGGGTTCGATCACCGTGAACGTGACGAACGCATCGGTTCCTCGCAGGCCGTCGGCGGAATAACCGCCCATCGTCAGCTGCGTGCTTGGGGTCTTGCGCGTCGGAGTGCCTGAAAACGTCAGGGTGTCGGCGTCGAACTCTATGCCGTCGGGGAGGTCTCCCTTCTCCAGCTGCCAGGCGGCGACCACCTCCCCTGCCCTCGTCGGCAGTATCGCCGAGAAAGGTTCGCCGACGACTGCGAGAAAGGCTGCGTCGATGCTTTGGTCCGAACCGGGAGCGGGAGGATTGGGATTCGATGGATTGTCAGAGACGGCCGTCGGCGCTACGCGGCCTTGCTGGTATCGGAAAACGTAGGTGTTGGTTCCTGCGGCCTCAGCCGTCGAGGTCAGGGCCAATGCCAGGATCGAGAGCCATGCAACCAGTCGCTTCATCTCTTTTATCCGCCGCCCGCAATACATCCGCCTAAAGCAACAATGTAGATTGGCCGGCTGAACAAGGCAAAGTGAACGGCAGGATTATAGGCCGGTTATGGCGTCAATGACGTGTCGCCGTCGTCCGATCCCGGCCTTTCGCCGGCGCTCAGTTCCGAAAGCATGCGGCTTCCGCCTTCGACGAACCAGCCCGCGAGATCGGACCGCTGGTGGCAGACGTTGAGCATCCGGTCGAGGACCGCGAGCTTCTCGAGAGGATCCCGGGTTTCGGTCGCCAGGGCGGCGAGCTTAAATAGATCCTCGATTCCGTAGTCGCTGATCCGCCAGCCGCCGGGGCATTCAATGGCCCACTCGACGAAGGCTTCGATCTCGTCTTCGCGGAAATGGTCCGAAAGGACGTCTGTAGGCTCGACGTGGGAGTGTCCTGAAATATCGTTGTTCACCGAGAGCTTGAGGACGTTCTCGATCATCAGCGCTTCGATCCGCTCCAGTCCCTTGGCGTCCCTGACGAACCCTTCGGCGGCTGCGGCCTTCCATATTCGGGCAAGGTTGCTCGCCGGAACGAGCTTCCATGGGAGCGACTGGTGCTGCCCTGACCGGTAATCGTGCACCATGCGGTCGAGCATTTCCCCCTGCCGTTCGAACAGTTCCAGCATCGCTTCTCTCGAGGGGTTCAGTCTCATATGGCCTCCTGCGCCCAATATGGATGACGGACGGCACGGCAAGCTGCAACCGCCGCTCCCTTTCGACGGAAGGTTCTGTCTCAAATAAGGTTGTTTCGCCTTGACGTCAGGAACAAATCCTGTGACCTAAAGGAACGGAACAGGAACAACCGCCCGTTGAAGACCGTCAAGGCATACCGCCTGAAGCTCTACCCGTCGAAGACGCAGCGCCAGGCACTGGCGCGGAACGCGGGTGCGTGCCGATGGCTGTGGAACCATCTTCTCGCCATGCAGAAGGACGTCTACGCCCGGACGGGCAAGTTCGTCTTCTTCCACGACATGTCGAAGATGCTGCCGGGCCTGAAGAAGGAATTTCCCTGGCTCGCCGAAGTCCCAAGCAACAGCCTCGTCCGCGTCTGCCGCAACCTCGAAAAGGCCCTGAAGGACTGCTTCAAGAGCATGGGCAAGGACCGGAAGGGATTCCCGAAGTTCAAGGCCAAAGGCAGGTCGAGAGAGTCCTTCTACGTCATCAACCAGGCTCTCAGGATCGAATCCGAAACCCGTAAGGCCTTCCTGCCGAAGCTCGGCCCGGTGCGCTTCCGAACCGGAAGGCTGCCGGAAGGCGACATTCGCGGTGCGAACGTCGCCTGGAACGGCAAGGCCTGGGAGCTCACAGTCCAGTGCGAGACGGAGGCGGAAGTCCCGGAGGTGGCGGCGGACGCCGCCACGGTGATCGGCATCGACCTCGGCCTGAAAGACCTTGTCGTCCGTTCCGACGGCGTGAAGGTCAAGCCGCCGAAATCGCTGCGCAAGGCCCAGAAGCGCCTGCGGCGCGCGCAGCGCTCCCTCGCCCGGCGCACGAAAGGAAGCGCCAACAGGGCGCGCCAGGCGCGCATCGTGGGCCGCATCCATGCGAAGGTGAGGAACCAGCGGCGCGACGTGCAGCACAAGGCGACGTCTGACCTGGTCAAAGCCGCCTCTGCCGTCGTCACCGAGACTTTGAACATCAGGGGGATGGTGAAGAACCGCCGTCTGGCGCTGGCCATTTCCGACGCGGGATGGGGCGAGATCGTTCGCCAGATCGGCTACAAGTGCGAGTGGGCCGGGAAGGCCCACGTCAAGGCGGGGAGGTTCGAACCCTCCACGCAGAGATGCTCGTCCTGCCGGACGGTCAAGACCGGGGTGGACAAGCTCACCCTGAAGCACCGCACCTTCCGGTGCGGTTGCGGCCACAAGATGGACCGCGACATGAACGCGGCGCAGAACCAGCGCCGCCTGGGGCTTGAGGTCCTTGGACTAGAAGACGTAGGGCAGGTTATGCCCGAACGGGCCGGGAACGTTCTGGCCTACGCCTGCGGAGATCCCTCTGCTGGGCCGGAGGCTTTCGCCTCCGGCAGGTACGGGTCGCGGAAGCAGGAAGTCTGTGCGGGGGCAACCTCGGATGAGACATAACCCAGGTTTGCCGACGGCATACCTTCAGCAGGACTCGCTCGGGAAGGGTGTCATGAGAGCCAAGCGCCTTTGCACTGCAGCAATCCTGTTAGCCCTCGCCGGGGCAGGCATCTCGACGGCCATGGCTTCGGACGGCACCTTCATGTTCCGTTCGCGGCCCATGCCCTTCTGACCAACGGAGCGACGTCTCCAGTCGATCCGGGCGACGGCAACCCTCAGGAGCCGGAGGAGGACCTTTCGGTCTCGGTCAGCATGTCCGTCCCGGAACCCTTCGCCTTGACGCAGGGCGCGGCGGTCACCATTCCGCTGGCGGTGTCGGGAAACACGACCGACGTCACTTATGAAGCGGCCGCGGACGCCATGATGCCCGGGCTTTCGGTCGATTCCTCGACGGGAGAAGTGACGGGCACGCCTTCCGGGGCTACTGGAACCGTCTACAAGATCGCCGTCGTGGCGTCCGGAACGGCGAGGCCGTCGCCCAGGATAGCGTGACGAAGACGCTTCGCGATGCGCTGACCATCCCCGTCGGCCCGGCGGACATCCGCTTCATCCATGGCGACAGCTTCCCTTCTACCGCCGTTTTCGCGCAGTTGTCCGGCGGCGAGGCGTCAACGGCCTCCTAGACGGTCGAAGATGCGCCGGAGTGGCTTGAGATCGTTCAGGTCGGCGACACGAGCCATGCCAAGGTGCAGGTGAAGGCGGAATACGACATCGAGGAGTTCGATTCCTCGGACGTGACGGTCGTCGCTACCGATGGAGAAGGCCGCCGCGCCGAACGAAGCTTCGTCCTGGCGGTGATGCCGGGACCGGAAGCGCTTATTCCGTCCGTTAGCGGCAACAACTATGGCGTTTCGTCCTCGGTTTCCGGCGATACCGCAGTGGTCGGCGCATATAGCGGAGACAGCGTCTTCGTGTTCCACCGGAACCCGGACAATTCCTGGAGCGAAGTCCAGAAGCTGACAGGAACAGCCAATTCGTGGTTCGGCTATGCGGTGGCCCTGCGGGACGACATGCTGGTGGTCGGGGCAGGCTCGACTTCGGGCAAGTACGCCAAGGTCTACAAGAAGCAGGCCGACGGCACCTTCAACGAAATCCAGACGCTGTCAGGCAGCGGCCGTTTCGGTTATTCGGTGGCCGCCGACGGAAATACCGTTGTCATTGGCGACTGGTCGAATGCCAAAGTCTACGTCTACGAAATCCAGCCGGATGGAACGCTTGGCACGACGGCGGCAGCGACGTTGTCCGGTGGGAGCGGAAGCTATTTCGGCGACTCCCTTGCCGTTGACGGAGACACGATTTTCGTTGGCGCCTACTATGAAGGCTCAATGACGGTCTACAGCCGGGCGACCGGGGAGTGGGTGCAGGTTTCGAAATTTACAGGCACGGGGAAGGACGTTTCGGGCGGACTCTACGGTTACCGGGTGGCCGTGAAGGGCAACGTCGGATTCTTCTCTCATGTGAAGGACAACTCAGCCGGAACGAACGCTGGTTCCGTATGGGTCGTGGAGAGGCAGCCCAACGGGACATGGGCAACGGTAAAGAAACTGACAGCCTCCAATCCGTCGTCCGGCGCGCTGTTCGGCGAGTCTGTGGCTTTCGACGGAGAGGTCGCCATCATCGGGGCCCTTAAAGGCGACCATGCCTACGCGTTCAGGAAATCGGGAGGCACCTGGGTCCAGTCCAGCATCCTGGAGATACCCGCCTCCTATTCGACCCTGTCCGTGATTTCAGTGAGCATGAGCAACGACAAGGCGCTCGTGTCGCTTGGAGGCACGGGTGTGAGCGTCGCCTACGTCCTGCCAACTCCGTGACGGTCGGCGACCTTCAAGGCCGATCGTGAACGAACGAGGGCGTCGGCGGCACAAGGCATCCGGCGCCCTTCGCATTTCAGGGGCGGTTACAGCTTGCGGTCGAAGGTGTGCGCGCCTTGTCGAAGCCTGAACAGCTTGCTGGGGCGGCCGACTTCCTGGGACATCCCGCCGGTCCTCTCGATAAGTTCGAGTTCCATGACCTTGCGCCGGAACGAGCTCTGGTCGATCTCCGTGCCCATGACATGCTCGTATACCCGGTGCAGCGCGCCCAGAGTGAAGGTCTCTCCGAGCAGCATGGCGGGCAGGATCGAGTAGGCGCCTTTTCCCCTCAGGCGGTACAGAGCCGTCTGAAGGATCAGGTCGTGGTCGAAGGGGAGGTTGCTCACCTCGTCGGCAGGGACGAGCTTGATGTCCTCCCGGTCGGCCGCCTCGAACTGCGCCAGGGGGACCAGCGCCATGTAGGCGATGGAGACCGACCATCCGCGGGGATCGCGCTTCTTGCCCGAGAATGTCATCAGCTGCTCGATATAGATGGATTCCAGCCCCGCCTTGTCTTTCAGGATGCGGGCCGCCGCGGCGTCCGCGTCGCTGTCCTCGTTCACGTGGATGAAACCGCCGACAAGCGCATAGCGCCCGTTGAACGGCTCCTGCGGGTTGTTCCGGCGCAGGAGCGCGACGTGGAGGCGACGGTCTTTCACGGTCAGAAGGACCACGTCGACCATCACCTTGGGCATCTCGTATTCGCTTGAAACCGTCTTTCCAGCCATCCGGCAACCTCCGTCAGATAATTTTCTGATACCACCTTTTTTGTTATTTGCAAAATACAAATAAGTCCCCTATGTTGGAAATATGAAAGGGGAGACGGACATGTGGACAGCCACCGAAATCCTCGCCGTCGGCGAACGTGAAGCCGCTTCCCTGCTGCCCGGCGGGGCCTCCAGCGTGAAGGCTGCCTTCCGCAAGCTGGCCAATGCCTGGCATCCGGACCATTCCGCGGACCCCAAGGCAAACGAGGTGTTCGCTCACCTCATCGTTCTCAAGTCCGCAGCGCTCCGCGCGCTCGGGGAAGGCAGGCCTTCCGTCGCCTCGGCCCGGTCCCGCGACTACCGGACGGTAGAGGGCAAGTCCTACAGGTTCAGATACGCTTCGATGCGCAGCGGCCCCTTGGGGGACGTCCTGGCGGGACGCACGCACGTGGCCTACGAGTTCATGGTCGGCTTTGACGACGTTGCGGCGGCCGAGAAGGCCAGGGTGGAAAACCTTCGCTTCGCCGATGCCGGAATGCGCAAGGAGATGGAGCGGTTTCTCCCGAAGAAGGTATCCCTTCTCGATCTGGACGGCGGGCGCAACGTCACGGTGCTGCCGAATCCCGGGGACGCGGTCCTTCTGGCCGATCTCGTCCAGCATATGGGCGGCCGGATCGAGCCGGTCCATGTCGCCTGGATCGTCTCGGGTCTCCTGAATGTCGCCTGCTACCTGCACTGGTCGGGAACGGCGCATGGCGCGGTCTCCCCGGAGACGGTGATGGTGTCGCCCGAAACCCATTCGGTCAGCCTGATCGGAGGGTGGGGGTTCGCCACCGAGTACGGCAAGCGTCCGGCCGCGCTGCCCGAACGCACGACCTCGGCGGTCCCCCGGCTGGCCCTCAAGGGAGAGGCAGTCGATCCGAGGGTCGATCTCCATCTCGTCAGGTCCACGGCCCAGGAGGCTCTCGGCTGCCCGGGCGGCGGCGGGCTGACTCTCGACGGAAGGGTGCCGGACGCGATGCGTCAGTGGCTTCTCCTGCCTCCCGAGGAGGACGCGATGAAGGATTACGGAAGCTGGAACGGGTGCCTGGACCGGGCATTCGGCAAGCGGAAGTTCACGGACATGGGGGTCAAGGCCTCCGTCATTTATCCGAAACCCTGAAGGAAAGGATACTGTCATGGGAAGCGGACGTTGGAGCAGTGCTGACTGGGGCGCCTATTCTGCCAGCCATGTCGCGGGCAAGGCGCAGACCCAGGTGTTCACCGCCAGAAGCATGAAGGACGAGTTCAACCCGGCGATGATCCAGGTCAGGGAATCGCGGGATTCGGCCGACAATCCGGCCTCGACCCCCGTAATCCTGGCGTCGGACGTGACCGGCTCGATGGGAATGGTCGCCCATGCCCTGATGAAGGACGGACTGAACACGCTGGCGACCGAAATCTACGACCGCCGCCCGGTCAGCGACCCGCACATCATGGTCATGGCGGTCGGCGACGCCCGTTCCGACCGCGCGCCGCTGCAGGCGACGCAGTTCGAGGCCGACATCCGCCTCGCCGACCAGGTCAGGTCCCTCTGGCTCGAGGGCAACGGCGGCGGCAACAACGGCGAATCCTACTGTGGCGCGCATGTCTTCGCGGCAACCCGCACGGTGACGGACGCATGGGAAAAGCGCCGCCGCAAGGGATACCTCTTCACCATCGGCGACGAGCCGGTCCACGACGGCATGCGGCAGGAAGAGCTGCAGCGGGTCTTCGGGAAGGATTTCGGGCGCGACCTGTCGGCGCGGGAATGCGTCGAGATGGCGTCGAAGACCTACGAGGTGTTTCACGTCGTCCTCCGGAACGAGGGGTACGCCGCCGGCGACCTGAAGAGGGTTCTGGACACCTGGAACCCGATCCTGCCGCAGCGGGTGATCCTGCTCGACGACTACCGGAAGCTGGCCGAAGCCGTCGTCTCGACCATCCAGGTCGTGGAGGGAGCGCGGAAGGCCGACGTCGCGGCTTCCTGGAGCGGCGACACCTCGCTCGTGGTGGCGAACGCCATCAAGGACATCGCGCAGCGTGGCCCCGCGGGCGGCGCTGTCAGGCTTGCTTGAAGAAGGAGAGAAGAAAATGGGTTCTGGAAGATGGAGCGCGGCGGACTGGACCGCCTATTCGTCCTCGCATGTCGTCGGCAAGCCTACGGCGGCGGTGTTCGCCTCGGCGGCAATGAAGGCGCCGTATGACCCGGCGCAGGTATCGGTCAGGGAATCTCGGGATTCGGCCGACAACCCGGCTTCGACCCCGATCATCCTGGCCGCGGACGTGACCGGCTCGATGGGCAGGGTTGCGGACGCCCTCATGCGGGACGGCCTGAACACCTTGGCGACGGAGATTTACGACCGCCGCCCGGTCAGCGATCCGCATATCATGGTGATGGCGGTCGGCGACGCGGAATGCGACCGCGCGCCGCTGCAGGTCACCCAGTTCGAGGCCGACATCCGCCTCGCCGACCAGGTGCGGGACCTCTGGCTCGAAAGGGGCGGCGGCCCGAACGCCGGCGAGAGCTATATGCTTCCGCACCTGTTCGCGGCGAAGAAGACCGTCTCGGACGCGTGGGAGAAACGCCGCCGCAAGGGATACCTCTTCACCATCGGCGACGAGCCGACCCTGGAGTCCGTGACCGCGGATCAGGCGGCCCGCTTCCTGGGCATCCAGATCCCGCGCGACCTTCCGGTGCAGGAATGCATCGACATGGCCTCGGAGCGCTTCGAGGTCTTCCATGTCGTCGTCTCCGAGCGCATCGGGAACGGCCTCCGCCTCGACCACATCCTCGGCCAGTGGAACAGGCTGCTGCCGCAGCGGGTGATCGTGCTCAACGACCACACCAAGATCGCCGAGACCGTCGTTTCGGCCATCCAGGTGACGGAAGGAGCCAGCAAGGCCGACGTTGCGGCCAGCTGGGGCGGCGGCACAGCCATGGTGGTGGCGGAGGCCGTGCGGGCCTTGCGTGAAACCGGGGGAGCAGGCGGCGTGCGCCGGCTGGCCTGACAAGGGAAGAAGGAGAACGGTCATGGGAAACGGCAAGCGTACCGCCTATGCGGTGATCGGAGCCGGATACGGCGACGAGGGCAAGGGCCTCATGACCGACTTTCTTGCCTCCCGGGGGGCCGACGTCGTCGTCCGCACCAACGGCGGCGCGCAGGCCGGGCATACGGTCGAGACCCCGGAGGGTGTCCGTCACGTATTCCATCACTTCGCCTCCGGATCGCTCGCCGGAGTCCCCACGCATCTCAGCAGGTTTTTCGTCTCCAACCCGATGCTGTTCTTTGGCGAGCGGGCCGCGCTCGAAGGCAAGGGCGGACGGGTCGACGTCAGCGCCGATCCGCGCGGGATCGTGACGACGCCCTGGGACATGATGCTGAACCAGTTCATCGAGGTCCGCCGCGGCGGTGGCCGGCACGGCAGCTGCGGAGTCGGGTTTGGGGAGGCGATCGAGCGCAGCCTTCGTCCGGAATACCTCCTGACCGTTGGCGACCTTCATTCCGGCATCGCGCTCGTCGACCGCCTGTCGGCGATCCGCATGGAATGGGTAGGCCCGCGGCTCGTCGAACTCGGCGGCGGCGCGTTGACCGACACGGAACACCGGATCGTGTTCGACGACGGCATCCTGGAGCGCTTCGTGGAGGAGTGCGCGGCCTATGCCGATGCGGTCGACCTTCTGCCTGACTCCGGACTGCGCGGGACCATCGTGTTCGAGGGCGCGCAGGGACTCCTGCTCGATCAGGACTACGGAGCCTTTCCGCATGTTACGCGCTCCAACACGGGAGTCCGCAACATGGCGGAGGTCGCGAAAGAGGCGAACGTGGGCAGGATCGAGGCCATGTACATGACCCGTGCATACGTCACCCGCCACGGCGCCGGACCGATGGACCACGAGGAGGAAGGAACGCCTTTCGCGCGGATCGTCGACCCCACGAACGTCCACAACGAATGGCAGGGAACGATCCGGGCGGCTCCGCTCGACGCTTCCGTCCTCGCCGCCGCCGTCAGGCACGACGTGGGACAAGGCGATGGATCGGTCGAGGTCGTCGCGTCGCTGGCGGTGACCTGCCTCGACCAGATCGACGGCGAGGCCGTGCTGCACTCGGACGAAGGCCGTCTGGCCGTTGAACCCGGGCGCATGGCCGAAGAAGTTTCCCGGCTCACGGGCTTCGCCGTCGGTATGGAATCCTGGGGAGCGACCCGGGAAGGGCTGCGTGCGACGAACGAATCCTTGACGAAAGCCAGTTTCCTGTAGCCTGATCTTTCTGCGACGCCTAGAATGGCGCTGTGTCAGCCGGCGTGTCGCTGGCAGGGAACCGGGAGGTCGGCATGGAGATCGAAGGCCTAACGTCCAGGACGACGAAACAGGAAGGGATGCTGGAATCCAGCTTCTTCCCCGAAGGCGGCCGCGGATACAAACGCATCTCCCTGAAGGTTACGGGGGCAGGAACGGCAGCCGCTGAACTCATCGAAGGACGTGAGCGCCCCGGCCTCGACGAGGGAGAGTTCGTCCCGATCGTGGGCTATACCGACGAGATCGGCGATCGCGTGGTCCGTGCCATGGCCAAGATTCATTTCAACATGGAAGAGGCCGCGACGGGCTATACCGACGTCGACGCCAACCTGATCACGCGAGGCTTCACCATCGGTTCGGCCTCCGGGACAAATCCGGTCTGGATCGTGAACCACGGAACCCATTTCGTGGTGGTCGGCAAGACGATCGAAGGCGGCCTCCCGTCCAGCGCCAACGATCCCGCCACCCTCGTTTTCGGCGTTCCGGAAGGAAACAAGGTCATCATCCACGCGGAAAACCTCGACGCGGCGCTGCGCATGCTCGATTCCGGCCAGCTGCCCAAGCTCCTGAGCCAGACCGGCGACATCGAGGTGAAGGGCGCCTATTTCTCGGAGAAGATCACCTTCCACTGAGGGGGATAAGGATTCGAACCATTTCGGGGTTGCGAGTCCTTATTTGCGTCTCTAGCCTTCCAAGGACGAATCCTTGAGAGGCCGCCTTGGAAAACCAGCTCACTTCCCGTATCCGGTCAGCGGCCCTCGTGCTGCTCTCCTTCACCCTCTGTCTTTCCTGCTTCGTTTTCACGCTCGGCCTCCCCTGGCAGGATCTCGGGGTCTGGCCCGAACAGGAACTCCCCGCTGCAGGCTTCCATGCCGTTTCGGCTGCCGTGGCGGCGCTCGTCGGGCTTTTGGTGGCCCTTT
>Ga0222422_100315_pt1 | contig 19102 bp, 14 predicted proteins | sample 3A1ome_FD_182469 | JGI IMG/M metagenome (GOLD analysis project Ga0222422, IMG submission 182469) | Enriched microbial communities from leaf-cutter ant dump, University of Wisconsin, Madison, United States - 3A110A (version 2) | ecosystem: Environmental > Terrestrial > Nest > Insects nest > Nest...
CACGCTGGCGGCCGAGCACCCGGACGCGGCGCTGGCCCTGGTCGACCTGGACATGCCGGGCCGCGAACCGCAGGGCACGCCCATCGACGGCATCGCCCGCCTGCTGGCCCTGGCACCCACGCTGCCCGTGGTGGTGCTGTCGGCTTGCGAAGACCCCGCCGTGATCCGCGGCGTGCTGGACGCGGGCGCCATGGGCTTCATTCCCAAGCGCGAGCAGGCGGCCGTGATGCTGGGCGCCCTGCGCCTGGTGCTGGCCGGCGGCGTGTACGTGCCGCCCACGGTGCTGGCGGCCACCACGGCGGCGGCAACCGCCAACGCCGCCGCCGCAGTCCTGCTCACGCCGCGTCAGGCCGAGGTACTGCAAGCGCTGGCGCTGGGCCATCCCAACAAGGTGATTGCCCGCATGCTGGGCATGACCGAGGCGACGGTGAAGGCGCACACCGGCGCCATCTTCCGCGCACTGGACGTGGCCAACCGCGCGCAGGCGGTGCACGCGGCGCGGCGGCTGGGGTTGCTGGCGGCCGATTAACCCTCGTGCGCCGCGTTGCGCAGGAAGGCGCGCAGCCGCGCAGGCGGCACCGGCTTGTGCAGCACGGGGTGGCCGCTGGCGGCGATCTCGCGCAGCCGTTCGGCCGCCGTGTCGCCCGTGACGATCAGCGCCGCAACGCCCGCGCCCCAGGCCTCGCGCACGGCGGCGATCGCCTCGGCCCCCGTCCGCCCGTCCTGCAGGCGGTAGTCCGCCACGATGGCCTGCGGCGCCGCCTCCAGCAGCGCCAGCGCCTCTTGCGCGGAGGCTGCCGCCAGCACTTTGCACCCCCAGCCGCCCAGCACCTCGGCCATGGCCGCGCGCACGTCGGCCTCGTCGTCGATGACCAGCACGCGCAGGCCGTGCTCGCGGGTTGCAGGGCCGTCGCTGGGCGCGCTGCAGGTCTCGGTCTCGGGCTCGGGCTCGGGCTCGGGCAGCGCCGTCAACGGCAGGCGCAGCTCGAACGTGCTGCCCTGGCCCGGCGCGGAGCGCAGCGCCAGCCGGTGTTCCAGCAGACGCGCCAGCCGGTCCACCACGGCCAGGCCCAGCCCCAATCCCTTGGCGCGGTCGCGCCCGGGGTTGTGCAGTTGCACGAATTCGCGGAACACCTCGCCGTGGAATTCGGGCGCGATGCCGATGCCGGTGTCGCGCACGGACAGCACGGCGTGCGCGCCGTCCACCTGCCACGCCAGTGCCACCTCGCCCCGCGGCGTGTAGCGCACGGCGTTGGCGAGCAGGTTGCGCAGCAGCGTCTCCAGCAGCGCCGGGTCGGTGGCGGCGGCGACATCCGGCCCTTCGCAGCGCCAGGCCAGCCCCTGCGCCTGGGCCAGCGGCGCGAACTCCGCCCCCAGGCGCTCGGCCAGCGCGCGCAGCGGCACGGGTTGCACGCACGGCCGCAACACGCCCGCGTCCAGGCGCGACACGTCGAGCAGCGCGTTCAGCAGCCCTTCCAGCGCGTCCACGCTGGCGCCGATGCGCTCGGCCAGCTCCTGCTGCGGCGTGCCGCCCGTGCGCTCGCGCAGCGCCTGCACGAACAGCCCCAACGCGTGCAGCGGCTGGCGCAGGTCGTGGCTGGCAGCGGCCAGGAAGCGCGACTTGTCCTGGCTGGCCTGCTCGGCCAGTTCCTTCTGGCGCTGCAAGTCGGCCATCAGCGCGTCTTTCTCAAAGCGCAGGCGGATGGTCTCCATCGCCGTGCCGTGCGCCTGGGCCACCATGCCGCGCAGCACGCCCAGAAACACCGCCAGCCCCGCCACCATCTCGCCCCCGCGCTGCGCCAGCGCCAGCCCCAGCGCCGTCAGGCCCACGGCAGGCAGGGCGAAGGCATAGGCGGCGCGCGGCCAGTACGCGGCGACGGGCACCAGGCCCACGGCCATGCCGACGATGAGGGCGATGAGCGCCATCTCCAGCGTGTGCGAATAGGTGGGCAGCAGCAGCCACCCGGCCAGGCCCCAGGCCAGCCCGCCGAGCGCGAACGCTGCCGTGGACTCGTTGGCCCAGCGCACCGCGCCTGCATGGCCCCGCACCGTGGCCGCGAAGCGCCGCACCTGCAGCCCGCGCAGCACCACGGGCAACAGCGCAGCGACCAGCCACAGTCCCAGCGCCCAGCCGCCCTGGCGCGGCCACAGCGCGGCGGCCACCACGCAGGGCAGCACGGGCATGAGCGGCAGCGCGCCGACCAGCGCCGCGTGCATGCGGTGTATGGCCTCGGTCTCGATCTCGTGCTGCGCGGGCGCGTCGGTCACGGCTTTGTCCTTTCCATGCGTGGATTGTGGAGTGGGTTGGGTCGTACGACTTGCGCGGCCAGGTCGTAGAACCTCTGGCGAATGGGCAAGCGCGCGCCGCGTTTCCAGAATCCGGGGCTTGTTTTCTTCACGCCACAAGGACACTTTCATGCAGCGGCTTTTCCTGAGCGTGCTTTTCCTTTTCTACCTGCCCGCGTTCGCCGGGACGGGCGCGGAGCACTTCCGCCTGACCCCCGCGCTGCTGGACCGCATGGACCAGGTGGCGGCGGAGCTGAAGCACCTGCCCCAGTCCGATGACGGCGAGGACGGCGCGCAGTCCATCGCCGCCATCGCCCGCAAGCTCGACGCCCACCCGCAGGTGCGCGCCGCGCTGGCCCGCCAGGGCCTCACCAGCCGCGAATACGCCACCGCCATGCTGGCCGCGCTGCACGCGGGCCTGGCGCTGGCGGCGCAGCAGGCGGGCGGGGCGCGGCCCGCGCAGGGCTACACGCCCGAGCAGCAGGCCAACGTGGAAGTGCTGCGCGCGCGGCAGAAGGCGCGCAAGTAGTCCTTTTGCTCATCTATTCATAGCTACTTGCGCTTGATGGACAAGCGCCAGAGGCACTTTTCATTCAAAACCCGAGAGCAGACACATGACCCTTCGCACCGCCATCGCCGCCGCGCTCGTGGCCGCCAGTGCCGCCGCCAGCGCGGCGCCGTTCGCCACCACCTACACGGGCACCATCGCCAACTCCACGTTCCCCGAGATCATCAGCGGCCAGCACTACACCGTCACGCTGGTCGTGGACAACGGCGGCAGCACGGCCAGCGGCCAGACCTGGACCACCAGCCACCTGCGCTGCGCGATCTGGCGCATGAACGACGCGGGCGACGTGGTGTTCACGCAGAACCTGGCCGCGCAGCCGCCCAACGATCCCTACGGCACGCTCATCACCCGGCCGGACGGCAGCCTGTCGCGGATGTACGAGGCCCTCAACGTTTGGGGCCTTGTCCCTGGCACCTATACCGCCAGCGGGTTCGCGCCGGTGAATGCAAGTTGGTATGCCAACGGCTTCAACCACGTATTCGCCGACGAGCCGCCCGGCCAGAACTACACCTTCCGCGACAGCCTGGGCGGCGTGCAGATGACCGCCGCCGCCTGGAGCGAGCCCCAGCCCTTCGCGCCCACCGCCGGCTGCCCCGCCGCCCTGGCCGCCGGCGGCAGCGTGCAAAGCGTGCCCACCCTTGCCGATGGCGCCCTGCTGGCCCTGTCCGCGCTGGTGCTGCTGGCGGGCCTGCGCCTGCGCCGTGCCGCGCCATGACCCGCTTCGACGACCTGCTGGCCCTGCTGCGCACCATGGAAGCCCGCCAACGCGAAGCGCTGGACATGCACGCTCAGCAAATCCTGTTCATGCGCCGCCAGGCGGAGCAGGCCCAGGCGCGCATGGAAGAAAGCATGGCCCTGCAAAAGCTGGCCGTGCAGCGCCAGGCGCGGTCGCTGCGCGCGCTGATGCCGGTGGTGGCGATCGCGCTGGTCTGCATGGGCCTGCTGGTGCTGCGCAACTGGGGTTGACGCCATGGGCATGCACCACGGCCTGATCGCCGCCGAACTGCCCTGGCCCGTGCTGCGCGGGCACCTGGAGGCGCTGGCCGGCACGTTCGCCCCGCAAGGCACGGCCATGCTGGACGACCTGGGCCCCAGCGACACGGGCTGGCGCCTGCTGGCGGGTGAGCGGGATGGCCGGGCCTACGTGCTGGACACGTCCATGCTGCTGTCCATGGGCGGGCCGGACGCGCTGGCCGAAGTGGCGCGGCGCACCGGCGCGCTGGTGGCCGCCTGCGGGGTGGAGGCGGTGAGCGGCAGCGTCAGCCGCTTCGCCGCGCGCGGCGGGCACGTATTGCGCTGGTACGAGCACTGCGACAGCGCGGTGTCGCAGCCGCTGGAAATAGGCGCGCCGCTGCCGGTGGAGCAAGCCGCGCCCTTGGGCGGCGCGGGCGGCGCATGGCTGGCGCAGTTCGGCTTTGACAGCGATGGCTGGCTGCAACGCGGCACGCGCGAGGCCTACCAGTTCACCCCCCACGACCTGGACCACCCCAACGACGCCGGCCCGCTGGAGCGCCAGTGGGACGCGCATTACCGGCGCCACGCCCTGCCGCCGCCGCCCGCGCCGCCGCTGCTGGCGCTGTGGCAGCGGCTGTGGAAGCGCGGCGCGTGAATTTTTCTGAGTTTTTTCTTTTTCTCCCTTCCTCACCATGCACCATTCCTGTCCCCGCGCGTTGCTGGCGTGCTGCGCGCTGGCCGCCAGCCTGGGCGCCAGCGCCGCGCCGTTTGCCACCACGTACACCGGCACCATCGGCGCCTCCACGCTGCCCGGCGCGGCCAGCGGCCAGCCCTACACCATCACGCTGGTGGTGGACAACGGCAGCGCCGCGCCCGCCAGCCAGTCCTGGGCCACGGGCGATGTGACCTGCGCCATCTGGCGTGCGGGCGGCGTGGCCCTGGCGCACGACGTGGCCGCCGTGGGCCGCGCGTCGGGCTACGGCACGCTGGCGGCGGACGCGGCAGGCCAGTTGCTGGACATGTTCGACGGCCTGCGCACCACCGGCGCGGGCCTGCCACCCGGCAGCTACACCGCCACGGGCCTGCCCGCAGGCGCCACGGTGGAATGGCTGCTGTTGAGCAACGCCACGCTGCGCCTGGGCACGGGCGAGCAGTTCACCGACGCACGGCCCAACGACGGCAGCGTGCTGGACCCGGCGAACTGGAGCGCGCCCGCGCCCTTCGGCGGCGCGTGCTCCGTCGCTGCGCCAGCCGCCACCGTGGCGCCCGTGCCCGCGCTGGGCCTGCCCGCGCTGGTGCTGCTAGGCGCGGGCTGTGCCGGGCTGGGGGCGCGGCGTTCACGCAAAAGGGGCGCGCAGCATGATGACCATCGACACCCAAGGCATCTCCACCGACGACGGCGCCATGCCCTGGGACGAACTGGCCGCCGTCCACTTTTCCAAGCTGGACGCCGTGGTGGAAGTCGTCGCCTGTCTGAACTTCGACCATGTGTCGGGCCACTGCCTAGAAGTCACCGACCAAGCCCCCGAGTTCCAGGCCGTGATGGACGCGCTGGACCGCCACCTGCCGCTGTCCGCCGGGTGGCAGGACAAGGCCCGGTGCATGGCGCCCGGCGACCCCGTACTGGTGCTGTGGCGCCCCGGCCAAAGGTCGTAAGCCTTTGGTCGAATGGCGCGAGCGGGGCGCGCTGACCACAATCCATGCAGGGCTTGAATGCTCTTTTTTTCATAGCTGTTAGCGCTTTCCAGTCAAGCGCTGGCACTGCTTTTTATTCACATCAACATTCACAACACACCATGCAATTGCACACCCTCGCCCGCGCGGCGCGGCTCGTGGCCCCAGCGCTGCTGATCGCGGCCAGCGGCGGCGCGCACGCGCTCGAATGCCCTTCCGGCCAGTGGCTGGCCGAGTACTACCCGAACATCAAGCTCGCGGGCGCGCCGGTGCTCACGCGCTGCGAGACCGGCCCCATCGACTACTACTGGATGACGGACAGCCCCGACCCGCGCCTGCCGGTCGATGCGTTCTCGGCGCGCTGGACGGCGACGCTGCCGTTCAGCGCGGGCAACGCCAAGATCACCACCTACACCGATGACGGCGTGCGCGTGTTCGTGGACGGCAAGCGCGTCATCAACAACTGGACGCGCCACGGCATCACCGAGGACACGGCCAAGGTCAAGCTGGCCGCAGGCATGCACACGGTGCGCATGGAGTATTTCGAGGCGGGCGGCGAGGGGCTGGCGCAGCTCTTCATTCAAGGCGCGGCGCCTGCGGAGCCGCCGCCTCCTCCTCCGCCGCCCCCGCGCATCGCCGCCTTCACGGCGCAGCCGGGCACCATCGACGCGGGCGGCACCAGCATCCTGACCTGGAACGCCGAGAACGCCACGGCCTGCGCGGCCACCGGCGGCTGGAGCGGTGCGCAGTCGCCCGGCGGCAGCGCCAGCGTGAAGCCCGCCGCCACCACCACCTACGGCCTGACCTGCCGCAACCCGGCGGGCAACGAGGCCAGCGCGTCGGCCACCGTCACGGTGCGCGCCAAGCAACCCGACCCGCAAGACCCGCCCCCGCAGGGCGACGGCCTGAACGCGACTGTGACCCCGGCCGGCGTGCGCCTGGCCTGGACCACATCGCCCCAGGGCCGCAAGTGGGTCAACGGCTACTACGCGGGCTGGTTCTGGGAGACCTACCCGCCCGAGGCCGTGGACATGAGCACCATGACGCACTTCGTCTTCGGCCGCTACGCCCCCGCCCTGGGCTCGCTGCCCGGCGGCCGCGCGGGCGATCTGCTCGAAGGCGCGGGCGGCGCACATGCCGAGGTGGAGAACACGCTGATCGCCAAGGCCCATGCGGCCGGCGTGAAGGCCGTGATGATGGTCGGCGGCGACAGCGACGGCCCCGGCTTCGTGGCCGCCACGGCCAACGCCACGGTGCGCGCGCGCTTCATCCAGAACATCCTCGACAAGGCCGTGCAGAAGGGCTACGACGGCGTGGACATCGACTGGGAAGAGAACCTGGACACGCCCGCCACCCGCGCCCAGGCGCTGGCCCTGCTGCGCGAGCTGCGCACCGCGTCGCAGCAGCGCGCGCGTTACCAGGCCGCGCCGCTGGAGATCAGCTGGCCCGGCTTCTGGGTCAACAAGAACGATTCGGACATCACCCCCTGGCACGCCGAGGTGGCCGCCGCCGTGGACCGCTTCAATCTCATGACCTACAGCATGGCGGGCGACTGGGGCTGGCTGTCGTGGCACCACTCGCCGCTGTTCGGTGCGGACACCTACCACCCCACCTCCATCGAATCGACGGTGCAGGCGTACCTCAACGCCGGCGTGCCGCGCGCCAAGCTGGGCATCGGCATCGGCCTGTACGGCGCGTACTACAACAACCCCGTGACCGGCCCGCGCCAGAGCCTGGACGGCATGCAGGGCTGGATGAACAACGGCGACTGGGAGAACAACACCCAGCGCCTGGTCAACGACAACGCCTTCGGCCAGCCCGGCGCCACCTACCACTGGGACGACGTGGCCAAGCAGAGCTACATCACCTACTCGCAGCCGTGGAACCGGGGGCCGAACACGCCCGTGACGTACCTGAGCTACGAGGACGAACGCTCCATCCAGGAGAAGGGCAAGTGGGTGCGCGAGCAGAACCTGGGCGGCACGCTGGTGTGGACGGTGAACTACGGCTGGCTGCCGCAGCAGAACGCCAACCCGCAGATGCAGGCGGTCAAGCAGTCCTTCATCGCCAACGCCGCCCGCTACCGCGTGTACCGCGACGGCACGGCCATCGCCACCACCGACGACCCGCGCTACGTCGATGCCGCCGCACCCAGCGGCAGCCACGGCTACCAGGTGAGCGTGGTGGATGCGCAGGGGCAGGAAGGGCCGCGCTCCGCCACCGTGACGGTGCAGGTGCCGTGAGGCCTGAGAACGTGCGGACGCTCCTGATGTGATAGCTGCCAGCGCTTGCTGTACAAGCGCTGGAGCCCTGGAACGCTTCAAAGACCGCCCACCGCCAGGCACTCCAGCAGCTCCGCCCGGCTCGCCACGCCCAGTGCCGCGTAGAGCTGGCGGCGGTGGTACACCACCGTGTTCGCGCTGATGCCCATGCAGCCGGCGATGCGCGATTCGGGCAGGCCGCGCGCGAGCCAGTAGGCCAGCTCGCGCTGGCGCGGCGGCAAGGCCGCCCGGCCCAGCGCCTCTAGCAGGCGGGCGCTCTGCGCCACGCGCTGGGTGATGTGCAGGGCCACGGCCTCGCCCGGGCCGGTGGCGGCCGCCAGGGGCGCGGCGCGCAGGTGGAACGAGCCATGGGCGTTGCGCAGCGCCATTTCCGGCGCGGGCGCGCCGGGCAGGCGCAGCCGCTGGATGAGCAGCTGCAGCGCATGCGGCAGGGGCGCGCGGCCTACCCCGCGCCCGTTCCGGTGCCAGCGCCAGCCCAGGGCCTGGGCCATGAGCGCCTCGGCCTCGGGGGAGGCCCACAAGGGCTGGCCCAGGGGCGTGGCGACGAGCACGCCTTCACGTACGGCCTCGCCGTCGGCCGCTTCCACGCCGCCGGCCCACAGCACGCGGGCCAGGCAGGGCTCCAGCCGCGCCAGCGTGGCCAGCTCCTCGGCGCCGAAGGGCCGCGCCCCGGCGGGGCGGAACAGGAACAGCATGCCCACGGCTTGGCCGTGCGGCGCGCGCAGGGGCAGGCTCAGCCAGTCGGCCACGCCGGCGGGGCGCATCACCACGTTGTAGTAGTCGCTGCGCAGCAGCTCGGCGGCGGGCACGCGCAGCATCTGTGCCAGCGACTGCGGGCCGCGCGGGTGGCGGGCGATGTCGTCGCCGTGCTGCAGCACGTTGTGGAACACGCGCGCCTCGCTCGCCAGGATGCGCGGGTCGAAGTGGTCGGGCACGGCGGCCTGCACGGCCGGGTGCTCCATGTGCACGTCCAGCTCGCCACCCGCGCCGGGGTGGAAGTAGCCGCTGGAGTCGAAGCCGATCAGCGCGTGCAGCGACGCGAGCACGGGCGCGATCAGCTCCGGCCCGCTGGCATCCAGGCGGGCGAGGTGGCGCAGGTGCGCAATGGCGTTCGTCGCCTGGCGGTGGGTGGGCATGGAGGGCCGAATCTATCGGCCCCGCGCGCCGCGCGGCCTACCCCTGGGGGGTAGTTGCCGGTGCGCTCGGCAGCAGCCGCCCGGCCAGCTCCTGGCGGCCCTGCACACCCAGCGCGGCGTAGAGCTGGCGGCGGTGGTAGGCCACGGTGTTGACGCTCACGCCCATGCGCTCGGCGGCCTGCGATTCCTGCAGGCCGCGCACCAGCCAGTAGGCCAGCTCGGCCTGGCGCCGGGGCAGGCCCAGCGCGCGCAGCCGCGCGAGCAGCCGGGTGCCGCGCGGCATGCGGCGGGTGATGTGGATGGCGGCCGCCTCGCCCGCGCCCGCCGCGCCGGCCAGGCGCGTGGCGCGCAGCGAGAAGGCGCCGTGCGCATTGCACAGGGCCACCTCGGGCAGCGGCGCCTCGCCGTCCGCCACGGGCCAGAACAGGCGCTGCACCAGCAGTTGCACCACGTCCGGCAGATCGCTGCCGCCGCCCGGCCGCCAGCGCGTGCCCAGGGCCAGCGCGAGCAGCGCCTGCGCCTCGGGCGACACCCACTGCAGGCGGCCTTCGGGCGATGCGACGAGCAGGCCCTGGCCACAGACCTCGCCGTCGTCGGCTGCCTCCCCCGGCTGCAGCGCGCGCGCCAGCACGGGACCCAGGCGGCCCAGCGCGGCAGCCTCCCCGGGCGTGAAGCGCCGGTCCGCCTCGCGGCGGAACAGCCACAGGATGCCCACGCCCTGGCCCGTGCGCGCATGCAGCGGCAGCTTCAGGCCGTCGCCCACGTCGCCGGGGCGCAGCACCGCGTTGAAGAAGTCGCTGCGCACCAGCTCGGACAGGGGCACCTTGGCCATCTGCGGGAGCATCTGCACGCCGCGCTCCACGCGCAGCGCCTCGCTGAACAGGCGCGCGCCGCGGTGCATCACGCGCGATTCGCTCGCCTGGATGCGCGGGTCGAAGTAGCCGGGCAGGGCGGCCTGCAGCGCGGGGTTCTCCATGAAGACTTCCATCTCGCCCTGAGCGCCAGGGTGGATGAGGCAGCCCGCGTCGAAGCCGACCAGGTGGTGCAGCTCGGCCAGCACGGGCGCGATCGCCTGCGGGCCGGTTGCGTCCAGGCAGGCCAGCTGCCGCAGGTGGGCAGCGGCCTGGGCGGCGCGGCGGGGCGTGGGGACTGCGGCTGCGGGCATGACTTTTTTCACGAAAACGCGAATGTAGCGCGTGCTGCCGCCGCACGACTACCCCGCCGGGGTGGGGCGGCGCGGGCGGGGCGCTCCTAGCCTTGCGCAAGCCCTTGGATGGCTCAGCGCTCAAAGAGGCGAAAACTCCTATTTTTATAGCTGCTTGCACTCATCCACCAATCGCTGGAGCCGTTTTCATTCAAACCTTCGACAGGAACCCACCCGATGCTGCAACGGACCGCCGCCGCACTGGCACTCCTCATGGCCTTCGCCTCCGCCTGGGCCGCTGGCGGTGCCAGCGACCCAGCGCGCTTTCGCCTGACCCCCGCGCTGCTGGACCGCATGCAGGCGGCGACGGACGAGGTGAACAAGCTGCCCCTGGCCCCCGCCAGGAACAAGAAAGAAGCCGACGAGGATAATGATGACGACGCCGAGTCGGTCGAGGACATCGCCCGCAAGCTCGACGCCCAGCCCCAGGTGCGCGCCGTGCTGGTGCGCCACGGCCTGACCAGCCGCGAATACGCCACCGCCACGTTGGCCGCGCTGCACGCGGGCATGGTGCTGGCGGTGGAGAAGGCGCCCGGCGCCAAGCTCCCGCCCGACCTCACGCCCGAGCAGCGCGCCAACATCGACCTGCTGCGCGCGCGCCAGAAGGGCCGCAAGTGACCAGTACCCGCAGGCTCGCCGCGTGGCTTGCGCTGCTCCTGCTGGCCGCCTGCGGCGGTGGCGGCGGCGCTGACGAGCCGCGCCCCGCCGAGCACGCCGTCCCCGGCCGCTTCGTGCTGCGCGTGATCGCCACGCCCACCGGCCACGCGGCGCTGGAAGAAAAGCCCGCGCCCTACCGCGACGGCCTGCCCAGCGCGCCCGTCGACCGCCGCCTGCGCATCGCCGCGCAGGGCGCCGCCGAGCACCTGTATGCGCCGCCCGAGGGCTGGTCGCTCATCGACATCGCGGCGCACCCCTCGGGCGAGTTCTCGGCCGTGCTCGCCACGCACCGCGAGCTGCGCCTGCTGCGCCTGACCGCGCAGGCCCGCGTGCTCACCAGCACCGCGCTGGCCGACGGCGCCGCGCCGCACGACCCGTACTTCGACCACGGCGGCATCCGCGACGACAGCGCGATGCAGCCCCTGTTCACCCGCGACGCGGTGCGCCTGGCCGCGCTGGGCGAAGACCTGGCCGTGGCCCTGCGCACCGGCCGCCACGCCGTGGTGGCCTACCGCTACGCCCACGCCGCGCAAGGCTACGAACGGCGCTGGCGCCGCCTGGTGGAGCCCGGCACCACCGTCATGGCGCGCTACCTCGCCAGCGGCAGCCACGACACCTACGGCCAGCTCGCCAACCACTTCCAGGTGCTGGTGGCCGCCAGCGCCCGCGGCGACGTCGCCGTGGCCGTGCCCGCGTCGCCACACAACGGCGCCTTCGCGGCACATGCGGCCCATTACTTCATTTACCTGCCCGGCCCGCCGCGCCCCCCGCTGCCCGAGCACGGCGCCATCGTCACGCGGCTGGACGGCGCAGAAGGCAGCCACCAGGGCGCCACCTTCATCGACACCGGCACCACCACGCAGGTGTACGCCCTGCGCGCGCTGACCGACGGCGGCTGGGCCATTGCAGGCCGCCAGCGCGCCACCGGCCCCGAGGGCGGCTGGAACGGCTTTGCCGCCTGGCTGGACGGCGCGGGCCGCCTGCAGCGCCACGCCGAGCTGCACGTGGAGCACGACGACGCGCTGTTCGACATCGCCCCGCTGCCCGGCGGCCGCTACCTGGCCGCAGGCGCCACCGGCTACCGCCAGAACCCGGCGGGCGCCAGCATTTCCGGCGACGGCGCGCCGCTGCTCGCCGTGCTCGATGCCGACGGCCGCATCGCCCAGCGCCTGCCGCTGCCCGCAGCGCCTGGCCAGAACCCCGTGCGCAGCCTGGACGGCCACGGCCCGCGCTGGCTGGCCGCGGGCATGCGCTGGCTGGCCGCGGGCATGCGCGGCGGCCCCGGCACCCACACGGCCGACGCCGACCCCGCCCGGCTGCTGCGCGCCGACGGCTTCGTGCGCGAGGTCGCGGTGCCCTGACGCCATTGCCTTTTTCTTTCCTTCAAACCACTACCACAACACCGCAGAGGAGCCCACCCATGTCCCCCACACCCCCCGTGCTGCGCACGCTGGCCGCATCGCTAATGCTGCTGGCAGCCAGCGGCGCCGCGCAGGCGCTGGAATGCGCGCCCGGCCGCTGGCTGGCCGAGTACTTTCCCAACACCACGCTCTCCGGCCCGCCCGCGCTGCAGCGCTGCGAAAAAGGCCCCATCGACCATTACTGGACAGGCGCCAAGGGCAGCCCCAACCCCGCGCGCCTGCCGGTGGACGGCTTCTCCGCCCGCTGGACGGCCAGCCTGCCCTTCAGCGGCGGCACCGCCCGCTTCGTCACCTACACCGACGACGGCGTGCGCGTCTTCGTCGACGGCCGCAAGGTCATCGACAACTGGACGGTGCACGGCATCACCATGGACGAAGCCCGCGTGCCCCTGGCCGCAGGCCGCCACACCGTGCGCATGGAATATTTCGAGGCGGGCGGCGAGGGCCTCGCCCAGCTCGTCATCGACGAAGACCCCACCGCGCCACCGCCGCCGCCCGAGCCGCCGCGCATCCAGTCCTTCGCCGCCCAGCCCGCCACCGTGGACGCGGGCGGCGCCAGTATCCTGACCTGGGCCGCCGACAACGCCGCCGCCTGCACAGCCACCGGCGGCTGGAGCGGCGCGCAGGCCGCCAGCGGCAGCGCCAGCGTGCGCCCGCAGGCCACCACCACCTACGGCCTCACCTGCCGCAACGCGCAGGGCGAGGCCGCCAGCGCATCGGCCACCGTCACCGTGCGCAACAGCCCGCCGCCCGCGCCGCCTGCCATCGCCAGCTTTGGCGCCACGCCCCCGCGCGTGAACCCTGGCGGCAGCGCCCGCCTGGCCTGGCAGGCCACCGGCGCCACCGCCTGCACCGCGTCCGGCGGCTGGAGCGGCCCGCGCACGCCCACGGGCGAAGAACTGGTGCGCCCCGCCGCCACCACCGCCTACACCCTCACCTGCAGCAACGCGGCGGGGCAAACCGCCAGCGCCACCGCCCAGGTGGCCGTGGACGCCGTCAACCCGCTGCCCCCGGTGGGCGGCGTCAACGGCACCGCCACGCCGCAGGGCGTGCGCCTGGGCTGGGACGCCGTCACGCAAAGCGGCAAATGGGTGTATGGCTACTACGCCGGCTGGTTCTGGCAGACCTACCCGCCCGAAGCCGTGGACATGTCCACCATGACCCACTTCGTCTTCGGCCGCTACGCGCCGGGCACCGGCCCGCTGGGCGGCCGCGCGGGCGACCTGGTCGAAGGCGCAGGCAACGCGCACCACGAGGTGGAAGACACGCTGCTGGGCCAGGCCCGCGCGGCGGGCGTGCGCACCGTGATGATGGTCGGCGGCGACGGCGACGGCCCCGGCTTCGTCGCCGCTACCGCCAACCCGCAGGTGCGCGCGCGCTTCATCCAGCAGATCCTCGACAAGGCCGAGCAGAAGAACTACGACGGCGTGGACATCGACTGGGAAGAAAACCTGGACAACCCCGCCGGCCGTGCCCAGGCCCTGGCCCTGCTGCGCGAGCTGCGCGCCGCCTCGCAGCAGCGCCCGCGCTACCAGGGCGCCACGCCGCTGCAGATCAGCTGGCCCGCCTTCTGGGTCAACGCCAACTGGCCCGAAGACGCCACCGCCTGGCACGTGGAAGTGGCCGCCGCCGTGGACCGCTTCAACCTCATGAGCTACGGCATGGCCGCCGACTGGCCCGGCTGGCAGTCGTGGCACCACTCGCCGCTGTTCGGCGAAGGGCCGGAGCACCCCACGTCCATCGCATCCACCGTGCAGGCGTACCTGAACGCGGGCGTGCCGCGCGCCAAGCTGGGCATCGGCATCGGCCTGTACGGCGTGTTCTTCAACCAGCCCGTCACCGGCCCGCGCCAGAGCACGGAGGGCATGACCGGCTGGGCCAACAACAACGACGACGTGAACAACTACCAGCGCCTGTTCGAGGACAACGCCTTCGGCCAGCCCGGCGCCAGCTACCACTGGGACGACGCGGCCAAGCAAAGCTACATCAGCTACAGCCAGCCCTGGTGGCGCGCGAGCGACGCGCCCGTCACCTTCCTGAGCTACGAGGACGAGCGCTCCATCACCGAAAAAGGCAACTGGGTGCGCGCCCAGGGCCTGGGCGGCACGCTGGTGTGGGCCGTGAACTACGGCTACCGGCCCGAGCAGAACGCCAACCCGCCCATGCAGGCCGTCAAGCAGTCGTTCCTGCACGCCAGCGCGGCGGGCTACCGCGTGTACCGCAATGGCGTGGCCATCGCCACCGTCACCAGCGGCACCGCCTACACCGACGCCGCCGCGCCGCGCGGCAGCCACCGCTACCAGGTCGCCATGCTGGATGCGGCGGGCAATGAAGGGCCGCTGTCCGAGGCGGTGACGGTGCAGGTGCCTTGACGGCGTTGCTTATTTTTTGATAGCTGCCAGCGCTTTCTCAGCAAGCGCTGTGGCCGATTTTCATCTCAAAACGGAGATACCTCCATGCGCAAGCCCATTGCCGCCGCCCTGCTGGCCGTCGCTTCCCTCGCGGCCCAGGCGGCGCCGTTCGCTATCACCGCCACGGGCACCATCGACCAGTCCACCTTCGCCGAAATCCGCGATGGCGAGCGCTATGCCGTCACCTACGTTTTCGACAACGGCGGCACCAGCGCCCAAAGCCAGACGTGGCTGCCCACCGACCTGGTGTGCGTCATCTGGCGCATGAACAACGCCGCCGACGTGGTGTACCGCCAGACCAGCTTTGCCGGAGCCATTTTCTGGACGGGGCCGACTACCACCGATGCGAGCGGGGCGCTAACCGGCGTGTATGCGAGCATCAACAACTTCGGCAGCGCGGGCGATGCCTACACCGTCAGCGGCATGGCGTTGTCCGGCACTCCCTATTGGAGCGCCTACGGTCCCGACGATGCCTCCAACGGGTTGCGTGACGGAAGCCGGATGTTCGGGCAGTTCAACGGAATCCCCCGCGGCAACCGGTGGAGCAACCCGGTTGCCGTGGCCAGCGCGTGCGACACGCCACCGCTGCCGCCTGGTCCTCCCACCCACCTCGCCGCCACGCCCGGCAACGGCCAGATGGCCGTGAACTGGCAAGCGCCCGCCGCCAGCGCCGCCAGCTCAGCGCCAGTGCGCTACACCGCCACCGCGCGGCTGCAGGACGGCACCGTCGCCAGAAGCTGCACGGCCAACCACCCCGCCACGGCCTGCACCGTGACCGGCCTCGCCAATGGCATTGGCGTCCATTTGTCCGTCATTGCCGAAGACGCCAGCGGCGCTCTCTCGCCCCCTTCGCGCTCCATCTACGCCATTCCCAGCGCCGCGCCACCCCCGCCCGGCCCTGGCGGCGTGCAGCCCGTGCCCACGCTGTCGCAGTGGGGCGTGCTGCTGCTGGCCGCGCTGATGCTGCTCGCGGGCCTGCGCCGCCGCGCCCATCACTCCTGATTCGATAGCCTCCAGCGCTTGTCCAGCAAGCGCTGGAGCCGTTTTTCATTTGCAAGACCAAGGACTCCCCATGCCTTCCACCCCCACCCCGGCCCTGCGGCGCTGGCTGCAGGCCAGCGCCGTGTCCCTGGGCCTGCTGCTGGCAGCCGCCGCACAGGCGCAGTGGTCGCCCGGCGCCGACTTCAGCGGCGCCCGCACGCACCACACCGCCACGCTGCTGCCCGGCGGCGCCGTGCTGCTGGCGGGCGGCCAGGACGCGGGCGGCAACGCCCTGGCCACCACCCTGCGCCATGACGGCGGCAGCGGCCAGTGGACCGCCGCCGCCCCGCTGCCGCAGCCGCGCAGCGGCCACACCGGCACGCTGCTGCGCAACGGCACGGTGCTGATCGCGGGCGGCACCAGCGCCACCGGCGGCCCGCTGCGCACCGCCGCCACCTACGACCCCGTGGACGATGCCTACACTCCGGTGCCCGACCTGGCCGTGGCCCGCCGCCACCACACCGCCACGGTGCTGCAGAGCGGGCACGTGCTGGTCGTGGGCGGCCAGGGCGGCGCGGGGCAGGCCGCGCTGCGCTCGGCCGAGCTGTACGACCCGTCCACCCGCACCTGGAGCGCTGCCGGCCAGATGCCCGGCCTGGGCGCGCGCCACCACACGGCCACGCTGCTGCCCAACGGCCGGGTGCTGGTGGTGGCGGGCATGGACAACGGCGAGTCCGCCACCGCGAACGCCGCCCTGTACGACCCCACCGCCAACACCTGGGCGCCCGCCGCCGCCCTGCCCGCAGGGGAGCGGCGCATGCACCACACCGCCACACTGCTGCCCGACGGGCGCGTGTACGTGGCCGGTGGCGAAATGGCGGACGGCACGGTGCTGAACGGCCTGGCCTGGCTGTACGACCCGGCGGCGGACAGCTGGGCCAGCTCCACCGGCATCGGCGCGCGCACGCGCCACGCCGCCACGCTGCTGCCCGACGGGCGCGTGCTGCTCTCCGGCGGCGCGGGGCCGGGCGGCGCGCCTTACGACAACGGCCTGTACGCCAACCCCGCCGCCAACAGCGTGCAGCCCACGCAGGGCATGGCGCAGGCCCGCGCGGGCCACACCGCCACGCTGCTGCCGGGCGGGCGCGTGCTGGTGGCGGGCGGCCAGGGCGCCGGCGGCCTGCTGTCCGCGCCCGAAACCCTGTGGCCCGCCGCGGCCCCCACCACGCGCAACCTGGCCACGCGCCCCACGGTGGACCACGCCATCGCCACGCCGCTGGCCGATGGCACGGTGCTGATGGCGGGCGGCCAGCGCAACGGCGTGGGCACGCCGCCGCTGCGCTACAGCCCCGCCGCCGATGCGTGGACCGCCGCGGGCACCCCCGTGGCGCCCTGGCGCCAGCAGCACACGCAGACCCTGCTGCCCAGCGGCCGGGTGCTGGCCGCGGGCGGGCTGGGCGGCAGCGGCGTGCTGGCCAGCGCCGAGCTGTACGACCCCGGCGCCAACGCCTGGAGCGCCGTGCCCGACCTGGCGCAGGCGCGCTACTACCACACGGCCACGCTGCTACCCGGCGGCGGCGTGCTGGCGGCCGGGGGCCGTGGCGTGGAGAACGACGCCGCATCCACCCTGGCCCAGGCCGAGGTCTACCAGCCCGCGCAGAACCGCTGGGTGGCCGCCGCGCCCATGCCCGCGCCGCGCGCCTACCACTCGGCCACGCTGCTGCGCGACGGGCGCGTGCTGGTGGCGGGCGGCCTGTCGGCCAGCGGCCAGCTGGCCAGCGCCGCGCTGTACGACCCCGTGGCAAACACCTGGGCGGGCGCGGCCGGCATGCTGCAGGCGCGCAACGGGCACACCGCCACGCTGCTGCAAGACGGCCGCGTGCTGGTGGCGGGCGGCTTCGGCGGCAGCTACCTGAACAGCGCCGAGGTCTACGACCCGGCCACCGACACCTGGGGCCCCGTGCCCACGATGAGCGAGGCGCACGCCTACCACACGGCCACGCTGCTGCCCGACGGCCGCGTGGCGGTGGTGGGCGGCTGGCGCAGCGGCGTGGCGGCGTCGGCGCGCATGGAGCTGTTCGACCCGCTCGCGGGCACCTGGAGCTTTCAAACACTGCCGCAGACCCGCCGCCACCACGCGGCGGCGCTGCTGGACAGCGGCGAGCTGCTGGTGGCGGGCGGCTACTACGGCGGCGTGGGCGTGCCCGACCAGCCCCTCGCCATCCAGCCCCAGGCCACCACGCGCCCGCGCCCGGTCATCGGCAACGCCTTCACGCAGATCAACCACGGATCGCGGCTGGTGCTGCTGGGCTCGGGCTTCACCGGCGACAGCGAGGGCGGCGGCGGCGGCACCGCGCAGGCCGCCGGCAACCTGCCGCAGGTACGCCTGGAGCGCATGGACGGCGGCCCGGTGGCGTGGCTGGACGCGCAACTGTCGGACGCGGGCAGCTACGAATCGCACGCCCTGCCCGCCTGGCTGCCTGCGGGGCTGTACCAGGCGCGGGTGTTCAGCAACGCCATCGCCTCCAGCGCCTATGTCTTCGAGCTGCGCGCCCCGTCGCCCGGCGCCCCCGGCGCACCGCGCAACGTGACGGCCACGCCGGGCAACGCGCAGGTCACCGTCGCCTGGGAGCACCCGGCCGGCGTGCCCCAGCCAGCGAGCTACACCGTCACCGCCCAACCCGGCGGCGCGAGCTGCACCGTGCAGTACCCCGCGACGAGCTGCACCGTGACGGGCCTGACCAACGGCACGGCCTACACCTTCACCGTGACGGCGAGCGCCGAAGGCGGCAGTGCCTCGGCCCCGCCCACGGGCAGCGTGACGCCCACGGCCGGGCCAGGGCCAGGGCCTGGACCGGGGCCCGTGGGCGTGCAGCCGGTGCCCACCCTGTCGCAATGGGGGCTGCTGGTGCTCGCCGTGCTGATGCTGCTCGCGGGCCTGCGCCACCGCACGAAGGCCTGAGCTCCTCATACGATAGCTGCCAGCGCTTGCCCAGCAAGCGCTGGCGCCGTTTTGGGCCATGAACCCAGGCGCGCGGTGCGCAAGGCACCCGCGCAGGCCCGGCCCCGCGTGGCGCCAGGCCGCCATCCGGAAGAGCGGCGGCGGGGCGCTGCCCTGGCGCGGGCAGCGTACGCGGTGCCGTCATCCCGGTACATCCGGCGCCGGGCCGCCCCGGTAAAATACCGGGTTTCCCCCGAATCCTCCCCTCCACCGACCCCCGTCCACCCCATGGCCACTACCCCACAGCAGCAATCCGCCCAGATGGCGAATGCGATCCGCGCACTCGCAATGGATGCCGTTCAACAAGCCAACTCCGGCCACCCCGGCGCGCCCATGGGCATGGCCGACATGGCTGTGGGGCTGTGGGGCCGCCACCTCAAGCACAACCCCGCCAACCCGCAGTGGGCCGACCGCGACCGCTTCGTGCTCTCCAACGGCCACGGCTCGATGCTGCTGTACGCGCTGCTGCACCTCACGGGCTACGACCTGCCCATCGGCGAGCTGAAGAACTTCCGCCAGCTGCACAG
>Ga0222422_100326_pt1 | contig 18455 bp, 28 predicted proteins | sample 3A1ome_FD_182469 | JGI IMG/M metagenome (GOLD analysis project Ga0222422, IMG submission 182469) | Enriched microbial communities from leaf-cutter ant dump, University of Wisconsin, Madison, United States - 3A110A (version 2) | ecosystem: Environmental > Terrestrial > Nest > Insects nest > Nest...
GACGTCGAGCTTGCCGCCGCGCTCAAGCGCCTTCTGAACGCCTTCCTCGAAGAACAGCTCTCCCGGCTGCCGGGTGCCGTTGGGCAGGCAGGGGTTGCCCCATTTGTCGTAGGACAGCGCCGAATCGAGATGCGGAGGCACCATCGGGCTGGTCACGCCGGCGGCCGCCCTCACCTCCTCGACCGAAATCTCGGTGGTCTCGCACATCATGTGGTGCTCGTGGCAGACGCTCGCACCGTTGTCGAGGTAATAGCCCCCATCCGGGAACAGGCGGCGTTCCATGATGTGGTGCGCGTCGGCCGCGGCCTCGTCGCAGAAAACGCACTTGTGGCCGTCGCGCGCGAAAACGGCGGCACTGAAATCGCTTCTCTCAAGAAGAGTGCGTTTGCTGGACATGACGTAAGCCTCCGGACGGCTTGATACAGGTTCTCCCGCAAGGATTCAAGCCTCCGCAAAGGATTCGCGATGACATCGCAGAATTCTTGTCAGCAGGAGCCGGCCTGTCCAAATGCATTCCCAGCCGTTCTCGTTCTTTCCATCAGGTCCAAAGCTTCCAGTGCCAGTTCGCAGGATCGCCCTAAGACCTCGCTCCCGGCGGCGGTCGGGTTCACGGTACGCAAGATTTCACGTTCGAGAAGCGAACGGCAAAGCGCGATGCGGCTTCTCGAACGCAGGATGGCCGCGTCATCGACGTAGGGAGACCTTGCCGCCGCTTCCGTCTCGTCTGGCTGGAGCGTGAACGCACATGCGAGATCGAATACCTCCAGTCCACTCAGCCGGGATCCTCGGAACGCGACTTTCTTGGCAACGACGTCTGCCGTCCTTTCCCTTAAGACGGATATTCCCAAGATACGGCATTCCAAAAGCGGCCCGGCCACCAGCGACGCTTCAGTGGCGAATTCGATCCAGCCACGGCTTTGAAGAGTCAAGCGCAGCCGATTGTCCAAACGTTCGCAAGAGGCTGTCGAACTACCGCGATCCCTCAAGGCCTCTCTTGTCACCGCGTTTCTGACCGGATTCACCGCATTCAGGACGGCCGCAGAATCGAGAATGATCTCAACCCCGTCAGGAATGCGGTGCTCCAGACCGAGAGACAAGGCGGAGCCGCCGCCGATGGCCCATTCCACCTCGGTTCCTCCCTTTACAGCCCCTATAGCCGAAATGGCCGTCTCCAGTAGGTCAAGCCATTGGCTCGCCGGCCATTTCCCGAATCCATCTCGCATTGTCGAACTCCTCGACGCCCCAGGTCTCCAACGCCCGGACGAGGCCATCGAAATCCACGACTCCCTCGATCACCATATCATGGATCGCCGACACCCCTACCTCCTGGAAGTACGATCTCACATGCGGCCTCCACTTTTGGTCTAGACATCGGAGCAGCAGGCAGTCGACCAGCGTGACCGCATCGATGTGCAGGGCGCGAGGCGCGTTTACCGTGGTCAGGACACGATAGACGGAGGGTTGAGCGCTGGGCTGGCCTGTTTGCATCCGCTTTACATGGCTGGCCGCCGCGGAGACGTCAACATCTTCCCAGGTGTGGTATCACCATCCTCGATACCAAGTTTTGGGCTGGCTTTGCCCTTTGCGCCTTCCAGGCTGATGATCGGCGGACTTCCATCGAACCGGATACTCCATATGCGGCTGTCCCTCCCCGTCCTGTACGAAGCCTCGGTGAAGAAGAAGGGCGAACGCAACTTCAAGCACCGTAGGTACGTGGCGCTGAGGGAGTTCGAGATCGAGGAGGTCGATCCACGGGACGCTCCGGTCGCCCTGCGCGGCTTCGCCCTCGAGCATCCAGCCTTCGGCGAATGGAAAGGCGAGGGCTATTCACACTGGTTCGAAGGCCGTCACTGGCTTCCGGAGCGCAACGAGGCGGGCGGGATCTCCACTCCGAGGGAATGGTCGGCCGACATGCTTCGCTCGGAGACCTCGAAGTTCATGGAGAGCTTCGCGGAATCCGCCAGGAAGGCGCCGGACCTGTGGATGGCCAGAAGGGGGAACATAACGCAGCTCGACAGGGACGAAGTCCGCGAGATCGAGTTCAGCAACCTGGAGGCGGAAGCCGAACGGCTGCGGCTCGGCCTGGACGCGGTTCGCGTGGTCGGGAATACGGTCGTCCACCAGGCCCACACGCCGCTGTATCATGTCTGGAGGCACAACGACGCGATTAGGACCGAGCTAAGGTTCGGATTCCCGTATTCGAAAGAAGTCGACGTTTTCCAGGTCACCCGCCGTGACGACATGCTCGCCTACGCGGAGGAGATCCGGGGCGACGCCCGATATGCCCTCGATCCAGGGCCGGAACCGGAAGTGCTTATGCCGTGGGCGTTCGAGTTTCCCGACGAGGAGCGCTCGCTCATCCAGCATGCCCAGCACTGCATCACGACGATGGAATCCATACTGAACAAACTCGACGAACGGCAGGGCATAGCCTGGTTCCGTCTTCGCGGAGCGTGCAACCGTGCGGTGAACGATGCCGATGGCCGTCATTCGGAAGTCCTGGCTGAGGCGATGCAGGAGGTTTTCGATTCCATCCCTCCGACGGACTGGACGAAACTGCATGCTCCGGACATTTGCGACAAGGCAAGGATGACCACGGAAAAAGCGCTCATGCGGTGGAACATGAGGCCGTTCGAAGTGGAAGAGGACGAGGGGGTACGCCCCTCCCCTTAGTGAAACTTGGCCGTCGCCTGCCAGACTCCCGGCTGACGGTACTCCGGTACGGACAGCTCCTTGAGGTGACCGTCGGAAACAACCCAGCGGAAGAAGCCGTTGCCGTGCCCCGCAAGACGTTTCGCTTCGGAGAGGACCGACGATGGATCGAACGGCCGCGGAGCCGCGTTCCAGTCGACGAAGGAATCGATGTCGAGCATGCATGACGTCATCGGCATGGGCGGCATCACGTTGACGTCATGCGTGCCTCCCGGCGGCAGGATGGCCCACCGCGCCGTCGCCATCCCTCCGTCGGGCAGTTCGCCGACGATCTCGTTCAGCATATGCCGGGCGCCGGGAATGGAAGCTGCGGCAAGCAGGGCCTCGCCGACTACGCCCTCCCGGAATACGCTTGCCGCGTCGGCCGGCGAGGCGAGCCGGACGTGGTTGACGTATCTCACGCCGATTCGGGCGACCTGGGCTGGGCGGACATGCTGGCCAAGCGCGTCGAGAAGGGGTGAGAGGCGGCGCATGAAATCGGAGCGGGAAACGTAGGTGCGGGTTTCCAGCACGAGCGCGGCCGACATAAGGCTCACGCGCCAGACCTGCTGCGCGTCATGGAACCGCCACACCGGCTCGGCCACCATCTGCGCTCCCTGGGGTCCGATGTTCACGGTGTTCATCTGTTCGGGAACGAGCGTGGGATAGCTGGCCTTGATCGCCTGCTGGAAGGCTCCGACGAACGACAGGTCGGCGATGGAGGCCAGCGACGGAAACGCAACCTGGCAAAGGACCCGTGAAAGGTCGTTCCGTACCAGGTCCAAGGACTCGGCCTCGAAAGGCTGGAACGGGTTTTCCGGACGGATTTCCATCGGCAAGGACTCCCTGCAATTCTTCTCTCATCCATGAGGCGGCAACCGAAGCGTCCTGTCAACAGATTGGCTGGCGTCGATTTTTGGAACGGACCCCCTTGCCAAGCGCGGCCGCAGTGTCCATGTTCAAGGGACGGCGCTCATGCCGAGGGATTGAACGCGATGATGTAGCTCTTCCAAACGGGTCGTCCGCACGGCGCATGCCGACGCAAAGACTGAATCCCATGGAAGGCTTCGCCCGGCCTCGAACCGGGCATACGCACCTCCCTAGCTCCCGTCTTCACGCAACCGACAGTTCGACGAAGACACGCCCGATGGATTTCCGGGCAACACGGAGCACGAAGATGGACCATTCCAACCAGACCATTGCGGACGCGATCCGCAACATCCGCCACAACACCACGCCCGCCGAGGTCGCCGACGCGCTCGGGACGATGGACCGGGCCGCCTACCTTTCCCTCAGGACCGACTGGAAGGCCGACTACGCGCGGCTGTCGAAGGACATCCGTCAGGCGAAGGCCAACATGAAGGACAAGGAAACCGGCGGATCGTGGCAGTGGCCGCGCGAGAGCATGCGCCGGGAAGCCCGTGTGATGCTGGTCCTCCGGGCCGCCATCAAGGAAGCCGGACGTCGTCATTGGGCGGCGAAAACCGCCCTCGCCGCGTAACCCGCAGCAGGCCCGGCGGGCGAACTGCCGGGCCTGCGCCCCTCTTATCGATGGAGACCTCAATGGCGCACGAAACCGAAACCTACGAAGTCGAATACCGATACTACCAGTACAACAGCGGCCAGGCCGACAACGGCGAATACGTCCGCACGAGGAGTTTCCGGACGGCCGAGGAAGCCCAGGCGCTGGCGGCGCGCATCAACGCGTCCGCGCAGAAGAAGATGGACGAGGACGAGGAGAGGGAACTCCAAGACGACCTGATCCCGTGGGACGGCTACTTCCTGGGTGCGACGGCGTTCAGGGCCGTGCGCACGCCGCTGCCCGCCCTCTGCGACGAGACGGCGCCGAAACCCTGATCCGCTCAGGCATGGCCCGGTTCGAGGACCGTACGCCTGTATTCGTCGATCGACAGGAAGCGGAGCTCGCCGCCCTTGGCGCGGGCTTCCCGGGCGTATTCCCTTATCGTCGCCTTCTGCCCGTCCTCGTCGCCGCTGCCGATCCAGTGCTTGGCGTAGGCGAAATGGCGGCCCGCCCCGTCGAAGGCGACGAATACGCCGCGCGGCGGAACGTCGATCTCGCCTTCAAGGACCGGGCCGGACGTTTCCTCTCCGTCGACGGCATCGAGTTCCTTCGAAGCCGTCGCCGCCGTGGCGCGGCGGGAACGGAAAGGATTCCCGTATTCGAAGAGGGAGACGACCAGGAGGAAGGCTCCGATGAGCATGAAGGAAAAAATCCCGAGATAGAGGCCGGCCGCAAAAAGGCCGAACGCGCCGGCGCGGCCGCTGAACTTGGCGTAGCCGTCCGCCCACTTGTTCCCGGCTACCTTCATGACCAGTGCGACCATCACCTGTCCGCCGTCCATGGGATGGATCGGCAGCATGTTGAAAATGAGCAGGATTGCGTTGACGAGGAAAAGGGTGCCCGAAGGCGTGGCGAGGCCGTAGTCCTCGTAGCCGGACAGCGCCACGACGGCGAAGACGAGAGCGAGGGCCAGCGAGACGGCAGGGCCTCCCAGGGCGACGGCCGCGCGCGCGCCGGGCTTTTCCGGATAGCGATCGAGGAACGCGATGCCTCCGAGAGGCGACAGGTTGATCGATTTCGTGCCGATGCCGTAGCCGCGGGCCACCAGGACATGGCCGAGTTCATGAAGCAGGACGGAAGCGAACACCGCGACTGGAACGCCGATCCTGCTGAACGCCATCTCGAGTCCGCCTTCGTTGAAGCCCGAGGTCACGTACCAGCCCGCAAGGAGGAGAAGGGACCAGTGAATGGTGATGGGAATCCCGAAAATGCGGCCGAGCCGGATCGTGTTGAACATGCGGGTCCCTCCTGTTGGGCCTGATATATTCTTTCCGAAGCGGGATCTCAACGCAAATCTCGCGAATCCTTGAAGGACTCGCCGCAACTGCAGGATTCAGCGTGGGCGCAGCGACGGCGCTGCCAGCAATCCCTGTTCGATCATGTCCTCGAATCCATCGCTGCGCGCCTTGTTCCCACGGAATGCCTTCAAGGCGTCTACCGGGCCATCCGCCTTGAGGCGGACGATCTCGTCGCCCGGCTTGCCGTCTGCCAATCCGTCGAATTCCACCGCGGCCAAGGCTCCGAAGCGGGCTTCGGACGTTCCTGCGTCGACGATGTAGACGACGTGTTCGGTCGGACGGTCGCGGCAGGCGGCAACCTCGCCGCCGACGGCTTCCATCAATGCTTCGAGGCTGTCGGCCTGGAGCCAGCGTTCCTGCGGGTCCCCGTCGGCCAGCCACAGGACCGTGGCGCACCATGCGTCATGGCCGGACGGAAGGCGGCCGCGCTTGTCCGCTATCACCGAAAAATAGATGAAACCGTCCTCGGCGGCACGCTCGGCGCCGATATACCTTGTGCCGTCGGCGTTCACGCCCATGCGGATGGCGACGTCGTCCGAGAGGAACGCCTCTTCCAGAAGAGGCCGGGCGGCGTCGACGATGGCCTTCGCCTTCACGGCGGGAATGCGAAGCGAGAGGTTCGCCGCGAAACGGCCTCCAAACGTCTTGGCCTCGGCCATCCGCCTCGCGGAGACGCGGTCGCCGCCGTCATAGTCGGCACGGGTGTACCCCATCCTGTCCACGCCGTCGGAATCGTATCCGTCCGCGTCGAACATGTCGAAATCGAACCCTTCATGGCCCCGTGCGGCACCGCCGCCGTTTTCCGTCCACCAGGACGGATTGTCTGCATATGCCATCCAGACCGTCGGGCTGCGGCGCTTGTCGTCCATGTCGTCCTCCCTTTGTATCTCAAGCTAATGCGGAGAGCCGACAGCGACAACCTGAGGCCTGCTTGACTATTTCGCACCCAGGAAGCCGAATCCTTGCCATGGAGGCTCAAATGGACGGATACGTTTTCGCCGAAAGCATCGACGAGCAAATGCGGGAGCGCGCGGTGGCGATGCTGTTCGGCCCCGGTGACAAGGTCGTGCTTTCCTCCAAAGCAGCCATGCAAGCCACCGGCAGGCTCAGGTCCCTGCTTTCGGCGGGAGAGGGCGGCGTGCTGACCGTCGCATCGGTGAGGATCGACGACCTCTCCCAGGCCTTTTTCTGCTTCGAAGGCGTGGAAGGCGAGTTTCCGAACCACGTTTTCACCGATCCGCGCCCAAGGTTCCACGTGTACGGAGCCATGGTCAGGAACGACGACGGCATCTGGGTCGTGGAAATGAATCCGGAAACAGAAGATACGGAAGCCGGCCGGAGCGTGAAGGTCTCGGGAACCACCGGGCGGTACCTCGCGTGGAACGACGGCATCGAATGCATGGAAGACGTCGACGAATACGTTAACGACGGCGTTTCCGGCGAATTCGTGCTCCTGCAGGAGGCGGACGGAAGCTGGAGCCTCGTCGCCATCCCGTGGAGCACCGGGATTTCAGAAGAAGAACGGGAAGCCGCCGAAGCCGCGCTCGCCGCAGGCCCGGAAGCGCCGAAGCCCGCGATACTGAACTGATCGCGGCCGTTGGCCGAGCCTGTTGTCCGAACGGCCGGAAGGCTGCATCCTGTTTCGGAAAGACGACAGGCCAAACGATGCAAAGCCGCGAAGACATCAACGACGCGATCCAGGCGAAGCTCGCGCCCGGCGAGCGCATCCTCCTGCGTACGGGCCTTCACTGGGGCGTGTTCGCGGCGCCAGTCTTCCTCCTGTTCGGGCTTATGGCCTGGGGTTCGATGGCCGCCACCGTCCTGCTGATCGCTTCCGCTTGGTCGCTGACGCGCGCGATAGCCTTCGAGGGGGTGAGCCGCATCGCCATAACCCGCAGGCGCATCCTCGTGGTCATGATCCCGGCGAGAGGCCGTCCCGGCGCGTTCAGCCTTCGTTGGTGAAGGACCTTATCCCGTTTGCCCATTGCAGCGGAGGCCGTGAAGATGCATCCGTCAGTCGAACGGAAGCCGCCGCGTGGAATGCGCACGCGGCTCGGTCAAGGAGCGAAGGCATGCGCGCTAGTCTCAACGGAAGCTTCTACACGGTGGTCGCCGAAATCGACGATGTGCGGGAGTTCGCCAAAAGCTGGCCCTGTCACGGCCTGAACCTCGACGCCGAATACACCTTCGAGTTCTCCGCGAAGAACGGCGACATCATTGACCTGTCCGGAACGGAAGACGGAAAGCCGTTCGACACGTCCGACTCCGGCGCCGCCCTGAGCGCGCTGTCCGAGGACGCCGGACGTTACGGTGCCGAAACGCTCGGTCTGGAGGACGTGCTCGCCATCAGGTTCCCGGCCTCCGCGCCGCGGCGCTAAGTCGCCCCATCATCATCCGAAGGCAGGAGCGCGCATGTCCGCGCTCTCCTCGGCCGAGGCTTCGTGCACGATAAGGTCGAAACGCTCTCCGGCCGAAGGCTGGACGGGAAAGCTCGCCAGCGGCACGCCGACGATTCCCCTGGCCGTCTCGGCGATCACCGTCTTATAGCTGACGCACGCGACATGGCCGCGGACGCGGTCGCCGTCCGCGGCCACCGATACCGGAATCCTGCCGAATCCCTCGACCATCAATCCGGCTTCCGCCGTCAGCCGGCCGAGGACCGGATGCTCGCGGCGGCGAGCCGACCTGAATGCCTCCCCCAGGCTCGCGGCAAGCCTTTCGGGAACGCCGGTGGCGGCAAGAGCGAGCGCATCCCTGACGTCCTGCGGGGATCGGGAAAGCGTTTCGAAATCAAGGGGCATCCCATGCGCCCGGCAGAACTGGTGCAGGAACACCAGCACGGTCCGCGTGTTTCCTTCGCGGAACGGATGGGCCTTCCAGACGCCCGAAACGGCGGACGCGAAGGCGAGGCTGGAAGGATTCCCGGCCAGCGCCTCCATCCTTGCGGCCGAATCCTCCACCATGTCCTCGATGGCGGCCGGATCGGCGTAGTCGACGCTGCGGCCGCTGAGGACCGGTTCCTGCTTGCGGACCACGACCGTCCGTAACTCCCCGGCGAATGGATAGATTTCGCCGAAAATCCCTTCATGGACCTCCCTGAGGAAGGCGAGGCCGAAGCTTTCGGGAGGGGGAGCCTGCATCCGGCGCCAGACCCCGAGTTCCGTCACGACGCGCTCGACCCGGTCGAGTTCGTCGCCGTCCGTGACGCCGAAATGGTTCACCAGGACGTCGGTGCCCTCGTATACGTACGGATCGCTCACAGCTGGCCGCCGCCGTTCGCGGAAAGAACGAAATTGACTGCCTCCGACTGGCGGATGGCTCCATGCCTGACGCAGATGGCCAGGTATTTCTCGAATACCGTCAGGTCGTTGCCCGATCCCCGCATCAACGCGAAAGACTGGTGATCGGACGGATCCGCATGACGCAGCACCGCGGCCTCCATCAGGCTGTCACCGGCATGCATCAGATAGGCGGTGATCGCCCGTATAGCCTCAGGCCTGTCGATCAGGCTTCCAGTTTCAACGTCCATGCATACCCCCAACCATGACGACAATGCACAAGACGACGGAAATTATCCAGCGGCGGATCGCGACCTTTCCTCGAAAATAACCTTCGCTTCGGGACTCAGAAACGCCGATTCCACCAGCTTCCAGTAGGCTTTCTGATCCGGGATCTGGCCACGTGAGGCCGCCAGGCGGACGCGGCTGAGAATGCTGCCGTCGTCGAGCAGTCCTTTCCCTTCCAAAAACCGCGAAAACCAGCCCGGCGGTTCCGTAGCGGGCAAGGCTTCCGCCTTCCGCAAAAGCGCATCGGCCGCGATGGCTGCGTCAGCCTCCTGCTCGGGCGTGATCTCCGACCACCCGAGCCGTTTCAGGATCGCGAGGAACTCGCCGTCCAGCGCCGCGGCATTCGACGGCAGCCTGCCGTCTCCAGCCAGATCGTCGAGGTAGAAATCGAGATAGTCCTCGCCTTCGTCACGGGCTTCGGCGACGAGGCCGCCGGCGTAGCGCCAGCTGCAGGACCAGCGGTCGCCTGAACCGTTGATCCACTCCCTGTTGCAGAAGGTCGCGTATACTGTCTTGGCGAAGTCGAGATCCTTCACCCGTTCGAGGAACGCAGCGTCGGACTTGAGGGCCGCCTCAAGGTCTTGGCCTATGCCTTCCATTCTCGTACCCCTGTCTTCCCAGTCCCATAAAGATCGCGCGAACCCGTCCTGCGGGCAAGAAGCATCGATGCGACGAATTTCAGCACCCGCGTGAGCGCTGAGGCATGGTGGTGCTTGGCTTCCCTTCGCCGGGAACGGCCGCCGAAGGCTCCTCGCGGATGTCGAACGGCGGCCGCTTGGACCATCCATGTCCACGGTTCGCCTGTACGCGGCCGTTTCCGGCGTCACGTACGGCGAGGACAGGCAGGTCATACGGATATCTCAATCGCGCAACTCCGTTCGCCTTATGCAGGACGACCTCCTTAGAGGACCACCGAGAAGGCGCAAGTAAAAAGAACGAAGGCAACGGCATATACCATCAGGAAAAAGTTCCGTTCGCCTTCGACGTTGTCGGCGCCTGCCGCCACGTACAGGAAAATCAGCATGAACATGGAAAGGAAAGCGGAGAGGGTCATGGACCCCATGAATCCGACGCCACGGTAGGACATCCCGAACATGAAGGAAGCGGCATGGGCGAAAAGCGCCACGACGCCAACAATCACCACGCCGACCGCCGCAAGGGTTCCTACAAGGTATGCCTTGTCTTTCCTGTCGAGGCCGAAACCGATCATGCGCAAGCTCCACTCAAATCCCGCCGTTGCAGGATTGGATGCGTTCTATCGGGCTCCACACGCCTTGTCAACAATTTCGAATCCTTGCCAATGCTGTAGATTGCGGATAAGCATGGGCGACCATCGCAGGATTCGCCTATTCCCGGCATGGTGCCGGACTGCGAAGGAGCGAAGATGACGAAGAAACGGATCGAGACCGAAAAGGCCAAGGAGATCGCCCGCGACTTGCTCGCGGGCAAGCCAGGCGCGGTCGAGCAGGCCGCCAAGGCGCTCGGGAGCCTGGCCGATGAAAGGGATGTCCTGAGACGCATGGACAGGGAGGCGGCCACCTACGTGGAATCCGTCATCTGCATGCGGACAGACTTCTCCGGCGACCCGCCTTACGTCGGGTGGAAAGGCCTCGGCCTCGCCCTCAACGAAGCACTGGACGAGCGCGACAGGCTGCTCAAGGAGAAGATCGATGGAACAGGCAGCGTCCCCGCAACCCCTTCCGCGTGACTCGTCGCGCTTCCGCAGACTCTCTCCGGAGCCTGCGGCTACGATCCGTCCCGACGCCGATACGGCGCTGGCATGCCTGTCGACGATCGAGCTAATTAATATGGGGAAATCCCAAGCCTTAAGGCTGGAAAAGTGTGGCGGGAACGAGGTCGGAGCCTGAAGCACGCAACTGCCGAAGCCGTTCCTTTGCCTGTTCTATCTCCATCCCGATGGAAGTCCAGGCGGCAATATCGCGGCCGTCCGTCGGCATTTGCGGCAGCAGCCTGGGATCGGCGGGATCGAAAGACGCCGCGAACGGCGATTTAAGGAGCTCCGCGCGCCAGACGCAAAGTGAGTCCGTCTCCCGCTCCTTGTGTTCGCAGCGGTTTCCATAGATGACGCTGTCGTATCCAGCTTCTTCCAGGGCCGCGAACACCGCCTCAGCGCTGGCTTCCTCATAGACGAACTCCGCCTCGTCATCGTTGGCCAGCACACCCGCCTCGGCGAGAGCGTCGACGATCTCCGACTGCCCCCAGGTGTAAAGGTCCGGCAGCCGAAGCGGCCGGACGGCGCGGCAGTAGACGGGAATGACCGACCCGCCCGTATCCCCATCCGACTGGATCGCTTCCAGCCTCGCGTTCGCGGCCTCGGGTCCGCCGAAATGGAATCCGAGCGAAAAGTCTTCCCAACGGCAGAAAACGTTGAACGGCGTATCGACATCGGTTCCGTGCAGCCACAGGCGCGGCATGCCGCCGTCCATGAAGGCGCTACCGGCCGCCCATGCCAGAATATCCCTCGTGCGGGAGGCGGCGGCTTCAGACGCCGCGGGCGGGAACGAGGTCATCGCCATCGAACCACAGGACCTCGTCCCATTCGCCGGATGCCAGTTCCTCTTCGGTGATCGGACGTTCCGAGAGCACGTAGCCGATGCGGTTCACGGCATGGAAGCCCGGAAGCAAATACTGGTTTTCGTTTCCATCTCCTTCGACCACGGTCCAGACGGTCTTCTCGTCGGCGGCCTTCACCTCTTCGAAATCCTCTCCGAAGATGTTGAAGAAGTTGCTGCCTTTGGAATTCTCCAGCGCGTCGCCGAAGCGCTCCAGCCATTGGTCCTCGTTTTTCGTAGCCATCGTCGTTTCCCTGTTTCGCCGCCCACCATATCCTGGGCGTTTGCATCTATGGAGACGGAGACATCGCCTCCACGGCGTCGTCCTCCAGAACCGGAGCCTTGCGCAGCGTGGCGTTCAGGAAGCCCTTCCGCTCGTTAAAGCCTTCCGCTCCCATCTTCATCCAGAACCCCTTGGCGTTCCGCTTTATGTCGCAGACCTCGAGGTCGCCGGCAGAGGCCTCGAGCACGGCGGCAACGATCCTTCGGCCGATACCGGAGCGGCGCACCGCCTTGGAGACCTCCACCTTGATGAACTTGTCGACTGTAGGCTCGTCTTCATCGGTTTCCGCCAGATTGATGACGAGAACGAGAGACGCAACGATAGGCGGCTCGATCCGGTCGCGTCGGCCCATGGCCTTGTCGTAGACGCTGAAGGAACAACGCATCTTCCCAGCCGGATGAAATCCCTGTTCCCTCGTGCCCCCGGCGATTGCGATATCGTCGTTTTCCCATCCGAAAAGACCGAAGCCGTATTGCTTGAACTTCATCTGACGCCTCCTGACGGAAACATCATAGCGGTTGGCGCTGCAACCATCGCGCCCTATGGAACAGGCGTAGATTGCCCCTTGCTCTCAGAGCGGCAATGATCGGCAGGACAACGGAGACCCAAGGCATGACTTCGACGCAAAACCATATCGCCGACGACAACGAAAAGACCTATTCGCCTTTGGAGGCGCTGGCCGAGATCGAGATGCTGCTGGACGGCGTCGGAAACCCGGACGACCCGGACGACTATGTCGGTTGCGCCCTGAAGATCGCCCGCGAAACGGTCGCCGCGCACGCTCCCCGCTCTCCCTCCATGTCCTGAGGGCCGCTCAGGCGGCGTACGGAACCCGGATCAGGCGCTTGAGCCTTGAGACCAGGGTGTCCGGCTCCCTGACGAGACGGATGCCGAGATTGTCCGGAGCCACTCCCGCTGCGCAGCCGCCGCTCTTGCCGTCCCGGATGAAGAACGACATGTAGCCGCGATGCTTTCCTTCGACGGTGCGGACCCCGCAGTTCTGAGTCGTCGAAGCCTTCTCTCCTGCCGACACCCGGTCGTAGCAGGTAGAGGTCCATTCCCACACGTTCCCCCCGACGTCGGCGAGGCCTTTGGCGTTCACGCCGAAGCTGCCCCGAGGCTTGGGTTCGGGATCGCGCGGTCCGGAACCCGCTTCCGAGCGATAGCTGGCGAGCCACCGCACCGAGGGGTTCGACCCGTCGTCATCGCCGTCGAAGGACAGGTCTTTCCACCTGTCGCCGGCCGCAAAGGCCCATTCGCTGTCGGTCGGCAGTCGCCAGATGGATCCGGAACTGGCTGACAACCAATCCGCATAAGCCGTTGCATCCCTGAAGCTCACCCCGGTGACCGGGAGATCGGGATTGGCCGCCTTGCCGCCTTCGGGTTCCTCGCAGGCTCCTGCGGCCACGCACATGGCGTATTCGCCTGCGCTGACCTGATATTTCATGATTTCGAAGCCGCTGGAGGTTTCGGCAATGACGGGAGCGTCGACCGGACGGCCATCCGCGAGATACTCGCCGGGAAGCCTGTAGGAGAAGCCACCCTGCGCCACGGCCACAGTGTCAACGAGGGGAACCTGCTGGGTCCGGATTTCGCGGGGAACAGTGGCCCCTGCGAGCGTCAGGACAGCGATCGCGGCCACTGCCGCGGGCACGCGCGTTTTCATGGCATTATGCCTTCAGGAGGGAAGAAGCCCGGGCCGCGGAATAGCGGCCCGGGCAGTCCGGCTTACGAGGCCTTGATCGGGCCGGGCGCTGAGACCTGCGTCATCAGGTCGTCGTTCCACTGGCCTTCCACCATGATGTGGGCGGTGGCGCCGAGTTCGGCCGCCTCGATCAGGTTGTGGTTCACGTAGGCGTAGACGCCCGGCTGCAGGAAGGTGTAGAGCGCCGCTCCCGCCGATCCGCCACGGATGAACCAGGTCTCGAGGTCCTTGGCCGGCGGGTTGGCGAACTTGCCCTGCTCCCAGACGTGGTCGCCGTGGCCGCCGATGATGTGTGGGCGGGTGTCGCGGTTAGCCTGTGAGTGGACGAACAGCACCGTCTCGCCGACATTGGCCTTCATTGCGTTGTCGCCGGTAAGCGCCCCGACCTTGCCGTTGAAGACGACATGGGTGGGGATCAGGCCGCGCATGGCCTTCAGCGTCTCGTCGTAGCTCTCGCCCAGGGAGTCGAACTTCTTGAACTTCCCGTTCTCGTCCCGGGGGATGTAGAACTCGTTTTCGCCGACGTAGTAGATGCGGTCGTACTTGAGCGGCTTGCCAGCCTCGTCCTTCAGGCCGTCGCGCGGCAGCACCATGATCGTGCCGCTCATACCGGAGACGACGTGCCAGGGGATCATGCCCGCCGGCGCGCAGTGGTAGACGAAAGTACCCGTACGGGTTGCCTTGAAGCGCAGGGTCGCTTGCTCGCCGGGCATGACTTCCAGCAGCTTGGCGCCGCCGAGCGCGCCAGTGGCGGCATGGAAGTCGATGTTGTGCGGCATCTCGTTGGTCTCGGGATTGACCAGCGTGACCTCGACGTAATCTCCTTCATGGACGACCATCATCGGCGCTGGGATCGAGCCGTTGTAAGTCATGGCTTGCATGACCGTGCCATCGTCGTCGATGACCATCGGCTGTTCCTTCACGGACAGCTGGAACTCGACGATCCTGGGGCCGCCGACGGCGACCTGCTGGTGCGCGTGGACGAAAGGCGGAGCGACGAGCTTGACCCTCTCCCTCGGCAGTCCCTTCAAGTCTGCGGGAGTCGCCGGAGCCAGCGCCTCGGCGGACGACATGGTTGCTAGAATTGCAGCCCCGGCAACGCCAGCGGCTGTACCAAAGAGTGCTTCACGACGGGTCAACATGACACTTTCCTTTCAGTCCGATCCAACCGGACAAGTGAAAGGTAATGCTGCACTGCACCAGGAACTTTGACGCAGCGCAAAAATCCCGCCGATTTAAGGATTTAAGCCTTCGGGTCCAGACGGCTCGTCGTCGGCCCACATCTCGTAGAACCGCGTCCTTGCGAGGAAATCGGGAAGGCTTTCCTTCTCCGACGCCCATATCGAAGCGACGTCGACCGGGTGGACCGTACAGGGCTTCTTCGAATCGATCAGGTATTCGCCGTCGCTGCCGAGTTCCAGGCGCAGGGTCCGGTCGGGTGCGCGGCAAGTCGCCAGGCTTCCGTCGACACGGATGGCCGTCCCGGTGTCTCCAGGCTTGCCGCGCGGAAAGACGGAAAGAAGATGGGCTTCCTGACCCGGCACGCCGTAGCGGGCGAGTTCGAAGGCCGGCGGGACCAGGACATAGGCTCCTTCGACGTCGGGATGCATGTACGCCCTGAAGACGGAAACCCCCGCCTCATGGGTCATGTCTCCCAGTTCCTGCCTCCACGGGTCAGGCCCGTCCTCGGTATCCTCCCGCGCAAGGCCGAACACGGACTTGCCGACGGCGGGCATCCCTCCGAAGCGGATATAGATCCACCTCTCGCTTTCCGGATCGTAAGGCAGGGTGCGGCCATACGACCCTTCGGCTTCGAGACGGTCGATCCGGGCCGCCTCGTCATCGGCCGCCCATTGCTCCTCGTCGGACACGGACGCCAATTTGTCCTCCCATGCCTGCCGAAGCGCCTTCCAGCGAAGGAATATCTCCTCCATTCCAAGTTCGGGAAGGGACCGCCATTCGTTCATGTCGCCGTCACGGAACCATGCGTTCGTCCGGAAGACATGGGCGGCATAGTTTCCCGCCATGGAAGCGGCGTTCTCCGCCTGGCCGCGACCGTCGTCGTCGGTGGCGGCGCGCCATGCGGCCAACGCCTGCTCCGCAAGCGCCCGGCCGACCTCGTTGCGTGGGAAGCACGCAAGGATGTCCTGTTCGGCGAGACGGGCTTCAAGATCGTTCATGGGGGCATACTGCCCCAGACAGGCGAAAGCCAACAGCCCAAACCACGACTCCTAAAATCTCCTGTTCTTCGAACCGCGTTGTGACCGGGCTACATCATCTGCATCAGGGACAATAGCCTCTTCAAAGTTAAATCCAGGGCATTTTTTCATCCAATCAACTTGATTGGGATTGTTTGCCCAGTCTGGGAAGTTCGCAGGAATCTCAAAACAATAAGAAGGTGTTTCCAGACCTCGCAGCGCCTCAGCTTGCCCCGGAACAAAGCTGAAAGTCGTAGCTTTGGAAACTCTTGGTCGGGGTGATGCTTTTTTCTTGGATTTTGGCTTTCCTTGAGAGGTATTTTCATTGCTTTCGGTGCAAACATCGTGGAGACCACGAGTTCCGAAATTATCTTCCTCCGTGTCGTTGGCTCTGGTCCTACAATACCCAGGGACCCATTTATCGCCTCTCCAGTGCCCCTTTACCGATTCAATCTCCTCCGCACTTGCACCCGATGTCGGCCAAGCAATTGTAAGGGCTGTTAAAACGTAAACTAAAAGCTTCATCATTCATTCTATGCGCAACATCCAAATCAAAACAAAACGCCGAAAATGGTAAAATCGGTTTCGAAGTGGTTGTGTCGCATTTGACTTAAAACACCCCATTCCAGTTAACGCCACGGTTTCGTTTCAGGGGCAAGAATCCCTACTTGGAGGTGTTTCAGGGAGAGAACGATGCGAAACGGTTTGGCTCAGGCTCGCGAATATCTGGAAGCGGCATGGCATTGCCTCGACGGAGGAGATGCGATGAGCCACCGCGCGAGGTCGTCCATCGACGACCTCATAGAAGAGATCGCCACCAAGGAATTCTCGAACGCCGACAAGCCCCGGAACGTCATCCTCCTGGACAGCATCAGGAAAGCAGCCTCTGGGCGCCGATAGGCCCCGAAATTCGACGAGTCCTTGTTTCTGGCGCGGACCTGAACGACGCTCCGACGTGAAAGCCGGGGGATGACATGGCCGTCGCGACCAACGAACAGATAGCCGGAATCGTGAACGAGGTCCTCAAGCAGTGGCTCGACGAGGGGATCGAGAAGGCAACCTGCGTATTCGACATCAACACAGGTCCGTGCGAGCTGTTCGCGAACGACGTCGTGGTCCTGATCCAGGAGCGCTATCCCGAAACCCCGGCCGAAGTCGAGGATTACGCCGACTGGCTGGCGCTCGACGGGCTGGAGTCCCAGTCCATCCACTATTACGTCCGGGCGAACGGCGCGGTCTTCGACGCCTCCCGGCCGGAGGGCGTTCCCACTCCGGACTACCTGCCCACCTGCCGCTCGATCAGGATCTGCGCGACTTCGGTGGATGAGGACATCGACGAGGAAGAAAGCACCCCGGCACCCTGACCGTTCCCGCTTGTCCCAAGCCGCCGCTCCTTCGAAGATGGCGTGACAACCAAATGGAGAGACCCATGTCATCCGGCGTCGTAAAGTGCACCGTATCCCTCGAAGTATTCCTGCATGCCGACGAGCTGCAGAAGTTCAAAAACATGTCCCTCGAGGACATCCTCTACGAAGTCACCGACGGCGGCTGGATCGCCGGCTCTCCGAAAAAGGGCGATCCGGTGGCGATCCCGCGGGACGAACTGCAGGGCGAGATGGAAGCCATCGGCAACGACGGCAGCTTCTTCGACATCACCGACGTCGAGGAACTCGAACGCGGCTACGGAGCCTGAGATGGCCCTGTCCGCCCGTAAGGCAGCCGTACGGCTCAGGGACGAGATCCAAAGGGTTCTGGAGCGCATCGACCAGAAGCCAGCCGACGCGCCGTTCGGACAGGAGGCGCTGACGGACGGCCACACGACCCTCCGAAGCCTGTTCGAAAGCGTGCTCAACCCTCGCGGCTATGGCATCGAGGACGTAACCGGCATGTCGGTAAGGATGCGTGGGGTGCGCATGCTGACATTCCTCAACGACGAGACCTACGAGGTCGCCCCCTCCTCGCTGCCTGTCCTCCTGGACATGGAAGCGGAAGAGGTCGATCCCGTCCAATCCTACTGGGGCGCCGACGGAGTGGATTTCTCGGCCATCCTGTGGCTGGACGACTGCGTGCTGACGATCGATCCCGCTCCCGGCCGGAACGGCAGCCTGCGCACCGTCGCATCCTTCCTTCCGGTCGTGCCTCCCATGGACAGGGCCTTCTCGGAAGGCCAGGCAAAGCCCTCGATCTAAGGCGTCGACGAAGGCTGTGCTTGCGAATGCAGCGACAGCCTGTCCGCCGGAACGTCGTCACAAAGCTTCCACCAGCTTTCGCCAGGATTCGGGCATCTCGTCGTGTCGTCGGGAACGATGGCAAGCCCTGACGCCTGGACCGCCCACACGTCGACCCGGTCGGATCCCTCTGGCTTGGACGACAGGAACACGGCCCCGGCCTGCTTCCAGTCGGGAGCGCCGGATTCCCTGGCCAGTTCCGCGGCCTCTGACGCCGAAACAAGCAGTCCTTCGGTTTCGATGCCGTCGCGAGCCGATCTCGGGGCTGAATGGTACAGGATGGCCGGAGCGGGCGGCCGGGCCATCACGGGATCGTCGCCTTCGAACGAGC
>Ga0222422_100329_pt1 | contig 18227 bp, 25 predicted proteins | sample 3A1ome_FD_182469 | JGI IMG/M metagenome (GOLD analysis project Ga0222422, IMG submission 182469) | Enriched microbial communities from leaf-cutter ant dump, University of Wisconsin, Madison, United States - 3A110A (version 2) | ecosystem: Environmental > Terrestrial > Nest > Insects nest > Nest...
AGCAGCAGGTCGTGGTGCCTTCGTCCAGCAGCGCCATGTCGGCCGCCTCGGCGCGGGCCTTGAGCACCGCCAGTTCCTCGGAATCGTCGGTCTGGATGCCCAGGTGGTCGATGCCCGGCTTGCTGCCACGCGTGGAGATGGCGAAGTTCACCGGCGGGTCTTCGAGCATCCACTTCGCGTAATCGGCTTCGATGCGAGCCGGCTGCGCGGCGAAAAGCTGGGAGTAGAAGCCGATGCTTCGGTTCAGGTCATCGACGTGCAGGTGGACGTGGAAGCGCTTCATGGGGAAATCCTTTCAGCAGGAGGTACAGACACGGGACGCATCGGTGACCTCGCACGTGCCGCCCTGGCAGCAGTGCTCGGTCAGGTAGCCGAGCAACCCATTCATTTGGGAGAAGTCGGCGCGGTAGATCAGGTTGCGGCCCTGTTGTTCGACCGTGACGAGGCCGGCATGGGCCAGCTCCTTCAGGTGGAAGGACAGCGCGTTGCGGGCCACATCGAGCTGGTCAGCGAGCACGCTGGGCGTGAGCCCTTCGGGACCGGCGACGACCAGGGCGCGGAACACGCGCAGACGCTGGGCATGGGCCAAAGCGCCGAGGGCGGAAACAGCTTGAGTCTCGTTCATCATTCAACAATACAACATTCATTGAATTATTGGGGAAGACCGTGTGATCAGGCCTACTCGCTTGAAACACTTGACTTGCAAGACAGTTGCTCATGCAGGGGGAAGCTGCGCCATCCCCCTCGGCTGTGCCTCACCCCCTGGCGGGTGCACGGCGCTGGGCGCCATGCAGGAAACAGCCTTTTCCCGCCTGGCGGCGGCCCGCGCTGGGCGCGTCGTCAGTGGCCACTGCGTGGCCATGGGGCGCTCGCCGCGCGGCTTTGCCTGGATGCCGCGTGCCCTGTTTCACCGTTGCACCCGTTTTCACCGACGCCTCTGAAGGGGATCGTGCCGATTTTTCTGAATATTCCAAGGGGTTTTCATAAAGCCCTTCGGGCTTTACAAAGCTTCCCCTTTCCATATTCAGAAAAACCGGCCCTTTGATCCCACGGCGACGGTGAAAACGGGTGAGGCACTACGAAAGGAGGTCAGTATGCATCCAATCAAATAAAACGATCCGGCTCGGGCTCTACAGGCAAGGCCCTCTTTTAAATCAATTTCAGGAAGTATTTAGAAATGATGAACGATAAATATCCGTTTACTCCTCAAGTGCTGAAGCAGGCCGTGAGAAATTTTATAGAGCAAATGACTGATGAAGAAATAGCTCAGTTCACTGTGTATGGTGGTTATATTGGATTTTCACGTAACTCTGATCTGTCTGCTCTGAATTCTGCAGATATTAGATTGGTTGCGCGATTTGAAAATAGAAGGCTTGCTGATGAGACTCTCATACCGGGATGTATTCTGGTGGGGGAGCCTCAGGATGTTGAGAGTGAAGATTTAGACCCCGAAGTCAATGGAAATCTGCCATTGGAGAAGCGCTTAACAAAAAATTTTAAGGCTTGGGCGCGCAAGGCTTTGATTAATCACATATTTGGAGAGGGATGTTCCAAGCCTCTTCATTGATCAACCAGGGAGAGGGGCCGCCCAGCGGAGAGGGCCAAGCCCTCTCGGGGGCTGGAGCGCAGCGTAAGGAGGGGGTGCAACCCCCTGGCGAACAGGCCCCCACTCCGGACATCTGCGACGTGCTGGAGAACGACTGGGATGGCTTCCTTGAGCACATCAATCCAGCTAAAGACACCCCCCGATACACCACCACGCAGGCCCAGGCCTGCATCCAAAGGAATTCTCATGTCTCAACAATTGCAAATCACCTTCAACGATGGCTTCTGGTCTGCGACCAGTGAGCGCTGGGCGCTCAATGCGCACGACAACAAATTCCGCTCCCTAGAGCGCCTGTTGGCCGAACTGGCCGCCATGGGGATTCGTAGTGTGCCCGGCCTGAGCTGGGAAGAGTTGCCCCCGGCGGAGGGCTTCAACCAATACCTGCTGCACGCGGAGATCGATCGCTACCTGCGCCGTGAGCCTCTGAGCGCATGGGCAGACCTTTGCCAAAAGGGCTGCTACCCGGTCGTCGGGGCGTGCCTGGACGAACAGGGCGACTGGTGCTTTTTCCTGAGCTTGGCCCACAACAGGGAGTGGCGCGACCGCACCGTTGAGAGCTTCAAAGAGTGCGGCTACCGGTGGGTGGTTTCCATGCACGACCCGGGTTGCGAAGGTGTCCAGGACCCGGTCGCGTACATGCGCCGGCGCCTCCAGTCAATGACTGACGACCTGCAAGCCGCCATCGCAGCCGGTTAATGCGGAGGTATCCATGGCCCGATTTACTTTGGCGGCAACACAGCACTTCCTATTTCTCGCTCTATTTTGGGTGCGACCGGTAATCCTGCTGATGCTCAAAATGGGGGCATATTTAGCCTTCGCGCTTGGCGCCATGGGCCTGCTGGGGCATGAAGCACTTGCGCGCTGGGCTTGGATTCTCCTACTCGCAAGCTTCATCACTGCTGCGGCACGATGGTGGTACGACACACTGCTGATCAAGTTGGCCCCGCCCGGAACCAAGATCGGCAACCGCTGGCGTTGATGGCGGCGCAGGGCACGAGACACCCGATATCGGCCTGAAACCGGCCGATATCGGGATGCCGTGGCCTTCCCGGCGCCCGCGCAGGGCGCGCGTGTACCAAGCTGGTACCAGCTTGGTCCAGGGCGGCAGCATCGCCGCTGAAAACCACCATGAATCCGCCCGAATGGACCAACTTGGCACCACGTTGGTACCAGAAGACCGCCGATGGCTATTTTGTAACGAGGTGTTTCGAGATGGCATTATCGGCCGCTTTCTGGCCGATTCTCCGGCTCGCACATGCGGCTTGCAGGCCCAGACTGGAAGCTCCCAAACGACAGGAGTTTTCCCGTGAGACCGATTTTCTTTTTCCTGGGCGCTGGCCTCGTGCCAGGTCTGGTGCTGGCGCAGGGCGCGCCCGTGACGCCGCCGTCCATTGATTCCGGCCTGGCGGCAGAAATCATTACAGCCCTGGCCAGCACCATCACCGACGCGCTGGCGGCCCTGACCAAAAACGAGGGTTTTATGGCAGCGGGTACTACGATTACATATTTGCTGTTTGCGATTATGTTCTCGTGGGCGCTGATTAAAACCATGATTGCCGGAGAGGGAATTAATGAAGTAATCGCAGAGCTTATTCCATTGTTTGCCTCGGTGTCAATTATTCACGCGCTGCTATCGGTGAATGGCGTTGCGGCCATCGTCCAATTTCTTGAATCAGCGGCGGCGACCATGGGGGCGAAGCCTGACCTCGGTCAGGACATTATGCATGCCCTGCAAAGAGGTTTCGTTGCGATAATCAATATAACAACGATGCCATCGAGCACAACCAACGTTCCACTTAGCCTGGACGCGCTTTCCCAGGCGTTGGGGATCGGACTCAATGCCATTATTAGCATGATTGGTCGGCTGGTTGCCGCAGTAATTATCACGCTTGCGATGGTCGTGTATATCGCTGGCATTGTGGTGGCGCATGCCTCCATTATGCTGGCAGTGGCGTTGGCTCCCCTCATGATTCCATTTCTTATCGTGCCAGCACTGAGCTGGATTTTCGATGGGTGGTTGAAATTCACCATCGCGGCCGGCATGACCAAGGTGGTAGGTGCCTTCATGCTTAGCCTTACCGAGAAAATCATGGAAGGCCTCGCGGTGGTTTCCGGCAAGGTGGCCTTGCCGGCAAACAGCGACTTCGCCGAGATCGCCACTTCGTCCATGATAATCAATATGGGACTCATATTATTGGCTGGGCTCTGCGCGTTTTTGATGGTGCAGGTACCTGGCATTGCTAATGGATTAATCAGAGGCGCAACCGGTATTGGGTTCAATATGGGAGGTTTCAAGAGCGCGAGCCCATCCCTACCAACTCGAAGCGGGGGTGGAAAATGAAAAATGCTGAGATAGCAAAATCGTCCATTCTGGCAGTCCTTGTGGGTGCGCCGCTGGCGATCAAGACCTGGATATATGTCACGCCACAGGCTGAGGCAAAAATCAAGATCTGGTTTCAAATATTGCAGGCCTCTCGCAGTCGGAGAAACATATTCCCGACTGGGCAGGCCTTCGAGCTCGGCTGGTCAAACCTCAAGGCTGCAATTCATTGGTGGGAGTGGGTAATCCTCGTAGGAATTTTCATGATGAGCTTTCAAGCCATTTATTGGTGTTTTATCTGGTTGCATAAACGCGCAATGAAGGAACACGCAAAATGAAAGCCGTTAAATATATTTGGACTGCCACCCTCGGCACGTTGACTCTCCTTGGGTGCATGGCCTTCTTCCTTCGTGGATTTTTGCCCGGCCTGGCGGCACTTGGCACCTGGCTTTTGTTCATCTGGGCCCATGCGCTGCGCGCCGGATACCTGAGCCAGGAAACCAAGAGCGGCTTGCTCGACGTGGACGAGACCGCCGCCTGGCTGGCCAAGCTCAAGGCTCCATACACGGTGAAGCAACTCCGGGCGCCGGTTCTTGTGGGCGCGCGGCCGGGCCCACGAGGCGAGCTCGTACCCGTCGCCATACCTCCGGAGATCTTTTTCAAGAACCACGTTTCGATCCTGGGGGCCAGTGGAACAGGCAAATCTAAGCTGGCAGCGCAGATCCTGACTCAGTTGAGCCATCACGGCAGCGCTGTCGTAGCAGTCGATCCCAAGGATGACGAGTATCTCCCGGGCATCCTGAAGGCCCAAGCCAATAAGGACGGCCTCCCGTTCGTTTACATCAACCTCCGTGTTCCCACGCCGCAAATCAACCCCTTCGCCGGCTGCACGGAAGAGCAGCGCGAGCTGCTCTTGCAAGCAGCACTCAACCTCGATCCGAGCGGAGATCCCGCGGTTGATTTCTATCGAGGTGAAGACCGTGACGCATGCGCGGCGCTCACTAGAACCGGCGCCAACAACATCGTGAGCATGCTGCAAGCGGGCGCAGAGCTTGGAGCGGTGACCAGCCGCCAAAACTTCTACAGGGAATTTCAGCAGCTTGCCCGTGTGAAAGCACTGCATACAGATGGTGGGCCGGACCTTGCTGCAGCTATCCAGGCCGGGGGCGTGGTGTACGTGGTGGGAGACACCGACGATCTCAATGTGCGAGCTGCGATGCGAATGCTGCTCGCGCGCATTGTGCAGATCATCAAGGGCCGCGAGCGCGAAGGCGCGCGCCAGGTGTCGCTGTTCCTCGATGAGTTCAAGTACAGCTTGTCGAACGTGGCGCTGCGCGCACTGGGCACCATCCGCGACCGGCGCTGCAATCTACTGCTTGCTTACCAGTCCTATGGCGATCTGCACGACTCCGGAACCCTGAATCCAGTAGCTGTTCTCGGCGCTGCGCGCGAGAACACGACCCTCAAGTTTGTTTACAAGCTCGAAGACGCCAAGACCGCCGAGGAGTTTTCCAAGATAGCCGGGGACAAGCGCGTCGAGGTCGAAGCCACAAACAAACTGCTGGACGAAGGCCGCGAGGCGGGCACGCTGCGCGAGGCCAACCGTGCCGCAGTGACGGTGGACATGCTGACCACAAACATGCCCAAGCCGCTCGCTGGCGAGGCCAGCGTTTGCTGGGTTTTCGGCCTCGGGCCAGCCTTTCCGCTGGCCACGATGCACCTGCCTGCAGGCCCCGCGCCGCAGGTCGCTGCAGCGCCTGCCATCGACCAGCCTGCGGCCTTGCCGACGGCGCAGCAACTCATCTGACAGGAGGCGCCGTGCAAACAAGTTTGCTGCTGCCTCCTGCCCAGCGGAAGCACCGCACCGAGGCCAAGCGCCGCGCGCTGCTGCGCTTCCTTCGCGATGAGATCTACACCACGCGCGAGGGCGCCCAGGAACTGCTGGGCCTCAGTGCCGCACCCGCCAAAGCCACCCTCGCGGCCATGGCCCGCGATGGCCTGTTGCACATGGCACAGGTCGAGTGTCCCAACGGTTGGAAGCCCTACCTCTACGGCCTCACGGCCGACGGCCAGGCCCTTGCCTTCGATGAAGGCGAAGAGGTCAATCCCAAGACATTCGAGCCCGGCCGCGTGGGCCTCACGGTGCTGCGCCACACCATCACCTTGCAACTCGCGCGCATCCGCGCCGAGCGCGCGAGATGGGCCGAATGGCAGGCCGGTGATCGCCTCGGCAAATGGGCCGCAGACCAGGGCCGGCCCGATGCCATCGCCGTCGATCCGCAGGGCACCCGGTGGGCTGTCGAGGTCGAGCTAACCATGAAGACAACGAAGCGGTATGAGTCCGTGTTGTTTGACAGACTGAGGCAAATCCGTGCCGGAACCTTTGATCGCGTCGTGTGGATTTCCCCCGACGCCGACCGCTCGCGCCGCCTGGAGTCGATCATCAAAAACATCCGCGAATTCGCGCGCGAAATGAGCGGAACCAAGCAGCTCGTGCGCATTGATCCTGAAACACATCACCCCAAACTGGCCTTCGTCACGCTGGACGAATGGCCCTCCATCGAACACACCGGAGCATGACCATGGCCCTTCTCAAAAGCATCAAGACACACACCAAGACGATCAGCTTTCGTCTGCCCTCGGAGCTGGTGAGCGAGCTGGAAACCCTGCGCTCTGACGCCAAGGCCCAGGGCTTGGCGCTGGACCTCACCGAGCAGGTGGAACGCCTCGTCGTCAGCTCCATCAAGCAGGCCCGCGCGGAGCTGGCCGAGGCCTCGCCCGCACGTGCTCCCGACCCCGTGCCGCAGCACATGGACGGGCCGCAGGAGCCCGCGCTTGCAAACACCTTGTAAACAAGCTGTCTGCAACCGCAGCGCAAACAAGCCGCCTCGTGCGGCTTTTTTGTGCACGCCTGCGGCGAGATGGCGCGAGCGCCATCCGGGCCGATGATGCAGGCCGCACGCCCGTGGCGCGCAGCCTGCATCCCCGGCCCGCTTCGCATCCCCGCCTTGGGGCGGTGATGCTGCGCGTCAGGACTCGCACCGCCCCCCTTTGTCGCCTGGACGGCGAGTCGGTGGGCTATCCCGCTAGGGCGGGATTGCGGCCCTTCCTTGCGGGGCCCGGTGCGCCTGCGGCGCACGCCCCCCCGGTTTCCGGGGCTTCGCTACGCCTGTGCCTGCCGGCACACTCGCAGCTCGTGGCTTTCCGCCATGCGTCTCGACTGTCGTCTCCCCACCTGTCGAGCCATCGGCTGGACGCCGACCCCTGAAACCGGGGGGGCGTGCGCCGCTTCGCTTTGCCCACCGGGCGGGGCTGCGCCCCCCACAGAAACCGGCACGCTGGGGCGTGCCTAAATCCAGCCCGAGGCTTGCGCCTGGCCGCTGGACGCGGCCACCCCTGCGGGGTCGTTGGCAGGATTTTTTTCTGCGGCTCCCCCCGTCGGCCCTTGCCGACCCTTCGTCCCCGCGTGCGCGGGGCGCGAAGGGCCCCCGGCATGGCCGATGCTGCGCTGTCGCTTGCACCCACCCGCATGGCGGGCGGGCCCCGTCCCCACGTCCGACCCATTGACGCGCTCGCGCGCGGCAATGGGCCCCCGGCGTGGGGAGGCTGCGCCCCCATCCACTCGCCCTTCGGCGAGGGATGGGCCCCCGGGCGTTACGCCCCACCCAAAGCACAGTGCGCGCCTAGAGCGCGCGCCGCTTTGGGCGGCTCCCTGATGCTGCGTGTGCGCAGCCACGAGAGTCTGCGGTCAAGGCGCCCACGCTATTGACATAACTTCAGCCGATTTGCTGTGCTGAGGACTGCCACGTCAATCAGAAAAGGTAAAGTCGCGTCTGCTTTATGGGAGGAAATATTTGTGATTAGGCGTACAAAGATACCCGGAGGAAACGGGCGCTTCAGTATCGAGCGGGTGGAGCAAGTTGGGGGCGACGGACAGGTTGAGAAGGTCCTTGGCCATGAAGTTTTAGACGGCGGTACTGTGATTGCCGAATGCACGTCGCTGGAGGAGGCAAGGGGGATACTTGAAAGGCATGTCAATGAAGACACCCCACCACCCTCTAGGGACTACAGCGGTCCCTCGTTCGGTTGAACGCCGACCAGGAGTCTTTACTGGCGCATAAGTTGCGCAATGCCAAGAGGCCCAAACAACAACGCCTCCCTTCAAGGCCTGTTCGCGTTCCAGGCCCGCCAGGAGGCGTTGTTGCCGCGCGGGTGCCGGGTCCGGCGCCGCTCCACCGTTGGATGGAGAGGTGGGAGTAGTGGGCGCCTGACCGTCCTGTACCGGGAAACCCGGATCGGCCCGTGAAGGCGGGCGCCATTGCTGCCCAATTCTGCGGCGGCTTGACGTCCGCCATAAGACCCTACATCGCTTCCCATTGAAGGGGGCGATTCTCGCGTGAGCGAGGTGGGGGAATGTTATTCCGAGGCGCGGGCGCTGTCCAGCGGATGAGGCAGTTACTTCGGTATTGCTGGAGCACGCAGACTACGTTCGCGACTCAATACGATCGGAGCTTGTGAAGTCAGGGGCTGACACGTTCCGAGCTGGCAGGCTCCATGCCAAAGCTCGCTTCGGCGGGCTTGTATTGCGTCCTGGAAGCCACTGACATCACGCGGCAGCCTTCATCATGAAATCAACGTGCACGGCATCGTAGGGAAACACGATGTTCCCGTCTTCCGACTTCTCCAGCACCCCGGCGGCCAGCAAAGCATGCACGTCGGTATGCACGCCCTTCACATCACGATCCACGCGGCGGGCCACTTCGCGAAGCGATACGGGGCCGACACCGCACAGCGCTTGCACGATTTCCCAGCGCTTGACGGTCAGCGCTGCCCACAGTGCCTGTACTGTGGGAAAGGTGATAAACGCCCCAGTAGGCTTGCTGCCTTGCATGGCACTGAGAAACCGTGCGTCTGCAGTGCGGCGGTCGGCTACTTCGATGGTCACTGTGTTCATGATGCACCTCTCCAGTCTTGAACGTCTTGCCAGAAGTCCGCAAGCAGCTGTTCTGGCGTGGTGAAGGTGTAGCTCAACTCACGAGCCCCTACGTGGCGGTGATCGCCCTTGCCGGCCTCGTTGTCGTAGCGCACCACGCACACACCATCGACCACGTAGGCCAAGCGATATTTCAATGTGTGCGCGCTGCCCTTAAGCGGGGCCGGCAACAACCACACCACGCGTTCGATGAAGCTGTTTTCGCTGATCGCTTCGCGGGACTTGAGCAACTGCTGCGCCTTCATGTTGTAAATTATTACAACACATCGTGTGTTTGTCAAGCAATTACTGCTGTTTTGGGGTTTCGGTTTCTTTAAAGCCGACCTGCTGAAGCCAACGGATCGAACTGGTCTGTTGGGCTGAGAATTCGGGAGCTTCGTAGTTGCCAGACAACACGCCATGGAGCAGTAGGTGCCTTACCAACGCATCCGGCCTCTTAGCTCCGGCATCACGAAATACTTCTGCCCATTCGTTTGCAGCTTGAGGCGGCGAACCGCCACCTCGGTATTTTCTCAGCAGATAAAACATGCCCCAGATCGCTTCTTCGTCCAGAGGATGTTCAATCAGACGTTTGTGCGGAATGTTGAATCTGCTGTGCTCCGTTGGCATCCAGGGCCAATTGACCGGAAATCCATCAAAGGAAATCGAGGATGGTGAGATTGGATTGCGGTTTAGTAATTGTAAACCAAGAGCAGCGGCCTTTTCTTTTGTTGGCTTCCCAGCAAAGTTATAGGGCGTGCGTGGTGGTGGCTCTTTGAGTTTTTCAATTTCCTTCTTAAGGCTTGCAACCTCTTTTGCCAATCCTTGCTCCCGTGCGTTAGCGGCCTGGAGGCCTTCGTTCGCACTTTCCAGCTTCTTGACAAAATTTTCAAGAGACTGAACTATTTCTGCTTTTTCACTTTGCCATTCTGCACGCTGTTTCACCATGACCTGTCTCAGGTTCAAGGCTTCTTCGGCCGAAAGTGTTCTTGCTTCCGTAGCTGTGAAGATCGCTTCTCGCGTCTTGTTCTGGCTACTCTCATGGTAGGCTGCAACTGTCCTCAAAGCGGGGGGCAGGATATAGATCCAGAGCAATGCGAAGGCTATGGGAATTAGAAAGCCATGTATACCCCAATCAACCCATTCGGGCATGAGCTGCTTGTCAATATATGTGATCTTTGTTTGCCAGCCTCCGTCTCCGCTACCTAGCAAAACGAGTAAAAGGCGGAAGTTCCAGATTGCCCAGCTAACCACAAATGCGCTCACTAGTGGATTGCCAAAACGGTCCTTCACCGTTTGAAAAATCCCGAGCACGAAATTTTTGGCGTCGTCCATGATTATTCTTTTCGGAGGAAATTCTAGAAGGCTGTGCAAGACGATAGAGAGTGTCGTTTAGGTGCGCAGGCGGTGTGCGCGCTATCCGAGTTTTGCGGCGAGTTCGGAGGCGTGCAGCTGTACATAGAGCTGCAGCAACCTTAACGTCTTGTGGCCGCTGATGCCGGACAGTTCCAGCACGGACAGATCTCCGCGCTCAGCGAGGCGCGATAGCGCCTCGTGGCGCAGATCATGCCAGCGGAAGTTTTCGATCTTCGCCCGCCTGCAGGCGGTGCGAAAGACCGTGGAGAGGGTTTGCTTCTCGACGGGGAACACCCGCCCATCGATGGAGCGGGGAAGACCTTCCAGCACGGCCTTCGCCGTGCTGGAAAGGGGAACGGCCCGGGCCGTTCCGTTCTTGGTCTGGGGAAGCCACGCTACGCGTTTGGCCAAGTCGATCCTATCCCAGGTCATGGCCAGCTGCTCGCCCTGGCGCATTGCGGTCGCAATGCTGAACTCGACCGCCGGCATGAGCCAGCGGTTTTGTGACTGGCCGCAGGCGGCCAGCAGCGCCGCGGCGTCTTGCGCCGTCAGACGCCGGTCGCGCGATGGACTGTCCTTGGGCTTGCGGATCTGCGCCACGGGGTTACCCATGGGCAGGGGAATGCCGAACTCCTTGCTGGCCACGTCCAGCACTTTGGACAGTAGATCCAGCTCGGTCTTGACCGTCGCCCCGCTAATGCGGGGCGCGGCCTTTGGATCCTTGTACCGGGGGTCAGGATCGGTCAAGCGCTGATCCCTGTACCAGGCCACGCGCTCAGGGGTGATGGCCACGAGCGAGAAGGCCCCTAACCGGGCCACCAGGTGGCCAAGCTTGGCCTTCCAGGCCTCACCCCTGTAGTGGTGTGGGGCGTAGTCCTTGGCGAAGTCCTGGGCCAGATCCTTGAACAGCTTGCCTTCTGCGCGCGCCGTGGGCACGAAGGCGCCACGCTCGATCTGTGCCTCGACCTGGCGGGCCCAGGCCTCGGCCAGGGTTTTGGTGGGAAATGTCTTGGACTGCACGGGTTGGCCTTTGCGGCGCACGCGCGCTTGCCAGTAGCCCGACTCAAGCTGTTTGACTGCGGCCATCTTGGAACCTCAATTGGCATGGAATTGGCATGGAAAGCCAATTTAATCACATCCAATCAGCCTGTAGGCCGCATGAAATATAGGTTTTTTGTGGAAAATTTATTCCCCTGCTAAGGGAGTATGGGGTGTAGAGCCTCATCGAGGGTTCGAATCCCTCCGTTTCCGCCAAGAATGAACCCCAAGTGATTGATTCACTTGGGGTTTTTGTTTTTTGCTGCATTGGGTATGCCATTCGGTGTGCCATGTCGTGCTGGCTTCAGTCGGGCGTTTTTGGACCAACTGAGACTTTGGCGGTCTGTGGTTGCTTTACCCGATGGCGTTCAAATCATGCGATCCGCATCAAGGGTCGAGGCTGTATTCGACTCGCTCCCCACATTTCACCCACGGCGTTGTTACAGACGCTGATGATCAGGTCTATCTGGGATGCGCCTGGTGCGGCGAATTCATCCCAGCTCTTGCTGCGCAGGCCTTCCGTGGAAATACCAGCTTTTCGCAGCACCTGCAGGCCCACCGGGTGGGTTGTTAGTTGTCGTGTGGGCTGATCCTCTCTTAGCGGGCCTTGAATCGTCCGGCCCCATGCCGTTAAGCAGGGCCAACGAGGCTTTGCCCCGTTTAGGGAAACTTTGCATATCTTTACGAGAACTGCTGTGATTTCAACTTTTGGTTGTTACGCCAACAAAAACTTCGCTTGGACTCCAGGCGTTGCCGGCTGGCGCCTATTTCTCGTCGTGCAAAAGGCTCTTACATTGCACGCAGTCCTGCAGATCAGCCACTGCTGGACAAGAAAAAACCCCGTCGGCCGTTAGGCAAACGAGGTTTGTTCTGGACCCAATTGCGAGGGGCACTCGTAAAAGATCCTGTCTGGGCAGACGGAATCATTGTATCGAGTGTGCTCGTGTTTCGCTAGTCCTCTGTGACAGGGAGGAATGGCGGAGCTATGCCTTGAGCGATTGGTTGGCTAATTGTTTTTGGAGACCGATCAATATGAGTATTCAATATGGGGGAGAGCATCTCCTCAAGCTGAGCGCAGTTCTCGCGCGCTTCCCCGTCAGTCGTTCCACTTGGTACTCCGGGGTCAAGGCGGGGGCCTACCCCACACCTGTGAAGCTCGGACCTCGCGCCGTGGCATGGAGGGCGACCGATATCGCTGAGCTCATTGAGCGGCGTGTAAAGGGGGAGGGCGAACATGACGACCTCTGATTCGACGACGCAGCAGGAAGACGCGTTCCAGACCTCGACGGGCGCCGTCTTTCGGATGAAGAAGCTCAAGGGCCAAGGCATCGTCCTCCGCGCAGCCAGACACAACCTGCGTGAAGTCCAGGCTGAATGCTGCGCAGGCGATCACATCGATGTGGCGCGCATTCCGCTGAACCAGAGATTGGTTGGCCCGGGCAGTGCGGACGACGTAAATCGTCGCGCTAAAACCCTTATGAAGCAGGCCGGCATCGTTAGGCTGCGAACTGACGCCGTGCGCGCGCTCGAGCTGCTTTTCACTCTCCCCTCTGGGCATCCTGCTGTCGAAGGCGGCTTTTTTCAAGACTGTCTGGAGTGGGTGTCCAACAAGTACGGGAGTGCACAGGTTCTCAGTGCAGTGATCCATCACGACGAGGCTGCCCCTCATATGCACGTGCTCGTGCTTCCGCTATTCGACGGCAAGATGAACGGGTCCAGGCTGATGGGGTATGCGGTGCAGTTGAGCGCGTTGCACCAGTCTCTTCATCGCGAAGTGGGCCTGCGCCACGGCCTGAAGCCCCCGCAACCGCGACTCACGGCGAAGGACCGGGAGCGCGCATATCGGCGGGTGCTTGACGAACTGCAGTCGCGTCAGGATCCGATTCTTAATTCAGAGTTGAAGAGTCAGGTGCTTCAATGGGTTCGGCAATCTCCGGAGTTGTGCTTCGAGCCGCTCGGCATTCAGCTTTCTCGGCAGGCAGTCAAGCGCCGCACCATGACACAGATCTTCACCAGCAAGGGTAAGGGGCCTCGGCTCTAGGCTGGGACCAGGGGCTGTGGAGGTAGCAAAGCCTAAACCTGTGTAGGCTTTTCCCTCCCCACGCAGAGTATTCGCAATTCCTCGAAGCACTACCCAACAAGCGTTATGACTATCCCCACGACACCTCTCAGCGACGGCGTAATTGCAACCGGCGCTGAAGATCCATCCGCGATCGCGCGCATCGCGCTTCACGGTGGCACTTTGAACGCCACGGTTGTGAAGGGGTTCGCTCTGAGCGGTGTCAGCTCGATCAACGCCGCGGACCTAGTTCAGGTCTTAGACGAACACGCGAAGGCCATCAGTGGTGGCGATTTTTCGCAGGTCGAGGCCAAGCTGTTCGCCCAGGCCAGCGCGCTGGACAGCATCTTTGTTGAAATGTCTCAACGCTGCGCGCAACCTCGGTGTGAACATTGAGGCCTTAGAGCGATACCTGCGTCTCGCCCTCAAGGCGCAGAACCAGAGCCGCGCGACGCTCGAAACTCTTGCAAATGTCAGGCGTCCACCGGCTTTGTTCGCTCGTCAAGCCAACATCGCGCATGGGCCGCAACAAGTGAACAATGCAGGTGAAGGTGGCCCCATCCGCGCTTCGGGCTCGCGAGCTCGCAAAAAAACAGTTTCTCAGCCAAACGAACTATTAGAGGAGGCAGCCCGTGGCAGCTCGACAGTGGACACCCGAGCAGCGCGAACTGCAGCGCGAGGCGATCAAGCGGTGGAAGCCCTGGACGCAGTCAACCGGCCCCGTAAGCGCGGAAGGGCTGGCTAAGTCATCGCGCAACGCCTTCAAGGGTGGTCGTCGGGCAGCTCTTCGAGAGGAACTGAAGCAGGTGCGGAACCTCTTGCGGGCCCTCAAGCAGATGGACCTCACAAGAAAATGAAGTGCGAACAGGTGCCTGTCCCTTAGCCTTCACGGTGTCTGCGTATGGCCGTGAAGTGGCCGGAGCTAACATAGTCACGTGCACCTCCGTATCCATCTCAACGCCGACCTGACCCGGCTAGTCTCCGCCCAGACACTGGTGGGCCCGACGCCTCACACAGAGCGCGCTGGCCGCGGTGGGACCTGTGACGCAGGAAGTATTCACGCTCGTCGGGCCGGGAGAGGGGCGCCGCCATTTACGCCCCCTTTTAGAGCCCGCCTTGCGGGCTTTCTCTTTCTTGTCTGCTTTAGCGCACGAAACGCCGTATCCCGGCGTCCTCGCAGTCGGGTTCAGGCGCTGATCAGCTCGCCACCAGGGGGGATGGGAGCCCAGGTGGCACCGGGGCCAAAAAACGCCTTGCAGTGTGGGCATTCTTCATCCGCGAGCATCAGCGGTTTTGAGCAGTTTGGGCAAGTCGCCTTTTGCGGATGCGCTATGGTCGCAACAGCCGGGACATCGGCGTGCGCTGGACCCTCGCTCTTTGCGGGCTTGTCCACGCTGCGGGCAAGTTCATCAGCTCGGGCAGCAAGATAGAGCACTTTGGCTTTGACCTCGTCGCCCTGGGCTTGGACGAAGGACCGGGCCCACAGCCCCGGGCGGCGGTCTGGTCCGTCGAATTCAGCCGCGGCCTGCTCCCACTGGTTCTCGTCGGCGGTGGTTTCGCTTGCGGCGGAACTGACGGTGGCGTGAATATGTGTGTGTACCGGCAGTTGAGCTGTTGGAACGTCGCGTTTTTCCCTCGCAGGTGCAGTTGCCGGCGCCGCGACCACCGCATTCGTCGCCCCCTCGCTGCGAATGCGGTGCTCGAAGGTCACGCGCACCCGGAGGGAGAGGTTGAGGTATGTCACCCAAATGGCACAGGAAAGGGCCCACAGCATCGACATCTCGCCCATCATGGCGGCGCTACCGTCGAAGGGGGTGAGCACCAGTTGCACGGCAGCTGTGGCGGGGAAGCCGATGATCAAAATCCAACTTGTCACTGGGCGGAATGCCGCCGGCTTCGCCAGCATCATCCAGAGTACGGCAGCAGTTTGAAGCACCTGGGCTCCGATTGCGATTTTGTAGGAGCGCACGACGGGGATGCCGAGCTCAAGCATCTCGCTGAGACTCATTCCTGCCGCGTGAGCCGTTGAACTCGCATCACCCAGCGCTTTGATGGGGGCGAGAAGCATGCCAATCGCGAACAGCAGTAGCCAGCCACCGAGACCGTACAGAGGGTGCTTCCTGGCTTGTTCTTCAGAAACTTCTATCCATGTGGCGGAGGAGGTCACGGCGATGCTCCTACTGCCCGATCAAGAGGTCGAAGAGGCGGCCGTCGTTGGTCTGGCATTGCCCCTGGGCGCGCCAGGCGACCACGGAACCGAAGACACAACGTAGTACCTTGCCTTCGGGCGACGTGAGCAGTGCTTGCCCGCTGCCATCCGTCGTGAGCGCCGTGCCCGTGCCGACTCGGGTGCCCGTCGTCACGGTGCCGAATCCGGCCGACATTCCCTGGACAAAGCTCCCGCGGTACAGCACTCCGTCAACGTTGATTTCCACCGACTTGGACAGTTGGTCATAGCGACCAGAGTGGACTTTGCCGTCTTCCAAGAGCTTGAGGTTGCCTGCGCATCCCGCTAGTTGGGCGAGTGCGAGGGCGACGAATGTGTTTTGAACAAGGGTTTTTGCTTTCATATCCGCTCCGTCATTTGGTTGTTGTCAGGCTGAATCTTCGAATTTCGTAGAGAAATTTTATGGCGAATTTACGAAATTCGAAGGGTGTCTTCCAAGAGTGTTCAGCAGCCAGCAAAAACGTTCCGATCGACCACATTCGGTCGGCGCATGCGCATGGCACGCGAGCGCCTTGGGTTGCCACAGGACCGGCTTGGGGTGGCAATTGGCATCGATGAAGGTAGCGCCAGTGCGCGCATGAGCCGGTATGAAACCGGAACGCATGAGCCGCCGATTGCGACCGCTCGATTGATCGCAAAGGCGCTCAAGGTGCCTTTGCCGTATCTCTACTGCGATGACGAAGTCCTCGCAGAGATCATTCTGGGGGTCGCCGCTCTGCCAGCTACCGACAAACAGCGATTGCTTGGATCTTTGACGAGCTATCAGGCGCGATCACGCGGGGCTTCTTGAGTGCGTGCTTCGTAGCTTTTCGACCACGGGCTCGGCGTTCGGCAAGACCATCGACGGTTCGCAACGGCATCAGCCAAGGGTCTGGGTGATCGATAAGATCGTTCGGCCCGATCCGCACCTTTGTGGCACCGTAGTCGCGCATCACCAGCCAGGGTCGATCGTCGACAGGGAAGATCAACCAGCAGTAGCGCGCGTAGTAGCTGCTATATGCGGCCGGTCCCTCTAACCGCACGACGCGGCCAATATTGGCCTTGCAGCTGGGTTCATCGTGGATTACAAGGGCGAGGTCGCCCGCTCGGCATCTCAACTTCATGTTCTTTCCATCCCGCCGCGTTGTACCGCGCCCACGGATGGCGAACGATGATGGAGGGCAGGGGGGCGATGGCTCTGCTCGATCGGATTGCTGGGTGGTCTCCGTGGCGCATGATCTAGGTCGTCGTGGCCGGAGATGCGCTGGATCATGATGGCAAGGCGACGAGCGCGCGCCAGCGTGAAGTTTGCAAGCTCATGCATGAGCTACTCCTCTTTAGCAGCGATGGCGTGATGCCGGGGGGCTGCAATTCGGACGGAAATCCCCCCAGTCGATGTCCCAGGATGGGTGGCAGACCAAGCCAGAAACGAAAAATCCCTCACGAGGAGGGATGACGCTTTGCCGGCTTCGTTGCCCTGGTAGGGCCACATCGCTTTTGGCGGACCACCTTGCACCGGAGGCAGGTTGGTGCGGGCGTCAGCCCGACTCGTGATGTGCCTTCATTGTAGGTGGGCTCTGCCGGCCTTGGCAAGACTCAGAGATGCGCAGCGCAGTGATTCGGACAACCTAGATTGCAGAGGTCAATGCAGTGCGGGTTTGCTGGGCAGGAGCTCCACACCTGTCCGCCGAACCAATTCCTGGTAGCTGATCGGAAGTCCGGCTGTCTCCCCTTCGCGGTTCACCAGTGTGCCCAGGCCCGTTGGGTGGTCGCGTCATACACGAGCTTGTACAGGCAGGTGGGGACCTTCACCCCATTGACTCCGAAGCGCTGCCCGGCTCAGTGAACACAGGCTCCGTGATCACAAACACATCGCCTTTGGCGCGCTTCACGTAGTGTCGAGTGTCCTGCTCGATCTTCGCCCAGCGCGGGCAGCGCGGCGAGCGTGGAGCCGATGGCAGCGAGGGCAAGGACGAATGTGGTGCTAGGGCGTGTCATGGGTTTGTCTCCTGGATGGCTGCGCTTCAGCGTCCGGTGAAGCGGGGCGTGCGCTTTTCCTTGAATGCCCTTTGGCCCTCCTGCAGGTCATCGCTGGTGCGGATCGCCTCCAGCTGCTGCAGCGTCCGCGCGTACTGCTCGGAAGGGCTTGCAGGAATGATCTCGCCGACGAAGCGCTTGATCGTGCGGATGACGAGCGGCGCCATGTCCGCGATCTCGTCGGCCATCGCCAGGGCCACTTCGAGTTGCTGGCCGTCCGGCGTCACCTGGTTGATCAGCCCGACGTCGTAAGCCCGTTGCGCATTCATCTGCCTGCCGAGCAACATGACCTCCATCGCAATCTTCTGCGGGATGCGGGCGGCGATTGCGGTGATGAAGCCCTGCGTGAGGCCGATCTTCGCTTCCGGGTACGAGAACCTGGTGTTTTCTGCGGCGACCGCAAGGTCGCAGGTCGCGGTGAGCGTGATGCCTCCGCCGATGCACCAGCCGGCCACCGCGGCGATGATGGGCTTGTCGGTCACGATCCCCGCGCCGGGCGTGCAGCGCCAGAACTCGGGAATGTCGTTCAGGTCGGCGCCCGCGGTGAACGCATCGTTACCCGCGCCGGTGATGACGGCGACGCGCTGCCCGGGGTCGGCGTCGAATTCCGCGAAGGCGCGTTGCAGGTCGATC
>Ga0222422_100330_pt1 | contig 18182 bp, 13 predicted proteins | sample 3A1ome_FD_182469 | JGI IMG/M metagenome (GOLD analysis project Ga0222422, IMG submission 182469) | Enriched microbial communities from leaf-cutter ant dump, University of Wisconsin, Madison, United States - 3A110A (version 2) | ecosystem: Environmental > Terrestrial > Nest > Insects nest > Nest...
CTTCATGGCGGCCAGCAGGGCATCGCCGCCGCCCGCGCCCTTGGTGGTCTTGAGCGCTTCGTAGATCACGCGCATGCCGTCGTAGCCGCCCACGGCCATGAAGTTGGGGCGCAGGCCCTTGTTGGCCTTCTCGAACTCCTCGACGAACTTCTTGTTCAGCGCCGAGGGGTGTGCGGCCGAGTAGTGGTGCGAGGTGACCACGCCCAGGGCGCCGTCGCCCATGTCGTTCAGTTGGTCGTCATCGGTCACGTCGCCGGTGGCGATGAGCTTGATGCCGGCCTTGTCCAGCCCGCGCTCCAGGAACTGCTTCATCACCGCAGCCCCCGCGCCCGAGGGCACGAAGACGAACAGCGCGTCGGGCTTGGCGTCGCGCACCTTCTGCAGGAAGGGGGCGAAGTCGGGGTTGCGCAGCGGCACGCGCAGGGCTTCGGTCACCTGGCCGCCGTTGAAGGTCAGGCGCTGGTTGAAGAACTTCTCGGCGTCGATGCCGGGGCCGTAGTCGCTCACCAGCGTGACCACTTTCTTGATGCCGTTCTTGGGCGCCCAGTCGGCCAGGGCCACCGACACCTGGGGCAGCGTGAAGCTGCTGCGCACCACGTAGGGCGAGGCCTCGGTGATGCTGGACGTGGCGGCGGCCATGACCACCAGCGGCGTCTTGGACTGCGTGGCCAGCGGCGCCGTGGCCATGGCCGAGGGCGTGATGCCCATGCCGGCGAGCACGTTGACCTTGTCGTTCACCACCAGCTCCTGCGCCAGGCGGCGGGTCACGTCGGGCAGGCTGGTGTCGTCCTTGATGATGAGCTGCACCTTCTTGCCCGCCACGGTGTCGCCGTGCTGCGCCATGTAGAGCTTGGCCGCCGCTTCGATCTGGCGGCCCGTGGTGGCCTGCTGGCCGGTCATGGGCAGGATCAGGCCGATCTTGAACACGTTGTCCTGGGCCATGGCGGTCAGGCCGGTGGACAGCACGAGGGCCGCAGCGGCGGTGGCGCGAAGAAGCTGGCGTTTTTGCATCGATGTCTCCTTGGGGTAAGGCGTTGTATACAGAAAAATGCTGACCGAAGTGTGAAGGGGGCAGGGCCTTTTCACAAGCGGGATTTCCGACTTTTAGATATCGCAGAACAGGATAACTCGCCAGAAGACGCCAGCAGCCGGAACATCAAAAAGCATAGCTGCCAGTGCTTTACCCATAAGCACTGGAGGCCATTTTGGCCATAAATCACGCCGCACGCTCGCGGATCATCAGCTGGATCCCCGGCAGCCCGTCCACCTGCGCCGCCTGCACGGCGGCCAGCAGGTTGCGCCGCGTGATGCGCGAGTGCTCGCGCAGGATGGCCTCGGCGCGGGCGCCCTCGCGGCGGGCGATGGCGTCCAGCGCCTGGCGGTGCTGGTCCTGCGCCACGATCAGCATGTCGCGCGCCTGGGCCGAATGGGTCTGCACCACCACGAAGGCCGAGGGCGAGGCGAAGGGCAGGCCCTTGACCCGGTCCAGCTCGCGCGCGATCACGTCGCTCCCCACCATGCGGGACAGCAGCAGGTGAAAGCGCGCATTGAGTTCCACATAACGGGCGAAGCCCGCGTCGTCCAGCGTGCGCGGCGCCAGCGCGGCGTCGATGGCGTCCAGGCAGGCATGGGCCTCGGCCAGCAGGGCGGGCTCCACGCCGCGCTCGGCGGCCAGGCGCGCGGCCAGGCCTTCCATGGTGCCGCGCAGCTCGATGGCGTCGGCCACGTCGGTCTCCGAGAACGTGCGCACCGCGTAGCCGCCGCCCGGCAGGCGGTGCAGCAGGCCTTCCTGCTCCAGCCGCATCAGCGCCGCGCGGATGGGCGTGCGCGAGACGCCCAGCTTCTCCACCAGCGTCAGCTCGGCGATGCGCGCGCCGCCGGGCAGCTCGCCCGCCAGGATCATCTCGCGCAGACGCAGCTGCGCCTTCACGGCCTGGGAGGCGCCGGCATCGGCGGCGGTGGAAAGCGTGGGGTCGTCGGTGCGGTTCATGGCGCCCAATGTATACACAAAATCAGCGGTGCGCACCTGGCAACTCATACAAAACAACGGCTTACGTGCTATGCCGATGCGTGATAGCTGTTTTTCAGGATTTTTATGTATACAGCGATGGGCCGTATCCGCACAATCCAGCCATACCAAGGAGACCCCACGATGTATCCCAAGAACGCCTGGTACGTTGCCTGTACCCCTGACGAAATCGCCGAGAAGCCGCTGGGCCGCAAGGTCTGCGGCGAGAAGATCGTGTTCTACCGCCCCGCGCCGGACCGGGTGGCCGCGCTGGAGGACTTCTGCCCGCACCGGGGCGCGCCCCTGTCCCTGGGCCGCGTGTGCGAGGGCGAGCTGATGTGCGGCTACCACGGCCTCAAGGTGGGCTGCGACGGCAAGCCCGTGTCCATGCCCGGCCAGCGCGTGCAGGGCTTTCCGCGCACGCGCACCTTCCCGGCGGTGGAGCGCCACGGCTTCATCTGGGTGTGGCCCGGCGACGCCGCCCAGGCCGACCCCGCCAAAATCCACCACCTGCCCTGGGCCGAAAGCCCCGACTGGGCCTACGGCGGCGGCCTGTACCACATCGCCTGCGACTACCGGCTGATGATCGACAACCTGATGGATCTGACGCACGAGACGTACGTGCACGCCACCAGCATCGGCCAGAAGGAGATCGACGAGGTGCCCTGCAAGACCCGCGTGGAAGGGGACGAGGTCATCACCAGCCGCTTCATGGAAGGCATCCAGGCGCCGCCGTTCTGGCAAATGGCCCTGCGCATGAACGGCCTGCCCGACGACCAGCCCGTGGATCGCTGGCAAATTTGCCACTTCACGCCCCCGAGCCACGTGCTCATCGAGGTGGGCGTGGCGCTGGCGGGCCATGGCGGCTACGACGCGCCTGCGGACAAGAAGGCGTCGAGCATCGTGGTGGACTTCATCACGCCGGAGACGGACACGTCCATCCACTACTTCTGGGGCATGGCGCGCAACTTCAAGCCGCAGGATCCGGCGCTGACCGCGCAGATCCGCGAGGGCCAGGGCAAGATCTTTGCCGAGGATCAGCAGATGCTGGAGATGCAGCAAGACAACCTGCTGCGCTACCCGGAGCGCAAGCTGCTCATGCTCAACATCGACGCGGGCGGCGTGCAGTCGCGCAAGGTCATCGACCGCATGCTGGCGACGGAGCAGGCGGCATGACCGCGCAAGAAACGCTGCAAGTGCGCGTCGCCAAGAAGACGCTGGAGGCCGAGGGCATCGCCAGCTTCGAGCTGGCGCGCGTGGACGGCCAGCCGCTGCCGCCGTTCAGCGCGGGATCGCATGTGGACGTGCATTTGCCGAACGGCATCACGCGCCAGTACTCGCTGTGCAACGCCTCGCACGAATCGCACCGCTACCGCATCGCCGTGCTGCGCGACGCGGCCTCGCGCGGGGGCTCCAGCGCGATGCACGACGGCGTGCAGGAAGGCGACGTGCTCACCATCAGCACGCCGCGCAACCACTTTCCGCTGCATCCGGCGCGGCATACGCTGCTGCTGGCGGGTGGGATCGGCGTGACGCCGCTCCTGTGCATGGCGGATAGGCTGGCGCGCACGGGGGCGGGGTTTGCGCTGCACTACTGCACGCGGTCGGCTGCGCGCACGGCGTTCGCTGCGGAGATCGCCGCATCGCCCATGGCGGCGCACGTGCAGTTTCACCACGATGATGGTGCGCCGGGGCAGAAGCTTGACCTGGCCGCCGTTCTGGCTTCGCCTGGGGACGACGCCCGCCTGTATGTCTGCGGCCCCGCGGGTTTCATCGACCACGTGGTGAACACCGCCAAGGCCCAGGGGTGGGTGCAGGACCGGATTCACCTTGAATACTTCGGGGCGCCTGCGCAGGATACGGCGGGGGATCAGGGGTTTGACGTGCGCATTGCCAGCACGGGGGCTACCTATGCCGTGGCGCCGGATGTGTCGGTGGTGGAAGCGTTGCGGGGGCATGGGATCGACATCCTCACGTCGTGTGAGCAAGGGGTGTGCGGGACGTGCCTGACGCGTGTGCTGGAAGGTGAGGTGGACCATCGGGACATGTATTTGACGGATGACGAGAAGGCTGCCAATGAGCAGTTCACGCCTTGCTGTTCTCGGGCTCGGGGGAAGTTGTTGGTGTTGGACCTTTGAATTCCTGATTTGGCTTCTGCTTTTTGTTTAAGGGCGGAGGCCGGGAGTTCGCCCCGGCGGGCGAGTAACTTTCTTTCGCTTCGCCGAAAGAAAGTCACCAAAGGAAGGGCGACCCTACTGTCCGTGTCCCTTCGCTGCGCTACGGGCAACCTGCGATGCTCGGGCGCGGGGTGCGCCGCAGAACTCGCTGCGCGCCTGCGGCGCTCCGCTCAAACAACTGCGGCGAGTCAGTTCACGAAGCATGCGTGTCCTTCGGCACGCATGCGCACCCCGCGCCCTGCGCTTCTCGGCACGGACAGAAGGGAACCCGGCGAGACGGGCCATCGCTGCGCTCGGCCCCATCACGCGGGCGCAAGCGCCTCGCGCTGCGAAAGCCAGGCCGAGCGCAGCAATGGCCCGTCTCGTCCCCCCTCCCCTCTGGCTGCGCCTGCGGCGGGGCGGTTGCGGGGTGGCATGCGCGTCGGAGCGCGCATGCTTCGTGAACTGACTCGCTGTAGTTGTTTGAACGTAGCTGCGCAGCAGCGAAGTGAGTTCTACAGCGCACCCCGCAACCTCCCCGCCGCAGGTTTGCCCCGTAGCGCAGCGAAGGGGTCGCAGACTGGGGGTCGCCTTTTCTTTGGTGACTTTCTTTTGGCGAAGCAAAAGAAAGTTACCGCGCCGCCGGGCGCGCACCCCGGCTCCCGCACTCAACCCAGGCAAGACGCCAAAAAGACCAAAAACTCACAACTTATCCAACGCCACAGCAGCCGACCACAACGCCCCCTCAGGCACCCCCTGCCCAGCCACCACCCGCTCCAGCAACCGCAACGCAGCAGCATCCCCAGGCACCCTCTCCAACACCCGCCCCAGTTGCAACTCCGCCCCCCGCCAATCCCGCGCACCAAACGCCCGTAAAGCCTCCAAACTAGCCTCGCACACCACAGCATCATCACAAGGCGTAAACACCCGCACCGCCTCACTCTTCCCCTTCACGATCACGTCATCCAAAGCACGCAACCCCACATCCGCAGGCAACCGCCCCGCCGTCGCAGCAGACAGCAAAATCCCCGTCCCAAACGCCTTGTTAGCCCCTTCCAGCCGCGCCGCCAAATTCACCGCATCCCCAATGGCCGTATAAGAAAACCGCTGATCCGACCCCACATTGCCCACCACCACCCGCCCCGTGTGCAACCCGATGCGCATGTGAATCCCCGGCAGCCCCCGCGCCCGCAACCCCGCCACCAGCGGCTCCATCGCCTGCTGCATGGCGACAGCCGCGCGCACCGCGTGCTCGGCATGCCGCGGGTCGGCCAGCGGCGCGCCCCAGAAGGCCATCATGGCATCGCCGATGAACTTGTCCACCGTGCCGCCGCTGGCATGCACGATGGGCGTCATGGCGTTGAAGTAGCCGGTGAGCACCTCCACCGTCTGCTCGGCGCTGAGCTGCTCGGACAGCGTGGTGAAGCTGGCCAGGTCGGTGAACATGAGCGTGACCTCGCGCGCCTCGCCGCCCAGGCGCATCAGGTCGGGCTGGGCGATCAGGCGCTCGACCACGGCGGGCGGCACGTACTGCGCGAACATGGCCCGCGTCTGGCGCGCGCGGCGGCGCACCAGGGCATAGCCCGCCAGCGCCGTGGCGCCATACGCGGCCACCGCGCCCGCCATGGGCAACAGCGGCGGCCACCACAGGCCCCGCTGCGCGAACAGCCACCACGATGCGCCCGCCATGGCCAGCACCAGTGCGGCCGTGAATGCCGCCGCGCCCGCAGGGTGCAGCCTGCGGCTGGCCCAGGGCAGCAGGGGCAGCAGCAGGGCCGTGAGGGCCAGCGTCCAGCGCTCGGAGACGCCGCCCAGGCCGCCGCCATTCAGGTAGTTGCCGACCAGCGTGGCCTGCAGTTCCACGCCGGGAAACAGGCGGTCGCCGCCCAGCGTGCCGAAGGGCGAGTTGAACAAATCGGCCTGCGAGCGCGCCAGTTCGGCGGCCGTGCGCGCGGAGCGGCCCACAAGCACGATCTTGCCCTTGAAAAAGCCGGGCGGCAGCAGGCCGGGCTCCAGCGCCTGGTAGTACGAGCGCGTGTCGTAGGTGCCGCGCGGGCCGCGGTAGCCGATCCAGTCGAAGGCGTGCAGCGCCTGGGCGTTCGCCACGCGCTGCGCGATGCGCTGGGCAAAGCCCTCGCTCGCGGCGGGCGCGCGGCGCACCACGAAGTCGTCGTCGGGCTCCACGCCCGCGTCGCCCGACTCGGCCCCCGCGTCCAGCAGGCGCTGCAGGGGCAGCACGTCCATCCACAGCGCGGCGTTGGGGTTGTCGATCTTCTCGCGCGTGGACGCCAGCACCACCGCGGCGCCGGTGTCGCGGATGGCGGCGGCCAGCGCGGCGTCCTCGGCCTCGGCCGTGGGGTCGGCAAAGACCACGTCCAGCCCCACGGCGGCCGCGCCGTCTTCGTGCAAGCGCCGCAGCAAGTGCGCGTGCAGGCTGCGCGGGAACGGCCAGGCCAGGCCCAGCTCCTGGAAGGTGGGCTCGTCGATGGCGAGGATGACCACGGGCAGCGCGCTGCCGCGCCCCGGCGCGGCCAGGGCGGTGAGCACGTCGAAGGTCTTGAACTCCAGCGCGTGCCAGGGGCGGCTGAAGGTGGCGGCCCAGACCAGCAGCAGCGCCAGCGCGCAGGCGGCGTAGGGCGCGGCGATCCTAGAAGCGGTAGCGCGCGTCCAGGACATAGCGGGCCTTGGTGCGGTCGCTCCGGGGGGCGAACAGGTTGAGCGCGGCGGCGCCGATCACCCAGCGCTTGTCCTGCGATTCCCAGAAGCCCATGAGATCCAGGCTCCAGCCGGGCGGGCGGCGCGTGAGGTTGTCCTTGTCCTCGAAGCGCTCGGAGCGGTAGACCACGCGGCCGCTCAGGTACACGCGCTGCGCGCTGGCCCAGGTGGTGCCCAGCACCACGGTGTGGCGCGGGATGTAGGGGATGCGGCCCAGGACGGCGCCGGTGTCGCCACTGCGGCTTTCGCTGCCCTGGTACAGGTACTTGCCGTAGGCCGACCAGCGCCGGTCGATGATGCGGTTGATGCCTGCGGCCAGCGTGTGGAGCGTGCCCGCGTCGAAGCTGGGCGTGTCTTCCAGCAGGTCGGTGGTGGACAGGTTGACGAGCTGGGCGTTGCGCATTTCCTCCAGGAACGGCAGGCTGGGCGTGCGCAAGTCCACGCCCACGGTGCCGGGGTTGCGCACGCGCAGGTGGCTGGCGTGCAGGCTGGCGAAGGTGCTGCCGTCCAGCTCCATGCCCACCTGCGCCACGGTGCGCTTGTGGCGCCCGCCCGCCTCGACCAGGCGGTCTTCGACGGGGATGCCCGCCGTCTCGACGCTGGTGAGCGTGGACACGCTCAAGGGCCGCAGCCAGTCCTGGTAGGCCATGCGCACCGTGGTGCCCGTGGCGGGCCGCCACACCAGACCCACGCGGGGCGTGGCGGTGCGCTCGGTATTGGCGCGGCGGGCCAGGTCTTCGCCGAGGTGATCCAGGCCCACGATGTAGCTTTGCGTGAGGCCGTCCACGCGGTGGCGTATCTGCTGCAGGCCGAGCGCGGCGTCCAGGTCCAGCGCGGCGGCGAGCCGCTGCGTGGTGGCCAGGGTCAGGCCGGTGTAGCGGCGGTCCACGCGGTTGGTGCCGCCCACCAGCAGGATGTCGCGGTAGCTGCCCACGCCCGGAATGTCGGCGCCCACGGCGGCCGCGCCGTCGATCGTGTTGTTCTGCCGCTCGCGCACGTGCTCCAGTGCGATGCTCCAGCGGCTGCCGGGCGCGGTGTCCAGCATGTGGCGCAGTTGCAGGTCGCTGAACTGCTTGCGCGGCTCGCTGCCCAGGCCCATCACGCTGACGAAGGGCGGGTCGACGTAGAGCGTAGGGTAGCCCTGCAGCGCCACGTTCTCCACGCTGCGGCCCAGCTTGATCCAGGTCTGCTCGGTGGGGCTCCAGCGGTAGGCCATGCCTAAAGCGCCCTGCGTGGTCTTGCTGCGCAGGGCGGTTTCAAAATCCAGCAGGTTCTGGCCGTTGAGGCGCATGTCGAACTGGTTGAGGTAGGCGAACAGGTTGATGCGCTCGGTGGGCTGCATGCCCGCGCCCAGCGTGAGCGCGTGCGCGCGCACCTGGCCTTCGCCCGCCCGCTCGGCGGACGTGGCGTTCGACTGCAGGTCAAACGGGAAGCGGCTCGCGTCGGCCGTCTGCGCCTTGAAGAACCACGACACGGGCACGCGGCTGTTGTCCATGCCGTTGAGCGTGATCGACGGCGCGCGCATGCGGTAGAACTCGCGGTCCAGCGTGATGCCCACCGCCCCGTGCGCGCCGGGCCGCTGCAGCAGCGACGAGTAGCGCTGGCTGGCGCCGAAGGCCATGGGGTCGGTCAGGAAGCCCTGGAACAGCGCGGAGTTCTTGTTGAATTCGCCCGCGTAGCGGTCGGCCAGGAACAAATGGCTGCCGCCCCAGTACGGGTAGAAGCTCTGCTGCGCCATCTCCAGCGCCCAGTCTTCCATGCCGAAGAACGCCAGCGACGCTCCCAGGTTGGCGCTGCCCTTCTGGTCGTTGGCCACCTGGTTGAGCGACTTGAGGTAGGGCATGCGCTGCACGGCGGCGCGCGCGGCTTCCACCGCCTCGCCGGGCTGGAACAGGTCGGTGTGGATCTGCGCCAGCAGCATGTAGGGCACGGGATCCTTGTCGTCCAGCGCACTGGCTTGCCGCAGGGTGGCCAGCGCGTCCTGGTGGCGGCCCAACTGGTAGTAGGCGACCGCCGTCCAGACCTTGGCGCGGGCGTAGCGCGGCTCCATCACCCCGGCGCGCAGGAAGTCGTCCAGCGCCTCGTCGGGCCGCCCTTGCTTGAGGTGCAGCAGGCCCTGGCCGGTCAGGGCCACGTAGTCCGCCGGGTTGTCGCCCAGGGCGGTGGCGAAGGCGGCGCCTGCTTCGGTGAACTGGTTGACGAAGGTTTCCAGCGTGCCCAGTTCGCCCTGGGCGCCCGGGGCCTGGGGCGCGATGGCGAGGGCGTGCCGCAGGTTCTCGCGCGCGGGGCCGGGGTCTTCGCGCTCCACGTGGGCGCTGCCCAGGCCCTGCCAGGCGCGCGCGTCCTGGGGGGCGAGTTGCGTGGCTTCGCCGTAGGCGGCCAGGGTGGCGGGCGCATCGCCCCGGCGGCGGGCCAGTTCGGCGCGCACCAGGGCGATCTCGGCATGGGGCTGGGCGGGGGCGGCAGACAGCGTGGCGGCGGCTTCGTCCACGCGGTCGCCCAGCATCTGCACGCGCGCCAGCTGGGCCACCAGGGCCGGGTGCGCGGGCCAGCGCTGCAGGGCGGCGCGCAGGGTCTGCTGGGCCGCTGCGCCTTCGCCGTCCATGAGCTGCAAGTCGGACTGCATCAGCCATGCGGGCAGCGGAGCCGTGGCTGGCTCGGCCAGCCGCCGCGCCAGCAGGGTGCGCGCTGTGGGGACATCGCCCGCTTGCAGCGCGGCAGCGGCCTGCAGGGTGTCGGCCCAGGGCGCGGACGCCGATGCGCCGGGCGGCGGAGGTTCGGCGGCCAGATGGGGCCGCGGGTCGGCCCGCAGGGCGTTGACCCACTGGATGCGGTCGCGCGGCTGGCTCAGCACGAGCTTGACCGGGGCCTTGCCCACCTCGGCCAGAGCGGCTTCATTGGCGCCCACGGACACCTGGCCCTGGGCATTGCCAAACTCCACCGTGCCCGACAGCACGGTGAGCAGCGTGCGCCCGTCGTCTTCCACGGCCAAGTCCCAGTCCGTGCCGCGGATGGCGGCGGTGGCGGCGGGCGTTTCCAGGTTCAGGCGGCTGCCGTCGGCGCGGCGCGTCTGCGTCCAGGCGCGTCCGGCGCTGAGCAGCAGCGTGGTCACGGGCTGCGCGGGCGTGGCCACGCCCTTGACCTGCAGCACCGTGTTCTGGTGCAGGCGCAGCTGTGTGTCGTCGGCGAACAGCAGGGCCATCTTGGCGGACTGGCGCGTGCGCACGAAGTCGCCGGCGGCCAGGGGCTGGGCCTGGCGGGCGGGCTGCCAGTCGGGCGCGGCGGCGGCGCGCTGGTCGCCCGCGCCCTGCAGGCTGACGATTTCAGCGGCGGCGCCGGCGGGCACGGCGGCCCGGGACAGCTGCGGCCAGGCCAGGGCCAGGGCGGCGGCCAGCGCCGCCAGGCGAATCGGTGTCTTGTGGTGGGGCATGGGTTGGCTTTCGGGGAAGGCGTGCAGGGACCGCAGCACGGGCGCCCCTCCCTGGCGCCCGATGAAGACGGAAATTATCGCGAGCCCTGCCGCGTGCGCACCCTCCCCCTCGGGGGGAGGCGGGCCCCGTTTCATGAAGAAAGCCACAGTCTGGCGGCCTGCGTGGCCGCCCGCGCGCCGCTTTCCTACAGACGGGGCGCGGGGCCGATGCTACAAATTGAGCTACCCGTTCCGTCCACCGCACCACCACCGGCACCTTGCCCGGAGCCTTCGCACCATGTCCGCTGCCCCCCGCCTCAAGATCGGCCTGTCCGCCTGCTTCCAGCACGCCGACCCGCACCGCCCCCTGTTCACCAACAAGACGCTGCAGTACGTGGAGCAGTCCATCGCGCACTGGATCATGTCCGCCGGCGCCATGGTGGTCATGGTGCCCTGCCCCACCGGCGAGACGGCGCGCGGCGACGTGACGCTGGCGCACTACGCCGAGTGGCTCGACGGCGTGGTGATGCACGGCGGCGCCGACGTGTGGCCCGGCAACTATGGCGAGGAGCCGCTGCGCGAGGAATGGCTGGGCGACCGCGTGCGCGACCTGTATGACCTGGCCGTGGTGAAGGCCTTCGCCGAGGTGCGCAAGCCCATCTTCGGCGTCTGCCGGGGGCTGCAGCTGATCAACGTGGCGTTCGGCGGCGCGCTCTACCAGGACATCGAGACCCAGCACCCCGGCGCGCTGCAGCACCGCAACGCCACGGCCTACGACCGGCACTTCCACGACATCCAGATCGTGCCCGGCACGCGCCTGGCGCAGCTGTACCCCGAGAACCCGCGCGCGCGCGTCAACAGCATCCACCACCAGGGCATCAAGCGGGTAGCGCCCGATTTCGTCGTCGAGGCGCTCAGCGAGCCCGACGGCGTGCCCGAAGCCATCCGCCTGCAGCCCGCGCCGGGGCGCGGCTACATCGCCGCCACGCAGTGGCACCCCGAATTCCACAAGAGCGGCTCGGACAACACGCTGGACGACACCGCAATCCTGCAGGACTTCCTGGCCGCCTGCGAGCAGGCCAAGGCCGGCGCGCGACCCGGCCCCCGCCCCTCGCCCCTGCGCGCGCGGGCCGCGCGGCTGCTGCGGCAGGCGCTGTCAAAAGAAAAGAAGGCGGAAGCGAAGACCTAGGCTTTCTCCAGCGCCAGCGCGCTCACCACCACCGCCTCCAGCTGCGCGCGCAGCCACTGGTGGGCCGCATCCTGCTGGTAGCGCATGTGCCAGACGAGGTACATCGGCAGCCGCGGGCAATCTATTGGCACGGGGGCGCTGGCCAGCGCCGACAGCGCGGTGCGCGCCAGCAGCGACGGCGCGGTGGTCAGCAGCGGCGTGCCGCACACGAAGGCCGGCAGCGCCGCGAAGCCCGGCACGCGCACGGCGAAGCGGCGGTGCACGCCGCGCGCGGCCAGTTGCCGGTCCAGCTCCAGGCCGCGGTGCGCCTCGTAGGCCACCGTCACGTGCTCCGCCGCGAGGTAGTCCCGCGCATCGCGGGGCGCACCGCGCACGGCGGGGTCGTAGAACACGCGGTAGGCGTCTTCGAACAGGCGCTTTTGCAGGATGTCCGTGCCGTCGGGCGGGCGCGGGCTGACCACTAGCTGGCATGCGTCCGAGCGCAGCAGCTCCGCGCTGGGCGCGCCGCTGGGCACGATGCGCAGCGTGACGCCGGGCGCGGCCTCGCGCAGCCGCGCGGCCAGCGGCGGCAGCAGCAGGTCGCGCTGGAAGTCGTTGGCCGCGATGGTGAGGTCGGCGCGCCACCGGGCCGGATCGAAGGCGGCGCCCTGCGCGAACTGCCCCATCTGGCGCAGCAGTTCGCGGGCGGGCGCGGCCAGGCTCTCCGCATGCGCGGTGGGCACGATGCCCCGCCCGCGCTTGACGAACAGCGGGTCGCCCGTGATGGCGCGCAGCTTGTCCAGCAGGTGGCTCACGGCCGACTGCGTGACGCCCAGGCGCGCGGCGGCGGCGGTGATGCTGCCCGTCTCCAGCACGGCCAGCAGCAGCTGCAGGAGGTGCCCGTCCAGGTCGGACCCATCGAATCGGCTCATGCATTCGATGATCTTTGCCCCCTTCATCTTTGGCAATGCGCGCCCGACACTGCGGCCTGATCCACATCAAGCCCCGGAGACAAAGTGACCGCCCCCCTGCCCCCCATCCCCGGCACCACGCCGTTCGACGGCGCCCAGGCCCGCAAGGGCTATGCGCTCAACAAGATGTGCTTCTCGTTCAACGACGAGGCCAACCGCAACGCCTTCGTGGCGGACGAGGAGGCATACATGAAGAAGTACGGCCTGAACGAACAGCAGGCCGCCGCCATCCGCGCGCGCAATGTGCTGCAGCTCATCGCGGCGGGCGGCAACGCCTACTACCTCGCCAAGTTCGCGGGCATCTTCAAGCTGGACATGCAGGACATCGGCGCGCAGCAGACCGGCATGACCAAGGACGCATTCAAGGCCAAGCTCGTGGCCGCAGGCCAGTAGACAAGGAGACACGCACCATGGCACGACTCATCGGCGGCCTCGGCACCTCGCACATTCCCGCCATCGGCGGCGCCATCCACAAGGGCCTGCAGAACGAGCCCTACTGGAAGCCCTTCTTCGACGGCTTTCCGCCCATCCGCCAGTGGCTGGGCGAGAAACGGCCTGACGTGGTCGTGATGTTCTACAACGACCACGGGCTGAACTTCTTCCTCGACAAGATGCCCACCTTCGCCGTGGGCGCTGCCGCCGAGTACCGCAATGCCGACGAGGGCTGGGGCATCCCCACGCTGCCGCCGTTCGCGGGGGAGGTGGATCTGTCCTGGCACCTCATCAACCATCTGATCGACCAGGAGTTCGACGTAGTGACCTGCCAGGAGATGCTGGTGGACCATGCCTGCACGCTGCCGCTCAAGCTCTTCTGGCCCGAGGGCGACTGCCCCGTGACGGTGGTGCCGGTGTGCATCAACACCGTGCAGTTCCCCCTGCCCTCCGCCAGGCGCTGCTACGCGCTGGGCCGGGCCGTGGGCCAGGCGATCCAGAGCTGGGACAGCGACAAGAAGGTGGCCGTGATCGCCTCGGGCGGCCTCTCGCACCAGCTCGACGGCGAACGCGCGGGCTTCATCAACAAGCAGTTCGACCTGCAGTTCATCGAGAGCCTGGCCACCAACCCCGAATGGGCCACGCAGTTCAGCGTGCACGAGCTGGTGGAAAAGACCGGCACCCAGGGCGTGGAGCTGCTGATGTGGCTGGCCATGCGCGGCGCCCTGGCCGCGGCGGCGCCGGGCGTGCGCCGCGTGCATGGCAATTACCACATCCCCATCTCGAACACGGCCACGGCGGTGCTGGCGCTGGAGGCGGTGGCGTAGCGGAATATCTTGAAGCATTTTTGGCCTGCAGCGCTTTCTGCATAAGCGCAGGCAGCTCTTCTTTCAGAAGCAAGCCAAATCAGCGGGGCTGGCCTTGGATGGGGAAATACTGTAAATTCATACAGTGAATTTACAGTCCAAACTCGCCATCCTGGCCGATGCGGCCAAGTACGACGCCTCCTGCGCGTCGAGCGGCGCCGCGCCGCGCGACTCGGTGGGCGGGCGCGGCATGGGCTCCACCGAAGGCATGGGCATCTGCCACAGCTATGCGCCGGACGGGCGCTGCATCTCGCTGCTCAAGGTGCTGCTCACCAACTACTGCCAGTACGACTGCCTGTACTGCGTGAACCGCGTAACCAGCAACGTGCCGCGCGCCCGCTTCAGCGTGGCCGAGGTGGTGGCGCTCACGCTCGACTTCTACCGCCGCAACTGCATCGAGGGGCTGTTCCTGTCCAGTGGCATCATCCAGAGCCCCGACTACACCATGGAGCAGGTGGTGGAGGTGGCCCGCGTGCTGCGCGAGGAGCACGACTTCCGCGGCTACGTCCACCTCAAGACCATTCCCGACGCCGCGCCCGAGCTGCTGCAGCGCGCGGGCCGCTATGCGGACCGCCTGTCGATCAACATCGAGCTGCCCACGGCCCAGGGCCTCGCCGCGCTCGCGCCCGAGAAGAGCGGCGCCGCCATCGACCGCTCGATGGCGCGCATGGCCATGCACATCCGCGAGGCCCGGGCCGCCCGCGACGCGCAGGCCGCCGCGCCCGTGGCCTCGCTGCCCCGCGCGCGCAGCACCCGCCGCGCCAGCGCGCCGCCCTTCGCGCCGGGCGGCCAGAGCACGCAGATGATCGTGGGGGCCGACGCGACGGACGACCGCACCATCCTCGCCACCAGCGCGCGGCTGTACGGCCGCCACCGGCTGCGGCGCGTGTACTACTCGGCCTTCAGCCCCATCCCGGATGCGGCCCGCGCGCTGCCGCTGGCCGCGCCGCCCATGGTGCGCGAGCACCGGCTGTACCAGGCCGACTGGCTGATGCGCTTCTACGGGTTTGCGCACGAGGAGATCGTGCCCCCCGGCCGGGACGGCCAGGGCGGCATGCTGGCGCTGGCCATCGACCCCAAGCTGGCCTGGGCGCTGGCGCACCGCGAGCGCTTCCCCGTGGACCTGAACACCGCCCCGCGCGAGCTGCTGCTGCGCGTGCCCGGCCTGGGGGTGACCGCCGTGGACCGCCTGCTCGCCGCGCGCCGCGTGCGGCGCATTCGCCATGCCGACCTGGCGCGGCTGCGCGTGCCCTTGACGAAGGTGCTGCCCTTCGTCGAGGTGGCCGACCACCGCCCCGGCCGCGCACTGGAGGCCGCCGACCTGGCCGCCCGCCTGGCCCCGCCGCCCCGGCAGCGCGGGCTGTTCGAATGAGCCACACGGTCACCCTGCCGCACCCCACGGACTGGCCGGGCTTTCGCCGCGCGGCGCGCGCGCTGGTGCAGGCCGGCGTGGGGCCCGGGCAGGTGGACTGGCGGGTGGCGGGCGATGCCGCAGGCGATCTTTTCGGCGCCGGCGCAGAAGAAGGCGCCGCCGCCGCGCTGCCCGCCCTGCACCCCGCGCCCCAGGTGCCCGCCGCCTTCGTGCGCCTGTGTGAAACCCTGGTGCTGCACCGCGACCCGGCGCGCTTCGCGCTGATGTACCGCCTGCTGTGGCGCCTGGCGCACGAGGGGGCGCTGCGCCGCGACCCGCTGGATACTGACCGCCTGCAGGCCCGGCGCATGGCCCACGCCGTGGCGCGCGACATGCACAAGATGCACGCCTTCGTGCGCTTTCGCCCCGTGGCGGACGGCGACGGGCAGACCCTGCACGTGGCCTGGTTCGAGCCCGACCACTTCATCACCGAGGCCAACGCGGGCTTCTTCGTGCGCCGCTTCACGCAGATGCGCTGGGCCATCCTCACGCCCGACGCCAGCGTGCGCTGGGACGGCAAGGCCCTGCACCCCGGCCCCGGAGCGCAGCGCGCCGACGCGCCGCCACCCGACGCGGGCGAGGCCCTGTGGCTCACCTACTACCGCCACATCTTCAACCCCGCGCGCCTCAAGCTGGACATGATGAGAAAAGAGATGCCCCGGCGCTACTGGCACAACCTGCCCGAGGCCACGCTGATCAGCGAACTGGCCCAGGGCGCGCCCGAACGCAGCGCGCATATGGTGGCGGCCGGGGCCACCACGCCGCGCCGGCGCATCGCCGCCCGGTAGTTCAGGGGTGTTTTTGGCCTCCAGCGCTTTCTGGTAAAGCGCTGACAGCTATCAATTCAGAAGCACCATCCGGCGGGGCTGCCGCATCTGGGATACTCGCCCCTGGCGAACCAACGCCCAGCAAGAAAGAAACGAGACCGCAACATGAGCATCTTCGACCGGCTTTTGGGCAGCGTGCGCAAGCCGGCGGACCGGCCCGAAGCCGCCCCCGCACAGCAGGCCTCCGCGCCCGTGGAGCGGCGCAAGCGCAAGCGCGTCAACGCGCGCCAGGGCACCCGGGCGCTGATCATCGACGACTCGCCCACCGTCGTGGCGGCCCTGCGCAAGGTGCTGCGTTCGGCAGGCTACGAAACCCGCGAGGCCCTGGACGCCGAGCACGGCCTGACGCTGATCGACCAGGACCCGCCCGAGCTGATCTTCCTGGACATCATCCTGCCGGGCATGAACGGGTTCAACGCGTTGCGCACGATCCGCAAGATGCCGGCCTCGCAGCACATCCCCGTGATCATGATCAGCGGCAACGAGCACGCCACCGAGCAGTTCTACGCCGACCGCATCGGTGCGGACGACTTCATGAAGAAGCCCTTCTCGCGCCACGAGATCTTCGCACGCATCGAGGCGCTGCTGGACGGGGAGTACATCCCCCGGCGCAAGGGCGAGGCCCTGTCGGCGCCCCAGCCCTCTGCCGCGCCAGCCCTGGCACCCGCCCCGACTGCGGAGACGCCTCCCGTACCTTAATGGTGATGCCCGTGGGCGCCGTGCACGTGCCGGTGCGCGATCTCCTCGGGCGTGGCGGCGCGCACGCCGGTGACCTTGCAGCTGAAAGTGAGCGCCTGCCCCGCCAGCGGGTGGTTGCCGTCCAGGTGCACCTCGGGGCCCTTGATCTTGACGACGTTGAAGACCTGCGGCTGGCCGTCGGCGCCCAGGCCCTGGAGCTGGCCGCCGACCTTCACGCCCGGCGGGAACTCGGCTTTGGGAATGGTGCGCACCAGGCTTTCGTCGCGCGCGCCGAAGGCGTCTTCCACCGCGAGCTGCAGCGTGGTGGCAAAGCCCGCGGCCTGGCCTTCGAGCGCGGCCTCGACCTTGGGGAAGATGTTCTCGTAGCCGCCGTGCAGGTAGGCCAGCTGGCCCGCGTCCAGGGGCTTGCCCTGGGGCGTGGCCACCTTGTAGGTGATGGTGACGGCGGTGTCTTTGGTGATGGTGTTCATGCGCCCGATTGTCCACCAGCCGCCTCGGCGGGCCGCTCTTCCCCGGCCGCGCCGGGGTAGCGCGCGAAGCGCCGCGACTCGGTGCCGTGCACCGGGTCCTGCTCGGGCCACGGCCAGCCGCCGAACTGGGTGCGGCGGTAGTCGTTCATGGCCTGCATGATCTCGGCCTGCGTGTTCATCACGAACGGGCCGTACTGCGCCACGGGCTCGGCGATGGGCCGGCCCTGCAGCACCAGGCATTCCACGGCGGCCGTGCCGGTGTTGGTCAGCAGCCAGTCCTGTTCGGCGCGCACCTGCAGCGCGGCGTGGCGGTCCACGTCCTGCGGGCCCACGCGCAGGCTGTCGCCCACGAAGAAGTACAGCATGCGCTGGGTGCCTGCGCCCTGGGCCGCGGGCAGCGTCCATTCGGCGCCCGGCTCCAGGTGCAGGGTCCAGATGGCCACGTCGGCCTCGGGCTGCGAGGCCCAGGACTCGGGCGGCGGCGCCAGCGGCTCGGGCGCGCCGGGCAGGGCGCCGGCCACCACCGTCACCGTGGTCTTGCGGCCGGCGGCGTCGTGGTGCACCAGGCGCGGGATGCGCTCGTTCCACAGCATGGTGAAGTGCGGCGCCACCATCTTGTTCTTCGCGGGCAGGTTCAGCCAGATCTGGAACAGCTCCAGCGGGTTGGGCTCCTCGGCATTGAGCAGCGGGAACATCTCGGAATGCACGATGCCCTTGCCGGCCGTGACCCACTGCACATCGCCGCCGCCGAAGCGCGCGGCCGCGCCCAGCGAGTCGGAGTGGTCGATCAGCCCCTTGCGCACCAGCGTCACGGTCTCGAAGCCGCGGTGCGGGTGGCCGGGGAAGCCGGGCACGGTGTCGCCGTGGTACATGCTCCAGCCGTCCTTGCGGCTGAAGTCGCTGCCGATCTGGCGGTCGTCGATGGGCACGGCGGGGCCGAACGCGGCGTTGCCCGCCGGGTAGGCATCGTCGTGGTGGGCGCAGAAAAGAAACGGGTCCAGCGTGGGCCACTGCGGACCCAGCAGCTGGGCCCGCACGATGGGCATCAGC
>Ga0222422_100336_pt1 | contig 17875 bp, 11 predicted proteins | sample 3A1ome_FD_182469 | JGI IMG/M metagenome (GOLD analysis project Ga0222422, IMG submission 182469) | Enriched microbial communities from leaf-cutter ant dump, University of Wisconsin, Madison, United States - 3A110A (version 2) | ecosystem: Environmental > Terrestrial > Nest > Insects nest > Nest...
GTCGCTGTCGAGCTGCCCCTCGGCGAGTTCCGCGGACGGCGGGCGGTCGATGATGGCGCGCAGGGCCGCCGGGCCGTCATGCTCCCTGACCTTCCGCAGCCTTGCAGGCTTGCGGCCCGTCGAGCGCTCGAAGAAGCCACCGAAGTCGTCCCTGTTCCCGAGCGCGTAGGCCAGCCGCATTTCCAGAAGTTCGAAGACCTCCGTCTTGTACAGGTCCTTGAGCGGGTTGTAGCCTCCGCGCATGTCTCCGTAGAGCGTCGCATAGCCCATGGCGGCCTCGCTCTTGTTCCCGGTCGACAGGATCATCGCCCCGAACTTGTTCGAGTGCCAGGAGAGCAGGTCTCCCCTGATCTGCGCCTGGAGGTTTTCCTCGGCCACGTTCGGAACCGTGTCGCCGTAGGCGGCCGCGAGAGCGGTCCTGTAGGCGTCGAACAGCGGCTGGACGGCGACGAAGCGCGAATCCGCCCCCAGCCCCGTGGCGAGGTCCATGGCGAGCTCGTTGGACGCCCCGCTGGTGTAGTTGGTCGGCATCATGATGGAATGGACGTTCTCCGCGCCGAGCACGTCCGCTGCCATCAGCGCGACGAGAGCGGAGTCCGCGCCGCCGGAAAGCCCGAGGACCGCCTTGCCGAAGCCGGTCTTGGCCATGTAGTCGCGCAGGCCGACGCAGACGGCGACGTAGCGTTCGATATCCGAGGCTACCTTTTCGGCTTCCGGCTGCCTGGGCAGAACCCATTCGCCGCGGCGCTTTTCGTACGTGACGACCTCGACCGACTCCGCCCAGGCGACGGACTCGTGAACGGTCCCGTCCCAGTCCATCGCGATCGAGCGGCCGTTCCAGACCGCCTCGTCGTTGCCGCCGACCCGGTTCGCGAACACCACGGGAACCTTCTGGTGGCCCGCGGAGACGACGATGCGCATCAGGGTGCGGTCACGGTCCCTCCAGCCGTCGCAGGCGTAGGGAGCCGCGTCGGCTACGATCATGATATCAGGATCAATGTCCTGGAGCGCCGGAATGGTCCCGTGCTGGAATACGTCGTCCATGAAGAACAGTCCGACGTTCACCTCGTCGCCGTCGCCGACAGGCAGCCGAAGCCCTTCGCTCGGCCATTCGCCGGCTTCGAACCAGCGGGACTGGTCTCCGCCGTCCTTGGAACGGGTGGCGACCTTCTCCGAACAGTAGGTAGATCCGTCCGGGCGGGCGGCCAGGAGGCAGTTGGTGGGCCGCATGGTCCTGTCATCACTCCTGAACCGGCAGACCGCCGCCCCAAACACGAGGGTCTTGCCGCTGCTGACAGCGAGAGCTTGATAGCGCTTGGTCCAGCGGTCGATCTCCAGGAGGTACGGGACGTCCAGATAGAGGTCGGCCGACAGGGCGTTGGAGACTTGGCCTTCCGGAAAGACGTAAATGTCGGCTTCGTTCTCCGAAACCGCCTTCTCGGCCTTGCGGAAGTTGCCTTCGAAATCGCCCGTCGTGAGGTTGAGCTGGCACAGGGCGATCTTCAGGGTGGGGTGAGACATGTGGCGAATCCTTTCGACAGGCGGAGAGCAATAGACGCTTCCGCGCGCGTTTGCAAGGATTCGAATTCACAGTCGGGCGACAGGGAAGCGAAGCACGCCGCATCTGGAACAAGGCAAAGCTACTCAAGGAGCGAATCCTTGATTTTCACCCCAAGCGGGTGTTGCTATAAGGACTCGATTTCGCCTAGAAAGGATTTGCGTCCACTTTTTGGTGAAAACGCACCGTTGGGATCTTGTCGGCTCTAGGATTCCTGCGTAACGTCAACCCCGCCCGGCTGCTCGGCCGGCCAAGTCAAGGAAAAACGGGATAATGGAAGTGTCCGCACGCACCAGGGATATTTTGAGCTACGACAGCGCCATCTGGGCGACTGCGGACATCCTTCGCGGATCGGTCACAACCAAGGAACATCTGTACCCCGGCTTCATGATGCCGTTTTTCGTGCTGCGGATGATCGAGTCCCGACTGGTGAGGCAATACGACACCGCCAAGAGGGACCCGGAGCTCACCTCGGAAGAGGACATCCAGGAGGAGATCAAAAACAACTGCAGCTTCTACAACTCGATGATCATCGAAGGTAAGACACTGCTGTCCACCATCGTCCGGAACGACAAGCACTTCGATACATATTTCGACGAGTACCTGGCCTCATTCGATCCAGAGGTTCAGGCCCTGCTGGGCATCGTTAACGGTTCCGACACGGAGAACCTGAACATCGCCGGGAAGATCGCGCTTCTTCGCGACAAGGATTCGCTTCTGTCCTGGGTGCGCGCTTGGTCGGAGATCGATTTCACGCCCTACGACAATTCCGAAATCACCACCCTCGAGGAACAGATCAAGCGCCGCTGGGCCGACATGTCCGCGGAGACCGCCGGCCAGCAGTACACGCCCAGCGACATCATCGACCTGATCACCGACCTCATTTCGGTCTCGGAATTCGACCGCGACGGGATCGTGAAAGTCTACGACATGACCTGTGGCGGGGGTAACATGCTGTTCGGCGTCGAGGACAAGCTCCAGACGGTCGGCTCAAACATCCGGGTGGCAACCTATGGCCAAGAGATGGAGGGGTCCCTCTACGCTCTGGCCAAGATCGAGTCGATGTTCCGAAAGGAGTCCTATATCGCGCAGGGCAACACCCTCGTTGTGGACAAGTTCCCGGAGGAGCGGTTCGATTTCATTGTCGCCAATCCCCCCTACGGTGTCGACTGGAAAGAATTCCGGAAGGCAGTGGAGAATGACCAGACGGGTCGGTTCGATGCCGGCAAGCCGACGGTAGCGGATGGCCAGATGCTGTTCATCCAGCATGCGCTCGCCAAGCTCAACGAGACCGGCAAAGCCTTCATCGTGCTCAACGGTTCGCCAATGTTCTCCGGTGACGCCGGAAGCGGCGAGTCGAACATCCGTAAGTGGATTCTCGACAACGATTATCTCGAATGCATCATCCAATTGCCGACTGATGAATTCTTCAACACAGGCATCCAGACCTATATCTGGTGTCTAAACAAGGCCAAATGTCCCGCGCGGAGCGGTAGGATTCTCTGCATCAATGCCGAAGATCGATTCGACAAACTGAAGAAGAACAAGGGCAGTAAGAACAAGCAGCTATCTTATCTAGGCAGAACGGAAATCGCTCTAACCTACAACAGTTTTGAGGAGAGTGCAGTCGCCAAGATCGTTGACCGAAATGCCTTCTACTACAACCGACAGTCATTCCTCAGGGTTGAACAGGATCATCTCGGGATGGCATTCGGAGCCATGTCCGGCTACCAGCCGCTTGCCTTCACAGCCACTTCGGTCAAGTTGTCCTGCCGGAAAAATGGAGACCGTCGCTTGCTTCTGCCTCCTGACAGCATGTCTGACCTCAAGGAAGTGGTTGAGACAGCCAAGCCTATACTGAGAAGCATCGATCACGAATGTGACATCGTTACGGTGACAGACGCCGACGGATCGTCTTTCACGTTGGAGAAGGACGGACAGATCGTGCGAACCAGCAACGGGGTCGCCGAGAGTATGGGATGTGGTGAAATCCGCATTGAAGCTAAGTACCGTAAAGGCACCAAGTCCAAGTCAGAGAGCGTCGAAGTGTCTGTATCGGTGCAACCTCGGTGGGTCAAGGACGATGAAGTCATCCCATATTCACCCGACGCCAAGGAGAACGAGCGGCTTATCCGGTCGTTCCTGCTGCGCTGGGTCGCCACCAACGACGAAGAAATCAAAATCAAGGACAACACGGTAGGAGTCGAGATCAACTTCAATACCCTATTCCCCAAGCAACGGCAGCTGCGCTCGGTGGAGGAGATTGTACGAGATTTGATGGCACTAGGAGAAGCTTCCATTGCAATGATGATCGGTGATAAGTCGTGAAACGCCAAGGAGTTGGAAGACTCAAGGATTTCGCTCGCCTTCAGTATGGCGACGCCCTCGCAACCGACCTGAGGTGTCCAGGCGAATTTCCCGTTTTCGGCTCCAACGGGGCCATCGGAAGCCATGACACCTGCAACACCCTTGCGCCTGCGGTCATTATTGGCAGAAAGGGGTCATTCGGAAAGGTGAACTGGGCCGAGGGAGGTGGCTTCTGCATTGACACAGCGTTCTTTGTGGACTCTCGCCACAGCGGATGTGACCTGCGCTACCTGTACTATCTCCTACAGGACTTGGAACTGGACGCGAGTTCGAAAGATGTCGGTGTGCCCGGATTAGACAGGGATGAAGCCCACAGGAGATTTGTGGAACTTCCATCTCTCGAAGATCAGGTGATCCGCCGTGATAAGCTGGATCTGTACCTCGGCTCCATCGCAAAGCGGATCGAAGCGATAACCAACGCCATCAGTCTACTCAATGAACTGAAGATGACTTTGGTCGCCGAGGCGGTGACCAATACAGTGGACGGCAATCCAGCGCATTTGCGCAAGGAAAGCGATATTCCTTGGGTTAGCTGTATTCCTCGACATTGGTCGACCAAACGGGTCGGGGATTTATTTCGACTCAAAAAAGAGAAAACACAACCAGGTCGGAAGGACGTGCTCTCGTTGACGCTAAATGGTGTCATTGAACGGGACATCGATGTTAATCGAGGCTTACAACCTGAATCGTACGACACTTACCAAATTGTAAAAAAAGGAGATATCGTCTTTAAGCTCATTGATCTCGAAAACTATAACACGAGCCGAGTTGGTTACGTTTCGGGCCTATACGCAAAACGCAGGCTCGGACGGGCGGAAGCAATTTGCGACTGCCCCAAGCTGCAAAATGAAACTCCTCGCCACATGCCTTTCTGAATGATTTAGCTACTGTTTTGAGATTGCGTCGGCATGATCGATCATCACTACACATGAGCAAGGGGGGATTGTGATGACAATCAGGACAGACGTGGCGAAAGCTATTATCAAAACGCATTCTGAGCGCCTCAAGATCGACGACAATGGCGATCCGGAGATTGCGGTGTGGCACCTTCTGGACACGCTTCAGGATTACGCCGTCGAGCAGGGGCTGGATATCAAGGCCATACTGGAGGACGTGAAGGAAGAACGACGCATCTTTGAGGCAAATGCGGGCCCGCATGCATAGCTGGCTATGTCCCTGACGGTGCCACTGCATACCCCGGCGCGATCGGTGGTGGCCAGTAAAGGCCCCCGATCTCCGAGCGTCGGACCTGCCGCCCGACGGCACGCCGCATCAGATCAGCTATCTGGTCGATGAAATCCCGATAGCGCAGTTCGAACGTATCTGGACCGTCATCGCCGCCAGGATGAATGATTGTCTCGCGCTGGTTGCGGCGGAAGACGATCTCGTCGACATAGCGTTGCAAGTGCGCCTCGCTGATGTAGTGAAAGACCCCAAGCTGAGCGCGCTTGAGTTGTGCCGCCAGCCCCTCGACCGTATTCGCGTGAACTTCGTCACGGGCAAACTCATCCTGGCTGTGCGTCACCGTCCTGTGGCCCATGAAACCCTTGGCGGCCTTGGCGATGGCTTTGTCATCATCGGACATGATCACGGCATCCTTGGAGACGAAGCGGTCCAGAAAGCGACCAATGGCGCCCTTGTCGCCCTTCTGGATCACCGCAGCCGCCACGCGCCCGCCGCGGCTGGCGGCCACTGCCACCTCTGGACGCTTTGTCCCCTTGCCTGGCGGGTGATAAACGTGACGGTGGAACTTCGTCTTCTTCTTACGCGGCGGCGCTCCCATGTAGGTCGTGTCGACCTCAACGATAGTGCCGAGCAGCGGATCCCGGCCGTCTCGGTCGTCCGTCATCTCCCGAACTGCGTGCGCAATCTTCCAGGCTGTCGCCTGCCGGACTCCGAGCTGTTTCCCCAGGATCACCGACGACACGCCCTTCGAGGAGAAGAGAATCAGGTACAACGCCCGTAGCCAGACCTTCAACGGGAGCTTCGTGGAGTGCATCGGGGTCTTCGTCGTGACCGTAAACTGCCCTGGGCAGTAGCTGCACTCGTAGAGGCCGTCACGGGACTTGCGGCCCTTGTCGCGGAAGCGCCAGACCTCGGCCGATCCGCAGTGCGGACAATGCGGCCCGTTTGGCCAGACCAGTTGCTCGAACAAATGCCGCGCCGAATCCTCGGTCGGGAATTTCCATTCCAGCCACTCGAGGCTGTTGATCTTCGGAATGCGTTTCTTGGCCATGCCCGCCCCTGCCGACGACGGCCGGGATGTGGGCGAAAGCAGACGCCAATTCAAGCGGAGAGGGGATTCGACCTAAAGGCTTGGTTAATTTGAGCAATCGGGTGAGAGCCTGCGTTTTGCGTATAGGCCCGTTACGTTTGGAAGGACGGCATTATGAGTTCGGCGTACGTTCGTCTATCTCCGCGTCGCCAAACCGGAATCGAGTATTCATTACTGTTTTTTAAGGACATGTACAACCGAGGCATCTTTAATACGCTAGGTGGTAACGGAGTAAGGTCTGCAATCACCGGAAAAATGTTGTTGAAAATGCCTCTTTTACTACCCCCAAGTGAAGAGGGCGAAAAGATTGCTTCTGAGGTCAACTTGAAGGTCTCCAATATCGAATTTCGGCAAGCGAAGCTCCGCAAAAAAATTACACTCCTTCAGGAGTTGCGCGGATCCTTGATCCATGAAGCCGTCACAGGCACACTAGACGTCGCCCGCTTGGGGTGACGTCGAGGATTGCATGACGAGCGAAACCGAATTCGAGCGGGAAACCGTAAGATTCTTCACTGACAGACTGGGCTACAAGGAGGTTTCTACCAACCTGCTGGATCAGCAGCGCCTCATCATTCCGGCAGATGTCAAGAAGTTCGTCCAGGACAACTACCCTGACGAACTAGACCGGCTGCTCGGTGTGTTCAATCGGGACGAAGGACGCTTCTGGAACGAATTTCTCGAAAAGTTCGCGGATCACGCCTTCAAGCGTCACAACGTCGCCATCCGCATGTCCCGTGAAGTGTTCAAGTTCAATGGGGAGCGGTTCGTTCTTTTCAAGCCCTTCGGAGAAGGCGTCGAAGACAAGAACGTCTATTCGGTCGTGCGGCAGGCCTTCGTAAAAATTGGCCCCCACACAACCAGGAAGCCAGATCTCGGCATCTTCGTCAACGGCGTATTTTTCTCCGCCATCGAGCTCAAGTTCCTGTCCAAGGGGCAGACCGCCGACAACGGTCGCGGCAAGTTCATCGCGGACTACCTGACTGCCGTCAGGCGTGATCTCAAGCCACTCGTCAAGGGCAAGACGACCAAGGAAATCAATCCCGACGACGTTCAGGAATTGCTGGGATACTTCCATGCCCTTGTTCACCACGTCGCCATGGACGACAACGAAGCCTATGTCCTGAGGGATATGGGCCGATTCTGGCGGGCGGCGCTGAAACTCGCCAACGAAGGCCGCGCCGACGACAGCGAATTCAGGAGTGTCGTCAGAAGGCAGTTTTTCAAGGATACAGTTTTCGTCAAGGACGAGAACGCCCGCATCACGCGGCTGGAGGCCAGGGAGAGGTTTCTCGCCAACACTTACGGCAAATCCGAAATCCAGAATGAAATCCTGATCTACAACTTCCTGAAATACGGCCGATCCTCCTCTTATGAACGAGGCCGCAAAACGTCCACGATCAGCGGAAACGGGACCCTAAGCTATCCGCGCCCCAATCAGAAATACGGCGTGGACAAGGTCATCAAGGACGTCGAGGAGAAATACCTGAACGAAATGAACCCCGACTACGGGGCCGACAAATTGGCCGCCCGCCTGGAGACGCAAGGGGTTGCCCAATCCGTAATCGAGGACGAGATCAAGAAGCGGCAAACCTACCTAAACGACCGCGACTCATATTCCATACTGCTTCAGTACGCCCCAGGCTTCGGGAAGTCGTTCATGCTCTGCTGGCTTGCGATCCGGCTCAAGGACATGCTCCATCCGGCTGCCAAGCATAATCACGACTACCTGATGGACAAGATTCTGGTTATATCCGACCGTGTCGACCTGCGCGATCAACTCTACAATTCCATGAGAGACATGAACATCGACCCTGCCCTTTTCGGCGAGGCCGAGTCGAAAAGGGACCTGATCAAGTTCCTCCAGGACGATACGAAGCGAGTCATCCTGGTCAACATCCAGAAATTCCCGCACATAGCGACAGATCTCAGCGCAAAAGAACGGGAGCGCCTCTCGACCAAGCGGATCGCCTTCCTGATCGATGAAATCCACCGTTCCAACGGCGGGAAGCTGCACAACGAGATGACCAATCTGTTCGCCGAGATCATGGACTCCACGACCGGCCTGCACAAGGACGGCAAGAAGAACCTCATCATTGGCATGACGGCGACTCCTTCCGAGGAAGTGCTGCCCCGGTTCGGCGAATATGTCAGGCACGTCAACGGCGTGACCTGGGTGCCGTTCGACACCTATACGATGAAGGAAGCGATCACGGACGGGTTCATCCTCGATCCGACCAAACACATTCAGGCTACCGCCATCGTTTACCGTTACGATGAGGAAGAGGGCAAACGGCTGCCCAACGCAGACGAACGCTACGAAGACGACGAGCATGTCAGAATCGTTGCGGACGCAGTCGCCAAGACCCTGCTCGAGGTTACCTACAAACGCATCGGGGGCCGGGGCAAGGGAATGCTGGCGTGCCATTCCATCAAGACGGCAAAAAAGCTCTACGACGCCGTCAAGGAACGGCTTGAAACCCTTTCCGGAGACGACCTTTCGAACCGAGGCGACGTCTTTATGGTCTACACCGCCGGACAGGAGGATCAGCCGGCCTACTCCATCTGTGGCTTCAAGAACGAGAAGGACACGATTTCGGCGTTCAGAAAGGCCCGCAACGGCTTGATGATCGTCGTCGACAAGTTGCAGACAGGATTCGATGATCCGCACCTGCATACAATCTTTCTCGACAAGGAAGTCCGCGGCATCGCAGCCGTCCAGCTACTGTCCCGTGGCAACCGCATCTGCAAGGGGAAAGAAGAGTGCTATACCGTCGATTTTTCCTACAACAACAAGAACGTCGAGAACATCCGGGCAGCGTTCGAAAAGTATGCAGGCATAGCCATGTCGGATTTCGACGGTGCGTCCGTCGAGAGACAGCTTCAGGGACTCTACAAGAAGGTTATGGCCAACGAGTACACCCGGCTGTTCCTGAAGGAATTTGAAATCGGCGACGACGTTTACAAGACGGAGGCACGGAAAGAGTTCCTGGCTGTAAGGAGACACAATCCTCAAGGCCTCAATGCGATCAACCAAACGCTGTCTCTCTTCACCGAATACAATGCCAAGGCCAACTTGGTCGCCTCCTTCATGCAAACCGATCCGAGAATGGTAAGGTCTACGCTTCGTGACTTCACACAGGAATTCGGCCGCCTGGCCCGAGGATTGGGAGCCGGGGGCAGAGAGCATCTGGAGCCGGTGGATTTCGACATTGAGGCGGTAGGCCCCTTGCATGTCCCTGATTTCGACCATGGCGATGGCAGGAAGCCTTCTGGATCAAAATCGGGAGGAACCGGCTCGACAGGCTTTTCCACCTTGGACCGGATCATCAAGGAGAACGAGAACCAGGAAGAGCGAAGCATCCTTGTCAGGGCATATCGCGAAAACATACGCAGCTTGTTCAAGAAGGTATTCGATCTCGACAACCAAAGCGGTGGAAGGCTCGCCGCCAAGCTCCGTTATCCGGAACGTCACGGCGAGGACGAGATGACAGACTCCTTTTGCAAGGCCTTCAGGAACGCTTGCAGGCGCCTGAAGGGGCAGGGTGAGGTGATGAGCGCCTTCATTCAACAAGAAGAAGGCAACGGTCCCCAAATCTTCCCGCACTACAAGCGTTGGCTAGCTGACCCCCTGTATCTTTCGGACATACCCGCTCCAAGCGAAGACCATGAAACGCATCTGCCGATGACGATGTAGCCATCAGTCATCGTCTGGCTATCGTCTCCCATCGGAATCCTTCCGGGTCACGACAACCCTTGCATTTTCCAAGGATTCGTATACACAGACCCGATGGACAATTTGTTGACGAACCCATCGAATCCTTCCGAAGCCAATCCTTTCCAGTCCGGACGACGCCAGACGGTCGTCGTCAACGGCCGCTTCGCCCTGTCCACGGAGCGCCTCAAGGCCGCCCGTTCCGGGGCCACCGGACTTCAGGTCATCGCCGTCGAGCACCTTGCCGAACGCCTTGCGGGCGGCTTCCTGCGCATGGTCAGCCTGCTGGAGCTGAAGAAGGCTCTTGCCAGGGCCTTGCCGGAGGCGCATCTCGGCGAGCTTGACGCGATCAAGGACCTGCCCGGCCTCGTCCATGCCGGCGCGACGACCCTGATGAAATACTGGCTTTCCGGCGCGGACTTCTCCGCCATGCCGGATTCGCCCCGCGTGAAATCCATCCTGGCGCTCGAGGCGGCCGCCCTTTCGGCGCTGCCGTCCAACATGAAGCGCCCGCGCGACCTGATCGAGGTCGCCATGTCCCGCGTCCACCTGTCGAAGGCCATCTTCGGTGACATCGTCTTCCGCGGCATGACCGAGCTTCATCCGGTCTGGCGGCCTCTGCTGACCGGCATGGGCAAGGTCACCTCCATCGTATGGGAATCCGGCCCGCGGCCGCAGCGTCCCGAATGGATCGGCGACGCGGCCGAAATCCGCCATGCCGAAGCCGAGAAGCCCGCCCTCGCCTCCGTGAGCTGCGCCAATCCCCGCCATGAGGCCGTCGAGGCCATGCGCTGGGCGCGCGAACTCGTCGCCGAAAAGGGCGTGAAGCCCGGCGACGTCGCCATCGCGACCGTTTCGACTTCCGTCTACATCGACCATTTCCTCGCGCTCAAGCAGGAAAGCGACCTGCCGCTTCACATGGCCATGGGCGTCGCTGCCTCGCAGACCAAGCCCGGACAGGAAGCGGCCGCGCTCGCCGACCTCCTGCTGCGCGGGCTGTCGCAGAAGCGCGTGATCCGCTTCGTCAAGGTCCGCGGCACCGAGGACGGCCCGTTCAAGGGCCTTCCCGACGGCTGGGAAGGACTCCTTCGCCCCGACGCGACGCTGCGCACGGCCACGCTTTGGGAGCGCGCGCTCAAGCGCAAGACCGAGCTTGCTGCCGTTTCCTCAATCCTTCTGCCCTTCGTCACCGAGATCGAATCCTTCGCCGTGCAGGACAAGGAGGAAAGCCGCCAGACCGCGGCGGGAGAACTCGGCGAGCGGCTCCTGTCCGAAGGGACGGCCGACTTGTGGCGGCTCGCCCTCGTCAACGGCCCGTGGCGCGCCCTCGACCGGACGCTGGAGGCCATGCCTTCGCGCGACTCCGTCGATCCGCACAGCTCCGTCTGCTTCATGAGCGCCGAAACCCTGGCGGCAAGCCCGAGGCCCTACGTGCGCCTTGTCGGCCTGACCTCGCGCAGCTGGCCCCGGAAATTCACCGAAGACGCGCTCATCCCGTCCAGCCTGATCCCGCGCAACGTTCTCGATCCGCTTCCGGCGGCCGAGGCCGACAAGCGCGACTTCTGGACGGTCCTGAACACGGCGTCCAGCCTTGTCGTCCTGTCCTGGCCGCGCCGCGGGGACGACGGCCGCAACGTCAAGCCGAGCGGTCTGGTAGGGGAACTCGACCGCAGGCGCGGAACCAGCCTGCGCAACGAAGCGGAAAGCCTGCGCCGCATGCGCACGGCCCCCCACGCACTGTCGGAGTCGGACCGCCTGCTGGCAAGGCCGCAGGAATTCGCCCTGCTGCCGCAGGCCGTCTCCGCCGCCGCCTGCTGGGCCGACTGGAAGGCCGACCGCGTCACCGCGCATGACGGCCTTCTCGAAGGTCTGCATCCCCGCATCCGCTCGGTCCTCGCGCGGCGGCAATCCTCGACCTCGCTGCGCAACCTCCTGCGCGATCCTCTCTCGTTCGTGTGGAAGTACGCCCTCGGCTTCGAGGCTCCCGAAAGCGACGACGACAAGCTGTTCCTCGACGCAAGGCGCTACGGCAACATCGTCCACGACGTCCTCCAGCGCTCGGTCAGGCAGATGGCTGCCCTTGGTGGCTTCTCGAGGCTCGACCCCGTGCGCCTGCGCGCCATCGTGTCTTCCGTCGCCGGCGAGGTCGGCACGTTCTACGAGCTTTCCAACCCGGTTCCGCCGACGCTCGTCTGGCGCAGCACGATCCAGCGGGCGATCGACGAGGCATCGGCCACGCTGCTGGATTCCCTGCCTCCGCTTCCCGGCCAGAAGAGCTGGGTGGAAGTCCCGTTCGGCGGCGGCAAGGACTGGTATCCCGAAGGTCTCCCGTGGGACCCGGCCGAGGACGTGACGGTGCCTGGCACCGCGGTCCGCGTCACGGGCCGCATCGACAGGCTGGACCTTTCCGCCAACCGCGGCCGGGCGCGGGTCATCGACTACAAGACCGGCCGCTTGCCCGACAACAAGAGGCTCGTCCTCGACGGCGGCAAGGAACTCCAGCGCTGCATCTACGGCTTCGCCGTCAGGACGCTGATCCCGGGAGCTGAGATCGAATCCGGCCTGCTGTATTCCCGCCAGCTCGAATTCCTCGCGCTCGAGGACTTCGACAGCACCCTCGAGACCGCCGCCACGGCGATCCAGGACGCGGTCGAGTCCATCGAGAAAGGCAACGCCCTCCCCGGCATGGGGGCCGACGAAGGCGACCTGCTCTTCGCCATGCCCGCGAACGCAAAGGGCGACTACCTCGCCAAGAAGTCCGCGATCATCAGGGAAACGATGGGCGACGCGACTGCCATCTGGAGCGTCCAATGACCATGCTCAACGACCACGCCGCGCGCGTCCGCGCCCTCACCGACCTTGAAAGCACCCTTCTCGTGGAAGCGGGAGCAGGCAGCGGCAAGACCGCCCTGCTGGCGGGACGCATCGTTTCCCTGCTCGCCAACGGGGTCCATCCGGGATCGATCGTCGCGGTGACCTTCACCGAAATGGCGGCCGCGGAACTTCTGGAGCGCATCGACTACCTCGCCGAGGAAATCCTCGCCGACCGGGTTCCGGCCGACCTCGAGGCGGCCTTCGGCGACGGCCTGCCCGCCGACCGCAAGGAAAGCCTGCGCAAGGGCAAGGCGGATATCGAGGAAATGGCCTGCACCACCATCCACGGCTTCTGCCAGCGGCTGGTGAAGCCCTACCCGGTGGAGGCTTCCGTCGATCCCGGCGCCCGCGTCCTCGACGCCGCCGCGGCCGACCTGATGTTCAAGGACACGTTCGACCTCTGGATCCGTGAACGGCTCTCCGGCGAGGACGAGACGAAGGACATGATCACCCTGCTGGCGACCACCGACACGGAGAGCGGCCTCGCCACTATCCGCCAGATGGCGCACACCATGCGTTCGATGCCCGGCCTGATGCCGCAGGCGGCCGTCCTAGACGACGCAAGGCGGCAGGCCTACATCGACGCGGTCAAGGCTTTCCGCGACTGGCGGGACGCTCTCGGCTTCGAGGCCGAAGGCAACGCCGAGATCATGGATGCCTTCCAGGCCGCGGCCGACGCCCTGTCCGCGCTTGACTACGGCCGTCCGCACATCGCCGCGGCGCAGGCGACGGCCATCCACCTTCCCTCGCTCATCGCCAAGAAGGAAGGCGGCTTCAAGCAGTACCGGATGAAAGGCAAGTGGCAGGCGGCCGACAAGGCGCGCGGCGTGCAGGCCAACCTCGAGGCGACGGAGCACTACGACCGCTGCGTGCTGGCCTTCCAGGACGCGGCGGAAAACGCCACGGCGGCGGGTCTCCGCATGCTCGCCGAAGAGGTCAAACCGCTGCTGGACAGGTACCAGCAGGAGAAGCGCGCGGCGGCGGCCCTCGACTTCGAGGACCTGCTGGAATCCGCCCGCAGCCTGCTTCGCGACCACCCCGGCGTCCGCAAGGCGGCCGGCGAGCGCTACAGCCACATCCTCGTCGACGAGTATCAGGACACCGACCCGGTCCAGACCGAAATCTTCATGTGGCTGACGGCGTCGGCCGACGATGCGAGCTGGCCGCCGAAGCCCGGCTCCCTGTTCCTAGTCGGCGACCCGAAGCAGGCCATCTACCGCTTCCGCGGCGCGGACGTGCATGCCTACACCGACACCCGCGCGCGCCTCCTCGACTACCGCGAGGACTCGGTGCTGACCGTCACGACCAACTTCCGCTCCCGGGAAGGAGTCCTTGACTACGTCAACGACGTCTTCGAGGAACCGCTGTCTCGACCGCTCCAGCCCGGGTTCGCGAGGCTCGACGCTTTCCGCGGCTCCGACAGCGGCAAGCTTCCCGCGGTGGCCTCCGTCAACGTTCCGGAGACGGAATACACCCACGAGGCCCGTGACTACGAGGCGAAGGAAGTCGCGGAAATGTGCGCCCGCCTGATCGGCTCGCACATGATCGAAAGCAAGCGGGACGGACTGCGCCCCTGCGCGCCCGACGACATCGCCCTGCTCGCCCCGACCGGCACCGAACTGTGGCGCTACGAGAACGCGCTCGAGAACCTCGGCATCGCGGTGTCCAGCCAGGCTGGCAAGGGCATGTTCAGGCAACAGGAAGTCCAGGACCTCATCGCCCTGACCCGTACGCTCGCCGACCCCAAGGACACGCTGGCCCTCGGCGCGCTCCTGCGCGGCCCGATCGTCGGCCTGACCGAACAGGAGCTTCTCGACGAGACGGCGCGGCTGCCCGATCCCGGCGGAGAGGGCTTCGCCTTCATCGATGCCGCCTCCGATCCAGCGCTGTTCGAAAACCCGATCCTTCGCGACGTCATGGGCATGCTGGCCGACCTGCGCAAGCGCGCGCTGCTGACCTCCCCGCACGCCCTCCTCAGCGAGGCGGTCGACGCCCTCCGCGTCAGGCAGGTCCTGCGGCTGCGCAAAGCGCGCAGTCCCGAACGTGCGCTCGCCAACGTCGACCGATACCTCGACCTCAGCCGCAACTACCCGGTGCGCGGCCTTCGGGCGTTCGCCGACGACATGCGTGCCAAGTGGGAGGAAGGCGAGCGCGAGATCGAGGGCCGCCCCGACAGCGAGGAGAAGGCCGTTTCGCTCATCACCATGCACTCCGCCAAGGGGCTGGAATGGAGCGTCGTCATTCTCGTCAACACGCTGACCGAGGTCACGAAGCAGAGGCAGATCGTCATCGACCGGAAGGCCGCCACCTTCACGATGCCCTTCCTCAAGCGCCTGCCCAGCGGCTACGTACAGGCCCGCCTCGACGAGACGGGAGAGGACGAGTGCGAGCGCCAGCGCCTCTGGTACGTGGCCTGCACCCGCGCCCGCGACCTGCTGGTCGTTCCCCGCCACGAGAAGCCTCGCGCCAAGGCATGGACCTCGCTCGTCAACCTGAAGCTGGACGACCTTCCCAAGCCCGGCCACGACGACTACCCGGTCTACGAGCCGGACGACCGGGAGACCGAGGAGAACGGCCAGGACCACCGCACCTTCGGCGTGCAGACCTACCGGATCGCCGCCGCGCAGCGTCCCGTGCGCATGCTGCAGCCGTCCCGCAAGGAGCATTCCCCCATGCTGGAGGAGTCGCTTCCCGGCGACGACATGTTCATGCACTCCGCCATCGCCTTCCCCTACATGCAGGCAGGTCCGGCGGTGCAGGGCGGTCCCGAGCGGGGTGAAATCCTTCACAAGCTGGTGGAAGAGGTCCTGAACGGCGAGACCGCGGACGGACCGGCGGCGCTGGTTTCCCGCGCGGTCGAACTCATCGCGCAGCATCAGGCATGGAAGGGATACGAAGGCGTCAGCCTCGATCCCCTCGAGCTTGCCTCGACCGTCCAGCGAGCGCTCTCCCTCCCACAGGTCAAGGCGCTGCGCCCTCGCCTCATCCCGGAAATCGCCACCTACGCGGTATACCAGGGCGAAGAGGACGAGCGCGTCATCCATGGCGTGATCGACGCCGCCGAGCGGCTGGAAGACGGCAGGATGGGCGTCGTCGTCGACTGGAAGTCGGACGTGAGCCCTTCTCCGGAGGCGGTCGGAGCCTATACCGGGCAGGTTCGTGACTACCTGCGCATGAACGGCGCTTCCAAGGGCCTCATCGTCTTCATGACGACCGGGCAGGTGGTTGAGGTGTCCGCCGGGCGCTGACCGGCGGAACCGTTTCCCAGGCAGGCAGAAAGGGTGGCCATGTCCCACGATCTCTTCCTCGCGGCGCGCGACGCCATGTCCAAGGCCTATGCGCCCTATTCGAAGTTCCCGGTCGGCGCGGCCATCCGGACGGAAGACGGCAGCGTCTTCGTCGGAGCCAACATCGAGGTGGCGAGCTTCCCCGAAGGCTGGTGCGCCGAGACGACGGCTCTCGGCCACTGGCGGATGGGAGGCGGCGGCAGGATCGTGGAGGTGGCGGTGATCGCCGAAAAGATGGCGAAATGCTCCCCTTGCGGCGGCTGCCGTCAACGGCTGGCGGAATTCTGCATGCCCGACACAAAACTCTACCTATGCGACGAGACAGGCGTCGCGGAAACGGTGACGGTCGGCGATATGCTGCCATACGGCTTTCGTGGGGAAACGCTGAAGTGACCGCGGCCGCCGGAATCCTGTCCTCTCGCCTTTCCGGGCTGAAGCCCGAGCTGGCCATGGTGCTTGGGTCTGGGCTCGGCGGCCTTGCGGACGAGGTCGAGGACGCCGTGAGGATACCCTATTCCGACCTCCCGGGATTCCCGACAGGAGGAGTGACCGGGCACGCCGGGACGCTCGTCGCCGGGCTGCTTTCCGGGCGGCCTGTCCTGATGCTGGCGGGCCGGGCGCACTATTACGAACGCGGGGATGCCGCCGCGATGCGTCCCGTCCTGGAAACGCTGGCCTCCGCCGGGGTGTCGCGCCTGTTCCTGACCAACGCTGCCGGTTCCCTCGATCCGGACATGCCTCCCGGCTCCGTCATGCTCGTCACCGACCACATCAACCTCACAGGCCTGAACCCGCTTATCGGGGAGCCGACGGACCGCCGCTTCGTCGGCATGACCGAAGCCTACGATCCCGCCATGCGAAAGGCCGTCGAGGACGCCGCCGCCGAAACCGGGACGGACATTCGCAAGGGCGTGTACATGTGGTTTTCGGGGCCTTCCTTCGAAACCCCGGCGGAAATCCGCATGGCGCGCATCCTGGGAGCCGACGCGGTCGGGATGTCCACGGTTCCCGAAGCCATTCTCGCCCGTTTCCTGGGCCTGAAGGTCGCCGCCTGCTCGGTCATCACGAACTTCGGTGCCGGCATGACGGGGGCGGAGCTCTCGCACCAGGAAACGAAGGACATGGCGCCTGTCGGCGGCAGGAAGCTGGCGACGATCCTCAAAGCCGCCGTCGGAAGCTTCGGGCTCGCCTAGCGGCCCGCGGGAAGCCGGGTCCTTGGATTCGCCCCCGCAACCGGAGTATGGTCAGGCGGTGAACAGGCTGGCGAAAATCCAACTCGGCAGGACCGAGGCCCGGAGGCGGCTGGCGCTCGAATGCGCCGGGGCCGTGCTTGAGGAGGCCCGCGTACAGGGCTTGTCGATCGACTTGATCGGTTCCCTATCCAAGGGAGGGTTCGCGACGCATTCCGACGTCGACTTCTTCGTCCTCGGCGACACCGATCCGTCCAGGCGGCTCCAAGTGGAGCGGATAGTGGCCGCCGCTTTCAGAAAGTCTGGCATCCCATACGACATCGTCTACGAATCGGACCTCACGCGGGAGCGGGCGCAGGAGTTCCTAGATCAGCCCGCCTTGATCCCGGGCCGGATCCAGCGCGCGGCTTCCGGCAAGTAGGCATCCAGGCAATCGTCGTCTCCTGCCTCGACATGCGCCTCGTCTCCGGTGACGCGGTCGCATTGGTCGAACAGGCACGTAAGGTCGCCCGGCCGCCCGATGGCCCAAATGAAGTTGCCGTCGTCCGGGCCGTCGATCCTGACAGGCGCGTCCACCCGCCCTTTGCAGCCGTCAATCTCGCAGGGAAAGTT
>Ga0222422_100340_pt1 | contig 17747 bp, 18 predicted proteins | sample 3A1ome_FD_182469 | JGI IMG/M metagenome (GOLD analysis project Ga0222422, IMG submission 182469) | Enriched microbial communities from leaf-cutter ant dump, University of Wisconsin, Madison, United States - 3A110A (version 2) | ecosystem: Environmental > Terrestrial > Nest > Insects nest > Nest...
TTGACATCGACAACCTGGTCAAAATGGCGGGTGATCCGGTCCAGCTTGGTGGTGACGTAGTTGCGCAAGGCTGGAGTAACTTCGAGGTGGTGACCGCTGATCGTCAAGTTCATAAATAAGCCTCCTGTAACACTCTCGGTTGGAAGAACGTCGCCCTGGATCAGAGGGCGGCTGGGGAACCTGGATGCATCCGTCGACGTGAGTTCACTATGCCCCCGCCCTCCCCGAAAAGCAATCCCATTCCGCCCCTGCCCGGTGGGTTATGGAGCCCCAGGTGCCAAGCACCGGAAAAGGGCGCACAATGGGCGGGTTGCCCCGATGGCGCCCGCTGCAGCAGCAGGCAACGGCCTTTCGCTCAGGGCACCGCCGGCCTGGCCCCGTGCAGCGTGAGCCGGCCCACCACCACCATCGACAGCAGGCTGGCCGCGATGCCCACCAGGGCCGCCATCCAGTAGTTCTGCACCAGCCCCTGCGCATCCCGGCTGATCAGCAACCCGCCCACGAACGACGCCACCCCCATGGCCGCCGACTGCACCGAAGCGTTGAGCGTCATGAACGTGCCCCGCAGCGGCGCCTGCGCGGCCGAGGTGATGATGGCCATGCCCGGAATCATGCGGCCGCTCATCAGCGCGAACATCAGCGTCGAGACCAGCAGCACGGCCCACAGCGGCACGCCGTGCACCAGCGTGATGCCCAGCAAGGGCAGCGCGCCGGCCAGCGCCAGGCAGCGGAACGTGACCACCTTGCCCCAGCGGTCCGTGAGCACGCCGAACAGGCGCGCGGTGAACAGCGTGACCACGCCGCCGCACAGGTACACCAGGGGGATCTGGTCGGGCCGCACGCCGGCATTGGTCTGCATGTAGATCGTGATGTACGGAATCACCGTGAAGCCGGTGAACATGATCAGCGCGGAGAACAGGAAGGCCCAGCGGTGGTTCGGGTCCGCCAGCACCTGGGCGATGCCGCCCAGCGCCGTGCGGCCGCTGGCGGCCTGCAGGTGCCCCGACATCGTGGGCAGGGTCCGGGCGGCGGCCACGGCCAGCACCGCCACGAGCGCGGCGATCGCGAGGAACGGCAGGTGCCACCCGCCGTGTTCGGCCAGGATCAGCCCCAGCGGCACGCCCGCCACGGTGGACAGCGAGAACGAGGTCATCACGATGCCCATCGCGCGGCCCCGCCGCTCGAACGGCACCACGTCCGCCACGATGGTCTGCGACAGCGCCGACAGCACGCCGCCGAACGCGCCGGCCAGGATGCGCGCCACCATGAGCGTGCCGTAGGTGGGCGCCAGGCCGCAGGCCAGCGTGGCCAGGCCGAACAGCGTGTAGAGCGCCAGCAGCAGCCGCTTGCGGCCGAAGCGGTCGATGTAGGTCGAGGCCAGCAGCCCCGAGGCGCCCGCTGCCAGGGTGTAGGCCGAGACCAGCAGGCCGAACTGCGCGTCGCTGATGGCGAACAGCTGCGTGAATTGCGGCCCCAGCGGCATCATGATCATGAAGTCCAGGATGTGGGTGAACTGGATGCCGGCCAGGGTCAGCAGCAGCCACAGTTCGCGGCGGGGGCTCAGCGGGGCGCTGGAAGGTGCAGGAGAAGACACGGGAAGGCTGCGCGGAGGCAAAGCGCTGGAGTGTGCACCAACGGCGCCCGGCGTGCTCGGTAAAATCCGGGAGCCTTCGCGGCAGACCTCCATCACCGGCCACCTTCCATCCCCCATGACCCAGCCCAGCTCCAACGCCCTGCACACCTCCGCCCTCACGTCGCTGCCCCTGCTGGCGCGCGGCAAGGTGCGCGACAACTACGCCGTGGGCGACGACCGCATCCTCATGGTGGCCAGCGACCGCCTCTCGGCCTTCGACGTGATCATGGGCGAGCCCATTCCCGGCAAGGGCGAACTGCTCACGCAGATGGCGCTGTTCTGGTTCGACAAGCTCGGCCACATCTGCCCCAACCACCTGACCGGCGAGGCGCCCGAGAGCGTGGTCTCTCCCGCCGAGGTGCCCCAGGTGCGCGGCCGCTCGATGCTCGTGCAGCGCCTCAAGCCCATCCCGGTCGAAGCCGTGGTGCGCGGCTACCTCGCGGGCAGCGGCTGGAAGGAGTACCAGGAATCGCAGTCGGTGTGCGGCGTGCCGCTGCCCGCGGGCCTGACCAACGCGGCCAAGCTGCCCACACCCATCTACACGCCCGCCGCCAAGGCCGCGGCCGGCGAGCACGACGAGAACATCACCTTCGAGCGCACGGTGGAAATGATCGGCCCCGAGCTGGCCGCGAAGATCCGCGACCTGAGCATCGCCATCTACCAGGCGGCCGCCGAGATCGCGTTGCCGAAGGGCCTGATCATCGCCGACACGAAATTCGAGTTCGGCCTGGCGCCCGACGGCACGCTGGTGCTGATGGACGAGGTGCTCACCCCCGACAGCTCGCGCTACTGGCCCGTCGAGGGCTACGCCGACGCGCTCGCCAAGGGCGAAAACCCGCCGAGCTACGACAAGCAGTTCGTGCGCGACTGGCTGGAGCAGGCCCAGGTCAACGGCAAGCCCTGGGACAAGACGGCGCCCGCGCCGCGCCTGCCGCGCGAGGTGATCGAGAAGACCGCCGCCAAGTACCGCGAGGCGCTGGAACGCCTCACCGCGAACTGACGGTCAGCGCAGCGGCGTCTCCGCCGCTTCGAAGCGCAGCAGGGGCTTGCCCTCGGCATCGCGCAGCAGCAGCTGCGTGCCCTGCTGGCGAAAGCTCTCCACCGCCGGCAGGGCCGCGAAGAACCGCTCTTCCACCGCGCTCGCCGGCAGGCACAGGGTGATGTTGGACACCACGCGGCCGAAGCGCAGGCGCCCGCCCTCCAGCGCATAGCTGGCCAGAAACCGGTTGCAGCCGCCCGAGCCGCTGGCCCGCGCCTCGTCGGGCTGCAGCACCAGATGGGGCTGCGGCGCGCCCTCGGCGGGGCGGGGCACGGCCTCGCCGTCGATCTCGGCGAGCCGCCAGTATGTCAGGGCCAGCGGCACGCCCGCCTCCACCGTGGCCGCCTGGGGCAGCAGGCGCTGCAGCTGCACGTCCACATGCCGGTAGGCCGCCTCCTGGGGCACGGGGTGGCGCTGGGCGGTGGCGAGCAGCAGCCGCCCTTCCAGCGTGACGGCGGCGCGCACTTCATACCGGCCCTTGGGCAGGAAGCGCACCGTGGGGTAGGGAATGCCCAGCGCGTACGGCGGATTGCCCGCGGGCTCGCGGCGCTGGCGGCCCAGCACCACCGGGGGCGCATCGGGGTCGGAGACATCGAGCAGCGTGGCTTCAAACACCGCCTCGGGCGGCAGCACCACGCGCTCGCGCGACAGGGCCACGCCGGTGACCACCGCGTCCGGCGCCGGGGGCGGCGTGCCGCAGCCCGCGAGGCCCAGGGCGGCGGCGAAGCCGCCCAGAAGGATAAGGCGCCGGCCGGACCGCAAATCAGCTCAGCACCACACTCGACAGGCGCCGGCGGTACGTGGCCACCACCGGGTCGTCGGGCGGGATCTGGCCGTCGGCCACCTTGGGCCTGGGCGGCTCGATGATTTCGAGGATGGCCACGTAGGTCTTGCGGGCGATCTCCTCGCCCCAGGCCTTGTCGCGCATGAGGATTTCGAGCAGCTCGTCCATGGCGTCCGTCCAGCGCTGGCGGGCGATGAGCCAGCGGGCGCGGGCGTAGCGTGTGTCGAAGTCGCGCTTGTTGGCAGCGATCTTTGCATCGAATTCGGCTCCAGCGCTTTCCCCATAAGCGCCAGCAGCTACGAAATCAAGAGCATCCATCCAGGTCTTCAGGGCGCTGAGCCGGCGCGAGCCGGGGGCCTTGGCAATGACGGGGGCGAAGGCCACCTTGGCGTCGTCCTCGCGGCCGAGCGAGAGCAGCAGCTTGACGTAGTCGAAGCGCGCATCGTCGTTGGCGGGGTCGGTCACCACGGCGTGCTGCAGCTTCTCCAGCGCGGTGCCGGTGTCGCCGTCGGCCAGGGCTTCCTGGGCGGCCTCTTCCTCGGCCTCGGCCTCCAGCTCGTCGGCGGTGGGCACGTGCTTGTCGAGAAAGGCGCGCACCTGGCCCTCGGGCAGCGCGCCCATGAAGCCGTCCACGGGCTGGCCGTTCATGAGCAGCACGCAGGTGGGGATGCTGCGGATGCCGAACATGCTGGCGAGCTGTTGCTCCTGGTCCGAGTCGATCTTGACCAGCTTGAAGCGGCCGGCGTACTCGGTCTCCAGCTTCTCCAGCACCGGCCCCAGGGACTTGCACGGGCCGCACCAGGGCGCCCAGAAGTCCACCAGCACGGGCACGTTCATCGAGGCGGCAACCACCTCGGCTTCAAAGTTTTCTACGGTGACGTCGATCATGGGCGGGATTCTCCCGCAATTAGAACGTGTTTACGACCTTTTCATGGTGCCCGTTGCCCCGCAAAGGCAGTGGCTGCAAGGCGCAAACCGCAGACGGGCTGGTGGCCCGGCGAGGATTTGCAACGCGGCAGACGCTGCCTTTGCGGGGCAACCCTTCGGGCAAGGCAGCAAACGGCCACGCTCGTTGTTGCCCGCCTTGCCCAGGCCGCCAGCATGGGCTGCGGCGTGCGCCTAGATCGTGACCGTTTGCTGCCTTGCGGGCACCATGAAAAGATCGTAAACACGTTCTTGCGTAGTAACCGGTTAATACCCGCCCCGCGCGGGCGCTGCCCACAATGGCCGCGCCACCCACACTACCCAAGGAGACACCCATGGCAGGCAAGAAGATTCTGATGATCTGCGGCGACTACTGCGAGGACTACGAGACCATGGTCCCCTTCCAGGCGCTGCTGGCCGTGGGCCACACGGTGCATGCCGTCTGCCCCGGCAAGAAGGCGGGCGACCACATCAAGACGGCCATCCACGACTTCGAGGGCGCGCAGACCTATAGCGAGAAGCCCGGCCACAACTTCACGCTCAACGCGACCTTCGCCGAGGTCAAGGCCGAGCAGTACGACGCCCTGCTCATCCCCGGCGGGCGCGGCCCCGAGTACCTGCGCAACGACGCGGCCGTGTGCGCCGCCGTGCGCCATTTCTTCGAGGCGAACAAGCCCGTGGCCGCCGTCTGCCATGGCGCGCAGTTGCTGGCGGGCGCGGGCGTGCTCAAGGGCCGCACCTGCTCGGCCTACCCGGCCTGCCGCGCCGAGGTGGAGCTGGCCGGCGGCACCTACGCCGACATCGCCGTGGACCAGGCACACACCGAGGGCAACCTGGTCAGCGCGCCCGCCTGGCCCGCGCACCCGGCGTGGATCGCGCAGTTCCTGGCGCTGCTGGGCACGCGGATCACGCACTGAGATTCCAAGCCAAATCGGCCTCCAGCGCTTATTCAGAAAGCGCTGGCAGCTATCAATTTCGATATTTCCCGCCCCTGGCTTGACGTGCCGTGCCCGGGGCTTCACCATGGCCCGCCATGTGCCAAGTCTTCATCAGCGCCGACCCGCAGCTCTACGCCCACCGCGCCCGCTCCGTGCGGCTGCACGGCGTGGCCACCAGCATCCGGCTGGAGAACCTGTTCTGGCAGGTGCTCGAAGAGATCGCCGCGCGCGACGGCTACACCGTGCCCCAGCTGTGCACCCGGCTCTACGACGAGCTGGTGGCCGAGCGCGGCGCGGTGGACAACTTCACGTCCTTCCTGCGCGTGTGCTGCACGCGCTACCTGGCGCTGCAGCTCTCGGGCGAGATCCCGCAGGACGCGCGCATCCCCATCCGCTCCATCACGCTGGGCGCGAACGCGCCGTTCACGGCAGCGGCAGCGCTGCGGCACTGATGCGCCCGGTAAAATCGAGGGTTCCCCCCAACACACGGCGCGCGCGGGGGTGCCGCGCCCTCCACCATGAAACCCATTCAGATCGGCGTGGTCATGGGTTCCAGCAGCGACTGGGACACCATGCAGCATGCAGTGCAGATTCTTGAACAGTTCGGCATCGCCTTTGAGGCGCGCGTGGTGTCGGCCCACCGCATGCCCGACGACATGTTCGCCTATGCCGAGGCCGCCGCCGGCCGGGGCCTGAAGGCCATCATCGCCGGGGCCGGGGGCGCCGCCCACCTGCCCGGCATGATCGCCGCCAAGACCCCCGTGCCCGTGCTGGGCGTGCCCGTGGCCAGCCGGCACCTGCAGGGCGTGGATTCGCTGCACTCCATCGTGCAGATGCCCAAGGGCATCCCGGTGGCGACCTTCGCCATCGGCACGGCCGGCGCGGCCAACGCGGCGCTGTTCGCCGTAGCCCTGCTGGCCAACGAAAACCCCGAGCTGCGTGCGCGCCTGCAGGCCTTCCGCGCCGAGCAGACCGAGGCGGCGCGCCACATGACGCTGCCGCCCGCCGCATGACCGCCCCCGCAATGCCCCTCCTGCCCGGTGCCACCCTGGGCGTGCTCGGCGGCGGCCAGCTGGGCCGCATGTTCGTGCACGCGGCCCAGGCCATGGGCTACTTCACTGCGGTGCTGGACGCCGACCCGGACAGCCCCGCCGGCCTGGTGAGCCACCACCACATCCGCACGGGCTACGAAGACCCGGCGGGCCTGGCCGAGCTGGCGCGCGTGTCCGACGCGGTGACCACCGAATTCGAGAACGTGCCCGCCGCCGCGCTGGCCGCGCTCGCCGCCCGGCGCCCGGTGTCCCCGGCCGCCGGCGCCGTCTCCGTGGCGCAGGACCGTGCGCGCGAGAAGGCGCACTTCGTGGGCTGCGGCGTGCCCTGCGCGCCGTATGCCGTGATCGAGACGGCGGAGCAACTGGCCGCCATCCCGCCGGAACTGCTGCCGGGCATCCTCAAGACCGCCCGCCTGGGCTACGACGGCAAGGGCCAGGTGCGCGTGAAGTCCGCCGCCGAGCTGGCCGCCGCCTGGGATTCGGTCGGCCGCGTGCCCTGCGTGCTGGAGAAGATGCTGCCGCTGGCGCTCGAATGCTCCGTCATCGTGGCGCGCGGGGCCGACGGCGCCACCGTGCACCTGCCCGTGCAGCGCAACCTGCACCGCGACGGCATCCTGGCGGTGACCGAAGTCCATGAAGGAAATCTGCCTCCAGCGCTTGCTGCACAAGCGGTGGCTGCTGCGAAATCCGTAGCAGAAGGCCTGCAGTACGTGGGCGTGCTGTGCGTGGAATTCTTCGTGCTGCAGGACGGCGGCCTCGTGGTCAACGAGATCGCCCCGCGCCCACACAACAGCGGCCACTACAGCCAGAACGCCTGCGACGTGTCGCAGTTCGAGCTGCAGGTGCGCACCCTGGCCCGTCTGCCGCTGACCCAGCCGCGCCAGCACAGCCCGGCCGTCATGCTCAACCTGCTGGGCGACCTGTGGTTCGCACAGGGCGATGCGGCGCAGGCCCCGCCCTGGGCCGAGGTGCTGGCGCTGCCCGGCACCCACCTGCACCTGTATGGCAAGCGCGACGCCAAGCGGGGCCGCAAGATGGGCCACCTCAACATCACCGCTCCCACCGCCGACGCGGCGCGCGCCACGGCGCTACAGGCCGCCGCGCTGCTGGGCATCGCGCCGTTCTGACCATGATCCTGGACGGCAACGACCCTGGAGCCATCGCCACTGCCGCGCGCGCGGTGCGCGGCGGCGCGCTGCTGGGCCTGCCCACCGAAACCGTGTACGGCCTGGCGGCCGATGCCGGCAGCGACGCCGCCGTGGCGCAGATCTTCGCGGCCAAGGGCCGGCCCAGCGACCACCCGCTGATCGTGCACGTGGCGGGCGCCGAGGGCATCCGCCACTTCGCCCGCGAGGTGCCCGCCTTCGCCCAGGCCCTGGTCGAGGCGTTCTGGCCCGGCCCGCTCACGCTCATCCTGCCGCGCCTGCCCGGCGTGGCCACGGCCGCCACGGGCGGCCAGGACAGCGTGGGCCTGCGCTGCCCCGCACACCCCGTGGCGCACGCGCTGCTGCAGGCCTGCGCCGCGCCGGACCCGGACCTCCCGCCAGTGTGGGGCGTGGCCGCGCCCAGCGCCAACCGCTTCGGCCGCGTCAGCCCCACCACCGCCCGGCACGTGCAGGACGAGCTGGGCGACGGGCTGCTGGTGCTCGACGGCGGCCCCTGCGCCGTGGGCATCGAGAGCACCATCGTGGACTGCACGCGCGGCCTGCCCGTGCTGCTGCGCCCCGGCGCCGTCACGCGTGCGCAGATCCAGGCCGCCTGCGGCATCGCGCCGCTGTCCAAGGAAGACCTGCCCGAGCACACGCCGCGCGCCTCGGGCACGCTGGAGTCGCACTACGCGCCTGCGGCCAAGGTGCGCCTCATGGACGCCAAGGCCCTGCAGACCGGCCTGGACCTGCTGGGCGCCGAGGCGGCCCACATCGCCGTGTACGCCCGCGCGGCGCTGCGCACGAAGTCGTCGAAGCTGGTGCTGCGCCGTATGCCCGAAGACGCCGCCGCCACCGCGCAGCAGCTGTTCGCCGTGCTGCGCGGCTTCGACGACGAAGGCGTGAAGCTGATCTGGGTGGAAACCCCGCCCGCCACCCCCGAATGGGAAGGGGTGCGCGACCGCCTGCAGCGCGCGGCGGCGGGCTGATCGGTACACTACCCCCCACTTTTCTGGAGATCACCATGGCAGTTCATTGGATGCGCCGCACCGTTCTGGTCGCCGCATGTGCGTCGGCCGCATTGCTCGCGGCCTGCGGTTCCAGCACCACGGAGTCGGCCATCACGCCCGACCGCTTCATCGCCTTCGGCGACGCCAACAGCGACGTGGGGCAAAAGAGCACGCGCTACACCGTCAACGACGGCAGCGTGAACAACTGGACCCTGCAGGTGACGGCCAACTACGGCAAGCCCCTGACGCCCGTGTCGGCCGGCGGCCTGAGCTACGCCGTGGGCAATGCCCGCATCAAGGCCAAGCCCGACGCCGCGGGCGATGCCAGCACGCCCACCGTCACCGAGCAGATCGACACCTTCCTGGCCGGCGGCAGCTTCGGCCGCAGCGACGTGGTGTTCGTGAGCGGCGGCATCAGCGACGTGATTGCCGGCATGGCCGCCGTGCAGGCCGGCACCCAGACCGAGGCCGAAATGGTGGCCGCCGCCCGCCTGGCCGGCGAGGACATGGCCGCCCAGGTGCGGCGCCTCGTGGACGCGGGCGCCAAGTACGTGGTGGTGACCGGCACCTACGACCTGAGCAAGACGCCCTGGGCCAAGGCCATCGGCCGCGAATCCCTGCTGCACGACGCCAGCAGCCGCTTCAACGACGGCCTGCTCGTGAACATCGTGGACCTCGGCGCCAACGTGCTGTACATCGACCTGGCCTACTACGTGAACGTGTACACCGGCGCGCCCGGCAACTACGGCTTCAACAACGCCACCGATGCCGTGTGCACCTCGGTGGACGCGACCAACGGCATCGGCATCGGCGCGGGCCAGGTGAACTCGGCCCTGTGCACGCCCTCCACGCTGCTTTCGGGCGCCAGCCAGGATTCGTACGTGTTCGCCGACCCGGTGTACATGACGCCGCTGGCCCACCGCCAGTTCGGCACCTACGCCTACGACCGCCTGCGCGCGCGCTGGTAGGCCACGCGCCCCGCACCAGAAAAAAAGCCGACCCTGGGTCGGCTTTTTTGCTTCAGGGCCGGCGCGCGTCAGAAGCGGTAGCCGATGCCCACGGCGATGACGTTGGGGTTCAAGCGCGTGGTGATCGACTGGCCCGACGACAGATGCGTCGTAGTCTTGAGGAAGCTCTTGTAGTACGCCGCATCCAGGAACAAACGGTCGTTGAAGTTGTACACAAAGCCGATCTGCGGCGTGAGGCCCCACTTGTTGTCGATCGATGCCGTCGTGGGGTTGGCGGGCGTGCCGCCCGTGAGGCTGTTGAGCGTTGCCGTGGTGCGGGTCTTGAAGAACCGGCTGTAGGTCACGCCCAGGCCCACGTAGGGCCGGAACCGGGCCTCGGCCTCGCCGAAACGGTACTGCGCGAACAGCGTGACCGGCAGCACCTTGGTCTCGCCGAGCTTGCCCACGCCGGCGATGGCGCCGTCGCCCGTGATGTCGTGCTTGAAGGGCAGTGCCAGCGGCACGTCGACGGCCCAGTGGTCGGTCAGCATGTAGTTCAGCCCGCCGGACAGCGAGGTGGCCGTGCCCACATCGACGGTGGTGCCCGGGAAGCTGGGCGCGCTGAGGTTGCCGCTCTTGACCTGCGGGGCGATGTGCGTGACGCCCACGCGCGCGCTCAGCGTGCCCGCCACCTGCGCCGTGGCGCTGGCGCCCAGCAGAAGGGCCGCGACCGCCAGGCCGCCCTTGGAGAAATGGTGCATGAAAGAACTCCTTGAAATGAAAAGGGCCGGGGCGGCGGCTTACAACCAGCCGGCGCGGGACAGCGAACGCGACACCAGTTGCCCGACCAGCTGGTGGCCGTAGGGCGTGGGGTGGAAGCTGTCCGCGAAGCCATAGCTCTTCCACCAGTCGGCCCCGCCAGCGGCGCCTGCCGGAGGCGTCATGGCCGACAGCGCCGTGGCGGTGCAGGCGGGGAAGTCGTAGGTCGGCAGGCCGTCGCCGCCCACGCCCGTCACGGGGCAGGTCGGCGTGGTGATGTTGGTGAGCTGGTACTGCGCGGGGTTGGCCGCCTGGTCCTTGAACGAGGTGTAGAAGTCCACCACCGCCACCCGGTCGTCGCCCGCCAGGCTGGTGGCCAGCTGGGCGTTGAAGGCCTGGATCCAGGTGTCGAACAGGGCTTCGGCCTGCGTGGCCGCAGCCGCCCCTGCGGAGGCGCCGATGGAGGCCAACACCAGCCGGAACTTCGGCGTCAGGGTGATGCCGGGCATGTTCAGCACGGCCACGCGCGGCGCGTTCTTGGCGGTGGTGTTCGCCTTGATGGTGTCGGCGAACTGCTTGGCCAGGGCCTGCATGTAGGCGCCACCCACCTGGGCCATGCCGCTGGCGCCACCGGCCAGGGCCTCGTTGACCGTGGCGGAAGGCAGCACCGTGCCCAGCAGGGCCGCGTAGGTCTGCCCGCCGTCGCTGGAGGCCTTCAGGTAGGCGCCGATCAGGTCGGCCGCGTCGTTGCCGCCGCCGTCGATCAGGACCAGGTCCGACGCGCTGTAGCCGGCGGCGCCCATGTCCTTGAGCTGCTGCGGAATGGACACGGGCGAGGTCGGCGCCGTGAAATTGTTGATGCGGCCGCCGCCGATGGCGTAGTTCGAGCACGCGGCATTGGTGCCGAACGCGCTGCCGTTAAAGAGGTAGTGCGCGCACAGCGTCTGGCCGTAGCTGGCGGCCACGCGCTCGGGCCAGATGGGCGTGGAGCCCGCGCCGGTGGCGGCCGAACCCTGCACGGTGAACTTGTAGCCGAAGGTGCCGCTGTCCGCCAGGCTGTCACCCGCGACCTTCACCGAGGTCACCGGGGCTGCGGGGGTGGTGTCCGAGCCACCGCCGCCGCACGCCGCGAGCAGGCAGGCCGCCACCAGCACCGAGAGAGAGGTTTTGCATTGTTGTGAATTCAAGGGAGTTCTCCTGTGGGCAGGTTGCAAAAAAGCACGCCCGTGCTTTTTTTCAGACCACCATGCTACCCCTGCGATGGCGCATTGCCTGCCCGGGAAACTACCCATGCCCCGCCCATGAAAAAACCGGCCATCAGGCCGGTTTTCTCTATGGGGCCGTGCGCTGTCAGCGCTTGGTATCGAAGAACTGGCGCGCCGCCGCGTAGCAGAAGGTGGGCTCGTAAGGCGCGTGGTAGTTAGCGTAGTAGGTGGCGAACTCCGCCGAGGCGGGGTCGGTCGGCGCCTTGCCGCCGGGGCCGAACGCCGCCTGGACTTGCGCATCCACGTCCACCGAGGTGACGTTCTTGACGCCGCGCGCGGTGAAATCGGCCATCAGCACGTCCTGGTGAACGGCGGGCGGTACCACCGGGTCGCCCTTGCCGCCGCACAGCAGCACCGGCGCCTTGGGCGTCCAGCCCAGGAAGCTGTTCTTGACCCCCGCCTGGTACAGCGGGCTGGTCTTGGCGCGCGTGGCGTCCAGGAAAGCCGGCTGCATGATGAGATCGAGCGCGGACGCGGCCGGGAGATCCATGCGCAGCTTGGTGTAAAGACCCGTGAGATCCGTGGTGGGGAAGGCGGTTTCGATGCTGGTGTCGTAGGGCGCCTTGAAGGCATCCGACGCCTTGCCATAGATGTTGCCGTAGGCGTGCTGCCAGGCGGTGACGATGAAGGGCAGGAACAGCTGCGACCCGGCCGTCGGCGTGGGCAGGCTCAGGGCCGTGCCCAGGTTGTAGGGGCCGGCCAGGTGGGCGCCGGCCACGACGTTGATTTCCGCGCCGTTGTCACGCTCCGCCGCGCGCTGCGCCGCCGTGGACGAGTGGCCGCCCTGCGAGTAGCCGGTGAGCATCACCTTGCCCGACAGCTTGGCGCCCACTGCCGACGCGGCATTGCGCGCCGCGCGCACCGAGTCGATCACCGAGCTGGCCTCGGATTCCGCGTCCAGGTAGGGGTGGTAGGCATAGCTGGACTTGGCATAGCCGAGGTAGTCGGTGGCCACCACGGCGTAGCCCTGCGCAGCGAAGAAGGCGATCAGCGAGAAGGTCTCGGAATCCTGCGGGTTGGCCAGGGTGCGCGTCTTCAGCGCATTGGTGCCGCGGGCATAGGCCACCAGGGGGGCGGAGTCGTTGGCGCAGGCGCCGGCGGGCACCAGCATCACGCCCGAGGCGTTCTGGCCGTCCTCGCCTTTGGCGCCGATGGTGGCGTAGTTCAGCGCCACCACCTTCACGTCGCATTTCGCCTGCCCGCTGACGCCCTGCAGGCCGCTGCTGGCGGTGGCGGCGTCGATCTGCGCGGCGGTGAGGGTGGTGACCGTGGCGGCCGGGTCCAGCAGCGTGCCGCGCGCGGGGCCGTCATCGGAGCCGCCGCAGGCAGCGAGCGCCAGGGTGGCAGCGGCGGCGCAGGTCAGGCGGAAATGCTTCGTCATCATCATGGGAAGTACCTCGGGCTAAAAAGGACGAGGCATCGTGCGCGCAGTCGCGCTGCAGCATCCATAGGGGATAACGCGGGCCGCAGGACACCTTGGCGACACCCCCGGCGCGGGCCGCGTCGTCACGGCTCCCGCGCCGTCCAGTCGATCAGGCTGTCGAGTACCGGCCGCGCCGCGCCCGCGTTGGCGTGGTTGACGATCGCGACCAGCACATAGCGCCGCCCGCTGGCCGCGTGCACATAGCCCGCCACGGCCATCACGTCGCGCAGGCTGCCGGTCTTGAGGTGCGCCGTGCCCGCGCGGCTCTGGCTGCGGCGCAGCGTGCCGTCCACGCCCGACACGGGCAGGGACGCCACCAGTTCGGGCATGACCGGCGACTGCCAGGCCACCTGCAGCATGCGGGCCAGGGCCTGGGCGGTCAGGCGCGCATCGCGGCTCAGGCCCGCGCCGTTGTCGGCCACCGGCAGCGCGGCATCGCCGATGCGGGACTGCCACCACTGGCGCAGCACCTCGCGCGCACCATCGAACGTGGCCACGCCGTTCTTCTGGAGCGCCAGCGTCAGGAACACCTGCTGCGCCATCACGTTGTTGCTGTACTTGTTCACGTCGCGCACCACCTCGGCCAGCGCGGGCGAGGTGGCCACGAACGCGGGCTTGAGGCCCGGGGGCACTTTGCCGTCGCGCACGCTGCCGGTGAGCTTGCCGCCCAGCTCGCGCCACATGCCCTCCACCGCGCGCGCCGCAAAGCCGCGCGGGTCGGCCGCCGCCACGGGCCATGCCTTCTCGCCGCAGGCAGCCGGGTACACGCCCTGGAAGGCCACCTTGGCCGGGTCGGCCAGTTCCGCGCGCAGCGCGCCGCGCCAGTCGCCGCACTCGGCGCCCGCGGCCGCCAGCGCCACGGTGGCCTGCCGCTGCACGCCGGCCAGCGGCGGGTCGTACTGGATGCGGGCCAGGCCTGCCGGCACGTCGGGCACGAAGGTCATCACCTGCGACTTGTAGTTGACCAGCAGCGCATCGGGCGCCGCGTTGTAGGGGCGCAGGGGCTCGCCGTCGAAGCTCGCGGGGTCGTGGCCGGGCACGTCGAAGGCCGTGCGGTCCAGCACGATGTCGCCCACGATGACCTGGATGCCCTGCGCCTGCAGGCGCCGCAGGAGCAGCCACAGCCGCTCCACCACGAGCTTCGGGTCGCCCTGCCCCTGGATGTAGACGTTGCCGCGCAGGCTGCCGTCCTGCACCGTGCCCTGTACGTAGACGGGCGTGTTCCAGACGTAGGCCGGGCCCAGTTGCTCCAGCGCGGCATAGGTGGTCACCAGCTTCATCACCGAGGCCGGGTTGACGGGCACCTGCGCCCGGTGCGCAAGCCGCGCGGCGCCGCGCCCGCCCTGGGCATCCACCACCAGCACCGACAGCGCGTCGCGCGGCAGCCGGGCGCGAACCAGCGCGGCTTCGACCTCGGCGGGCAGCGGGCCGGTGGGGGCGGAGGCAAGGGGAGCGGTCTGGGCCCCGGCGCCATGGACGGCGCAGGCCAGGGCCACGGCGCAGAAGCGGCGCCAGAGGGCGGGAAGATGCGGCATGGCCCGGAGTCTATCGGCCCGGCGCCGCCCGCCACGGGCACCGATAATCGCGCGATGCGCTTTTCTCCTCGTGCCACGGGCCTGCTGGCCGCTGCCGTGACGGTCACCCTCTGGACGGGCTTCATCGTCATCGCCCGCGCCTCGGTCCAGCGCACGCTCACGCCGTTCGACATCGCGCTGCTGCGCATCCTGGGCGCCAGCCTGGTGCTGCTGCCCTGGGGCTGGTGGCTGGTGCGGCGGCGCAAGGCGGACCTGGGCGCCGCGGCGCCGCCGTCCAGCCTCGCGGGCATCTCGCCCCTGCCCCTGCGCACCACGGCCCTGCTGGGCGTTTTCGGCGGCCTGCTGTACGCGCTGTTCGCCTATACAGGCTTCTTCCACGCACCGGCCACGCATGCCGCCGTGCTCATGCCCGGCAGCCTGCCGCTGTGGACGGCCCTGCTGGCCGCCGTGCTGCTGCGCGACCGCATCACGCCCCTGCGCGCCGCGGGCCTGGCGCTGATCGTGGCGGGCGACCTGCTCGTGGGCGGGCGCAGCCTGCTGGGCGCCTACACGGGCGGCGACGTGTGGAAGGGCGACCTGATGTTCATGCTGGCGGCCGCCAGCTGGGCCTCCTACAGCGTGCTGGCGCGGCGGCACGCGGTGGACGCCGTGCAGGCCACCATCGCGATCACGGCCTTCGCCTGCCTGGTCTACCTGCCGTCGTACGCGCTGCTGGTGAAGCTGGGGGTGCTCACGAGCCACCTGGCGCTGGCGCCGTGGGGCGAGATCGCCTTCCAGATGGCCTTTCATGGCGGCGGCTCGGTGGCGATCTCGGGCATCACCTTCACGCGCATGGTCCAGCACTTCGGTCCCGTGCGCTCGACCATGATCACGGCCGTGGTGCCCGGGCTCTCGGCCATCGGCGCGGTGGTCTTCCTGGACGAGCCGATGTACTGGAACCTCATTGCCGGGCTGCTGCTGGTGACCGGCGGCATCCTGCTGGGCGTGCTGCGCACGCGCCAGGCTCCCGCGCCCCTGCCCGCCGTCTCCCGCACCACCCCATGAACCTGCTCGCCTTCGACACCAGCACCGACACCCTCTCCATCGCCGTACAGCGGGGCGATGCGGTGCTGCAGCACACGGGCCCCGGCGGGGCGCAGGCCTCGGCCACACTGATCCCCGCCGTGCGCGGCCTGGTCGCGCAGGCGGGCCTGTCGTTCGACGCGCTGGATGCGCTCGTCTTCGGCCGCGGGCCGGGCTCGTTCACGGGCCTGCGCACCGCCTGCGCCGTGGCCCAGGGCTTGGCCTTCGGCGCGCGCGGCGGCCGGGGCATGCCGGTGCTGCCAGTGGACACATTGCTCGCCGTGGCCGAGGAGGCACGCCACCAGCACGGCTGCACCCAGGTGGTGGCCGTGCTGGATGCGCGCATGGACGAGGTCTACCACGCGCGCTGCGAATGGCTGGCCGCCGAGGGCCGCTGGCGCGCCGATGCCGACTTCGGCCTGGGCGCACCGGAGTCCGTGCAGGCCCCCCCGGGCTGGACCGTGGCCGGCAACGCGCGCGCGCCCTACGGCGAGCGCCTAGCCCCCACGGCGCCGCACGTGGCCGCCCTGCCCACGGCCGCCGCGCTGCTGCGGCTGGCCCCCGCCCTGCTGGCCGCAGGAGGCGGCATGCCCGCCAGCGACGCGCTGCCCCGCTACATCCGCGATAAAGTGGCGCAAACCACGGCCGAGCGCGCCGCACAGCGCGCAGCCGCCGCCGGAGAATCCACCGCATGAGCGCCCTGCCCACCCCGTCGCCCACTCTCCATGCGCCCGAGGCACGCTTCGAGAGCCTCACGCTCGCGCGGCTCGAGGCCGTGCTGGCCGTGGAGCAGCGCGCCTACACCCACCCCTGGACGCGCGGCAACTTCACCGACGCGCTGGCCGCGGGCTACCAGGCGCAGGTGCTGATGGCGGGCGACCACCTGCTGGGCTACTTCGTGGCCATGCTGGGCGTGGACGAGGTGCACCTGCTCAACATCACCGTCACGCCCGAATACCAGCGCCAGGGCTGGGCGCGCGTGCTGCTCGACGGCCTGGCCCTGTGGTCGCGCGGGCGCGGCGCGCAGTGGCTGTGGCTGGAGGTGCGCGTGAGCAACCTGCGCGCGCAGCACGTCTACGAGACCCACGGCTTCCGCCGCGTGGGCGAGCGCAAGCGCTACTACCCCGCGGCCGACGGCCAGCGCGAGGACGCCGTGGTGATGAGCTTCGCGCTATGAGCAGCCTGTACCTCGATGCGCGCCAGCGCGCCATGCTGCAGGAGATGGGCGTCACCATGTGGGCCCCGGCGGAGGCCGCGCCCGTGGCGGCCCCCGAGGCACCGGCCGCCGAAGCCGTCCGCGCCCCATCACCCCCACCAGCAGCGGCCCGCCCGGTCGTGCCGCCCGCAGCCGTGCCCGCGCCGGCCCCCGCCGCCACGGCACAGCCCGCCGCCCTGCGGCTGCATGCGCCGCAAGCGCTCTACCCCACGGCCGACCCGGCGCAGACGCCAGCCGGCCTGGGCAGCGGCTGGCTCATCGTGGCCGAAAGCACGACCCCGGCGGACCCGCTGGCGGGCGACGCCGGCAAGCTGCTCGACAACATGCTGCGCGCCATGCAGCTGCACAGGCACCCGCGCGTGTTCCTCGCCGCCCTGGAGCGCGCCGCCGCCGGCGCGCCCGATGGCGCGGACATCCCCGCCGCCCTGGCCGACGCCGTGGCCCGCCTGCAGCCCACCCTGGTGCTGGTGCTGGGCCATGTAGCGGCGCGCGCCGCCCTGGGCCGCACCGAGCCCCTGGGGCGCCTGCGCGCCGAGCCGCACGCACTGGCCGGCCGCCCGGCCGTGGTGACCTACGACCCGGCCTTCCTGCTGCGCCAGCAGGACAGCAAGGCGGCCGCCTGGGCCGACCTGTGCCGGGCGCTGGCGACCGTGCGCGCCGCGGGCGGCTGAGGCCCCGTCCACCAAAACCCCGTGCCGGGCGTTGCATGGCTGCGGTGCGATAATTCCAAGCTTTCCTCCACGGAGACAGAACCTTGGAAACCTACCCCAGTTGGTAGCTTTCAGCTCCCCGGCGTGCCGCTGCGGGGGTTGAAAGCACCCCACGCACCCCCACCGCAGACGCCACAGACAAGGGAGTGAGCCCATGCTCAACATCTTCACGCTCGCCAATGGCCGGCTGTTTCAGGAAGAAATCGAATCCCTGGAAGAGCTGACCCGCTTCCAGCCGATCTGGGTGGACCTGGAAGCCCCCACCCTCGAAGAAAAGCGCTGGATCAAGCAGCACTATGGCCTGT
>Ga0222422_100342_pt1 | contig 17671 bp, 13 predicted proteins | sample 3A1ome_FD_182469 | JGI IMG/M metagenome (GOLD analysis project Ga0222422, IMG submission 182469) | Enriched microbial communities from leaf-cutter ant dump, University of Wisconsin, Madison, United States - 3A110A (version 2) | ecosystem: Environmental > Terrestrial > Nest > Insects nest > Nest...
GCCGTCTCGCCCACGACGCCGTTCGTGGGCTTCAGGCTGCTGGCGCGCAGCCAGGGGCGCAGCTCGGCCGCGCTGGCGGTCGGGGCCGGGGCGGTGCCGCCCAGGTCGGCCGCGCGGTCGCGCAGGGCCACGCGCGTGACCAGGGTGGCCTGCTGCGGCGCGCCGCTGCCTGACCATTCCACGGCCAGCATCTGCGCGCCGCCCGTGCCGTTGACGATGGCGGCCCGCTTTGCGCCGGGCGCGTCGAAGCGCGCATCCACCAGGTGCTGGTGGGCGCTGGCGCCCGTGCCCAGCTGGCGTGCCGGCAGCGGCACCCAGACGCGGCCCTGCGCGGTGTGCTCGGCCACGTCGATGCGGGTGGTGATGTCGTAGGTGCGCCAGCCGTCGGCGGCAGGGTAGGTGCTGGCGGCGCGGGCCAGCCCGGGCAGCGCGCCGGCGAGCGGCGTGGCGGCGGCGGCGAATTGCAGGAAGTGGCGGCGTTGCATGGCGGGGCTCCTTCTTCGCGGGGGTGGGGTGGCCATCATGATCGCACTTTCTGGGATGATGGGTGCCCGTGTTTCCCTGCATTCCGCACCGCTTGCCATGACCCAGGCCACACCTTCCTCCCCCCGTCTCACGTCCCTCTCGCACGGCGGCGGCTGCGGCTGCAAGATCGCGCCGGGCGTGCTGTCGGAGATCCTGAAGTCCAGCGGCGCGGCCGGCTTCGTGCCGCCCGAGCTGATGGTGGGCATCGAGACGGCGGACGACGCCGCCGTCTACCGCCTGAACGACGAGCAGGCGCTGGTGGCGACCACCGACTTCTTCATGCCCATCGTGGACGACCCCTACGAGTTCGGCCGCATCGCCGCGACCAACGCGCTCAGCGACGTGTACGCCATGGGCGGCAGGCCCATCATGGCGCTGGCCCTGGTGGCGATGCCCATCAACACCCTGCCGCTGGCCGTGGTGGGCGACATTGTGCGCGGCGGGCAGGACGTGTGCCGCGCGGCGGGCATTCCCATCGCGGGCGGCCACACCATCGACTCGGTCGAGCCCATCTACGGCCTCGTCGCGCTGGGCCTGGTGCACCCCGGTCGCGTGCGCCGCAACGCGGGCGCGCAGGCGGGCGACGTGCTGGTACTGGGCAAGCCGCTGGGCGTGGGCGTGTACTCGGCCGCGCTCAAGAAGGAGCAGCTGGGCGACGCGCACTACCGCGAGATGATCGCCAGCACCACCCGCCTGAACACCCCCGGCCCGCTGCTGGCCGAGCTCCCCGGCGTGCACGCCATCACCGACGTGACGGGCTTCGGCCTCGCGGGCCACGGCCTGGAGATGGCGCGCGGCGCGGGCCTGACGGTGGCCATCGACTGGGCGCGCGTGCCGCTGCTGCCGGGCGTGCCCGAGCTGGCCGCCGCCGGCTTCGTTACCGGCGCCAGCGGCCGCAACTGGGCCGGCTATGGCGAAGGCGTCACGCTGGCCGGCGGCCTGCCCGCCACGGCCCAGGCGCTGGCGACCGACCCGCAGACCTCGGGCGGCCTGCTCGTGGCCTGCGCGCCGGACAGCGTGGACGCGGTGCTGGCCGTGTTCCTGCGCGAAGGCTTCGCGCAGGCGGCGGTCATCGGTGCGGTGGAAGCGGGGCTGGCGCGGCTCGATATCCGGGCTTGATGCTCACTAATTGATAGCTGTCAGCGATTTCTGCATAAGCGCTGGAGGCCTAAAAGGCCCATATTCTTCGCCGGGTGCGGATGGATGGAATAATTCTTATTCCCACCCTAAGCCCCATCCACCATGAACCTGCTGGCCGCCCTGCGCTACCTCGTCGCGCTTGACGAACACCGCCACTTCGGGCGCGCGGCGCAGGCCTGCCACATCACGCAGCCGGCGCTGTCGAACGCGCTGCGGGCGCTGGAGGAGGAGTTCGGCACCGTCATCGTGCAGCGCGGGCGCAGCTTCGAGGGCCTGACGCACGAGGGCGAGGCGGTGCTGGCCACTGCGCGGCGCATGCTGCGCGACAACGAGGTGCTGCGCCAGGAGCTGCGCGGCACCGAGGCCGCGCCGCAGGGCCGCCTGCGCATGGCGGCCGTGCCCACGGCCATGCCGCTGCTGGCGCGCTTCGCTGCCACGCTGCAGGCGCGGCATCCGGGCATCGTGCCGGTGATGCTGTCGATGAGCTCGCCCGAGCTGGAAAAGGGCCTGGACGACCTCTCGCTGGACCTGGCCCTGGGCTACTCTGAACGCATGCAGGCGCAGCGCGTGGGGCTGCGCGCGTGGCCGCAGTGCAGCGAGCGCTACTACCTGCTGCAGCGCGCCCGCAGGCCGGCGCCCGAGCGCCTGGCGATCGGCCTGCCCGTGGGCTGGGCCGAGGCCGCCCGCCGGCCGCTGGTGCTGCTCACGCCCGACATGCACAACCGCGCCATCATCGACTCGGCCCTGCGCGAGGCGGGCCTGCCGGTCGCCCCCGCCATCGAGACCAACGCGGTGCTGCCGCTGGTGCTCAGCGTGCTGGCGGGCGACGTGTGCAGCGTGCTGCCCGGCGCGATGGTGGCGGCCGTGCGCAGCGAGCGCACGCTCGAAGCCCTGCCCCTGGTGGAGCCCGACGTGCGCACGCCCATCGGCTTCATGACCCAGCGCGGGCCGCGCGTCTCGCGTGCCTTGCAGGCGGCGCTGGCATTGCTCGACACCGAAGAATGGAAGAGCCAGCTCGCCACCCACTGCGGCGATCTGCCGGAATAGAGGCGAACACCCCCCTGAGGCCCTGCGGGCCTTCCCCCCGCTCTCGCATTGCTTCGCACTGCGGGCAGGGGGACGCCGCCAGCGCGGCGGGGCGGCCCTTGCGCGGCGGCCCTGGCCTCGGCCGCGCCAGTTTCCAGCGCTGCTCGCCTATTCATTCGATTCTTGAATCGACCCATGTGTCGATTCAATTTGACGCACCCGTCCGCTGCCAAAGACACTGCGCCACGCCTTGACATGGGTCAAGCGGCACGCAATCAACACAACAGGACGGAGACTTCTCATGACCTCTTCTTCGGCAGGCACCGCCACGCTGCCCCTGCCCGGCGCCTCGGGCGCGCCGGGCTTCCTGGACAAGGAACGCATCATCGCGGGCCCCGGCTTCAACCGCTGGCTGGTGCCGCCCTGCGCGCTCGCCATCCACCTGTGCATCGGCATGGCCTACGGCTTCTCGGTGTTCTGGCTGCCGCTGTCCAAGATGCTGCAGACAGCGGGCACCGGCGCCGCCTGCGGTGCCGACGTGGGCTTCTTCCAGGAGCTGTTCACCACCACCTGCGACTGGAAGGTGGCCACGCTGGGCTGGATGTACACGCTGTTCTTCGTCTTCCTCGGCATCGCGGCGGCGGTCTGGGGCGGCTGGCTGGAGCGCGTGGGCCCGCGCCGCGTGGGCATCATCTCCATGCTCTGCTGGTGCGGCGGCATGCTGTTCTCGGCGCTGGGCGTGTACACCCACCAGTACTGGATGATGATCCTGGGCTCGGGCGTGATCGGCGGCATCGGCCTGGGGCTGGGCTACATCTCGCCTGTGTCCACGCTGATCAAGTGGTTCCCCGACCGGCGCGGCATGGCCACCGGCATGGCCATCATGGGCTTCGGCGGCGGCGCGATGATCGGCTCGCCGCTGGCGGTGGAGCTGATGAAGTATTTCTCGACCCCCACCGACGTGGGCGTGTGGCAGACCTTCGTGGTCATGGCCCTGGTCTACACCGTCTTCATGACCGGCGGGGCGCTCGGCTACCGCGTGCCGCCCAGCGGCTGGAAGCCCGCCGGCTGGACGCCGCCGCCCGCGCAGACCAGCAACGCGATGATCACGCAGCACCACGTGCACGTGAAGAAGGTCTGGGGCATCCCGCAGTTCTGGCTGGTGTGGACCGTGCTCACCATGAACGTGAGCGCCGGCATCGGCGTGATCGGCATGGCCTCGCCGATGCTGCAGGAGGTGTTCGCCGGCGCCCTGATCGGCGTGCAGAAGACTTTCACCGAACTGGGCAAGGACGAGCTGACGGCCATCGCCATCGTGGCGGGCGGCTTCACGGCGCTGATCAGCCTGTTCAACATCGGCGGCCGCTTCTTCTGGGCCAGCCTGTCCGACAAGCTGGGCCGCAAGCTGACCTACACCGTCTTCTTCGTGCTCGGCGGCGTGCTGTACTGGAGCATACCGTCCAGCGCCGCCGCGGGCAGCCAGATCCTGTTCGTGGGCGCGGTGTGCATCATCATCTCGATGTACGGCGGCAGCTTCGCCACCGTGCCGGCCTACCTGGCCGACCTGTTCGGCACGCAGTTCGTCGGCGCCATCCACGGCCGGCTGCTCACGGCCTGGGCGACGGCCGGCATCCTGGGCCCGGTGGTGGTCAACTACATGCGCGAATACCAGCTCGGCCTGGGCATCCCGCGCGCGCAGGTCTACAACCAGACCATGTACATCCTGATCGGCATGCTGGTGATCGGCCTCATCGCCAACCTGCTGGTGCGGCCGGTGGCGGCCAAGCACTTCATGACCGACGCGGAGCTGGCGGTGGAGAAGAAGCTCGCGCACGAACGCGCGGTGGCGGCCGAGGTCACGGGCACGGGCGGCGGCAACAGCGGCGGCCCATCCAGCGGCGCGCTGGTGGCCGCGGCCTGGCTGCTGGTAGGCGTTCCGCTGGCCTGGGGCGTCTACCGCACGCTGCTCAGCGCAGCCAAGTTCTTCCACTGATAAATACAAATACCCCCACGCAGGGCCGCCCGGATTGACGCGGGCGCGCCCACCACCGAAAGTGCGTCATGGCCGAACAAAAGATCGAGTTTTACAAAGGCCCCGCAGGCGGCTGGGGCGCGCTCAACAGCGTGAAGAACACGCTGCTGCACCAGGACATCCCCCTCAAGGGCGCCAAGACCCTGCTCTCGGCCAACCAGCCCGACGGCTTCGACTGCCCCGGCTGCGCCTGGCCCGACCGCAACCACCATTCGGCCTTCGAGTTCTGCGAGAACGGCGTGAAGGCCGTGGCCGCCGAGGCCACGGCGCGCCGCGTGGGGCCCGACTTCTTCGCCCAGTACACCGTGGCCGAGCTGGCCGAGAAGAGCGACTACTGGTTGGAGGACCAGGGCCGCCTGACCCAGCCCATGGCCTACCACGCGCCCAGCGACCAGTACCGCCCCATTGCCTGGGACGACGCCTTCGCGCTCATTGCGCGGCACCTGAACGCGCTGCCGGACCCGAACCAGGCCATCTTCTACACCTCGGGCCGCGCGAGCAACGAGGCGGCCTTCCTGTACCAGCTCTTCGTGCGCGAGTACGGCACCAACAATTTCCCCGACTGCTCCAACATGTGCCACGAGCCCAGCGGCTCGGCCATGAAGCCGCAGATCGGCGTGGGCAAGGGCACGGTGACGCTGGATGACTTCACCAAGGCCGACGCGATCTTCATCTTCGGCCAGAACCCCGGCACCAACCACCCGCGCATGCTGGGCGAGCTGCGCGCGGCGCACAAGCGCGGTGCGCGCATCGTGAGCTTCAACCCGCTGCGCGAGCGCGGGCTGGAACGCTTCCAGGACCCGCAGGACAAGCTGGAGATGGCGACCTTCGGTTCCACGCCGATCAGCACGCACTACTTCCAGTTGCGCGTGGGCGGCGACTTTGCGGCCGTCAAGGGCATCATGAAGCACGTGATCGAGCAGGAAGATGCCCGGGGCGGCGTGCTCGACCACGCCTTCATCGCTGCGCACACCAGCGGCTTCGATGCCCTGGCCGCCGACCTGCGCGCCGAGGACTGGGTGCTGCTGGAGCAGGAGTCGGGCCTCAGCGAAGAGCAGATGCGCGCTGCGGGCGACGTGTACCTCGGCGCGGGCAGCGTCATCGCCTGCTGGGGCATGGGCATCACCCAGCACAAGTACGCCGTGTCCACCATCCAGGCCATCGTGGGCCTGCTGATGCTGCGCGGCAACCTGGGGCGCGAGGGCGCGGGCGCCTGCCCCGTGCGCGGCCACAGCAACGTGCAGGGCGACCGCACCGTGGGCATCTGGGAAAAGCCCCCGGCCGCGCTGCTCGACCGGCTGCGCGAGGTCTACGGCTTCGAGCCGCCGCGCGCGCACGGCGTGGACACGGTGGAGGCCATCCAGGCCATGCTCGCGGGCCGGGGCCGCGTGTTCTTCGCCCTGGGCGGCAACTTCGCCGCCGCCACGCCCGACACCTACGAGACCTGGAAGGCGCTGCGCCAGTGCGACCTGACGGTACACGTGACCACCAAGCTCAACCGCAGCCACATCGTGCATGGGCGCGAGGCGCTGATCCTGCCCTGCCTGGGCCGCACCGAGATCGACATGCAGGCCGCCGGCCCGCAGGGCGTGACGGTGGAAGACTCCATGAGCATGGTGCACATCAGCGTGGGTATCAACCCGCCCGCGTCGGAGCACCTGCTGTCCGAGCCCGCCATCGTCGCGCGCCTGGCCGCCGCCACATTGTCTGGAAGGAGCCGCGTGCCCTGGCTCTGGCTGATCGAGGACTACGCGCGCATCCGCGACGAGATCGAAAAAGTCTTCCCGCAGTTCGCCGACTACAACGCCCGCATCGCCGTGCCCGGCGGCTTTCGCCTGCGCAACACGGCCAGCGAGCGCATCTGGGACACGGCCGACGGCAAGGCGCGCTTCTACGCCCACCCCGTGCCGCGCGACACGCCCGTGCACCGCGCGCGCGAGCGCATGAAGGACCGCATCGTCTTCACGCTGTTCACCACGCGCTCGCACGACCAGTACAACACCACCATCTACGGCATGGACGACCGCTACCGCGGCGTGTTCGGCCAGCGGCGCGTGCTGTTCATCCACGCCGAGGACATCCGCGCGCTGGGGCTGAAAGAGGGCGACTGGGTGGACATCCACACCGTCTGGAACGACGGGCAGGAGCGCCGGGCCGACGGCTTCAAGCTGGTGGCCTACGACATCCCGCGCGGCAACCTCGGGGCCTACTACCCCGAGACGAATCCGCTCGTGCCGCTCTCCGCCGTGGCCGATGCGGCGGGCACGCCCACGTCCAAGTCCATCCCCGTGCTGCTGACACCGCGCGAAACCGTATGAGCCCGTTGGGCGAGGCCATCCTGCGCGCGCTGGCCGAGGAGGGCGCGCCCGTGTCGCTGCCGCGCCTGTCCAAGCGCCTGGGCCAGAGCGGCAGCGCCGTGCTGCGCGAGATGAGCTTCCTGGGCGACGCCGTGATCGGCGGCCAGAGCGGCCCCGGCTGGGTGTGCGTGTGGCAGGACGACGGGCGCTGGATGGCGGCCCTCACCGAGGCCGGCCGCGTGCAAGGCGCATTGCTCGGTTGCTCCTGAAAGAAGAGCTGCTCGCGCTTGGTGGATAAGCGCTGGAGGCCATTTTGACCCTATATTTCATCCCCCGCCCGGCGGCATCCTGAAGTTCTCGGCAATGTGCTTTTCCGCCCTGGCGAGCGCGGCGGCGGCCCGCGCCAGCCAGGTGCACAGGCGGTTCGTGAAAGAAGACGGGGTGGCATGGGGCATGGCGGGCAATGCTCCTGCCCGGCCAGACATCTGTAAAGTTGAATCTAATGAAGTCTGGATTCACAATTCCTGATGCGTAACCTCAACCTCGACCAACTGCAGACGCTCGTCGCCATCGCCGACCTGGGCACCTTCGCCGCCGCCGCGCAGGCGCTGCACCTGGCGCCGCCCACCATCAGCCTGCACATCAAGGAGCTGGAGTCGCGCATGGAGGCCGCGCTGCTCGTGCGCGGCCGCCGGCAGGCCGAGCTGACGCCGGCCGGCGAGGCCCTGGTGCAGGAAGGGCGCAAGCTGCTGGCCGCCAGCGACGACCTCATCGACCTGGTGCGCCGCCGCGCATCGGGGCGCGAGGGCATCGTCCGGGTGGGCGTGTCGGCGGGCGTCAGCACGCGGCTGCTGCCGCTGATGCTGCAGTCCCTGGCCGCGCGCAGCCCCGGCGTGGAGGTGCGGCTGGAGGCCGTGGCCTCGGCCGACGCCATGCTGCGCCTGAAGGCGGCCACGCTGGACGTGGCCATCGTCGCCAGCCCGCAGCCGCCCGTGGCGGGCATTGGCCTCACGCCCTGGCGCAACGACCCGATGGTGGCGCTGCTGCCGGCCGCCTGGGACGCGCCGGATCCGGTCACGCCCGGCTGGCTGGCCGAGCGCCGCTGGGCCTCGTTCGCGCCCGCGACGCAGATGCACGGCCTCATCGCCGCGTGGTTCGGCCAGGCCGGCTACCACCCCCGGCCGTTCCTCACGCTGAGCTACCCCGGCGCCCTGAAAAGCCTGGCCGCCGCCAGCCAGAGCGCGGCCCTGCTGCCGCTGGAGGAGGTCGAGGATCTGCGGGACGCGCCGGGCGTGCAGATCCGCCCCCTGTCGCCGCCGCTCATGCGCCCGATGGCCGTGGCCCACCGCCACGCCCCTGCACCGCATGGGGGCGTGGCGCAGGTGCTGGCGGTGCTGGGCGAGTTCGCGGACTGACCCCCTGGGGCATTCATGCGAACCAGCCATGGAAATGCTCCACGGCGCAATGGGCGGCCAGGGCCTGCAGCGGGAACACCTTCCACGGCGCCGCGGGCTCCAGGCCCGGGAGCCTGGCCAGCACGGCATCGCGCACCCCGGGCTTGACCGCCTGGCGCCAGCCGAGCACCTGGCCCCAGGTCGAGGAGCCGGTCATGTGCAGCGCAAACCCGGGCGCGGCGACCGATGCCCCATAGGCCGGGGGAAACAGCCGCCGGTACGCCTCGAGGTTGTACAGCCAGGACAGGCCCATGACGGACCGGACGGGGGCGCCCGATCGGCGGACGTACCGGAACAGGTCGCGCAGCTCCTGGCGGCGCTCCGCCATGCTGTCCCGTGCCAGCGGGCTTCGGGCCATCCCTTGCGGCGGCATGAAATGCAGGCGCAGTGTGCCGCTGTCCGCATCGGGCAGGTCGCACGAAAAGCAGCCGAAGGTGGCTGGGGATGGCGGTGCCACGGGGCGCGTGGCGAATGCGTCCAGGCACAGGGCGAGCGCGGCGGGGCGGTCTCCGGCCGTGCCCGCGAGGCGGGCCAGCAGGGCGTGCCAGCGGGGGTCACCGGCCGCCCCCTGCAGGTGCAGGCGCCGCCGCAGATTCGTGCAGCAGGCCACCGCCGCATCGAACGGCATGTGTGCCACGGCGGCGTACCGTTCGGCAACCTCCAGCTGCAGGTCGAAGTAGTCTTCCAGCACGGTGACGAGAAAGCGGCGGAAGGGAGAGGGAGTCGAACCCTCCGGCCGCGCATGGCGCAACCCGCCGGGTTTGAAGCCCGGGCGCCCCACCAGGGACGCTTCCCTTCCAGAAAATCAAAATAGCGCCGTGCCGGGCCGCAGCAGGTGCGCATCCTTCACGCGCCGCGTGAAGCCCACGCGGTCGAAGAACTCCAGCAATTGGATGGCCCGCTTGCGGCCCAGGCCGGTCGCGTCGCGGAAGGCCGCGGCCTGCACCGCCTCGCCATTCGCCATGCAATCGCGTGCGATGGCGGCCAGGCGCTCGACCGTCGGCAGTGGATAGTACAGGTCTTTGACCACCTGAAAGACCTCGCCGCGCCGCGCGAGGCTCGCGAGGGTCTGGCGCACCAGGGGTTCGGCGGCGCCGGTGTCCTGGGCGAGGGTGCGCACCCAGGGCGGGTCGAAGCCACCGGCCAGCAGCGGGGGCAGGATCTGCCGGGCGAGCTGCTCCTCGGCGGCGTTCATGCGCGCGGCGTGCTCGGGCAGGTGCAGCCAGTGGCCGCTGCGCACGAGTGCTTGGTTCGTAGCCAAGTCCTCTATGGTGTGCTGCCACAGCGCATCGCCCACACGCGGCGCGGCCAGGCGGCGCAGGCGGCGCGTGTCGGGGCCGATCTCCTCGGGGCTGGCGGCGTGGAAGGCGCGCAGGCGCTCCAGCACCTGCGTCTGCAGCGCCTGCAAAGCGGCGGGCGCGATGGCGAGGGCATCGCCCGCGATGCGGATGGCGTCCGCGGGCAGCGGCAGGTCGCCCGGGCCGGGCAGGGCCTCGGCACGCGCGGCCTGCGCGAGGTCCAGGCCCAGGGGGGCATGGCCCAGCAGCGCGGCGATGCGTGCGGCGCGGTCGGGCAGGGCCTGAGCGGCGAGCTGTGCGAGGCGCTCCGGCGTCTTGCGGTAGCGCTGCGGCGCGAACGGGTCGAGCACGCGCACGCCGGCCACGGTGCGCGTGGCCGAGGCATCGCGCAGCACGCCCCGGTCGCCATGCCATGCGGCCACGGTGCCGTGCAGCACCAGCTGGGCGAGCGCGGTGCCGCCGGGCGCGAGCGTGTCGCAGTCGAGCAGCACGATGCTGCCCGTCACGTCGCTGGTGCCCAGGTGCACGTGCACGGGCGTGCCGGAGCGCAGCGCCTTGGGCTCGTCGGCCCAGAGCTGGCATTGCACGTCGATGCGCGTGGTGGCCAGGGCGATGGACGGCGCGCAGGCCCAGTCGCCGCGGCGTACTTCGTCCTTGGCCACGCCCGCGAGGGCGAGGGCGCAGCGCTGGCCGGTGCGCGCTTCTTCGGCCGGCTGGTTCTGTGCATGGATGCCGCGCACGCGCACGCTGCGGCCTTGCGGGGCGAGGCCCAGCTCATCGCCCACGCGCGCCGTGCCGCTGGTCACGCTGCCGGTGACCACGGCGCCCACGCCCGCGAGCGTGAAGGCGCGGTCGACGGCGAGGCGGAAGGCGCGCGCGCCGTCCTGCAGGCTGGCGGCGCCGGGCGGCCGGGCACTGGCCAGCAGGTGCAGGCGCAGCGCCTCCACGCCTTCGCCGGTAACAGCGGAGACGGGGAACATGGGTGCCTCCGCCAGCGCCGTGGGCGCGAGCAGCGCGCGCACCTCGGCCTGCACCTCGGCCAGCCGCGCGGCGCGCGTGGCGGGGTCGAGCCGGTCTATCTTGGTGATGGCGACCGTGCCCTGGTTCACGCCCAGCAGCGCCACCACGGCCAGGTGCTCGCGCGTCTGCGGCATCACGCCGTCATCGGCGGCCACGACAAGCAGCGCGTGCGCGATGCCCGTGGCACCCGCGAGCATGGTGTGCAGCAGGCGCTCGTGGCCTGGCACGTCCACGAAGCCCAGCGACGGCCCGCCGGGCGCGTGCAGGTAGGCATAGCCGAGTTCGATGGAGATGCCCCGGCGCTTTTCCTCGGGCAGGCGGTCGGTCTCCACGCCGGTGAGCGCGCGCACCAGCGAAGTCTTGCCGTGGTCGATGTGGCCTGCGGTGCCGATGATCATGGTGGTTGCTATGGGTTCAGTAGCTGCTTGCGCTTATCCATAAAGCGCTGGAGGCCGATTTTGCTTGTATTCATCCTTGCGCGAGCGCATCGGCCAATGCAGGCAACTGCGCTGTGAAGGCAGGCATGTCGGGCGCCTCCAGGCAGCGCAGGTCCAGCCACAGCGTGTCGCTGGCGATGTGGCCGATGACGGGGCGGGGCAGGGTGCGTAGCGCGGCTTCGAGCCGGGCCAGGGCGCGGCCCGCGCGCTTCGGTGCAGCGGGCACGATGGCCAGGCCGTGGCTCGGCAGCGTGTCCACGGGCAGGGCGCCGCTGCCGATCTGGCTGAATAGTGGGGCGGCGCGCACGGTGTACTCCAGGCCCACGGCGGCCTGCAGCGGGGCCAGCAGTTGTTCGGCCTGCGCGCGCATGTCGGCCTGCGGGCGGGTGAACAGGCGCAGCGTGGTCAGGCGCTCGGGCAGGCGTTCGGGCGCAAGGTACAGGCGCAGCACGGGCTCCAGTGCGGCGAGCGTCAGCTTGCCCACGCGCAGCGCGCGCTTGAGCGGGTTCTTCTTGATCCTGGCGATCAGGTCCTTGCGGCCCACGATCAGCCCGGCCTGGGGGCCGCCGAGCAGCTTGTCGCCGCTGAAGGTGACGAGGTCGGCGCCCGCGTTCACCACGTCGCGCACGGTGGGTTCGTGCGGCAGGCCCCATTGCGCCAGGTCCACCAGGGTGCCGCTGCCCAGATCGACGGCCAGCGGCAGGCCGCGCGCGTGGGCGATGGAGGCGACTTCCGACTCGGGCACGCTTTTTGTGAAGCCGGTGACGGCGTAGTTGCTGCAATGCACCTTCATGAGCAGCGCGGTGCGCTCGGTGATGGCTTCCTCGTAGTCCTTGGCGTGGGTGCGGTTGGTGGTGCCCACTTCGACCAGCCGGGCGCCGGCGCGGCCCATGATGTCGGGGATGCGGAAGGCGCCGCCGATCTCCACGAGCTCGCCGCGCGAGACGATGACTTCCTTGCGCGTCGCCAGGGCGTTGAGCGTGAGCAGCACGGCCGCCGCGTTGTTGTTGACGACCGTGGCGGCCTCGGCGCCGGTGAGGTCGCGCAGCAGATCGGTGATGAGGTCGTCGCGGTCGCCGCGTCCGCCGGTGGCCAGGTCGAATTCGAGGTTGGCCGGCGTGGTGAGCGCTTGCACCACGGCCCGCACGGCGGCGTCGGGCAGCAGGGCGCGGCCCAGGTTGGTGTGCAGCACCGTGCCGGTGAGGTTGAACACGGCCTTGAGGCGCGGTGCGAAGCGTTCGGCCAAGTCCCGCTGGGCCTGTGCGGCGATGGCTTCGGGCGCGAGGTGTTCGGCGGCGGCTTCGCCCGCGAGCGCGGCGGGGCGCAGCGCGTCGAGCGCTGCGCGCACGGCGGCGGTGGTGGACGATGCGCCGTACTCGGCCGACAGCGTGCGCGCCAGCGGCGTGGAGAGCACGCGGTCCACGCTGGGCAGGCGGGCGGCGGTATTCATTCGGCGGGGCCTTCGGACATGGGAAGCAGCGGGTTCATGCTGGCGCGGGCATAGTCGGTCTCGCCCATGAGCAGGTCGAGCAGCAGCGTGGCGAGGTCGTCCGCCAGGGGCTCGGCGAGCGGGTCTTTTTCCTGGCTCACGATCTTGCGGTAGGTGTGGCACTGGTCGCAGGTTTCGGCCAAAACCACCTCATCCCTTTGCTCGCCGCTCTCGCTTTGCATGCCCTGGTAGCGCACGCCTTTGGTCGATTCGCAGTGCGTGCACTTGATGCGCACCATGTGCCATTCGGTGCAGCAGGTGCCGCAGTGCAGGTAGCGCAGGCCCGCCTCGCGCCCGCCGATGCGCAGCACGCTGGCGACGGGCGGCGTGCCGCACACGGGGCAGATGGTGGCGGGGTCGGTGTAGGGCACGTCGCTCTCTCGCAGGCGGCTGGCGCGGTCGGCGAAGGTGACCTGCAGCGCGGCCATCACGAGAGGGGCGGCGGCGAGGTCCTGCGGTTCGGTGAGCAGGCCGACGAGCACGCGGCGCGCGAGGATGTCGCGTTCCTCAGCGGGCATCGTGCGCAGGGTTTGCAGCGTGGGCCGCAGCGCCTCGGGCACTTCGGCGGCATCGCCCAGCGCATCGAGCAGTTGGTTCAGCACGCCATGCCAGGCCGGATCGACGTGGCTGGCGGCGGGCAGCAGGGGCATGGAGTGTTCCTGCGCCTGGGCGATCAGCGCTGCGTCAGGCGCGGCGGTCTGCACCGTGGCCGCGGCCTGCTGCTGAGCGCACACCAGGCGAGCGAGAAAGCGCAGGTAGTCGCCGATGGGGTTGCCCTCGGCCTTCTGCGCGAGGCGTGCGGCGCGGTCGGCGAACAGGACGGCCGGCTGGGGCAGGCGGATGCGCAGCAGGCTGGTGCGGTCCAGGGCTTCGATCTCGCCGGGTTGAAGAATGCGTTGCACGGAAATCGGTCTCCAGAAATGGAACTGCCGCCAGGCAGGGTCACCGCCGGCGGCAGGAACGAAGGCAGCGTACCAGCTTAGCTGTTATCGCCGGTCATCTTGCGGTACCAGCCGCGATGGTGCTGCTTGGCCCAGGCGCGCGTGACGGTGCCGTAGAGCATGGCGCGGATGGTGCCGCGCGTCCAGATGGCGGCGTACACGTGCAGGATGATCAGGCCGATCATCCACACGGCGGCCACGGCATGCACCACCGAGGCGATGCGGATCACGGTGATGGGCGGTGTCCACCAGGCGCGCCACATGAGCACGCCGGTGATGACGATCAGCAGCATGCCGATCACCAGGCCCCAGAACAGCACCTTCTGGCCGCCGTTGTACTTGCCCTGCTCGGGCATGTCATGGTCGTTGCCGTCCACCATCTTGTTCACGTTCTTGAGCCATTCGACGTCGCGCGGCTCGATCACGTTCAGGCGCCAGAAACGCAGCGCCATGATGAAGAAGAACACGAACATCACCAGCCCGATGTAGGGGTGCAGGATGCGCGTCCAGGGTCCGCCGCCGAACAGCTGCGTGAGCGGGAAGAAGGCCGGGTGGAAGAACGCCAGGCCCGAGAGCGCCAGCAGGATGAAGCAGATGCCCACGATCCAGTGGTTGGCGCGTTCGCCTGCCGTGTAGCGCTGCAGGTCGCGTGGATTGCGTCTCATGGCAGGTTCTCCTTGGCGGCGGCTTCGGCCTCGCGGTCCTTGCGGTCCATCTCGTCCTCCAGTTCCTTGGAGACGTCGTTGGGCCCCTTGGTGATGTAGTGGAACAGGCTACCCAGCGCCGCGGCGCCCAGGGCGGCCATGGCGAGGGGCTTGGAGACGCCCTTCCACAGGCCGACCAGCGGGCTGATCTTCGGCTCGTCGGGCAGGCCCTGGTAGAGCGAAGGCTTGTCCGCATGGTGCAGCACGTACATGACGTGCGTGCCGCCCACGCCGGCCGGGTCGTACAGGCCCGCCTGGTCGAAGCCGCGCTCCTTCAGGTCCGCGATGCGCTCCTCGGCGTGGTCCTTCATCGCCTTCTTGGTGCCGAACACGATGGCGCCGGTGGGGCAGGTCTTCACGCACGCGGGTTCCTGGCCCACGGCCACGCGGTCGGAGCACAGGGTGCACTTGTACGCCTTGTGGTCCTTCTTGCTGATGCGCGGCACGTTGAACGGGCAGCCGGTGACGCAGTAGCCGCAGCCCACGCAGTGCTCCTCGTGGAAGTCCACGATGCCGTTCGTGTACTGCACGATCGCGCCGGGCGAGGGGCAGGCCTTGAGGCAGCCCGGGTCCTCGCAGTGCATGCAGCCGTCCTTGCGGATCAGCCATTCCAGGTTGCCCGTGGCCTCGTTCTCGTATTCGGTGAAGCGCATCACCGTCCACGCGTTCTCGGTCAGGTCGTTGGGGTTGTCGTACACGCCCACGTTCACGCCCGGCTCCTGGCGCAGGTCGTTCCACTCCATGCAGGCGGTCTGGCAGGCCTTGCACCCGATGCACTTGGAGACATCGATGAGCTTGGCCACCTCGCCCGAATGGGGGGAGCGCGCCTGCGGCGCAGGCGTGGTGGTGGCGGAGAGGCGCTTGATATCGAGGGATTGCAACGACATCGTGGCCTCCTTACGCCTTCTCGACCTTCACGAGGAAGGTCTTGAATTCCGGCGTGTTGGTGTTGCCGTCGCCCACGAAGGGCGTCAGCGTGTTGGCGAGGAACCCGGGCTTGGTCAGCCCCTTGAACCCCCAGTGGATGGGAATGCCCACGTGGTGCACGGTCTTGCCCTCGATCTTCATCGGCTTGATGCGCTTGGTCACCACCGCCACGGCCTTGATGTAGCCGCGCTTGGAGCTGACCTTGACGCGGTCGCCCGCGGCGATGCCCAGTTCCTTGGCCAGCGCCTCGCCGATCTCCACGAACTGCTCGGGCTGCGTGATGGCGTTGACCAGCGCGTGCTTCGTCCAGTAGTGGAAGTGCTCGGTCAGGCGGTAGGTCGTGCCCACGTGCGGGAACTCGTCGGCCTTGCCGAAGGTGTCCCAGATGTTCTTGAACACCCGCGCGGCCGGCGAACTCGTGGCCTTGGGGTTGTTCGAGTACATCGGGTTCAGGCCCACGGGCGTGTCGAACGGCTCGTAGTGCGTGGGGAAGGGCCCCTCGTTCATGCCCTTGCGGGCGAAGAAGCGTGCCACGCCCTCGGGGTTCATGATGAACGGGCCGTTGCCGGTCTCGGGTGCGATGCCCACGCCGGTATCGGGCACGTCGTAGCCGCCCCAGGCCTTGCCGTTCCACTCGACGAGCTTGCGCCTCGGGTTGAAAGCCTTGCCCTGCAGGTCGGCCGAGGCCCGGTTGTAGAGCACGCGGCGGTTCGCCGGCCAGGCCCAGGCCCAGTTCAGCGTGTTGCCGATGCCCGACGGGTCGGAGTTGTCGCGCCGGCCCATCTGGTTGCCCGCCTGCGTCCATGCGCCGGCATAGATCCAGCAGCCGCAGGCCGTGGTGCCGTCGTCGCGCAGCTCGGCGAAGCCGGAAATCTGCTGACCCGCGGGGCGCAGCACCTTGGCCGGGTCCTTGGGGTCGACCAGGTCCACGAGCGCCTTGCCGTTGTACTCCTTGGCGATTTCCTCGGAGCTGGGGTGCTCGGGGTGCGAATACTTCCAGTCCAGGTTCAGGATCGGGTCCGCGAAGGCGCCCGGCTCCTTCTGGTACAGGGCTTTCAGGCGCAGGTGCAGCGCGGACATGATGGCCACGTCGGTCCTGGCCTCGCCCGGCGGCTCGGCGGCCTTCCAGTGCCACTGCAGCACGCGCGAGGAACTGACCACCGCGCCTTCCTCCTCGGCGAAGCAGGTCGTGGGCAGGCGGAACACCTCGGTCTGCACGGAGGCCGTGTCGATGTCGTTGTACTCGCCGTAGTTCTTCCAGAACTCCGACGTTTCCGTCGCCAGCGGGTCCATGATCACCAGGAACTTGAGCTTGGCCAGGCCGTCGCGCACGCGCCCGCTGTTGGACAGCGCCGCGATCGGGTTGAAGCCCTGCGCGATGTAGCCGTTGACCTTGCCCTCGTTCATGAGCTGGAAGATCTGCAGCATGTCGTACTGCTTGTCCAGCTTGGGCAGGTAGTCATAGCACCAGTTGTTCTCCGCCGTGGCATTCGCCCCGAAGAAGGACTTCATGAGGCTGACGTGGAACTTGGGGTAGTTCTGCCAGTAGCTCATCTGGCCCGCGCGCAGCGGTTTCTGCGTGCGCGAGGTGACGTAGCCCTGGTAGTCCTGCTCCTTCTCGTTCGGCAGCGTCAGGTAGCCCGGCTGGCTGGCCGAGAGCAGCCCCAGGTCCGTCAGGCCCTGGATGTTGGAGTGCCCGCGCAGCGCGTTCATGCCGCCGCCGGCCACGCCGATGTTGCCGCACAGCAGCTGTACCATGGCGGCGCAGCGCAGGATCTGCGCGCCCGTGGAGTGCTGCGTCCAGCCCAGGGCGTACATGATCGTCGCCGCGCGGCCGGGCACGGCCGTGGAGGCGAACTTCTCGCACACGTGCAGGAACTTCTCGCGCGGCGTGCCGCAGACGCTCTCCACCTTCTCGGGCGTGTAGCTGGCGTAGTGCTGCTTCATGAGCTGGTACACGCAGCGCGGGTGCTGCAGCGTGGGGTCGGTCTTCACGAAGCCGTCGTCGCCCAGCTCGTAGTCCCAGCTCTTCTTGTCGTAGGTGCGCTTTTCCTCGTCGTAGCCCGAGAAGATGCCGTCCACGAACTGGTAGTCATCGCGCACGATGAAGCTGAAGTCCGTGTAGTTGTGCACGTACTCGTGGTGGATCCTGTCGTTGGACAAGAGGTAATTGATCATCCCGCCGAGGAAGACGATGTCGCTGCCCGACCGGATGGGCGCGTAGAAATCGGCGACCGAGGCCGAGCGGTTGAAGCGAGGATCGACCACCATGAAGTGCGCCTTGTTGTGCGCCTTCGCTTCGGTCACCCACTTGAATCCGCAGGGGTGCGCTTCGGCGGCATTGCCGCCCATGATCAAGATAACGTCCGCGTTCTTGATGT
>Ga0222422_100343_pt1 | contig 17627 bp, 17 predicted proteins | sample 3A1ome_FD_182469 | JGI IMG/M metagenome (GOLD analysis project Ga0222422, IMG submission 182469) | Enriched microbial communities from leaf-cutter ant dump, University of Wisconsin, Madison, United States - 3A110A (version 2) | ecosystem: Environmental > Terrestrial > Nest > Insects nest > Nest...
AAGCTGCCAATCTACCCCCCTGCCGGGGAGATGGCCGGCAGGCCGGAGGGGAGCGGGGCGGAATACGATGTTCCGTTTCTGCCTCCCTTCATCGAGGCATCATCCTGATGTGGTCGCTCTACCTGCGCGACCTGCGTCTCGCCTTCCGCGCCGGCAGCGGCGCGCTGACGGGGGTCATCTTCTTCCTTGCCGTCATCGCCACGATCCCCTTCGGCGTCGGTCCGGATCTCAACCTGCTTGCCCGCGTCGGGCCGGCGATCCTGTGGATCGGGGCGCTGCTGTCCTGCCTGCTCGGCCTCGACCGGCTGTTCCAGGCCGACCGCGAGGACGGCTCGCTCGACCTCCTGGTGCTGGAGGCAGACCGCCATATGCCGGCGCTGACGGTGCTGGTGAAATGCCTCGCCCACTGGACGGCGAGCGTGCTGCCGCTGGTGGTCGCGGCGCCCCTGCTCGGGCTGTTCATGAACATGCCGGCGGCCGGCATCGGCGCCACGGCGCTGACGCTGCTGGCCGGCACCCCGGCCATCGCCTTCATCGGCGCCGCCGGTGCGGCGGTGGCGGTGGCGCTGCCGCGCGGCGGCGTGCTGATCTCGGTGCTGGTGCTGCCGCTGACCATCCCGGTGCTGATCTTCGGCGTCTCGGCGAGCTACGGCGCCGTCAACGATCCCGACCCGTTCCTGCAGCCCTTTCTCGTCACCGTCGCACTGACGCTGTTCTCGGCCGTCGTCGGGCCGGCGGCGGCGGCGGTGGCGCTGCGGCACGGCGCCGACTGATCACGATCGGGTCAACTGGCCGACCTGCGGCAGCGCGCGCGATTTACGGCGCGGCGCGGCCCGGCTATGGAGGACGCATGATCGAGACGACGGGCACAGGGCCGAACCGGGCTGCCATCGCCAACCGTGACGCCGGTCGGGATGGGGCGGCATGAGCGCGCACGCCCTCTACGTGACGGCGGCCTATGCGGCGACGGCGGTCATCCTGGCCGGGCTGATCGGCTGGGTGCTGCTCGACCTCAGGGCGCGCAAGCGCGAACTGGCCGAACTGGAGGCGGCCGGTATCCGCCGCCGTTCCGACAAGGCCGGCAAGCCGTGAGCGCGGGCGCGGGCAACGAATTGCGAGCGCGGGCCGGCAGCCGGCGCCGGGCGATGCTTCTGCTGCCGCTGCTGGTTTTCATCGGGCTGGCAAGCCTGTTCCTGATGCAGCTCCTGTCCGGTCGCGATACGTCCGCGATCCCCTCCGCGCTGATCGGCCAGCCGGCGCCGGAGACGCACCTGCCGGCGCTGGAGGGTTCGGGCCTTCCGGGGCTGGATACGAAGGATTTCGTCGGCAAGGTGACGCTGCTCAACGTCTTCGCCTCGTGGTGCGCGCCGTGCCGCGAGGAGCATCCGGTGCTGCTGGGGCTGGCCGAGGACAAGCGCTACCGGCTCGCCGCGCTGAACTACAAGGACAAGCCGGAAAACGCCCGCCGCTTCCTCGGCGAACTCGGCAATCCGTTCGCGGCGATCGGCGTCGACGAGGCCGGCCGCACGGCGATCGACTGGGGCGTCTACGGCGTGCCCGAAACCTTCGTCGTCGGCAAGGACGGCCGGATCGCCTTCAAGCATGTCGGGCCGCTGACGCCGGACTCGGTGCGTGCCGTGCTGCTGCCCGAGATCGAGAAGGCGCTTGCCGCGCCGGGCTGAGCCGGCACGGCGCCTGCGGGACGATCAGCCGTAGATCTGCCTGCGCACCTGGTAGAGCATCTCGGAGCGGCTGGCGCGCATGTCGGCGAGGTCGCGCTCGCTCAGGCCGTTGATCTCGTTGACGAGCTGGTTGTAGCGCCTGCGCCGGGCGATCGAGTCGCGGGCACGGGAAACAAGGGTGTCGAACATGGCGAACTCCTTCGCTTTGCCGCCATATGCCAGGCCCTTGAACGCCAGGCTTGAGACGACAGGTGGTTCCTCCCTGGTCGTTACGCAGCATGACATGGGGATTTTGCACCGCAATAAAATATGTCGCAATGCAGCAATGCGCTGAGCGCATAAGGGATCAACGCGGGATCGCGAAGCCGGCGAAACGCGAAAGCGCGTCCCGCATGGCGGCGGCATTGGCCGCTTCGGCGAGGATCTCCGCGACTTCCGGCGGCTTCCTGCCGATCAGGGCGATTTCCAGCGTCTCGCCTTCGTAGAGGGCAAACGACATGGTGCGCATGATCTCGGCCAATGCCGCCCGCGCATAGGCGGAGCGCGGCGAGGCATGCACCAGCATGGCCGGCTTGCCGACCGCCGCATCGCGCGAGACCAGCCAGTCCAGCGCGTTCTTCAGGCCGCCGGGCACGCCATGCGCGTATTCCGGGCAGGAGACGATGACGCCGCCGGCCGTCGAGACGGCCTCGATCAGACTTGCCGCCTCGGCCGGCGTGCGCTCGCCCTCGTCGTCGGGATTGAAGACCGGCAGGCGGGCAAGGCCGTCGTAGAGGGCTATGTCGCAGCCGGGCGGTGCGTTGCGGGCGAGCGCGCCAAGCAGGGCCGTGTTGGTCGAGGCGGCGCGCAGGCTGCCCGAGATGGCGAGGAATTTCGGCATGGCAGGTTCAGGACGAATCGGATTTCGCCGATCCTATCATGCGTGGCCGGCCGCTACTTCTTCGCGTCCGTGTCCAGCGAATGACGCATGATGAGCGGCATCTGGCTGGCGGTGAACAGCACCGTGATGGGGATCGTCGCCCAGACCTTGAACGCCACCCAGAAATCGGTGGAGAAATTCCGCCACACAACCTCGTTGAGGACGGCGAGGAAGAGGAAGAACAGCCCCCAGCGCAGCGTCAGCTTCCTCCAGCCGGCCGCATCCAGATGGAAGGCGGAATCGAAGACGTAGCCGAGCAGCGATTTGCCGAAGGCCAGCCCGCCGAGCAGGATGACGCCGAACAGCGTGTTGACGATGGTCGGCTTCATCTTGATGAACTCGTCGTCCTGCAGATAGAGCGTAAGCGCGCCGAAGACGAAGACGACGATGCCCGATACCAGCGGCATGATCGGCAAGGTGCGCATCAGGAGCCATGACGCGGCCAGGGCGAGGGCGGTGGCCGCCATGAACAGGCCGGTGGCGATGAAGATCGGCCCGCCGAATTCCGCCAGCGCCGGGAATTTCCCGGCCAACCACTCGCCGCGCGTGTTGGCGAAGAAGAAGACCATCAGCGGCCCCAGTTCCAGCACCAGCTTGAGCGCCGGGTTGATGGGTTCCTTCTTCGCCTTCTGCGGATCGGAGGGGTCGCGTTCGAGGATTGGGTTGCTCATGGCTTCCTGATTGTGCTGCAGCCGGCTCGGCTAGGCCACGCCCGCGATCGCCCGGGCGAAGTCGTTCGCCGAAAACGGTTCGAGGTCGTCGACCTGTTCGCCGACGCCGATGAAATAGACCGGCAGCCTGTGCTTGGCGGCGATGGCGACGAGGATGCCGCCGCGCGCCGTGCCGTCCAGCTTGGTCATCACCAGCCCGTTGACGCCGGCGACGTTGCGGAAGATCTCGACTTGGTTGAGCGCGTTCTGGCCGGTGGTGGCGTCGACGGTCTGGAGCACCGTGTGCGGCGCTTCCGGATCGAGCTTGCCCAGCACGCGCACGATCTTTTCCAGTTCCGCCATCAGCTCGGCCTTGTTCTGCAGCCGGCCGGCGGTGTCGATAATGAGCACGTCCGAGCCGGCCTCCCTGGCCTTCTCGAAGGCGTCGTAGGCGAGGCCCGCGGCGTCGGCGCCGAGCTTGGAGGATACGACCGGCGAGGCGGTGCGCTCGCCCCAGATCTTGAGCTGCTCGATCGCGGCGGCGCGAAACGTGTCGCCGGCCGCCAGCATCACCGACAGCCCGCCTTCGGTGAGCTTGGCCGCCAGCTTGCCGATGGTGGTGGTCTTTCCCGTCCCGTTGACGCCGACGACGAGGATGACGTGCGGCTTGTGGGACAGGTCGAGTTCCAGCGGCAGCGCCACCGGCGTCAGCACCTTGCCGATCTCCTGCGCCATCACGGTGCGCACCTCCTCGTCGGAGATGGTCTTGCCGTAGCGGCTGGACGCGAGCGAATCGGTGACGCGCAACGCCGTCTCGACGCCGAGGTCGGCGCGGATCAGGATGTCCTCCAGATCCTGCAGCGTATCCTCGTCCAGCTTGCGCTTGGTGAAGACGCCGGCGATGTTGCCGGTCAGCTCCCGCGACGACCGCGCCAGCCCCTCGCGCATGCGCTGGAACCAGGATCTTTTCGGTTCCGGTGCGGGGGTGGCGACGGGCTCGGCCTTCTGTTCGACCTTTTTCGAGACGGTGACCTTGCCGCTCTCGCTTCTCCCCGCTTGGGGAGATGGCGGCGGCGTGACAACGGTCTCCTTCTCCCCGCTTGCGGGGAGAAGATCCGGCAGGGGATGAGGGGCGGCGCTGTCGGGCGCGGGTTCTGGGGAAACAGCCGTCTGCGCCGGCGTGAAATCCATCGGCACCGGCTCTGAAACTCGCGCGGGTTCGCGCTGCCCCTCCCCCCGCGAACGGGGAGAGGGGGGCGCCGGCGACTCTGCGCGCTCGAATGAAGCCGACCCGGCCGACGGAATTTCCGTCGGCACCTCCACGGGTGCTTCGACCGGTGTCGGTTCGGGCTCGGCCGGGATTTCGGCCGGCGCCGGTACAGGCGCCTCCTGCGGCGGTGAAGGCGGGACTTCCGCCGGCGGCTTCGGAGCTTCCGGAGCAGGGGCGGGAACTTCCGGCTTCTCGGGTCGAGGCTCGGGCAGCGGTGGGACTTCCGGTGCCGGTTGGAGCGGCGCAGGCCCTGGCCGAACAGGCTCGGGCGGGACCTCCTGCGGCTTCGACGGCGGTGTCTCCGGCCCCGGCGTCACCGGCTGTTCGGGCGGTGGAGCTGGTTCTGTTTCCGGCACAGGCCCGGGCTGGATTTCGGGCGTCGGTTCGGCGGGCGCAACCGCTTCTTTCTCACCGAGGGGGAGATGGGCTTCCCGGGTCTTGCCTTCGGTAGGCCCGAAGATTGGCTCAGGGCCAGAGGAGGTCGCCTCGGCAGGACTCGGCGCCTCAAGATCAAAGCCCCTCGCCGCCTCGTCGACTCCTCTTCCCCGATTTCCCCGATCGACTTCACCGATCGGCCCTCCCCCCAAGGGGGAGGGGGACGTTGATGCTGCCTCTTCCGACAGCTTCAGCGCGTCGAAATTGAGCGGCGGCAGAGGGGCCGTCTCGTCGGGCTTTTCCTCGACGACTTCCTTTCTGCCGAAGGAAAAGACCTTCTTGATGAAACCGAATGCCATGCGCCCGCCCTATGCCGCCCGCGCGGCGATGGGTGTTGCAAGGAGCCGGCCGCCGTCATGCCCGATCACGACGGCCTCGACGATCTCGCCCGGCTGGCCGGCGTCGACGACGGCCAGCGTGAAGCCCTCGGTCCGCCCGAGGCCTTCGCGCTCAATCAATATCGATTGAGACGTTCCGGCAAGCGAAGCGAGATGCTTTCGATGCGCAGCTTCCCCCACGGCACGCAGGCGTGCCGCGCGCTGCTTGACCACCTCGCGCCGCACCTGCGGCATGCGCGCCGCCGGCGTGCCTTCGCGCGGCGAGAAGGGGAAGACATGAAGGTGGGTCAGCCCGCATTCCTCGACGATATCGAGGGACTTCTGGAACATGTCCTCGGTTTCGGTCGGGAAGCCGGCGATGATGTCGGCGCCGAAGACGATGCCGGATCTCAGCTTGCGCACGTCCTCGCAGAAGCGGATCGACTGGTCGCGCAGGTGGCGGCGCTTCATGCGCTTCAGGATCATGTCGTCACCCGATTGCAGCGACAGGTGCAGGTGCGGCATCAGCCGCGCCTCTGTCGCGATGGCGTCGAGCAGGTCGTCGTCGGCCTCGATGGAATCGATGGAGGACAGGCGCAGCCGCTTCAGCTCCGGCACCTTTCTCAGGATGGTCTTGACCAGCTTGCCGAGCCGCGGCGCGCCCGGCAGGTCGGGACCGTAGCTGGTCATGTCGACGCCCGACAGCACCACCTCCGCATAGCCGTTCGCGGCAAGCCGACGGACCTGCTCGACCACGCCGCCCATCGGCACCGAGCGCGAATTGCCGCGCCCGTAGGGGATGATGCAGAAGGTGCAGCGGTGGTCGCAGCCGTTCTGCACCTGCACGAAGGCGCGGGCGCGGCCCTCGATAGCGTCGACCATGTGCGAGGCGGTCTCGCGCACGGAAAAGATGTCGTTGACGCGGGCTTTCTCGAAATCGTTGACGCCGAAGTCCGGCAGGGCGCGGTAGTTGTGGCGCTGCAGCTTCTCCTCGTTGCCGAGCACGAGGTCCACCTCGTCCATGGCGACGAAATCGTCCGGCCTGGTCTGCGCCGCGCAGCCGGTGACGATGATCTTCGCATTCGGGTTCTCGCGGCGCGCCTTGCGGATCGACTGTTTTGCCTGCCGCACCGCCTCGCCGGTGACGGCGCAGGTGTTGAAGATGATGGCGCCGTCCTTCAGTGCGCCGAGGCCGGCGGCCTCCGCCTCGCGCTTCATCACTTCCGACTCGTAGGTGTTGAGCCGGCAGCCGAAGGTGACGACGTCGATACCCATCAGAGAATTCCCACTGGCAGCGCACCCCCGTCCCCGTCCCCTCCCCACAAGGGGGAGGGGGACTTTGTCGCCGCCGCATCATGCAATCCGACCGAACGTATGCGCCGAATGGAGCGGCAACCGAGTCCCCCTTGTGGGGAGGGGTCAGGGGTGAGCCTGCCTGTCAAAATACCCATCACGCCGCGCTTTCGGCATCGCGCTGCCAGGCGCCGGTGGCGGGGTCGAAGCGGCCGGAGAATTCCCATTCGGCGGGGCCGGTCAGGATGACATGGTCGTCGGCGCGCCATTCCACCGTCAGTTGGCCGCCCGGCGCCGTCAGCGCCACCCGGCGGTCCGTGCGGCCGGTGCGCGCGGCGGCGACGGCGGATGCGCAGGCGGCGGAGCCGCAGGCCTTCGTCAGGCCGGCGCCGCGCTCCCAGGTGCGGATCGCCATCGAATCGCGGGACAGCACCTGTGCGATCGTGATGTTGGCGCGCTCGGGGAAGATCGGATGGTTTTCGAGCAGCGGGCCGAAGCGGTCGAGGTCGTAGGACCAGACGTCCCTGTCCACCCAGAAGACGGCGTGCGGATTGCCCATGGAGACGACCGAGGGCGAATGCAGCACCGGCGCGTCGATCGGCCCGATCTGCAGCTCGATCATGCGCGTGTCGCGGAATTCCTCCGCCAGCGGGATGTCCTGCCAGCCGAAGCGCGGTCGGCCCATGTCGACAGAGATCAGCCCGTCCTCGTGCTCGACCGCGTTGAGGATGCCGGCGACCGTCTCGAAGGTGAAGGTCTTCTGCCCGGTTTCCGCCGCCAGCGCCTGCACCACGCAACGCGTGCCGTTGCCGCAGGCCTGCGCCCCGGAGCCGTCGGAATTCAGGATGTCGATGAACCAGGCCGTGCCGGGCGTGCGGGCGTCGTGGATCGCCATGATCTGGTCGAAGCGGGTCGCAGGATCGGCGTTGAGCGCGATCGCCGCCGCCGGCGTCACCCGGTCGGCACGGCCGCGCATGTCGGCGACGATGATCTCGTTGCCGATGCCGTTCATCTTGGCGAAGGGGGCCGTCGCTGCCATCGCACCTTAAGTTTCATGTCGCTTCGGCCGCTATATGGCGGAAACGGCCCGCGATTACCAGTGCGACGGCATGCTGCCGCGCTTCAGGTGATGGCGAAGATGCCGAGGGCGAAGAGCAGGAAGATGATGAGGACGATGCCGATGAGGACGCGCGCGCCGGTGGCCGCGGCGCCAGCCAGCGCCGGCATGCCGAGCAGGCTGGCGGCAGCGGCGACGATGAGAAGGATGATGATCCATTTGATCATGGGGGAAACCTCGAACTGGCGTGGCGGAAAACCGCACGACAACGCGCGCGGCCACCCCCCGGTTCCCGTGCGGCGAGGGACGGTCTGCAACGGCCTCTGCCTTGGCGCGGTCCGGATCCGGGGCGTCATGCGGCAAAATTGCAACAAGGGCCGCGTGCAAAACCCTATTTTAACCATATCGGGTTGAAATTCTGCCATCGTCACCATTTTTGGTGGCGGGCATGTCCGTTCGACGCGCGCAGCCCCGCAGAGGTGTTCACATGATTTTTTCCAGACCGGGCCTCATCGCCGTATCGCTGGCCGCGCTGGTCGCCGGCGGCTGCTCGAGCACGCGTTTTTCCTCCATGGATTCGACCCAGCCGGCGCCGCTCGAACCCGCCCCGGCCGGCACCGTCTCGTCCAGCCAGTTGCCGCCGCCGGCGCAGCCGGGCGCCAGCGATCCGGCGCAGTTCCCGCAGGCGCCGAAGAACACCGAGGTCGCCTCGCTGCCGCCCGACGGCTCCGCACCGGCGAGCGCCGCCGATCTCACGCCGTCGAGCGTCGCCGGCGTCTGGAACGTCAGCGTCTCGGGCCAGAGCTGCAAGGTGGCCACGCCCCAGACCAAATTCGGCTCGGGCTACCGTGCCGGGCCGTTGCACTGTCCGCCGCCGATGGACGGCATCAAGTCGTGGAATGTCGCCGGCAAGCAGCTCACGCTCTACGACCAGGACGGCGGCACGCTGGCGCGGCTCTATTCCTCCGGCGGCGAAAAGTTCAACGGCCAGACTTCCAACGGCCAGCCCATCTCGCTTACAAGATAGGCCTTTCCGAGTCCTGTCCCCGGCGACGTGAAGCATGCACCTGCGCGAAGGCCTCCAGACCCACGCGACCGTCCGGCAGCGCTACGACCATCTGGTGCAGGGCGGGACCTTGCAGCGCGACCCGGCGCAGGAGCAGGTCGCCGACCGTCTCGACCGGCTGATCCAGGAAATCGCCGACAAGCGCATCGCCCGCAAGTCGAGCGCGCTGGGCTGGCTGTTCGCCGGCAGGCGACAGACACGGGAGCCGGTGAAGGGCCTCTACATCCACGGCGGCGTCGGCCGCGGCAAGACCATGCTGATGGATTTCTTCTTCGAGCTGGTGCCGGTGCGGCGCAAGCGGCGTGCCCATTTCAACGACTTCATGGCCGACGTGCACGACCGCATCCAGAAGCACCGGCAGGCGCGCAAGGAGGGTACGGTCAAAGAGGACGACCCCATCCCGCCGGTGGCGCGTGCGCTTGCGGAGGAAGCATGGGTGTTGTGCTTCGACGAGTTCACCGTCACCGACATCGCCGACGCGATGGTCCTGTCGCGGCTGTTCTCGGCGATGTTCGCCAGCGGCGTGGTGCTGGTGGCGACCTCGAACGTCGCCCCGCAGGATCTCTACCGCGACGGGCTGAACCGGCAGCTCTTCCTGCCTTTCATCGGCATCCTCGAACGCAACGCCGACGTGCTGGCGCTCGATGCGCGCAAGGACTACCGGCAGGATAAGCTGAGGCGCCTGCCGGTCTATCTCGTGCCGGACGATGCGGCGGCGGACCGGGCGATGGACGAGGCCTGGGCGGCGCTCGCCGACGGCGGGGCGGTGTCCGAGACCGTCACGGTCAAGGGGCGCAAGGTGACGGTGCCGCGCGCGGCCGGCCGGGCGGCACGCTTCTCCTTCGCCGACCTGTGCGACGCGCCGCTCGGCGCGCGCGACTATCTGGCGATCGCCGAGCGCTTCGACACCGTCTTCATCGACCATGTGCCGGTGCTCGACCAGACCCGCCGCAACCCGGCCAAGCGCTTCATCCTGCTCATCGACACCCTCTACGACACGAGGAAGCGGCTGGTGGTGAGCGCCGAGGCGGCACCGGACAAGCTCTACGCCGGTCGTGCCGGGACGACGGAGGCCTTCGAGTTCGACCGCACCGCCTCGCGCTTGATCGAGATGCAGAGCAAGGACTGGCTGGAGGCCTGGGAGGGCGGACACGCCGCAAGGGCGATACCGGAACAGCCAGGCGCGGCCTAGGCCGGTTCCGGCCTGGCGTTTGGGAGGGGTGCGATGGAATTGTTCAGCCTTGAGAACGAGATCGCGCTGGTCACCGGTGCGGGCAGCGGCATCGGCCAGGCCATCGCGATCGGCCTTGCGCAAGCCGGCGCCGACGTCGCCTGCTTCGGCCACGCTTCCGGCACCGGCCTCGCCGAAACGGCTTCCCGCATCGAGGCGCTCGGGCGGTGTGCCCTAGTCTGCACCGGCTCGGTGACCTCGCAGGACGATCTCGCCGCCGCGGTCGACGCGTGCGAGGCCGCACTCGGACCGCTTTCGATCGCTGTCAACAATGCCGGCATCGGCGGCGCGGCTGCGGCGGAAACCATGACGCGCGAGGTCTGGCGCCATGTCTACGAGGTCAATGTCGAGGGCCTGTTCCTGTCCTGTCAGGCCGAGGCGCGCGTGATGCTGCCGCGCCGCAAGGGCGCGATCATCAACATCGCCTCGATGTCGGGCAGTATCGTCAATCGCGACCTTCTCCAGTCGCACTACAATTCCTCGAAGGCGGCCGTCATCCACCTGACGAAAAGCCTCGCGATGGAATGGGTCGATCGCGGCCTGCGCGTCAACGCGATCAGCCCCGGCTATACGCTCACGCCGATGAACCGGCGCCCGGAGGTGCTCGACCAGATCAGGGCGTTCGAGCGCGACACGCCGCTCGGCCGCCTCGCCGATGTCGAGGAGATGGTCGGTCCCGCCGTTTTCCTCGCCAGCCGGGCATCGTCCTTCGTCACCGGGATCGACCTGATCGTCGATGGCGGCTTCGTCTGCTGGTAGCCTTCACAAGCGCGTCATCGTCCCGTCGTCTGCCTTCTGTATGGACAGGATCGGGTGTAGTGTGCGGGAAAGAAGATAAAACTTTGACGTTTACGTAATTCGAAAATAGTCTAACCGATTGAAATTGCTGGCAGCAAAATAGTCGTTGAGAATTTTCGTCGATGACTGTATTGGCTGCGGCGAAATCGCGCGGGCTCCCGCACCGGTCCGATCTTCTCGACGCCACCCGGCGTCCACTCGCAAAGGGAAACCATCCTGACATGGCACGCAACAAGATAGCGCTCATCGGCTCGGGCATGATCGGCGGCACGCTCGCCCACCTCATCGGCCTCAAGGAACTCGGCGACGTGGTGCTGTTCGACATCGCCGAGGGCATCCCGCAGGGCAAGGGTCTCGACATCGCCGAATCCTCGCCGGTCGAGGGTTTCGACGCGCACTATGCCGGCGTCAACGACTATGCCGGCATCGAGGGCGCGGACGTCTGCATCGTCACCGCCGGCGTGCCGCGCAAGCCCGGCATGAGCCGCGACGACCTGCTGGGCATCAACCTCAAGGTCATGGAACAGGTCGGCGCCGGCATCAGGAAGTATGCGCCGAAGGCCTTCGTCATCTGCATCACCAATCCGCTCGACGCCATGGTCTGGGCGCTGCAGAAGTTCTCCGGCCTGCCCAAGACGCATGTGGTCGGCATGGCCGGCGTGCTGGACTCGGCCCGCTTCCGCTACTTCCTCGCCGAGGAATTCAAGGTTTCGGTGGAGGACGTGTCGGCCATGACGCTGGGCGGACATGGCGACGACATGGTGCCGATGGTGCGCTACTCCACCGTCGCCGGCGTGCCGCTGCCCGACCTCGTCAAGACGGGCTGGACCTCGAAGGAGAAGCTGGACGCCATCGTCGAGCGGACCCGCAAGGGTGGCGGCGAGATCGTCTCCCTGCTGAAGACCAGCTCGGCCTACTATGCGCCGGCCTCCTCCGCCATCGCCATGGCCGAGAGCTACCTGAAGGACAAGAAGCGGGTGCTGCCCTGCGCAGCCCACCTCAACGGCCAGTACGGCGTCAAGGACACCTATGTCGGCGTGCCGGTGGTGATCGGCGCCGGTGGCGTCGAGCGCATCCTCGAACTCGACTTCTCGAAGGCCGAGCAGAAAATGTTCGAGAAGTCGGTCGCCGCCGTTCAGGGCCTCACCGAGGCCTGCATCGGCATCGCGCCGCAATTGGGCAGGAAGTAAACCCCGTCCGGACAGCAAGGGGCATCAGCCATGAACATCCACGAATACCAGGCCAAGCAGGTTCTCAAGGGCTACGGCCTGCCGGTCGCCGACGGCGTCGCCATCCTGGAGAAGGACGAGGCGGAGGCGGCGGCGAAGACGCTGCCCGGACCGCTCTACGTGGTGAAGAGCCAGATCCACGCCGGCGGCCGCGGCAAGGGCAAGTTCAAGGAGCTGCCGGCCGACGCCAAGGGCGGCGTGCGGCTGTCGAAGTCGGTCGCCGAGGTGGTCGCCAACGTCAACGAGATGCTGGGCAACACGCTGGTGACCAAGCAGACCGGCCCGGCCGGCAAGCAGGTCAACCGGCTCTACATCGAGGACGGCGCCGACATCGACCGCGAGCTTTATCTGTCGCTGCTGGTCGACCGTTCGGTCGGGCGTGTCGCCTTCGTCGTGTCGACCGAAGGCGGCATGGACATCGAGACGGTGGCGCACGACACGCCGGAGAAGATCGTCACGGTGGCGATCGACCCGGAAAAGGGCGTCACCGACGCCGACGTCAAGACGCTCAACGCCGCGCTGAAGCTGACCGGCGGCGCAGCCGACGACGGCGCGCTGGTCTTTCCCGCGCTCTACAAGGCCTTCTTCGAGAAGGACATGAGCCTGCTCGAGGTCAATCCGCTGATCGTCATGAAGAACGGACGCCTCAGGCTGCTCGACGCCAAGGTGTCGTTCGACAACAATGCGCTGTTCCGTCATCCCGACATCGTCGACCTGCGCGACACGACCGAGGAGGACGAGAAGGAGATCGAGGCATCGAAATACGACCTCGCCTATGTCGCGCTGGACGGCAACATCGGCTGCATGGTCAACGGCGCGGGCCTCGCCATGGCGACGATGGACATCATCAAGCTCTACGGCGCCGAGCCGGCGAACTTCCTCGACGTCGGCGGCGGCGCGTCCAAGGAGAAGGTCACGGCGGCGTTCAAGATCATCACCAAGGACCCGGCGGTGAAGGGCATCCTGGTCAACATCTTCGGCGGCATCATGAAATGCGACGTCATCGCCGAGGGCGTGGTCGCGGCGGTGAAGGAAGTCGGCCTTAAGGTGCCGCTGGTGGTGCGCCTCGAAGGCACCAACGCAGAGCTCGGCAAGCAGATCCTGCGCGACAGCAAGCTGAACGTTCAGCCTGCCGACGATCTCGATGACGCCGCCAAGAAGATCGTGGCGGCCGTGAAGGGTTGAAGAATTACACATAATCACACATATTAGCGCTGTGTGATTATGTGGAGGTAACGATGAAGAACGTTACGCTGGCCATCGACGAAACGCTGCTGGAACGTGCCCGCGACCTCGCCGGACGGCGAAAGACCACGCTCAATGCGATGGTTCGCGGTCTTCTGGAATCCGAAGTCGAGCAGGAGGATCGTATCGCCTGGGCGAAGGCCGGGATGAAGCGCCTCATGGAAGAGGCGCCTCTTGACCTGGGGTCTGAATACAAATGGAACCGGGACGAGATTTATGCCGAACGAGAAGATCGAATGCTTTCTCGACTCGAACGTCCTCCTCTGCGCGGCTTCGGTGAGGGCCAATGACCCTCGTCGCCACGACATCTCGCAAGAATTGGTGCTCGGTAAGCTCTTCGGGGTATCTGGTCAGACACTCGCCGAGTTCGCCAACGTTGCGCGGCGCAAGTCGGTCAACAATGATGCTACCATCGACTATTGGCTCGCTTTCCTTGGAACCCTTCCGTTCTTGCCCGTCGATCAGGCCTACGTTCGTGCCGGCCTCGATCTCGCTCGCCGCTACCGGCTCAAATATTACGACGCAGCGCTTCTCGCCGCAGCCGAGCGGCTGGGGGCGCCGATCTTCTATACAGAAGACCTCAACCACAATCAGGTTTACGGCTCCGTCCGGGCCGTCAATCCATTCCTAGAACGCTGACCGAACAGGGGCGCCGACCGCATGTCCATTCTCGTCGACAAGAACACCAAGATCCTGGTCCAGGGCCTGACCGGCAAGACCGGCACGTTCCATACAGAGCAGGCGCTGGCCTATCACGGCACCAAGATGGTGGGCGGCATCCATCCCAAGAAAGGCGGCGAGACGTGGGAGGGCTCGAAGGGCGAGACGCTGCCGATCTTCGCCAGCGTCGCCGAAGGCAAGCAAAAGACCGGCGCGAACGCTTCGGTGGTCTATGTGCCGCCGGCGGGCGCGGCGGCTGCCATCATCGAGGCGATCGAGGCCGAGATCCCGCTGATCGTTTGCATCACCGAGGGCATCCCGGTGCTCGACATGGTGCGCGTGAAGGCGAAGCTCGACAAGTCCAAGTCGCGGCTGATCGGGCCGAACTGCCCCGGCATCGTCACGCCCGACCAGTGCAAGATCGGCATCATGCCCGGCAACATCTTCAGGAAGGGCTCCGTCGGCGTTGTCTCGCGCTCGGGAACGCTTACCTATGAGGCGGTGTTCCAGACCACCAATGCCGGCCTCGGCCAGACCACCGCCGTCGGCATCGGCGGCGATCCGGTGAAAGGCACCGAGTTCATCGATATGCTCGAAATGTTCCTCGCCGACGACGAAACGAAATCGATCATCATGATCGGCGAGATCGGCGGTTCGGCCGAGGAAGACGCCGCGCAGTTCATCAAGGACGAGGCGAAGCGCGGGCGCCGGAAGCCGATGGCCGGCTTCATCGCCGGCCGCACGGCGCCTCCCGGCCGCACCATGGGCCATGCCGGCGCCGTCATTTCCGGCGGCAAGGGCGGCGCGGAAGACAAGATCGCGGCGATGGAATCGGCCGGCATCAAGGTTTCGCCTTCACCGGCGCGTCTCGGCACGACGCTGGTGGAAGCGATTAAGGGTTAAGGGAGTATCGGAATGGGGCAGTAGGGGAACAGGGATCGCCAACATACGGCCCTACTGCCCTATTCACCTATTCCCTTCCTACCAAGGAGACGGAGCGGAAACTCCGAGGCGCACAATGGCACGACAAGATCAGACCAACGACCAGTTCTCCCTCACCTCCTTCCTCTACGGCGGCAATGCCGACTATATCGAGGCGCTCCATGCCGCCTACGAGGACGATCCTGCCTCGGTCGATCCGGAGTGGCGGGATTTCTTCGCCGCGCTGAAGGACGACGCCGGCGACGTGCGCAGGAACGCGCGCGGCCCGTCCTGGACGAAGCCATCCTGGCCGCTCACCGCCAACGGCGAACTGGTCTCGGCGCTCGACGGCAACTGGGGCCTGGTCGAGAAGGTCATCGAGAAGAAGGTCCGGGACAAGGCCGCCAGCGCCGCGGCGAACGGCGCGGCCTTCTCCGAGGCCGACGTCCACCAGCAGACCCGTGATTCGGTCCGCGCCATCATGATGATCCGCGCCTACCGCATGCGCGGGCACCTGCATGCCAATCTCGATCCGCTCGGCATCGCCACGCCGCCCGAGGATTACAACGAGCTGTCGCCGGAAAGCTACGGCTTCACCGAAGCCGACTACGACCGGCCGATCTTCCTCGACAACGTGCTGGGCCTGGAATTCGGCACCGTCCGGCAGATGCTGGAAATCCTCGCCCGTACCTACTGCTCGACGCTGGGCGTCGAGTTCATGCACATCTCCGACCCGGAAGAGAAGGCCTGGATCCAGGAGCGCATCGAAGGCGCCGACAAGGAAATCTCCTTCACCGCCGAAGGCAAGAAGGCGATCCTGTCCAAGCTCATCGAGGCCGAGGGCTTCGAGCAGTTCATCGACGTCAAGTACAAGGGCACCAAGCGCTTCGGCCTCGACGGCGGCGAATCGCTGATCCCGGCGCTGGAGCAGATCGTCAAGCGCGGCGGCCAGCTCGGCATGCAGGAGATCGTGCTCGGCATGGCCCACCGCGGCCGCCTGAACGTGCTCAGCCAGGTGATGGCCAAGCCCCATCGCGCCATCTTCCACGAGTTCAAGGGCGGCTCCTACGCCCCCGACGAGGTCGAGGGCTCCGGCGACGTCAAGTACCATCTCGGCGCCTCGTCCGACCGCGAGTTCGACGGCAACAAGGTGCACCTGTCGCTGACCGCCAACCCCTCGCACCTGGAGATCGTCGATCCGGTGGTGATGGGAAAGGCGCGCGCCAAGCAGGACCAGCTCTTCGGCCGCGGCCGCGAGGAGATCGTGCCGCTGGAGGAGCGCGCCAAGGTGCTGCCGCTGCTCATCCACGGCGACGCCGCTTTCGCCGGTCAGGGCGTGATCGCCGAGATCTTCGGCCTGTCGGGCCTGCGCGGCCATCGCGTCGCCGGCACGCTGCATTTTATCATCAACAACCAGATCGGCTTCACCACCAATCCGCGCTTCTCGCGCTCCTCGCCCTATCCTTCGGACGTGGCAAAGATGGTCGAGGCGCCCATCCTGCACGTCAACGGCGACGACCCGGAGGCGGTGGTCTATGCGGCGAAGGTAGCGACCGAGTTCCGCATGAAGTTCCACAAGCCGGTGGTCATCGACATGTTCTGCTACCGGCGCTTCGGCCACAACGAGGGCGACGAGCCGGCCTTCACGCAGCCGATCATGTACCGCTCGATCCGTACCCACAAGACGACGGTCCAGCTCTACGGCGAGAAGCTGATCGGCGAGGGCCTGATCACCCAGGACGAGTTCGACCGGATGAAGGCCGACTGGCGCGCGCATCTGGAATCCGAGTTCGAGGTCGGCCAGCAGTACAAGCCGAACAAGGCGGACTGGCTGGACGGCGCATGGTCGGGCCTGCGCACGGCCGACAGCCAGGACGAGCTGCGCCGCGGCAAGACCGCCGTGCCGGTCAAGGTGCTGAAGGAGATCGGCAGGAAGCTGACCGAGGTGCCGAAGGATTTCGAGGCGCACCGTACCATCCAGCGCTTCCTGGAAAACCGCAGGCAGGCGATCGAGAGCGGCGAGGGCATCGACTGGTCGACCGCCGAGGCGCTGGCCTTCGGCGCCATCCTGCTCGACGGCAATCCGATCCGGCTTTCGGGCCAGGACAGCGAGCGCGGCACGTTCTCGCAGCGCCATTCGGTGCTCTACGACCAGCGCGACGAGACGCGCTACATCCCGTTGAACAACCTCTCGGCGGCGCAGGCCGGCTACGAGGTCATCAACTCCATGCTGTCGGAAGAGGCCGTGCTCGGCTTCGAATACGGCTATTCGCTGGCCGAGCCGAAGGCGCTGACGTTGTGGGAAGCGCAGTTCGGCGACTTCGCCAACGGCGCGCAGGTGGTGTTCGATCAGTTCATCTCGTCGGGCGAGCGCAAGTGGCTGCGCATGTCGGGCCTCGTCTGCCTGCTGCCGCACGGCTACGAGGGGCAGGGGCCGGAGCACTCCTCGGCGCGCCTGGAGCGCTTCCTGCAACTGTGCGCCGAGGACAACATGCAGGTCGCCTACTGCACGACGCCGGCCAATTACTTCCACATCCTGCGCCGGCAGTTGAAGCGCGACTTCCGCAAGCCGCTGATCCTGATGACGCCGAAATCGCTGCTGCGCCACAAGCGCGCGGTGTCGACGATTGCCGAGATGTCGGGCGAGAGCGCCTTCCACCGGCTTCTGTGGGACGACGCGCAGTATCTCGGCGACCAGCCGATCAAGCTGGTGAAGGATTCGAAGATCCGCCGCGTCGTGCTGTGCACGGGCAAGGTCTACTACGACCTCTACGAGGAACGCGAGAAGCGCGGCATCAACGACATCTACCTGCTGCGCGTCGAGCAGCTCTATCCGTTCCCGGCCAAGGCGCTG
>Ga0222422_100346_pt1 | contig 17474 bp, 19 predicted proteins | sample 3A1ome_FD_182469 | JGI IMG/M metagenome (GOLD analysis project Ga0222422, IMG submission 182469) | Enriched microbial communities from leaf-cutter ant dump, University of Wisconsin, Madison, United States - 3A110A (version 2) | ecosystem: Environmental > Terrestrial > Nest > Insects nest > Nest...
ACGGACTGCATCTCCCCCAATGAGAACACTGGGTCGAGCATCCTCAGGCGCTCGATCGGCGAAATCCTTCTCGACGTCTCGCTCATGGCCGTGCTCCGTAAACGCCTGCCGACGGTTCGGGAATGATCTCCAGCGCCCTGCGAACCTCTGCCTCGGCCCTCGCGATCAGCCCCTTGAAAACGTCCTTGCGGACAAAGTCCGCATGAAGGGAGGCAGGAAACCATCTGCCCATGTCCATTGTGAAATCCTCGACTTTGTCGAAGCAGCCTTCGTCCAGGCGCGCCGACAGGCCTTCCTCCACGTCCTGAAGCGTCTTTTCATAGATGGCCGCCGTCGTGGCGAGTGCGTCGAGCAGAGCAGGCTGATCCGGCCATCCGCGTCGGTCGAACTGCTGGCTGATATAGCCGAGATCGTGGACGTCGCGCCATTTGAGGCCGGGCCTGGTGGCGATCACCTTCACCTTGTCCGCCCACAGCGAAACGAGGTCGCCGACTGGCATCGTGGTCGTAATGCTTCCCCCGGCATGTCCCGGACGGGCCATCACGGCACGGTACGCCGACATGATCCCCGGCTCGGCCGAATAGAACTCCAGCTTGACGAGGACCTTCTTCATCCGGTTGGGGTGGCTCCACTTGACGGTCCAGACATCCATGACGTCGTCCTTCGTCTCGTCTCCCGGCTTGACCAGAAACTCGACCGCGCATCCCGGATAGACGACCTGCAGCCTTTGCCTCGCCCCCGACGCGACCTTTGGAGCCGCAGCCATCAGCTTATCCCGCTGCCCTTTCGAGAGCAGGAAATCCAGATCCTCGGACCATCTCTGGCTGCTCCAGGCGGAGCTAATGCTCGTTCCGCCATGGAATGCGGCGTCACCCACCTTCCAGCGGGCGTTGCGGGCAAGCTCGTCGAGCAGGACCATCTGCATGGCCTGCGCGACCTCAAGGTGCTCCTCAAGCGACAACTGAGATCTTCTGGCGAGGTCCATTCCTGCTTGCCCTGTCCGTATCCGGTGATGACCGTACCGCGCGGGCGCGAACCTCACAAACCAGCATGGGTTCTAGATAGCATATTAGATAACAAAAAACCACTCTCAATATGTGTTTTTGTTAGCTAATTGGATAACGGCAATTTCGTCAAATCACGGTAATCCACGAGGCCGTCGGCTCATCCACCGAAAAGCTTTTTCAGGATCGACCAGAACGACACCGTCGTCCTCGAATAGACGCGGTTGTAGGCCGCCCGTCTTGGATTGGTCAGCCACCCCCATCCCCGCGGAGCCTTGAGGCCGAGGCTGTGCCGGATAAAGCGCTTGGGAGAGGTCCTGGCCGCGATCGACCTGCGGATCGACGGTTTGCGGATACCGAACTTCACCTTAGCGTTCTCCCGCCTGACGTTTGGTGGCTGCCGACCGGATGTGAACGAGCGCGGCTTCGATTTGCTCGCAACGCTGCAGGATTTCGCCGGCCCACATGCGCTCCTCCATCGTATCGGCGAGAGCCGCGATTAGCTTCGCCTGTCTTTCGATCTCTCCCAAATGCGATCTCCCGCCTTCTCTTTCGCCCAGCCCCATGGCTACACCCGCGCCGCCCGGCAAGCAAGAAAATCGAACGCCGGAGCCGGAACAGTGAATCCTTTGGGAGATATTCAGCAAGAGAGTTGGAGCCTTGAGCGTCAAAAGGGTTGAACACCGTCTCCGCACATGACACCCTGGCTTTTCAAGGATTCGAATTGCCCGCTCAAGGATTCGCTATGACCCATTTTTCGGCCGTCGATCTGTTCTGTGGTTGCGGCGGCCTGTCCAGAGGTCTCCAGAACGCAGGATTCGACGTTCTCGCAGGACTCGATTCCTGGAAGCCGGCGCTGGCCGTCTATCAGGCCAACAATTCGCACGATGCCGTGCTGCACGACCTGTCGGACGAAGAATCCACTTTCGAGAAGGTGAGCGCCTACGCTCCCGACGTCATCGCCGGCGGCCCTCCCTGTCAGGATTTCTCCATCGCAGGCGCCAAGGTGGAGGGCGACCGCGCCGACCTGACCGTGAAGTTCGCCCGGCTCGTTTCCCGCGTGAAGCCGAAAGCCTTCATCATGGAGAACGTCGAGCGCGCCCAGCACAGCGAGGCTTACAAGTCAGCCACCTCCGTATTCAAGGAAGCCGGCTATGGCATCAGCCTGCGCGTCCTCGACGCGTCCCTCGTCGGCGTACCCCAGCGCCGCAAGCGCCTCTTTATGGTCGGCGCCCTTGGCGAGGCGGACGGGTTCCTCGATTCCGCACTGGATTCCTGCCTTGGCTCGCCCCGCACCAGCGTCCGCGACGCCCTCGGAGACTCGCTCCCCTTCGAACACTATTACAGGCACCCGCGCACCTACGGGCGCCGCGGCATCTATTCGATCGACGAGCCTTCCGCGACCATCCGCGGGGTCAACCGTCCGATGCCTTCCACCTACAGGCTGCATTCAGGCGACTCGGTCCAGTCCACGGACGGCATCCGCGCGATGACCTTCCAGGAGCGGGCCCTCGTCCAGTCGTTTCCGAAGGACTACGACTGGCGAGTCGATGAGACGTCAAAGAGCGCGGCAGAACAGATGATCGGCAACGCCGTTCCCGTCGGCCTCGGCTTGTTTGTCGGACGGCAGCTGATCGCCCACCTCCGGAACCGCGAAGTGCAGGGACAGGACGGCTTCCTCGCCGCCGCCGAATGACGGCCGCTTTCCGAAAGACCGAAGCCTCCGATGCCTCGCATCCACATCCAGCGGCTCCGCGACGTCCATAGCTGCGAGACCTGCGGAACTTCGGTCTCCGAAGGAGCCGACATATATTTCGACGGTGCGCTGACACTGTCTCTGCGCCCGTCCGCGCACTGTTTCAACGACATCACCTACGAAGACCGTGACATCTACGCCGCCATCCTCGAGAAGCTTGGCCACAGCCTCGTCTACAGCACCGAGGGGGCCGCATACGAAGCCGCGCTGATCCGACTCGGACACCCGGTCACCTTCGAGGACGCACCAAGGACGACTTCTACCCCATAAGGCATTGCCCCCGGAACGAACTTCGGGAACCGGGCTTGCGAACATAACGAGAACGTCCTAATACCCTCCCGATGCCTGCATAAGCTGGGGAAGAATCACTTCGCAACCTTGCCGCGCTCCGGAGCCCATGCAAGCGTTTGCCTGAGATTCGAAAACGGAGGGCGGTAGATTCGGTGAACAGGGACGCTGTAGACCTTTTCTGCGGGTGCGGAGGCCTGTCGCTCGGCCTCGCAGCGGCCGGCTTCGACGTCGTCGCGGGAGTGGACGCGTGGAAGCCTGCCATCGACGTCTACAGGCTGAACAACCCCGGACACAAGTCGATCCAGTTCGACCTCTCTGACGAAGCTCGGACGGCCAGCCTGGTAAGAAGCCACAACCCCTTTCTCGTGGCAGGCGGCCCGCCATGCCAGGACTTCTCCAGCGCGGGAGACCGGATCGAGGGGCTGCGCGCAGACCTGACCGTGAAATTCGCCCGCGTCATCGCGAAGACGAAGCCCCCCGCTTTCCTCATGGAGAACGTGCCGAGGGCCAGCCTCAGCGAAGCGTACAAGACCGCAACCCGCATCTTCCGCAAAGCCGGATACGGCATCACGGCGCGGGTTGTGGACGCTGCGTTCTGCGGGGTTCCCCAAACCCGGAAACGACTGTTCATGATCGGCATGCTGGGAGAGAACGACGGCTTTCTCGAACACGACCTCTCCAAGAAGGTGATCGAAGGCAAGCCCCGGACCATCCGCCAGCACTTCGGCAAATCGCTGCCGTTCGAGCATTACTACCGCCATCCCCGTACATACGGCAGCCGGGCGATCTTTTCGGTGGACGAGCCTTCCGCGACGATCCGGGGCGTGAACCGGCCGCTGCCGTCGACCTACCGGAAGCACCACCTGGACTCGACCGATCCGGGGCCGGAGGTGAGGGCCTTGACCCATATCGAGAGGGCCCTGATCCAGACCTTTCCAGAGAGCTATATCTGGCCGCCTGAGAGCCAGATGAAAAAAGCGGTTATGGAACAGATGATCGGCAACGCGGTTCCCGTAAGGCTGGCGGCGACCGTAGCCGGAGCCCTCTACGAATACGCGGAGTCGAAAGAAACGCCGGGCGCCGATGATCCGCCCATCGAAGAAGCTCTTTCCCTGGGCAATTTCTTCGCCATCGCGGCGGAGTAGCCAGACTGCGGAACATGCTGGTTCCTCGCTGACCGGAAGCCTAGTCTTCCAGCCAACAAGGAGATGCTGCATGCGCGAGGAATTCCCATTTTTCTACACCGTGGAAGGCTTGCGCCCCCGCGAGCGGAACACCCGCGACTACACCATGCTGGAATTCGCGGACATCGACGTCCGTGAGATCGAGGAAAGCGAGGCTCCTGTCGGCATCGTCATCGACAACGGAGTGGGATCCGAACCCCTGCGCTATTTCGAAGGCAGATGGTGGGCAAAGGACAGGGCCCCCGCGGGACCCGAAGCCAACATCAGGGCAGAAACGGACCTGTGCGCCGACGGCAACGCCAAGCATGTGGAAGAAAGCCTGTTCGCGGTCCTCAGGCATTCCAGCTGGAGAATGGACGACATCGTCAAGCGCGATACGCAAACCGTGCAGGAACTTGGCCTTCGGCAGGAGACCGGGAACGACCATGCACGATGCCTCAACGACCTTGTCGCGTCAGTCGCCCGCCACGTCATTGCCGTCGACGGAGAACTTTACACGGCCGTTCCCGAACCGGTCCTGGCTTTCGATATCGAGGACAAGGCGGAAGCTAGAACCCGGGTGACCTTCAGTCGTCCGGAACGGAAAGACTCCGAAAACCGCACTTTCCTGTTCTCGGTCGACCGCTGGGACGAGATGCAGGCGGCCGTGGAGGATTATCAATCCCTGACTGGCAAGGAGGTCCTGCAGGCGGCGACCGTAGAGTACAGGTTTGGACGCCTCTCCAATTTCGCAAATGAAGCTGCGGACCTGTACCATGCCGCCGAGGCGGCGGTCGACCATGCGACGTACAAGATCCACAACTGGCCGCGAGAGGCCATCATGGCCTGGATCGACCTCCGGGACGCATGGAGGTCGGCCCAGGCTCCGCTCAAGGAGAAAGCCCCGCTTCGCGAAGAAGACCTCGACGCGGTGTGCGAGGCAATGCTGGCATACAAGGACAGCGTTCCTTCCGTCCTGCCTTTCGCCTATCTCGCCGCCGTCCGGTGGCGGTTCAGGACGATACAGGACCCCGAGCCGGAGCTTCCGTCCCCCTGATCGGCTTGGCTCGCCGGGCAGGTTCCCCTATCATCAGGCCAACCCTTGCGAGGTCCCATGGACGACTACGCCGCCGCCAGTCTTCACGGAACGCTTCCTCTCGTCGTGGACAAGACGACGGGTTCAATCGGGTTTGCCGTCCCGGGGAAGGATCCGGTTTCGGAATGCGTGCGGGATGCAAGCGAGCTGCCGTCCGCCCGCCTCGAACTGTTCGTCTTCCCCGACACCCGTTTCATGCACGCCTGGCTTGCCGGCTTCCGCGAGAACCTGCCGAACGGAGCCGAGACGGTCATTCCCGACATCGACTGGCCGTGGTTCCTGCTGGTCGTGAGGCACGATCTCGATCCCTATCCCGGAACCTCCGTCAACGAAGCCGTGCCGCTTCGGTTCGCCGTCGGCGCAGCCATGCTGCGTGAAGAGATTTCCAGGAAGGCAACAGAGTCCCGGAAAAGGGAGATGGACAAGGCAGCGCGGGCGGCCGCCCACGCGAAGGTCGCCCGGTCGTGGGAGGCGGAAATCGCCGCCATCGACCGCCACCCCGCGATGAAGACTGACATTGTCTCGTCCGCGGGAGGGGAGGCCCTTGTGGTGAACGTGTCGACGGGGGACATCCTCGGCATCGGCCCCTCTGTCTCGATCTCGAGACAAGCCGACGGCGGCTATCTGGCAAGCTGGAGATGGTCGCCCATCGGCCGCGAAAGCGACGAAGACGCCGCCGCACGCGGAGAAGCCGCAAGCGAACACGGCGTCACGAGAAACGGGCCGCGCTTCCACCTGCCGCTGCCAGCCATAGACGAAGCTTCCCTCGACCGTCTTCTGCAGGCTTCCCGGGACATCGAAAACGCCAAAGGAAGCCGCGGCGCACCAGCCTTCCGCCGTTAACCTTGGCGAAAATACTTCCGCTCAAGGATTACAGATCCGCATAACATGGATTCGACCAACGGATTCCTTGCGATGAGCCAGACTTCGGCAGCGACCGCGCTCCTCCAGACAGGAGGCAGGACGGAGAAACATATCCGTACCGCAAACCCTTCCCTGAACGGAACGGGGACAAGGGTGACGGGTTTCGATGTCGCGACGCTCGACCTCGCCGAAGCGACCCGCTCGATCATCGAGACATCCAAGCAGAGAAGAGACCGCCCCCTCTACTTCACGTCGATCAACGGAGAGGTCGTGGCGCGCGCGGACCGTGACGAATCCTTCGCGGAGCTATTCCGGTCCGCCGACCAGATTTTCGTAGACGGACAGCCGCTCGTCATGGCCTCAAGGATTCTCTGCAGGACTCCCATTCCGGAACGCGTCGCGACGACGAATCTCTTTCCTGCGGCAGCCAGAACCGCGGAACGGACGGGCACCACGTTCTATATGCTGGGCGCCGATCCCGACGAGATCGAGAAGGCCGTGTCGAATGTTAGGAAGGCATATCCGAGGCTCAGAATCTTTGGACATAGCCATGGCTACCTGGGTTATGTCTCATACGAGGTTGCCCCCGCACGCTGATAGAGCCGCGCCGGCTGTTCTGGCGCTACCTGACGACCAATCCGAATGCGTTATACGCAATCCTGAAGGATTCAGCATAAGAGGACCGCCTGGTCAGGACAGGGCAGGCCGTATCTCCACGAGCCGATGCAGCATCTCCTGCTCTTCGCGTTCGATCCGCCGCTCCAGTTCCCTCAACTCCTCGAAAAGCGGCTTTTCGCCATCTTCGAATGGCCGCATATCGATACGCACCAGCCCCGATCCTTCCCTCCGGAACCTCATCCTCCGTTCTCCGTACAGGGCATGTGACAGTTCCTTGCGCCGGGCCTTGAGCGCGGGCAGGGCCTCCGTCCACCAACGATAGAGGACAGCCATCTCCGTCTGGTCGTCCGCCTGCCTTTCCTGCAGGCCGTCGGGAGCGTTCGGATCGGGATGGCCGCAAAGGCCTTCGGTGAATGCGTCGAGCGCCGCGATTCCGCCCATGCGCCTCTCGACATGCCTGCGCAGCAGGGCGAACGATGCATGCAACATCAGGACTTCCGGGTCGTGGTATCCAGGACGCAAACCCGTGTCCACGACATGGTAACGGTGCCGGGGGTCGATGCGATGGCGAGCGCGCCAGATCGCCCTATGGATGCGGTTTCCCATCCTGTAGGCGGGCCTGACGAAAGCGGAATGCCACCACTTGCCCGAGGATGCACCGAAGACCGGCACACCGAACACCGAGGCGGCGCTGCCACTGGAAAAGTCGAAAAGAGGTCTCAACGGATGTCGCGCGGTTCTGGCCATGCAAAAGAATAGCCACGCGGCCGACCTCGCCGCAACTCGTGCTGGCAAGGTCGTGTGAACGGCCCCGCCAGCACGTCATGTCTTTAGGACAGCTTCATTCCGACTGACAGGCCGAGCTTCACCCGCGCTTCCTCGACACGGTCGCCGTACTCGGCCTCCGGAAGCGCGGCAAGAATCTCTTCCTCGCTCATGCGCATGATCGACCGGGTCGTCGCGATCTGCCCGATCTGGGCCAGGCAGTCGCGAACGGTCCCGTCGCGCAGCCCGCCGTAGTTGCTCGAAGGCTTGGATACCCCGTTGATGGCGTGCCTCTCCTCGTCGTAATAGAGGGCGTCGAGCACCCTCACGATCGGCCCGGTGAGCATGTTGAAGTAATAGAGCGCATCCATCACGTCCGACATTTCCGGAACCTTGCCGGTGAGCATCACCCTGGACGCTTCCCCGAACTGGTCATAAGCGAAAGTCGGCCCCCACAAACGGTTGCGGTACTGCCTCTGCCTGACGGCGGAAGGCCCGTAAGCCTCCTCCTCGGAATATACGGTGTCGACCACCAGCTCCCTGGTCTTCCTGGCCGGCCCCACCGTAAGGCCGTGATAACGTAGACACATCCAGTTCCAGAGGGTCGAGTCGTACATATGCCCTCCGTACCGCTCGCCGAACGATTCCCTGACGGTCTTGCCCAGCAGGTACTTGTCGTCCGGCAAGGTCTCCGGAAGGAACATCTCGAAGCCTGCGTCCTCCGAGAACCTGTCGCTGTCCAGTTCTTCGGGATCGACAGGCTTTCCGAGGAATTCGGCCCGGACTCCGACCTCATCCATCGGATTGAAGAAATCCATATGCCGCTGCATACCACGCTTGTTCAGCCTGCGGACCGGGATCATTTTCACCATGTTTCTCACTCCTGCTCGATAGCAGGTTCTTCGACCTGCTGCTGGTAAAGCTTCCTGATGTGGGAATAGAAGTTCCTGTCGTTGAAGAACGCCCTGGCGCAGTCGAGGGCCACTTCCTCGACAGTCGAGGACTGCAACATGTCCCTGATGTCGGAGAACTTCTTCTTGCCCATCAGGGACACGACCTTGTTCCTGAATCCTTCCCAGTAGCCGTCGTGATACTTCTCGTCCTCTTCATCGAAGAGCATGTAGGTGACTGCCTTCTCCACCCCGTCGATCGCCGCGATCGCACAGAAACTGAAGTCCGTCTCCGCCATAGGCCCGGACTTCGGCCCCATGGGACCAAACTCGAACACGGGTCCGTCGGGTTCCATAATCATCATCACGGGCCGCTTGCTCTTCTCGTTGCGCCGCGTCCTGAAATACGATTGCCCGCCATTCATCACCTCGGCCTGCGTGTCGGGTAGGCGGATATGCCCAGTATGAGCGACGTACTTGTTCTCGCCGGGCTTGGTGAACTCGACGATGATTTCGGTCTTCAAGGGGCTGCGTTCCTTGCCTACGGGTACGACGAAAGGATTCGCCGCCTTAGGCTTCATTTCTCCCCAACTCCCTTCGCCAACCCGGAATCCTTCCCGGGTCATGAGGTGGTTGTTTTTGACCTGCAGGAACACCTCCGCCTTGTCCGGAATCGGGAAATGAACGATGCGGGACAGGTCGACGCGCAGGGAGGCTTCGCCTACGGCGTCCACCTCCTGGCTGATTTCCACCTGGTCGTTCGGGATGGGCACGATGGTTTCTGCGGTCAAGCGGCCGACCGAGGCCAATACCTTAAGCTTCATGGTTCAAATCTCCCTGTCAGTCCTGCTTGCCCGCCGGGGCTTCGATTTCGACCTCGTAGACGCTGGTCATGCGGTCGGCATGAAAGGCTCCGTGGACAGTGAAAGCGCAATCCGGCCCGGTCACGGTCACCTTTACGAGGTTCGACTGGATGACCTCGACCGTGCAGCCGCTGGTATCGAGGCGCAGCTTCGCAAGATCGAAATCCGCGGGCGAGTGCTGGTCGAACCTGACGGTCTTGTCGGCCACCGCATAGGCGAACGCCAGGAAATAGTCCGTATTTCCATTGGCGAAGGCCTCCCTGCCATTCTCGTTCAGGACGACCATGGTGCCGAATGCTCCGTCGCCCTCGGCATAGGGCATCGCCTGGAAATGCGCGCCGTGGCCTTCAGGGCCGGGAGGCGGAGGAGGTGGGGGCGGGGGCGGAGGAAAGGGCGGATCGTCCGGTTCCGGCTCCGGCGGCTGGACGTGACCACCGACGTCGTGATCCTTGACGCGGCGGCGAGAGTCGGCCTTCGGCATTCCGAAAACGTTCGCGAGTCCGGTGTCGTCGTCCCCCTCCGTCGCTCCGATGAGGATGGAGTACAACGCCTTGGCGCCACGGGTGAAGTCGTGAGTGACGATGCCCGTCACATCCCCCGTCCATCCGCAGCCCTTCATGCGCGAGGCCGCCCAGTCGGCGTGGGAGCCGTCCTCGCCGTCACGCAGCATCTCCGCGACCGCATCACCCGACGAAACGGTGACGGAAACGCAGTTGTCGGGACGCAAAAGGCTTTTGACGATGCCGTCGCGGATCAGGATGTCACACCCCTTGGCTTTCGGGTCCGACACGCAGGCGAAGTGGATGCTGCCGTTTTGCGTGACCGTGCCCCGGTCCGACTTGCGCTTGCGCTTCGTCGTGTAGTCGACGGACACCGCCACGGCCTTTCCGCTGGCGAACGAATTCCGCATGGCCTCAAGTCCTTCGGGATCGAACGAATCCTCCGAAAGGCGCTTGCCGCTCTCTCCGAGCTTGACCGCCGAAGCCTCCAGGTCAAGGAGTTCGCGGACCAATTCGACCTGCTTCGCGAACTCAACGCTGCCGCCGAAATCAGGGTTGGACGCCAGTTCGGCGATGTTCGAAGCGTCAACCTTGTAGGCGGTCCCGTCGTAGTCCACGATCTCGATCCCGACTTTTTCCTGGAGAACCGGAATGAAATGGTTCTTCACCAGTTCCGCCACCAGCTTCACCGCGGTGATGTCGTCCGAAATCGAAGGAAGCAGCTGGGTCATGCCAGGCATACCCGGTTCGCGCACGACGCCGACCGCAGCGGCCAGTTCCGCCGCGGCTTCGCCTTCGAGCGGAACGATGAGGTCGTCCCCGTTTTCCTTCACCTCGAGTCCGAAAAGGCCTCCCGCCTTGTACTCGGCGCCTTCGAACTTGTGGAAGTCGATGTTGGCCATGCCGATGGCGAGCAGCGGGTGAACCGTCGTCTCGCCCGTCTCCTCGTCAACCGTCGGCTCCGGAAGGGTAAGAATGAAGACGAAGTTCATCGTGCTGATCGCCAGGATGCCAGACCTGCCGACGCCCTTGCTGCCGGACTTTCCGGCGCCCTTGGAGGAATTGCCGAAACCGCGGACATACGCCTGGAAGGCGCTCGGCGTCTCGGTCGCGCCGGAGGCCGTGCGGTTGTTGCCACCGAGGCCACAGCCAAGGTCAAAGATTTCGAGGCAGTTCACGTAGCCGTCGTCGTCGATCTCGGCGGCAAACGCCTCGCGCAGGCTGATTCCAAGCACGCGCCTGCAGAGCTCGTCGAAACCGAGAAGCGCGAGGAAATCCTTGTGAATCCGACGGAACGTGATGCGGAGCGTCGGCGACTTGCAGTCGAGGATGTTTTGCATAAGTTCGCGCAGGAAGCATTCGATCGGATTCGCGATGGAAAGCTTGCTGCGTTCGTCGGTCCTGTCGTTGCTGCGCGGGTTAAGGCGCTCGAAATACCAGATGGGGCTGTAGGGAGCGGCCCCTTCCATCATCAAGTCCTTGGTACGGGTGATAGCGTTCATATCGAATCCTTCCGATGGCGTCTCTGCAGGCGATGTAAATAGGATTCGACGACCTGTCAACATACTTGGCCTTAAAATATTCAAGGATTCGCATATTTTTGAAATAACCACCCTGAAGGATTGGCAACTCGAATCCTTTGACGATAGCCTGCCTAACCGTCAGACTGATGACTTGTGGATATAGCGGCATGCGTCATTGCGGCCGCGGCGGAATCAGAGGAAAAGACAATAGTGGACAATGTCGAGACAGGCTCCGGAACGGCCACCCCGAAATTTTTCGCAGTGGATTTTTTCTGCGGCGCGGGAGGGACCACCCGTGGCCTGATAGAGGCAGGCGGGTACGTCCTGGCTGGAATCGACAAGGTTCCTGACTGCGCGGCCACCTACGAAGCCAACAACGTCAACCGGACGCTCGACGGCATGCCCGCCCGCTACCTGCAAAGGGATGTTTTCGATAAGACCGACGACTATCCCGACGGCGACATGCGCGACCTCATCGTCGAACTGAACGACCTCATCCAGCCGCGGCTGGACTCCCACCGCAACATTCCGCTGCTCTTTTCCATCTGCGCGCCATGCCAACCATTTACCCGGCTGACGCAGATACAGATGACGGAAAAGCGCGAGACCGGGAGGACGCGGGACCGGGGCCTCCTGGGGCAATCACTCGAGTATATAAAGACGTTCTATCCGGAGATGATCATCTGCGAGAACGTGGCCGGCATTCAAAAGGCGATGTACGGAGGGGTCTGGCAACAGTTCGCGGCGGAACTCGAGGAACTGGGATACATCGTCGGCTCGGCTATCGTAAACGCGTCGAAGTTCGGAATACCCCAGAACCGACGCAGGTCGATCATGCTGGCCGTACATAGGAGAGCTGCCCTCGACGACGCTTTCGGAGAATGGGATGCGACCTCGATAGCGGTACCCATGGAAGACCCGGAAGCCCCCGCGATGACCGTCAGGGACGCGATCGGGTCGCTCCCGCCAATCGAAGCCGGAACGAAACACCCCGACATTCCCAACCATCAATCCGCCAAGCTCTCGGAAATCAACAGGCGACGCCTCGAGGCGGTACAGCCCGGCGGCAGCAATCTGGCGTTCATCGGAACCGACCTCGAACTGGCCTGCCACCGGAAAATGAGGGAAAAGGAAGCCTCCGGAGAGGTGCCCAACTACACGGCGGGCTTCTCGGACGTGTATTGCCGCATGGACCCCGACAAGCCGTCGCCGGCGATCACCACGAAATTCTTCGCCACTTCCTGCGGGCGGTTCGGCCACTACGAACAGACAAGGGCCATCAGCATACGTGAAGCCGCAGCCCTGCAAAGCTTCCCTAACGACTACAAGTTCCTGGGCGGCAGCATCCAGCAGAACGCCAAGATGGTCGGAAACGCAGTGCCGCCGAAGCTGTCCACCTTCTTCGCCGGCTGGCTCATCCAGCGAGCGCAGGCATACGAACTCAACGAAGACCGGAACCTGAAGCGGGAGCGCGAAAAGGAGGACATGGAGCGCGCGGCCGCCTGATCCTAGTTCACCAAAAAGAACATGAAAGGGCCGCCGAAGGGGAACACCTTTCCGGCGGCCCTTTCATGTTCGGTCACTTGGAACATATACCCCGCCTAGTGACTTTGCCTGTGTCACCCGGACTCCAAATGGCGTGACCGGCATCCGCATTTTGGCTCAGACGCCAAATCAAGGATTCGATATTATCAGCTACCCATAAGATCCGAAGGATTCCCCTGGGACTTGTGGAACTTCTTGCCGCTATTCCTCTCTCCGTGGACGCCTCGACAAGGATCGCAGGAAGGCATGACGCCGCTCAGTCCGCCGCTGGCGACAGCATGCCCAAACCAGATACCTTGAAGGATTCACATGACCAGCATTCTGACCAACACCTCTTCCATGGCCGCCCTCCAGACCCTGCGCAGCATCAACTCGCAGATGACGGAGACCCAGAACCGCATCTCGTCCGGCCTCAAGGTCGAGTCGGCCTCCGACAACGCCGCATACTGGTCGATCGCGACCACGATGCGCTCCGACAGCAACTCGCTCTCCGCCGTCAGCGACGCGCTGGGCCTCGGCGCCTCCAAGGTCGGCGTCGCATCGGCCGGCATGAACTCGGCGATCGACATCGTCGGCCAGATCAAGGACAAGCTGATCACGGCCAAGGAATCGAGCGCCGACAAGGACAAGATTCAGGCTGATATCGCCCAGTTGCAGGAGCAGCTCAAGGGCGTGGCTTCGTCGGCCTCCTTCTCCGGCGCCAACTGGCTGAATGTCGAAGACGACGGCACGGCCCCCGGCACCCAGCAGATCGTCGCTTCCGTGACCCGCAGCACGGACGGCGTCTCGGTCGGCACCATCGACGTCGACACCTCCGACATCGTGCTGATCAACGGCGCCACGGCCTCCGGCGGCCTCCTTTCGAAGGACCGCACCGGCTCCGGCAGCTCGTCGGTCTCCATCGTCGGCGGCGACAACGACATCAAGCTGACCTCCTCGACTTCCAACGCCGACATCGACGACATGATCTCGGCCGTGGACAAGGCGATGTCGGACATGACCAATGCGGCCGGCAAGCTCGGCTCGGTCTCCAAGCGCATCGAGATGCAGGACAGCTTCGTGTCGCATCTCAAGGACGCGATCGACACGGGCGTCGGCCGCCTCGTCGATGCGGACATGAGCAAGGAATCGACCCGCCTGCAGGCCCTCCAGGTCCAGCAGCAACTGGCGATCCAGTCGCTCTCGATGGCCAACTCGCAGCCGCAGAGCATCCTCGCCCTGTTCCGCTAAACGGAACGCACTGGCGACTTCGGAACCGGGCCCTAGCGGCCCGGTTTTCGTTTTAATCTCCTGCTCGTTGTCGATTTCCCTAACCTGCCCGAACATCCCCTTCACCAAAGGGAGACGGCGATGAGCAACCGTGAGTGGGAACGCGGAGAATTTACAATACCGGCAGCGGAATGGGCGCGGTTCAAGGCTTCCGTACGCGAGGCCGTGAACCGCCAGAACGCGCTTGCGCTCGACGCCGCGCTCAAGCTTCACCAGAAGCTGTCCGACAAGGCCAAGGAAAACAAGTCCTACGACCTACGAAAAGGCGCCCGAGACGAGATGGCAGCCATCAACGTCGGAAGCTATTACACGCCGCCAAAGTTCTGCGCCGACGAGGTGTCCGAAATCGTCGATTCCGTGGTCAAGGATAAGAGGCTGACCAACGACAAGATTCAAGCGAGGCTTTCCAAGCCGACGAAAAAGGACTTCCCGCAACACGGAAACACCGTCACCTCCTTCCACTCGCGCAGCTGCGACCTAACTCTCGACAACGGGTCTCGCATAGCGATTTGGAACGTCTACGAAAGCAACCACGCTGTAGACCGGGCGCGGGCCACAGCGCTCGCCCAAGGGATGTTCGCCGCGCTCCGCAAGGTCAAGTGGACACGGGAATCCGGCGGTGTCATCCTCGGCAACAACGAATACCATATGGAAAGCGGCAGCTTCCACGAAGGAGACGGAGGAAGCTTTTCCAAAGAAAGGTTTGGTTCCGGCGAAAGGCGCGCCTCCCGCCAAGCGCCTGTTACATCATGGGTGTCCCCGCGCTGAACGGTGCGGAGCGCCCCGAAAGAAAGCGGCGAAGAAGACAATGAGCACGAAAATCTACCACGGCGTCCGCTTCCTGTCGCCGAGCCTCGACGAAGTCTACGCCGCCCTGTCAGGACTTCGGGCCGGCATTTCAGCGATCCAGTACGACGAGACCGTTCAATGGGCTGCGATGGTCTCCACGGACGCCGTCGACCGGCTGGTCCTGAATCCGGACAAGAGGGCCGGTGCGGACAGGGCTCCGCTTCACAAGGCCATCTCCGAACTCATGGACAGGCAGCGCGAGATCAAGAAAACAGGACACCGCGACGTCGAGGTCGACTTCGATTTCTCCCTGTCCGTACTTCCGTTCGAAGGCCGGGTCTACGGCATACCGTTCACTGAAAGCAAACGGCTCCGGGAGTTCTTCACGGCCTCCGGAATAACGGAAGACTTCTCATACTGGAACAACAGCGAAGGGCCTGAACAAATCCCGGACGAAGAGTGGGAACGTCGGGGCGATACCTGGAACCGACTCCTGGACCAGGACCCCTCCGGAAGGCCAAGCGCCTGCGGCATGGTATTCGAGGTTTCGTCCGACTTGCATTTCCCGAATGCGGAAGACGTCGCCGCCGCCATCCCGTCACTGGAGGACCGTGCCATTAGGCAGGCAAGGTCAAGGGTCAGGGACAGGCGCTTCCGCATTCTGGCGGGAGACATGGATCTCAAGGCAAACCCGTCCGGGCACTGGGCGCTGGCGATGAAATCCATGGACTATGCCGGTTCGGAACAAGGAAAGGCGGAAGTCGAGAAGGAAGCTTCGGAGATCGTCCAGTTGCTGCCTGCCCTGATCGACAGCGCCATGCTCATAGGCACCCGCCCCATCCCGGAAGCGGGGGACAACCCCGCCGACGGTCAGGCGGCCGCCCTCCAGTCGTAGACGCCCTGCTCCACGCGGCAGCGCCTGCCAGACTCCGTGATCGCCTGAGAGAGAGCCAGGGCCATCCCGTCGGCTCCCTTGTATCCGCCATGGCGTGCGGCGAGCTCGTAGTGCCATCCGCCGTGGCACCCGGGGTAGAAGTCCCAGGTATTGCCCTCCATGACACATCGTCCGGAAACCCTGATGCGAGCCATGCGGCAGGTTTCGTCGCGCTCGATGATGACGATGGGATCGGGACCGAGCGATCCGATGAAGCCGTCCAGGGTTTGCGCCATGTCCAATCCTCCGTTCGCGAAAAGATTACATCGCAACATCCGGAGCCGCAAACGGTTTGCATCGCCTCCTCCCGAACGCTAAAACAGCATCGAAGGAGGTCCGCGATGTTCAGGTTCCTCGAAATACTGTTTCGTTCACGCCGAAGGACAATGCCTGAAAGCCCGGAAGCGGCCGAGGCCGTGAACTGGACCAGACCGACCGCGCCACGGCATCTGGCCGAAAGCGAGATCAGGCACATCCACGAAAAATGGACCTGTCCCTACTGCCAGTCGTCCTACGGCCTGTTCGAAGGCCCCCGCGGCGGCGCCAGCCTGAACCTGTTTTGCGGAAACCCAAGCTGCGACAGCCGCTTCAACGTCATCGACCCGAAGTTCGGATGCCTTCCCATCGGCCAGTTCCTCGGTCCGTGCCCGCCGGACTTCATCGAACGGCGCCGCGCCGAAATCCGGTACGCCGACGAGGCTCACTAACATCGACGCCGCATCCTAACAGTGTCGATGTTAACGTTCGATCCCACTGTTAAGGTGCTGAAACAACGTCATCTTCGATTCCGCTGTCCTCGCCCCAGCCCTCGAAAAGCTGAACCGGAACCATCTCGACCCCGTTCCATTCGGCTCCGTCGGCATCAAGTTCCTGCGCCTCATCGACCGTCATCTCCCCGACGATTTCAATCCGGGCGGGATCGAAAACGCACCAGGCGCCGCAGATGTCCTCGATGGGACTGTCGACCGCCACGGCATGAAAGCCCTCGGACTGAAGATGCAGCCGGACCTCCACGAACTCCTCGCGGGTGCGGTTTCCTTCAAGATCGAACGCGTCGTCCAGGCCGCGACCCAGAAAGGCCTCGGCAGAGTCGACGAGGGCCGCCTTGCCGATGTCGACGTCAAGGACGAGGACGCGCGGCCTCTCTGCGTGAACGTCACGTGCGGCAAGTTCCGCGTAGGCCGCCGCGGTGCCGGGATATTCGGTCAGATGGATGCCGAGGCCGGAATTCGGCTCCGATCCGCGCAACGTGAAGCGTCCGTCGAACGCGTCGAACCCGTAGGCCGTTCCATGATACAGTCTGAGCTTCATCGGCCTTCCGAGCCTTCCCCGACATTTCCCGCGGACGAGACGTAGACTTCTCCCTCATCCCTATCATGTTCCGTCGGGTTATGTCTCATACGAGGTTGCCCCCGCACAGACTTCCTGCTTCCGCGACCCGTACCTGCCGGAGGCGAAAGCCTCCGGCCCGGCAGAGGGATCTCCGCAGGCGTAGGCCGGAACGTTCCCGGCCCGTTCGGGCATAACCTGCCCTACGTCTTCTAGTCCAAGGACCTCAAGCCCCAGGCGGCGCTGGTTCTGCGCCGCGTTCATGTCGCGGTCCA
>Ga0222422_100348_pt1 | contig 17388 bp, 15 predicted proteins | sample 3A1ome_FD_182469 | JGI IMG/M metagenome (GOLD analysis project Ga0222422, IMG submission 182469) | Enriched microbial communities from leaf-cutter ant dump, University of Wisconsin, Madison, United States - 3A110A (version 2) | ecosystem: Environmental > Terrestrial > Nest > Insects nest > Nest...
ACGCCGAAGGAGATCACGTCGGCCAGCGAGTCCAGCTCGCGCCCCATGGCCGAGCTCTTCTGCCGCCAGCGCGCGATGCGGCCGTCCAGCACGTCGAACACCAGCGCGGCCAGCACCAGCGCGGCGGCGAAGTACACGTGGCGCACGTCGCCGGTCTCCAGGTAGGTCATCGACGAGAACAGCGCGCCCACGCCGCAGACCGCGTTGCCCAGGGTGAACCAGTCCGCCAGGTGGAACTCGCGGATCATCGAAAAGCGTTTGACGGGGGTTGGCATCGGCGCTCCTTGCAGGGCATCGGGCACGGGTTTGCCCGGGGCATCCGATTATGAAGGCCGCACCCGGTCAGGCAGGTAGGCCGGCATCCCTTCCGTCCTCGTGCGGCAGGGCCATGCGCACGGCGTCGGCGAAGCGCGGCAGGGTCCAGCCTTCGCCCAGCATCAGCATGCGCACGGGCAGGGCCTCGCGCAGGTGCGGGGGCACGTCGCGGCCCATGTAGACCATGGGCTTTTGCCGCAGGTCCACGAAGGCTGTCGCGTGCTGGCGGGCCAGGGCCTGCCACAGGGCGTGCGCGCCGGGCGACTGGCGCGCGCCCGAGACGAGGCACACGCCCTGCGCCAGCATCCAGCGGTAGACGGCCGTGGCCAGGCCGCGCCGCTGGTAGGGCGCGGCGTAGCGCGAGTGTGGGGCGCGCACGTGCTCGTCGGCATGGCGGTCCACCTCGATCAGGCGGTTGAACACGGTGGTGCCCGCCAGGCGCCGCGCGCGCAGGTCTTCCACGTAGACATACCACTCGCCGTCGGCCTCGCGCCAGCGCAGGGCGAAGCGCGGGTCAGGCAGCGCCTGCGCGGGCAGGCCGTACAGGCGGTCGCCCGGGGCGTACAGGCGCCCGTGCAGGGTGTCGAGCTCCTGCTCCAGCGAATCGCTGGGCGGCGGGTCCACGTCGATGCGCAGTTCCTGGGGACGGTGCCACCAGGCGCGCCAGTCCGGCCAGGGCCGGCCCGGGAGGGGCAACGCAAGGTCCATCACAAACTCCGGTAGTAGCGGCGGCACCGGCGTGCGGGCAGCAGCAGGCCGGTGCGGGAACGGAACGGGATAGGGGTGGGGGTTGTGCCGGGGCCGCCCGCCGCGGGGAGGGGTGGGAGGCGTTGCGCCGGCCTGTCGCACGCAGGCCGGCGCGGTATCAGCTGCGGGCCTGGAAGCCGTGCAGGCCGCGCAGGGCGCGCGCGTGGTGCGGCAGGTGTGCGAAGGAAATGGGACCGGAAACGGGGCCAAGCATGGGGCGGCATAGTAGCCGCCCGCGCATACCGCACTGCGCCGGTGCGGTATGCGCGGGGGTTCTTCAGTCCCGCTGGGCGGCGAACGCCACGTACCAGTCCAGGCAGCCGGGATTGGCCATGGCGTCCTTGTTGACCACCTTGTCGATGGGCTGGCCCAGCAGCAGCTTCTTGATGGGCAGCTCCTGCTTTTTGCCGGAGAGGGTGCGCGGCACCTCGGCCACGGCGAAGATGGCGTCGGGCACGAAGCGCGGGCTCAGCGCCGTGCGGATGGCAGCGTTGATGCGCCCGCCCAGCGCATCATCGAGCGCGACGCCCTCGCGCAGCACCACGAACAGCGGCATGTAGCTCTCGCGGCCCAGGTATTCGAGGTCCACCACGAGGCTGTCCAGCACCTCGGGCAGGGCCTCGACGGCGCTGTAGATCTCGCTCGTGCCCATGCGCAGGCCGTGGCGGTTGATGGTGGCGTCGCTGCGGCCGTAGATGGTGCAGCCGCCGCCGTTGGTGCCGATCTTCAGCCAGTCGCCATGGCGCCACACCGCGCCCATCTCCGCCGGGCCGTCGCCGCCGCCGGGTTTTCGGCCGTGGCCGGGCGGGTACATGTCGAAGTAGCTCGACAGGTAACGCGAGCCGTCCGCGTCGCCCCACAGGAACAAAGGCATCGACGGGATGGGCTGCGCGCAGACCAGCTCGCCCACCTCGCCGGTGACGGGCTGGCCCTCGGCGTTCCAGGACTCGACGGCGGCGCCGAGCATGCGGCACTGCATCTCGCCGGGCACCATGGGCAGTTCGCGGTGGCCGCCGATGAAGGCGCCAGCGAAGTCGGTGCCGCCCGAAATATTGCACCACCAGATGTTGGGAGTGCCCAGCGCCGCGAACTGCGCCGAGCCCCATTCCTGCACCTCGGGCGAGAGCGGCGAGCCCGTGGTGCCCAGCGCGCGGATGCGGCCCAGGTCGCCGTAGTCGCTGAGCGCGATGCCCGCCTTCATGCAGTTGGCGAAGAAGGCCGCGCCCGCGCCGAAGAAGCTCACGCCCGTCTCGGCCGCGAAGCGCCAGAGCAAGCCCCAGTCGGGGTTCTCCTTGCTGCCGCCCGGGTTGCCGTCGTAGATCACGCAGGTGGTGCCCGAGAGCAGGCCCGAGAGCTGCGCGTTCCACATCACCCAGCCCGTGGAGCTGTACCAGTGGTAGCGCTCGCCGAAGCTGTTGGGCTCGTAGCTGCAGCCGATGTCGTTGTGCAGCACCTTGAGCTGCAGCCCCACGAGGATGGTGCCGCCATGGCCGTGCACGATGGGCTTGGGCAGGCCCGTGGTGCCGCTGGAATAGACGATCCACAGCGGGTGGTCGAATGGCAGCCACATCGGCTCGAACGCGGCGGTTTCAGCATCATTTCGGGCTGTAGCGCTTGTCCAGCTTGCACAACCAGCTATCGAAACAGAAGCATCCAGGTTGCCCAGCACCAGCGTGTGCCGCACGCTGGGCAGGGCGGCGCGCAGCTCGGCCAGCACGCCGGTGCGGTCGTGGTCGCGGCCGCCGTAGGTTACGCCGTCCACGGCGATGAGCACCGTGGGCTCGATCTGGCGGAAGCGGTCCAGCACCGCGTGCGTGCCCATGTCGGGTGCGCAGATGCTCCACACGGCGCCGATGCTCACCGTGGCCAGGAAGGCGACCATGGCCTCGGGCACGTTGGGCAGGTAGGCGGCCACGCGGTCGCCGGGCTGCAAGCCCTGGGCCTTCAGGTGCAGGGCCAGCGACGCCACCTGGCGGCGCAGCTCGGGCCAGGAGAGTTCGCGGTGCCGGCCCTTCTCGTTGCGGCTGACGATGGCGGGCAGGCCCGCCGCGTGCGCCGCATCCACATGGCGCAGCGCCTGGCGCGCGTAGTTCACCTGGGCGCCGGGGAACCACTGCGCGCCGGGCATGGTGTTTCGGGCCAGCACGGCGGTGTGGGGCGTGGGGGACTGGATGTCGAAATAGTCCCACACGCTCTGCCAGAACGCATCCAGCTCGGTGGTGGACCAGCGCCACAGCGCGTCGTAGCCATCGAAGGCAAGGCCGCGCGCATCACGCAGCCAGTTCTGGTACAGCCGGATCTGCGGCACAAAGGGCGCCGCCGGGGCCGGGGAAGCGGGGAATGTCGTGTTTGTCTCCATGGGAACGCAGGGTACCAGCGCCCTCCGGGGCCGGCCAGCCAGGGGCGTCGCCCGCTTGACACTTTGCAAGCCCTATCGGCCTCCAGCGCTTGATGGACAAGCGCAAGCAGCTACCTATTTAATAGCTAAAACGCGCGTGCGGCCGGCGCCGCCAGCGCGCGCAGCGGGGCGATGTCCAGCAGCTGCCAGCGGCGGCGCTCGCCGCAGATCCAGCCCTTGCCCTGCCATTCGGCCAGCATGCGGTTGAGCGTCTCGGCGCGGATGCCCAGGTGCGCCGCCAGGTGGCGCTGGCTGGTGGGCAGCTCGATGTCCGGCCCCTGCCGGCCCGCCTGCGCCACCAGGTAGGCGGCCAGGCGCTGCGGGGCATTGCTGCTGGTGAGCCAGTCCACCTGGTTCACGCGCTGGTACAGGCGCAGGCTCAGCGATTCCAGCAGCCGCAGCGCCAGCGCGGGGTGGCGCTCGCAGGTGCCGCGCACCGCCCGGCGCGGAATGCGCCAGACCTCCGTGTCGCCCTGGGCGCGCGCCGTCATGGGGTACAGGCCGTGGGGCATGAACATCGCCGCCTCGGCCACGAGCTGGCCGGGCTCGAAGCGGTGCAGCATGCGCTCATCGCCCGCTGCGTCGTAGCGCAGCACCTCCACGGCGCCCTGCGCCACCAGCAGGCAGTGGCGCGCCTCGTCGCCTTCGTAGAACAGCGTGTCGCCGCCCGCGTGGCGCCGGCGCACGGCATCGCCGGCCAGCTCGGCCAGCACCTCGCGCGGCAGGCCGGCCAGCAGGCGCGTGGCGGCCAGCAGGTCTTCCACCGGCGACGAAACAGACGAGGGCGCGGGCGCGCCGGCCCGCTCCATCAGCCCGGTGTTGATAAAAGTCATTTTGGATTCCTCTTTCAAGGCGCATTCTCCATCAATACGAATAAATCTCATTCATTTGCTTGCTGGAACCAACCATGCCCACCCTTCCCGCCTTCCGCCGCCCGCTCCTGGCAGCCGCCCTGGCCACGGCCTTCCCGCTGCTGCCCGCCCTCGCCCAATCCACCGCCGAGCTGCCTTCCGTGACGGTGCGCGCCGAGGGCGAATCCGACACGCCCGTGCGCGCCTCCGTCACGGCCGAGCGCCAGCGCCTGGCCCGCGTGCCCGGCGGCACCAACCTGGCCGAGCCGCAGAAGGAGGCCCGCCTGGCCACGCTGCGCGACGTGCTCGACTACCAGCCCGGCATCGTGGTCCAGGACTTCTTCGGCGCCACCGACCAGCCGCGCCTGTCCATCCGCGGCTCGGGCATCCAGAGCAACCCGCTCAACCGCGGCGTGCTGCTGCTGCAGGACGGCCTGCCGCTGAACGAAGCCGACGGCTCCTTCATCATCGGCCTGATCGAGCCGCGCAACGCCGCCCTGGTGAGCGCGCGGCGCGGCGCCAACACCCTCACGCCCGGCGCCACCACGCTGGGAGGCGAGCTGGACTTCCAGTCGCTCACCGGCGCCGACGAACGCGCCAGTGTGCGTGCCGAGGCCGGCAGCTTCGGCCGCCAGGCGCTGCAGGCCGCCGTGGGCACGCGCGGCGAGCAGTGGGACGGGCGCCTGAGCGTGAGCAGCGACCATTTTGACGGCTACCGCCACCACTCCGCATCCCGGCGCGAAGCCGTGCACGCCAACGTGGGCTTTCAGGGCGAGGGCGGGTTCGAGAACCGCACCAGCTTCAGCTGGACGGACCTGGACTTCCAGATCCCCACCGTCGTGCCCAAGGACCGCGTCACCTCCAACCCGCGCGGCATCATGGGCGACGGCAACACGCCGCAGGACCAACTGCTCAACGTCTACAAGCGCGACCCGCGCCGCGAGGCCACGCAGTGGCGCCTGGCCAACCGCTCGCGCTGGGGCAGCGAGGCCCTGCGCCAGGAAGTGGGCGTGTACTGGCAGGACACCGACGACCTGTTCAACAACCAGACCAGCTACACCATCAGCCAGACCCGCACCACGGGCGCGCAGTGGCAGGCCAGCGGGCGCCCCGCCGGCGAGGCGGGGCCGCTGGGCTGGCGCACGGCCATCGCCTGGTCGCGCAGCAGCATGGACCGCGACCTGCTCGCCACCAACCCGGCCAACGGCACGCGCCTGCAGAACTTCGGCGCCTACGACCTCACGGCCGACAACCTGCAGGCCCTGGCCGCCGCCGACTGGCGCCTGGCCCCGGCATGGACGCTGGTGGGCCACCTGCAGTGGAGCCGCCAGTCGCGCGACGCCGCCAGCCAGAACGGCGGCGCGGGGCTGGACCAGCAGTGGACCTTCGCCACGCCCAAGGTGGGCGTGAACTGGACGCCCGCCCCCGCCACGCGCTGGTGGGCCAACCTGAGCCGCAGTCAGGAGGCGCCGACGTTCTGGGAGATCGTGGGCGCCACCGTGGCGCCCAACGCCCCGGCGGCGGCCAGCAGCGAGCTGATCCGCCTGCGCCTGCAGCGCGCCACCACGGCCGAGATCGGCGGCGCGGGCCAATGGGGCGAAGGCGCCCGCGCCCTGCAGTGGACGGTGGCGGCCTACCGCAGCCAGGTGGCGGACGAACTCATCAGCACCACCGATGCCAATGGCATCAAGGTGGGCACCTACAACTACCGGGGCGGCACGCGCCACCAGGGTGTGGAAGCGGGCCTGTCGGGGAACTGGCCCCTGGGTGCGGGCGCGCTGGAATGGCGCGGCTCGTGGACGTACAGCGACTTCCGCTTCCGTGGCGGCGAATACGCGGGCAAGCGCATCGCCGGCGTGCCGCGCCACCTGATCAACGCCGAGGTGCTGTGGCGCGTGGGCGCCTGGCGCTTCGGCCCCAACCTGCGCTGGATGCCCGTCGACACGCCCACCGACCATGCAAACACCCCCGGCAGCGAGCAGGACGCCTACGCCCTGCTGGGCATCAAGCTCGAATGGCGCGACGGCCCCTGGACGGCCTACCTGCAGGCCGACAACGTGACCGACCGCCGCTACGCCAGCAGCTACGCCATCCGCAACCAGGCCACAGCCGCGCAGCCGGGCTACCTGCCGGGGCTGGGCCGCAGCGTGTCCGCAGGCGTGAGCTACCGGTTCTGACCATGCACCACGCCCTGAACCGCCGCACGCTGCTGTGCGCGGCCGGCGCCCTGGCACTGGGCAGCAGGGCCGCCGCCGAGCCGTTGCCGCGCATCGTGCTCGCAGGCCCGCCCGCCATCGTCTCCGCGCCGCTGATCCACATGGCCGAGACGCAGGCGCTCGCGTCCATCGCCACGCGCACCGAGTTCACGCCCTGGCGCGACCCCGACCAGCTGCGCGTGATGGCCCTGGGCCGCAAGGCCGACGTGCTGGCCATGCCCAGCAACGTGGCGGCCAACCTGTACAACCGGGGCGCGGGCGTGACGCTGCTCAACATCGCCACCTGGGGCGCGCTGTGGATCCTCACGCGCGACGGCGGGCGCAAGGCGCTGGCGGACTTCCGCGGCGAGGAGATCGCCGTGCCCTTCCGCGGTGACATGCCCGACCTGATGCTGCAGCTGCTCGCGGCCAAGCAGGGGCTGGACGTGCGCCGCGACTTCCGCATCCGCTACGTGCCCACGCCCATGGAGGCCATGCAGTTGCTCATCACGCGCCGCGTATCGCACGCGCTGCTGTCCGAGCCCGCCGTGTCCATGGCGCTGCGCAAGACGCAGTCCTTCCCCGTGGGCCTGATCGCGCCCACGCTGCACCGGGGCGCCGACCTGCAGCAGGAATGGGGCCGCGTGTTCCAGCGCGCGCCGCGCATCCCGCAGGCCGGCATCGCCGCCGTGGGCTCTGTGCGCGAGCAGCCCGCCGTGCTGGCGGCCGTGCAGGCGGCCTATGCCCGCTCCGTCGCCTGGTGCCGCGCCCACCCATTGGACTGCGGGCGGATGGTGGCCGCGCGCATCGACCTGCTCACGCCCGAGGCCGTGGCCGACGCCATCGCCACGAGCCAGATGGACGCCGTGCCCGCCCAGGCGGCGCGCGCCGACATCGGCTTCTTCTTCGCGCAACTGTTCGCGCGCGACCCCGCGCTGCTGGGCGGCAAGCTGCCCGACGCCGCGTTTTTCCACACGCCATGAAGCTGCTCTGGCGCCTGCTGCGCGGCATGCCCGCCTACCTGTGGAGCGGGTGGGGCGCTGCGGCCAGCCTGCTGCTCTTCGTGGCGCTGTGGGAGCTGGGCGCGGGCTACTACGGCCCGCTGATCCTGCCCAGCCCGCTGGTGACCTTTGCCACGCTGCAGGGCCTCATCACATCCGGCGCGGCCTGGCCCGAGCTGGCCGTGACGGCGCGGCGCGCGCTGCTGGGCCTGCTGCTCGCGGCGGGGGCGGGCAGCGCGCTCGGGCTGCTGGCGGGCCTGTCGATGACGGCCTCGATGATGGCACGGCCCTGGGTCACGCTGCTGCTGGGCATGCCGCCCATTGCTTGGCTGGTACTGGCCATGCTGTGGTTCGGCGCGGGCGACGGCACGCCGGTGTTCACCGTGTTCGTGGCCTGCCTGCCGGTGGTCTTCATCGGCGCGCTGCAGGGTACGCGCACGCTGGACCACCACCTCAAGGACATGGCGCGCGCCTACCGCCTACCCTGGCGCATGCGCCTGTTCGACCTGTACCTGCCGCACGTGGCGGCCTACCTGTTCCCGGCCTGGATCACCGCTTTAGGCTCGTCGTGGAAGGTGGCCGTGATGGCCGAGCTGCTCGCCACCAGCGACGGCGTGGGCGCGGCGCTGGCCGTCACGCGCTCGCACCTGGACACGAGCGCATCGCTGGCCTGGATCTGCGCCGTGGTGGGCAGCCTGCTGGCGCTGGAATACGCGCTGCTGGAGCCCGTCAAGCGCGAGCTGGAACGCTGGCGGGGAGCGGGCGCATGACGGCGCTGCAAGTGCACGGCCTGCACCACGCCTACGGCCCCACGCCGGTGCTGGAAGGTGTTGACCTGGACGTGCCCACCGGCCGCATCGTCGCGCTGGTGGGCCCGTCCGGCTGCGGCAAGACCACGCTGCTGCACCTGTGCGCGGGCCTGCTCGCGCCGCAGCAGGGCCATATCGCGCAGCCCTTCGCACCGTCCGCGCTAATGTTCCAGCAGCCGCGCCTGCTGCCCTGGATGAGCACGCTGGACAACATCGCCCTGGGCCTCAAGGCCCAGGGCATGGCCTGCGCCGAGCGCCGCCACCGTGCCACCGAGGCCGCGCTCGCGCTGGGCCTGCCCGCGCCCTCGCTCGCGCAGTTCCCCGCCGAGCTGTCGGGCGGCATGCAAAGCCGCGCCGCCCTGGCCCGCGCGCTGGTGCTGGCGCCCCGGCTGCTGCTGATGGACGAGCCCTTCAGCGCGCTCGACGTAGGCCTGCGCGGCCAGTTGCACCAGTTGCTGCTGGCGCGCCAGGCCGCGCAGGGCATGGCCGTGCTGCTGATCACCCACGACCTGATGGAAGCCGTGCGCCTGGCCGACACGGTGCTGGTGATGGCCGCCACGCCGGGGCGCATCGTGGCGCGCTACGAACCGCCCGGCATGGCACTCGCGCGCGGCGATGCGCTGGTCTACCGCTGCACCGCCGAGCTGCAGCAGCACCCCGAGGTGCGCGCGGCGTTCGGCCTGCCCGGCCCAGCACAGGAAGACGGGGATGGCACCATCGCCCACGGCCACTGGCAGCCGGTGGCGTCTGCCGCGCATCCTGCCCATTCGAGGTCGTCATGCTGAAGCCCGCGCACCCGGTCTGGATGTGCGGCATGCGGCCTTTCTTCCTGCTCGCCATGGCCTCGGCCGTCGTGCTGCTGGGCCTGTGGAGCGCCGTGCTCGCCCTGGGCCTGCCGCCGCCGCCCGTGGCGGGCGGACCGGTGGTATGGCATGTGCACGAGCTGGTCTTCGGCTTCGCCCTCGCGGCGGTGGCGGGCTTCGCGCTCACGGCCGTGCCCGAGTTCACGGGCCATCCCGGCGCCACGCCGGCGCAACTGCGCGCGCTCACGGCGCTGTGGGTGCTGGGGCGTATCGGCTTCTGGGCCTCGGGCACCGTAGGCATGCCCGCGCTGTGGCTGGCGGCGCTGGCGCACTTAGGGCTGTTGCTAGGCCTCGCTGCCGTGCTGGCGCGGCCGCTGTGGTCGCCGGAAGGCCGGCGCCATGGGGCGTTCTGGTGGGCGCTGCTGGCGCTGGCCGGCGCCGTGGCGGGCTTCTATGCCGACGCACTGCGCGGCCTGCCGGGGCTGCGCTGGCTGCACGCGGCGCTGGGGCTGTTGATGCTGCTCATCGTGGTGGCCATGAGCCGCATCTCGATGCGCATCGTCAACCGCGCCATCGAGCAGGCCACGCCCGGTGCGCCGCCCTACCTTGCCCGGCCGCCGCGCCGGCACCTGGCAGCGCTGTGCATCGCGCTCTACACGCTGGCGGAATTCCTGCAGCCCGCCAGCCACCTCGCGGGCTGGCTGGCGCTGGCCGCGAGCGCGGCGGTGTTCCACCTGATGGCCGACTGGCACGTGGGCCGCGCGCTGCTGCGGCGCACGCCGCTCATGCTCTATGCCGTGTACGCCTGCATGGCGCTGGGCTATGGCGCGCTGGGCCTCGCGCACCTGGGCGCGGGCCTGCCCGCCAGCGCGGGGCGGCATGTGATGACCATGGGCGCGATGGGACTGAACATCTTCGCGGTGATCGCCATCGCGGGACGTGCGCACTGCGGCCTGGGGCCGGACACCAGCCGCTGGATTCCCGCCGCCGCCGCGCTACTGCTGCTCGCCGCCGCCGTGCGCGCCGGGGCGGCCTGGGCGGGCGGCGGCCCCGCATTGCTGGCGGCGGCGGGCATGGGCTGGTGCGCCGCGTTCGGCGTGCTGTGGTGGCGCATCGCCCCGCCGATGTGGCGGGCACGGGCCGATGGGCGCTGGGGATGCGACGGCCCTTGAAGCACCAGGGTGTTTTGTATTTCGCACGATTGTGCTAAATTCGCGCCATGGATGCCAAAACCCAGAAAGCGGAACTCACCCGTGCGGCCATCGTGGGCGCGGCGCTGGACCTGGCCGCGGCCGAGGGGCTGGAGTCGATCACGCTGCAGTCCGTGGCCGACCGCGTGGGCCTGTCCAAGAGCGGCGTGTTCTCGCGCGTCGGCTCGCGCGAGGCGCTGCAGAAAGCGGTGATCGAGGAATACGGCCGCGAGTTCATCGCCGAGGTGTTCGTGCCTGCCATGCAGCAGCCCAAGGGCCTGCCGCGGCTGAACGACATCGTGCGGCGCTGGATCGCGCGCATCCGCGACGTGGAGGCCACGCGCAGCTGCATCTTCGCTGCGGGCGCGTTCGAGCTGGACGATCGCGAGGGCGAACTGCGCGACCTGCTGCACAGCGAGGTCACCCGCTGGCGCGCTGCGCTGCGCCGCACGGTGCTGCAGGCCGTCGATGCCGGGCACCTGGCTGCCGACACCCCGCCCGAGCAGCTGGCGGGCGAGATCTATGCGATGGCCATGGGGCTGTTGCACGACGTTCGCTTCCTGCGCGATCCGCAGGCAGTGCAGCGCACCGAGGCGTCCTGGGCGCGCCTCGTCAAAAGCTACCAGACCGCCTGATTCCCTGTTTTTGCGCGATGGCTGCTTCTTGCTTTTCTTTGTCCCAATTTCGCACAATCGTGCGAAGAAAGGAAACACCATGCTGATATTCCTGGGCATAGCGGCCGTCCTGGCCGTGGCGGGCGCCGTGCGCGCCCTGCGCGAAACCCTCGCCCGGCTGCCCCGCAGCAATCGCGACTGGATCTTTTACTGAGGAGCCCCTGCCATGACCGCCACTACTGCTGTGCAAGCCACCTCCCGCTTCTACGGCGAGCACCCTGCCATGCGCCTGCTGCGCCTGGCCCTCGGCGCCACCGAGCGCCTGTGGCCCGCGCTGGCCGTGCGCGCGGCCTACCGCCTCTTCGGCACGCCGCTGCCGTTGCGCAAGCCCGGCCGCAGCGCGGCGCCGGGGGGCGATTGGCGCACCGAGCGCTGGCCGTTCGAAGACGCAGAGATCACGCTCTACACCCCCGCGGCCCAGCCGCATGGCCCGGCGGTGCTGCTGCTGCATGGCTGGGGCGGGCATGCGCGCCAGATGCTGCCGCTGGCCGAGGCCCTGGCCGCGCGCGGCATGCGCCCGGTGCTGGTGGACCTGCCCGCGCACGGCGGCAGCCGGGGCCGGGTGAGCAACCTTCCGCAGTTCGCGCGCGCCATCGAATACACCACGGCGCGCCTGCACGCGCAGGACTCGGCGCCCAGTGCCGTCGTGGCCCATTCGCTGGCGGCCAACGCGGCCGCGCATGCGGCCAGCCGGGGCCTGGCCACCGGGCGCCTGGTGCTGCTGGCGCCGCCGGCCTCGCCGCACGAGTACACGCGCCTGTTCGCCCAGGTGTTCGGCCTGTCGGAGCGCACGCGCGCCGCCCTGCAGCGCCGCATCGAGGCGCGCGAGGGCATCCTGATGCGCCAGTTCGAGCCCCCGGCCGTGGGCCCGCGCATCGCGCTGCCCACGCTGGTCGTGCACGACCGGGGCGACCGCATCAACCGCTTCGCGGACGGCGAGGCCTACCGCGACCACATCCCGGGCGCCACGCTGCTGGCGACCGAGGGACTGGGCCACCGCAAGATCCTGCAGCAGCCGGAGGTGCTGGACGCGGTGGCCGGCTTCATAGCCGGCTAGCGAACCTCTATCATCGGCCACCGGCGCGCCCGCGCCGCTCTTCTCCGTTAATGTTGTCCGCGATGCACGCTCTCCTGTCCGCCTGGCCCGCCGTGGCCCTGCTGCTGCCCGCCCTGGTGCTGGTCTCGGCGATCTACTTCCTGGCCAAAGGCGACCGCCGCGCGCTGGCGTGGCTGCTGGCCCTGCTGGCGTGCTTCGTGATCGGCGCGCTGCTGATGGAGTTCTTCACCTTCATGGCCGCACGCATGGCCCGCTCGGGCAGCCGCGAGGCCGTGCTGGGCGCGGGCACGCGCCAGCTGCTGGAGACCATGGCCCACCCGCGCGCCCTCACCGCGCCGCCCCTCTCGCTGCCCGCCGTGGCGGCCTACAGCGTGCTGGCGGCCTACCTGTGGCTCATCGTCGCCTGGGTGCTGCACCTGCGCGGCAAGCCGGGCGGCGGCGCGCGCAGGAAGAAGCCCGCCAAGGGCACGCGCAAGCCTGCGCGGGCTTGAGGCCAAATCGGCCTCTGGCGCTTATGCAGCAAGCGCCAGCAGCTATCCTGTTGATAGCATTGCACCGGCATGGGTTTGATGCAGGGCAAACCGGGGCGCGGCGCACCCGCCCACAATGGCAGGCCGTGCACCTGCCATAGAGCCCATGACCTCTCCTTCCCCGCACAGCGACGTCCTCATCGTCGGCGCAGGCCCGGCCGGCCTGTCGCTGGCCATTTCCCTGGCGCAGGCCGGGCTCACGGCCACGGTGGTCGAGCAGCAGCCGCTGGCCGCGCTGGCCGACCCCGCGCCGGACGGCCGCGAGATCGCGCTAACGCACCCGAGCCGGGCCACGCTGGAGCGCCTGGGCACCTGGGCGGAGCTGGCGTCGCACGAGGTGGGCTGCATCCGCGAGGCGCAGGTGCACGACGGCCCGCTCGCGCGGCACGGCGCGCTGCAGCTCGGCGCCCAGGGCACGGGGCATGAAGCGCTGGGCTTCATCGTGCCCAACCACGCGCTGCGGCGCACGGCCCATGCGGTGGCCGCGCGCACGCCCGGGGTGCGCATCCTCACCGGCACGCAGGTGACGCGCGTGGCCGCGCTACCCCTGCAGGCCGAGCTGGACTGCATGGCGGGCGAGGGCCCGCCCGAACGCCTGCACGCACCGCTGCTGGTGGCGGCCGACAGCCGCTTCTCGGCCACGCGGCGGCAACTGGGCATCGGCGCGCGGATGACGGACTTCGGCCGCACCGTCATCGTCTGCCGCATGCGCCATGCCGAGCCCCACGGCGGCGTGGCCCACGAGTGCTTCGGCTACGAGCGCACGCTGGCGGTGCTGCCCTTGCCCGGCGACGCGGCCGGGCACGAAACTGGACATTTGTGCTCGGTCGTGGTCACGGCAGGCGCCACCGACGCGGCCGCGCTGCTGGCCCTGCCGGCGGATGCCTTTGCCGCCGAGGTGCAGGCGCAGTTCGGCCACCGCCTGGGCGCCATGCGGCTCACCGGCGAACGCCACGCCTACCCGCTGGTCGCCACCTATGCGCAGCGCTTCGCCGGCCACCGCTGCGCGCTGCTGGGCGACGCGGCCGTGGGCATGCACCCGGTGACGGCCCACGGCTTCAACCTGGGCCTGGCCGGCGTGGAGCGCCTGACCGCCGCGCTGCTGGCCGCGCGCCGCCAGGGCCGCGACATCGGCCACGCCGAGGCGCTGGCCGCCTACGCCCAGGCCCAGCACCGCCACGCCTGGCCCATCTACGAGGGCACGAACGCCATCGTGCGGCTCTACACCGACGCGCGCCCCGTGCCGCGCCTGCTGCGCCAGCTGGTGCTGCAGGGCGCGCGGCGGCTGCCGCCGCTGCAGGCGGCCATCGTGGGGCAATTGACGGGCAAGGCGCCCGGGTGGCTGCGGCTGATTCAGCAAAATTGATAGCTGCCAGCGCTTATCCAGCAAGCGCTGGAGGCCAAAAAAACCATAAACACGCTCTTAATCCACGCCCAGCGTGGCCAGCCCGTACAGCGGCGCTCCCAGCCAGGGCCGCCACAGCGTTTCCAGCGCCAGCCCCGGCCAGCCATAGCATTCCGACGCGCTCTGCTCGCGCAGCAGCGCCAGGCGCGGGTGGGCGCGCGCCAGCTCCGCCATGCGCTCCACGCCCCAGCGGAACTGCGCGCCCGTGGGCCCCACGCTGGGGTGGCTGCCCGCGCGGCCCACGGCCCAGCGCGTGAGCACGTCCAGCACCATGCGCGAGCCGGGCGGCGCGCTGCGGGCGAACTCGCACAGCACGGCCTGCACCTGCGCGGGCTCCAGGTACATCAGCACGCCCTCGCAGACGATGAACACCGGCTCCGCATGGCCGGCCGTGGGCAGGCGCAGGCGCCGCCACCAGCCGGGACGGGCGATGTCGGCCACGGCGTGGCGCACGCGCGGGCAGCACGGGGGCAACAGGCGCGCGCGCAGGGCCATGACCTCGGGCAGGTCGGCGTCCAGCCAGTGGTTGGCGCCCGTGTCCAGCCACTGGAAGTGGTGCGACAGGCCGCAGCCCAGGCTGGCACCCGTGCCCCGGGGGTGGGCCGCGAAGAAGGCGCGGCCCGCATCCCGGATGGCGCGGGTGCGCCACAGCACGTTGAGCACGGTGAACTGGTCGTCCAGCCACGCATCGGCGTCCACGCCCAGGCGCTCCAGCAGGCTGCGCGCCACGGTGTCGCGGCAGGCCAGCCACGGAAAGTAGCGGTCGCCATGCGCACGCGCCGCCAGCGGGATGAGCAGGGTGCTGGGCACGGCGGGCAGGCTCGCGGCGGGGGTGGGCGCTGCGGTGGGCATGGGCCATTGTGGCGCGCTCCCGTGACGCACGGATGCATATGGATCAAACCCCAGTGATTGCACTAGCATCGGCGGCTGCTACAACAAGGAGAAGCCATGGGAATTCTGAACTGGGGTGTGAAGAGCGCCGAGGTGCTGCAGCAAGGGGGGGTGATCGCCCCCGACGAGCGGCTGCCCTGGCCGCAGACGGCAGCCATGGGCGTGCAGCACGTGATCGCGATGTTCGGCGCCACGGTGCTGGCGCCCATCCTCATGGGGTTCGACCCCAACGTCGCCATCCTGATGAGCGGCGTGGGCACGCTGATCTTCTTCCTGGTGACGGGCGGCAAGGTGCCGAGCTACCTGGGGTCGAGCTTCGCCTTCATCGGCGTGGTGATCGCGGCCACGGGCTACGCGGGCAAGGGGGGCAACGCCAACATCGCCGTCGCGCTGGGCGGCATCATCGCCTGCGGCCTGCTCTACACGCTGATCGGCGTGCTGGTGCAGGCCATCGGCACGGGCTGGATCGAGCGCTTCATGCCGCCGGTGGTCACGGGCTCGGTGGTGGCGGTGATCGGGCTCAACCTCGCGGGCATTCCCATCAAGAACATGGCGGCCAGCAATTTCGACAGCTGGATGCAGCTCGTCACCTTCGTGAGCGTGGGCCTGGTGGCCGTGCTCACGCGCGGCATGGTGCAGCGCCTGCTGATCCTGGTGGGGCTGATCGTGGCCAGCATCATCTACGCGGTGCTGACCAACGGCCTGGGCCTGGGCAAGCCCATGGACTTCTCCATCCTGGCGAACGCGGCCTGGGTGGGCATGCCCGGCTTCGCCGCGCCGGTGTTCGAGGCCAACGCCATGCTGCTCATCGCGCCCGTGGCCATCATCCTGGTGGCCGAGAACCTGGGCCACATCAAGGCCGTGACGGCCATGACCGGACGCGACCTGGACCGCTACATGGGCCGCGCCTTCATCGGCGACGGCGTGGCCACCATGGTCAGCGGCAGCGTGGGCGGCACGGGCGTGACGACCTATGCCGAGAACATCGGCGTGATGGCCGCGACCAAGATCTATTCCACCGCCGTGTTCCTGCTGGCGGGCGTGTTCGCGCTGGTGCTGGGCTTTTCCCCCAAGTTCGGCGCGCTGATCCAGACGATCCCGCTGCCGGTGATGGGCGGCGTCTCCATCGTGGTGTTCGGCCTGATCGCCGTGGCGGGGGCCAAGATCTGGGTGGACAACAAGGTGGATTTTTCGCAGAACAAGAACCTCATCGTGGCCGCCGTCACGCTGATCCTGGGCACGGGCGACTTCACGCTCAAGTTCGGCCAGTTCGCGCTGGGCGGCATCGGCACGGCCACGTTCGGCGCCATCCTGCTGTACGCGCTGCTCAACCGCAAGGCATGACGCAGTTGATGCGCATCAAGAAAACCAAGGGTTAACCCTGGATTGATGGGCCACAGCCGTTAGCATCGCAGCCATGCCCAAGGGCCATCCGCACGGTGGCCTTTTTTCTTTCTGCGGAGCCTGAACCATGTCCCTGGCCGACCGGGTGCAATACCCCGATTTCCTTTCCCGCACCATGTCCGCCGACGAGGCGGCGGCGCTGATCCCGGCCGGCGCCCACGTGGGCATGAGCGGCTTCACCGGTGCGGGCTACCCCAAGGCCGTGCCGGCCGCGCTGGCCCGCCGCATCGAGAGCCTGAACGCCCAGGGCCACGGCTTCAAGATCGGCCTGTGGACGGGCGCATCGACCGCGCCCGAGCTGGACGGCGCGCTGGCCCAGGTGGACGGCATCGAGATGCGCCTGCCCTACCAGTCCGACCCCACGGTGCGCCGCCAGATCAACGCGGGGCAGATGCAGTACGTGGACATCCACCTCTCGCACGTGGCGCAGTTCGTGTGGTTCGGCTTCCTGGGCAAGCTGGACGTGGCGGTGGTCGAGGTGGCGGGCGTGCTGCCCGACGGGCGGCTGATCCCTTCGTCCTCCGTGGGCAACAACAAGACCTGGCTGGACCAGGCCGACAAGGTGATCCTGGAAGTGAACGCCTGGCACCACCCGGGCCTGGAGGGCATGCACGACATCTACTACGGCACCGACGTGCCGCCGCACCGCAAGCCCATCCCCATGCTGCACCCGAACGACCGCATCGGCGAGCCCTACCTGCGCTGCGACCCGTCCAAGGTGATCGCGGTGGTGGTGACGGACCAGCCCGACCGCAACAGCGTCTATGCGCCGCCGGACGAGAACTCCGAGCGCATCGCGGGCCACATCATCGAATTCCTGCAGCACGAAGTGGCCAAGGGCCGCCTGCCCCGGGACCTGCTGCCGCTGCAGTCGGGCGTGGGCAACATCGCCAATGCCGTGCTGGCGGGGCTCAACGCCGGACCGTTCCAGCACCTCACGGCCTACACCGAGGTGCTGCAGGACGGCATGCTGGACATGCTGCGCTCGGGCAAGCTCGCCAGCGCCTCGGCCACGGCGCTGTCGCTGAGCCCCACGGCCATGCAGGAGTTCAACGAGCGCATCGACTTCTACAAAGAGCGCATCGTGCTGCGCCCGCAGGAGATCAGCAACCACCCCG
>Ga0222422_100351_pt1 | contig 17135 bp, 19 predicted proteins | sample 3A1ome_FD_182469 | JGI IMG/M metagenome (GOLD analysis project Ga0222422, IMG submission 182469) | Enriched microbial communities from leaf-cutter ant dump, University of Wisconsin, Madison, United States - 3A110A (version 2) | ecosystem: Environmental > Terrestrial > Nest > Insects nest > Nest...
GAGGTCTTCCAGAGCCATAGTCCGAAGCTGGACCGCTTCACTCGAAAGATGGCGAAGTTCGTCGGCCGCCATTTCCAGATGGGACGCCGTGCTGCCGCCATGTGGGTCGCGGTTGTCTTCCCGCAGCGCCTGCCCGACCGCCCAGATGTCATCGACGATGGAAGCGTCCGGGATCGGCAGGCTCTGGATCGCTGACCCCACCGACGAAGCATCCTCCATGCCTTCGATGAGTTCGGCGACCTTCGCGAGGGCGTCCGTCATCGCCTCGATGTGCCCGGCGGCCCGGTCAAGCACCGCCGGAACGTCGAGGCCATCGACCGCGAGCGACTTCTGTCTCCAGGTATCGGCGCGGCCCCGCAGCCCCTCGGGCGAAACCCGCGAGGAGAGGAATGCGAGAGCGTGGTCCTTGTAGGTCGTCATGCCGAAGCTCCGTTCTCCGGCATATTGGGGCTGACCCCGAAATGTCACAAGGGATGCCCCGCCTCTCAGGACTTGAGAACCAGTAGACAGATGCTTACGCTAGGTGGGCTAAGGGAGAGCATGGCCGTGCAATTCACCATGGATACCTATAAGGACATCGCGCACGGACCGCGCGACCGCCGCATCCATGCGATCACTGCCTTCGCGCTGTGGTTTGCCGCTGGGGCTTATGTCACGTCCACCGTACTCTATTACGTGTCTCCGGTCGGAGGGATGGCCGCTGAATTGGTTGGCGGGGCTGTCGTCGCTTTGGCCGCGGCAGCAATTTAGGGCCGACGTAACGCCATTAATGGGCTGGCAGGGCATAACGCTATGCGGCGTCGCCGATAGCGTCTCTTCCCGTCTCGATATGAGGGCCACCTGTCATCGTGCCCCTCACGGCCTTCGAGTATTGCCTCGTCGATGGTCACCTGCCAGGGTCGTTTCCTGGATGGAGACGACTTTCATGGCGAGCCGCAATCCCTAGCGGGCGTCGCCGCTTGCGGGAGCGTCGGGCTGGCGAAGCGCATCGAGAAGGCGGTCCAGCTCCTCCGGAGTGAGCTTCTCGATGATCGCCTTCGCGTCCTTGCGGTCCTTCTGCTCTTCGTAGCGCTTGGTCGCGTCCTTCATCGACCCGTCGACGACCGGCTGGAGGCCTTCCTCCTTCAGTTCGAAGCGGAGGTTGTCGAAGCCGGTCACGTAGACCACGCCGGGCTGGTAGTTGTCCGAGGTGACGCGCACCGGGTCGCCGACCTTGGTGGCGACGATCTCGCCGATCTTCTCGTCCGAGACCTCGAGAATCTTGTTCGGCAGCGTGTCGATGGTGAGGTAGAAGGCCGTCTTGCCGTTCTGCACATAGGGCGTGAAGGTGACGACGAGGCCCTCGACGGAGGTCTGCGGCGCCTGCTTGCCCGGCTCGAAGGCCGCGTCCCGGCCGGAGCGCTGCAGCGAACGGGAGAAGTCGCTGACGGTGGACTGCACCGAATTGCCGAGGCCGATGATGTTGCGGTTGTCCTGCGAGACGATGGCAAAGCCCTTGCGCACACCGGAAGCGTCCAGAATGATCGAGAAGTATGCCTCGTGCCCGTTGACGGACAGCAGGATCGGCTCGGCCGCCTTATAGCCTTCGTAGTTGGCGTAGGCCTGCGTCATCACGGACTGCGCCTCGATCTCGGTGATGCCGGCGCGGGGGTAGAACACGGTCTTGCCGGTCCGCGCGTTGGCGAGGTAGACGCCCGAGGAGGCCCCTTCCGACTTCGCGTTCTCGAACTGGGTGCCCGAATAGTAGACGATATGGCCATCGGGATCGATCGTGACGCTGATGCCGGGCGTGGACTTGATGACGTTCTGGCCCGTGAACCAGCAGGAGACCCAGCCCTGCCCGAGGCAGCCCCAGTCGTCGAAGCGGTCGGCGATCAGGTCCTGCGGGAAGACGCGGTCGACCCAGGCGGGGATGGCGTCGGGGCTGTCGAAGGTCTGCACGTCGCCGTTCGTGGCGTCGACCAGCGCCCATTTGACAGGCATGTATCCGGCGAAGCCGACCTGCGGGTAGAGCAAAGGCACGACCCAGTAGGGGTGGCCGGAATCGTCCACCTGGAACATGGCGTCGCCGTATTCGTAGTCGATCAGGCCCGCCTGGTAGACATGGCGGTAGACATTGTCGGAGAACCACGCGCCCTTGCCGATCTTGATGGGCTGGTTCTGGACGAACTTCGCGTTCACCTCGTTGAACTGGCTAACCATGACGTAGCCGGGGGTCGAGTCGAAGTTCAGCCATTTGAAGAAGCCGGAATGCTCGAGAGGCGCGATCCAGTACATGGTTCCGCCGATCTCGTTGCCCCACATTTCCCCGATGGTGACGCGGGAGCCGATGCCCTGCTCGTCCGAGCCGGAGATCAGTTCCGCGGCGCGCTTGCGGGCCAGTTCGTCGGTGACGAGGCGGGCCTGCGTCTGGTCGATCAGGGGAATGCCAGTCGCACGGCTTTCCTGGACGGGAACGAGCAGCTTCGCGTACCTCTCGGCATGGAAGCCAGAGAAGGTCGAGCCGATGACGGTCACGATGGCCACGGCCGCCAGCAGGAACCACATGATCACCGGATAGGCCGAGCGCTCCGTTCCTCCGTTAAGGGACAGGAGCGCCGGAAAGCCGAACAGGAAGAAGAACAGCATCAGGCTCTGGCCGAGCCAGAGGTCGTAGGCAGGCATGAAGGTGAAGGAGATCGTCCAGCCGGCGATGAAGCCCGCCACCACGCCGAAGGCGGCCATGGCTCCGCTGCGGACTGCGAACAGGAGGGTCAATCCGAAAATCAGCGCTCCGGTCGCGCCCCATGCGAGGTAGCTGGTCGAGAACATTGGCAAGTCTCCTGTCGAACGAGTCCTTGGCTTCAAGGATTCGAATGGTGTCTGTAGAACCTGGAGGACTGCTTGTCAACAAAGGAGTCCTGACAGAAGGAGGCAGGATACGCTTGTCAAGAAGGCTCCCCGACGAGGATTCAGGCTCCGCGCTTCTTCTTCATCAGACCGCGGATCGTCCTGTTCGCCTTTTCTCCGGGTTCTTCGATGTCGCGCATGCCGTGCCGGGCTGCCTCGGCGCCTGACTTGAAGACGGGGACGTCGGTGGAATACTCCCAGATGGACGGATCCAGATTCTGGTGCAGCCGCAGTGCCAGCAGATTGTCCGGACCGTGGCAGGCGAGCCAGCCCGCGCACAGGTTGCCGTCCTTCTGATGGCAGAGGAACACGCCGGTCGCGCCTGCCGTGAGCTGGTCGATGATTTCGCCGTCATAACCGGGGAGCTTCTCGTATTCGTCGGCGGCCCAAACTCCGGACGCGACATCGGTCCGGTAGGGACAGCTTCCGCAGGGGCGTTTAGGGGCGGCGAGGCTCATGCGGCTCCTATAGCCGCAAACATCTCCCTTGTCTCCCTGAATCCTTGGCGGCGATCTTGATCGCTGAATGGCCGGGAACTATCCTTCCAGTTGAGGCTGCGGCCTCGCGCCCCGAAAGAGCTTCAATACCCCGCCAGACAAGGCGTTAAAACACGCTGCCTGCGAGCAGTCAAAGCCGATCAGGAGACTGGTCGGCTTTTTATTTCTATCCAATTTCCTTTGTACACGAGGAGGGTTCGCACTGCTGTGGGAGCTAGGTATTTTGTATTGCAATTTGTCGCTATAAATGCAAAATGAGAATACATATTACACAGGCATCCGAATGAAAGAAACCATCGAAGGCTTTGAATTCAACATCCGGACCTTAGGCCCATTTGAGGCCAAAGTCATGCTTTCCGCGGAGGAGGCTCGAAAAGCCGTACTTGACATCGATTTTGCGGAAGCCTTGCTTGGCGATCGAATGAAAGCGGTCCGGACCCTGTCTCGGTTGGAACGCAAAGGCTGGCTTCGCCGCGTCGGACATGGGCGCTATGTCTCGATTCCGGCAAGTACCGGGTATCTCGACACTCGGATGGTTTCGGTGCTTGCAACGGCGGCAAGCTTCGTGGAACCCAGCTATGTAGGCTGGTGGGCAGCGGCTTCCCATCTCGGCCTTACCTGGCAGCATCCAACGCTCGTCCATGTGGCTGCGTTGAAGCAGGTGAAGGCGAGATTGGTCGAGAACGCGAAGATCGAATTTGTGAAATTGAAGCCTGAAAAGTTCTTCGGTTTCATCAAAGACTCCCACGACGGATTTTGCATTTCGAGCGTAGCGAAGACCGTCGTCGATTGCGTCGATCGCCCCGATTTGTCCGGAGGATATGCCGAAGTCGGCATTATCCTCGGTAATGGCGTCGAGAAGAGTTCCGTGAAGGAGATCGTCGACGCCGCGCTTCGAAACGGGTCCGTATCCATGCTCCAGCGCCTTGGTTTTTTCCTCGACCACGTCAGGCCGGACTTGTTCGATGCTGCCGCAAGGCATGCACTTAGATCGAGGATTCCCAGAACGAGCAGGTCCAGACTCGGCAGGGAAGGGTCGGTCGAGGGCGACTTCGGGTATCAGTCCGAATGGCAGCTTCAGGTCAACATCAATCGATCCGCGTTCATGGGTGAAGTGGACCGATTTGGAGTTGGCCATTGTCGTTCTTCGAAGGAAATTTCTCCCTAAAGCTCAGGATCATTCAGAAGAAGCTTAACGCCAGATCTCAGGATACGGCATTACAGGACATCGTTCTTACCCATATAGTCGAACACCTGTCTTTGACCGGCGCACTCGAACACCTAGTCTTCAAGGGTGGCTCAATGCTTCGCCGAACCATCATTGGAGTTGAGTCCAGATTCTCGGGCGACCTTGATTTCACGATCGATAGCGAAGGACTCGCGAATGTGCAGCATACGGTCGGCGACCTTGTGTCGTTAATTCCGGGAGAAATCGCGGGGCTGAAGCTTGATATCGATTCCTCGTCGGATGTCAGGGCCGTCACTCATGGGAACACCCATGTTCTTTCGGTTGGCTATACCTTGCCGAACGGTAGGTCAGGCAGGGTGAAGGTCGAACTGGACCATAGGGCTGAACCCGTTCTTCCGCCGGTGCTCCTAGAGCAAAGAGCAGAGTTCAAAGCGCATGTAGGCGGTCAAGCTTCGAACTTAAGGTGTCTGCAGATCGAGGAGATCATCGGAGAGAAGATAAGGGCAGCCTACCAACGAATCCGGATTAGGGATCTCTATGACCTCGTTGAGCTTGGCAACCATCCATTCAACGAGGATCTCGCCCGTAAAATCGCCGTTCTCAAGATGTGGGAAGCGCCACTTCACAACGATTCATTCAGCGGCGGGAAATTATTGGGAGAAATTCGGGCTCGCGCGATACGTGGGGACTACGAGGGCGATCGTGCCGAGCTCATGCCGTTCCTTCCTGAGAACGAAAGGATCGAAGTTTCGATCCTCGCACAAAAGACTGCTGATCGCTACGGTTTTCTCGGGCGAATGACGGAACTTGAACGGGTCGTTTCAACTGATCTTAGAGGGTTGAGGCGCGACGCTTTCGAACTGCTTCGAAACGAGGCGAGGGAGATGGCGAGGATTGAAAAGGAGCTTCCTTCGTTCCGGTGATCTCCGCGCGCGCCAGACAAGGAGGAGTAAAGTCAAATCTGTTCGCGGTCAGTCGAAAGCAGTCATTCGTCTGACCGTCTTTTTATCGTTCACTGAACCCATTCCTGTTCCGAAATGAGCTGTATCTGCCGTTCGAAGTACCCATCGGTCAGGATGCCGAACCAATACGGATCAGGTGGCTGAAACCCTTCATCCCGGGCTTCGGACACCAACAGGTCGATCGCCCTCTTGAACCCGTCGGTGTCCGAGATTCCTTTTCGAGACCAGACGCCGTCCCCGTTCGGGTCGATCAGCGTGCAGCTTGCCGTTGCGGAGCCATGCAGGCTCTCCTGGAAGCTAACGTACAGCGTCCAGCCGGTATGCCACCGCAACATACATACAGCGCCATATTCCTCAAAGGCAGGAGTGCTGATTATGTCCGCCGCCTCCCCAAGGGATCGAAGGGTCAGGAACGACATGTCGGAACGCAGGGATTGTATGAGGTGCTCCGGAACGTCGGGAAGCGGAACCGTCGCAAGCTCGCCAAGGTCTGCGTCGGGCACGGTCCTGATCTGCCGTAGGCACTCATGGATTTCCTGCTTGATTTCGTCAGGCTGAACCCGCCAGGCCATGAGCCAATTTCGCATCGATCCGTCGTCTCTCGTTTCGATCGATTTGACGCAGACGGAATCGTTGTCGTATTCCCCTGTCCAAAGCCGCAGCACGGTATTCCGCCAGCCATCAGGCTGCCAAAAATGGCCTTCGACGATTTTCTTTCGGCGATCCAGCGTCTGCAACGCCCATTCAAGGTCTCTGCGTGTTTGCGGAGTCATGGCTTCCTGTTCTACAGGCTATGGGTGTCTTCAGATGGGGCGGATTCTTTGTTCCGCAGCACAGGCCCCTTCCCGGCCAGCCAGTCGTCCAGTTCCTCGACCGAATACCAGCCAGCCTCCGCATTCCGGGACCCCGGGTTGAGGAAGAAGACGACCGGGTGACTGGTCTCGAGAATGCCGCCGCGCTCCACGCCTCTGTCGCGAATGGTTCCCGCCCATGCGGGGGCGAGCGCGTAGAACCTGTACTCCGAGAAGATGTGCGAGAAGCCGTTGTGCGATGGGCCGTCCTTGATGCGCTCCAGGATACGCTTCTCGATGCCGGTCTCCGCGGCGGCGTCCAGCAACCGCTTCTTCTCGGCATGGCCGTCGGCCATCTGGTCCTTGTATTTCTGGGGCACGCGGGAGGGAATGCAGATCACCAGTCCGCCGCGGTCGAACGGGTTCCCTCCGCCGCCGCCCTTGAAGCAGGCGAAGTCGCCCTTCCGGACCGCATCCGCAAGATCGGTCAGAAAGGCCTTGGCGTCTTCGGAGTATCCCATGATCTCGAAACCGGAATCGGACCAGGCGCAGGAGAGCTCTGCTTCCTCGTTGCGCCGCCAGTGGTCCCAGATCGTATGCGGGCGATCTTCCCAGTCATAGGCGAACCGCATGCACAGGGCTTTCCCGCGGCGCTGCTTGTCGCGGCCGTTCTTGCCCTTGCCGTCCTCTCTCCAGCTGTAGGACTGCTCGAACATATGGAGGCTGTTCACGGCACTCTCGATGCGGTCCTTGTTGAGGCTGTAGCTGGGAATCCCCTGGAAGGTGTCGGGAGAGGCGCCGATGATCCGGTAGATTTCCTCGAGGCGACCTTCGTGCTCGGCCGTGTAGTCGGCCTTTGAGAAGATCGAATGAGCGACGCCGTTGTCGTCCTTCAGGATGACGCTGTCGTAGGAAGGCTTCATGGCGGTCTCCTCGGGGAATATTGACCGCTAGTATTCGGCGGCTATCCGCCCATGTCCAGTCGGGCGGCCAAGCTAGTTCCGATCATTCTCAGCCGGCGCTTCCATCGACGGGGAGTTGCCACCATCCTGTTCAGTGGGTGAATATTCTGAAAGCGACATCGGAGGCGTTGGAATGCGAAATCTCAAAAGCATGATGGCATTCGGCCTGCTGGCAGCGGCCGCCGCCGTTCCGGGGATTCATCAGGCCTATGCGGCCGAGGGCAAGGCGGAAACCCTGCAGCGGGAAACCCGCGTCCTTGAAACCTTTCTGTCGAATGCGACGGGAGGCGGATTCAACGTTTCGGATTTCAACGAGCACGTCCTTGCGACGCCGGGTGCAGGCATGGTTCCGGACAGCATGATCGTGGACCGGAGCCTGCGAAGCGAAACCGGATCGCCGATCCGCGTGGGCGAATTCGACGTCGGCGAGGGTCACCCAGCGGGAACGGCCGTCACCTTCGAGGGACTGGACAACGAGGGGTGCCTGGCGCTGGCCCGGGATTACGAAAGCCCGGCGCTCAAGATGGTCCTGTTGAATTCGGTCGTGACCTGGAAGCCTGAGACCGGAAACCGTCCGGCATGGGCCTTGGGTGCGTGCGGCCGCCAGGAAGCGAATTCGGTCAGTCTGGTGTTCGCACGCGAGGAGTGACGAAGGCGGGCGTCCGCGCGTTTGTGTCATTCCTTCAAGACGGCGATCCTCATATGGAGGTTGGAGGGATCGTCACATGCCATTGGTTTTCCCGAAGGATGCACCGTTCGTCAAGTTCGAGCAGGCTAAGGACAAACTGCGGCGCTCATATATCGGGCTGAACGCCGCCCCTGAGTCCGGAATCCCGGCCGCCGCCTCCGAATTCTGCGAGGACCTTCGGAACGCCTATTCCTATTCGACGGTCCTTTCCTGGCGAGGCTTCCACCGCCTTGAGGAGGTCAGGGAAAAACTGAGCGGACATCCTCAGGCCCTTGCCGAGTTCGACGCTGCCAAGGAAGCGTGCCGGGAAAGCCTGCGGGCCTCGCTTGGGCCTGCCCTGTCGTCGACGGAATTCGGCCGTGAGGCCTCGTTGCGCCACCTGACGCTGGCCGCTGAACGGCATGCGGAACTGAAGTCGAAGGCGCATTCCGCCGTCGAGGACCTCGAGGTGGGCAAGCTCGTCCGCGCCGTCAGGTCGACGGCGGCCGCCGGGGGCCTTTTCGAGAGGATGAAGAACAGGATTGCCGACGCAATGGACCCCATGCGCATGCAGTCCGCTCTCGACAGGAAGGCGGAGGCGGACAGTCTTTCCTCGCCGGAGACGCGGGCCGACGTGATGCGCTACGTCCTGACTTTGTCGATGGACGACTGGATGGAGCCGGAGGACATCGAGTCCCTGAAGTCGTGCGTCGACACGCTCAGGGCCAGCGGCGCGCCGGAGACAGAGGTTTCCCGGTTCGAGAACGAGGTCGCGTCCGTGCGGCCGATGTCCGAGTACATGCCTGCGGCCTGACCCGCTCGCAAATACGTCACCCCTTTCACCGGCGGAGATGGCGACTTGCGAAATCTGCTAGACTTGCTGAATCAAGCAGATGGAGATGCCATATGGCAAGTTCAAGCTGGAAACCTCGCAAGTTCGAACATGAAAGTATTGGTCTCGGCAAAATTCATGCCGCATCCAATTACCGAAAAGCCCTTGGCTACTGGCTTGGCTTCCTCAAAGGGGTGATGGCAAGCGAGAATGTCGTCCATGCCGAAATCGGGCCACTGCGAGCGGAAGCCGGACAATTTCTGTCTCTCTTGCATGACGACGACGCCGCGGAACTCATCCAGGATTTAGATATCTGGGCGAATGACATGAAGGAGGTCTATGGCATCCTCGAGAATATCGTGGAAATGCGTTCGCACGAATTCGTCGTCGAGAGTGAGAGGGATGCTGTCAATGAGTTCTATGGGTTCTGCGCGGGGATAGCCTGCGATAACTCGATATCTCCAACCGAAGTGGAGAAGCTTCTCTCTCGACTGGATTGCAATCCCGAACTCAGTAAAGATTCCCGTGTTGCGTCGTTAGGTCGATCCGCCAGGCTTTCCATCGCAGACGGTAGAATAACTCCCGATGAGGCGGAGGATATTTGCGGCTGGATTACCCGCCTTGTCGGCGACAGCGCGACCGACACAGGATTGCCCACGTTCGGCAATGTAGGAGTGATAGATGGAAGCCTTGAGGATGTCAGCAAAGTTGTCGTCTCTGATCGTGTTTTTGTTTTAACCGGCAAATTCGTGATCGCCCCCAGAAAAGCGATAGCAGGGAAGATCGTCGAACAGGGCGGCATGCTGAACGATATTGTCTCCAGCCGTACCGATTATCTCGCCATCGCCGCGGAGAGTTCGAGAGATTGGAAATTCAGCCACGCGGGGACGAAAATCGTAAAGGCGATGGAGTTGCGTGAAAGAGGGAATCGTCCTGAATTGGTTCTGGAACCCATGCTTGCGCGCGCATTGGGCATCTAGGGATCATGCGGTGCTGTATTATCGCTTTGACGGCCGGCCTCTTCTTCGTTGCGGGAACCTCCGTACGCGCTGATGAATCTTGGACAGAATGGTCCTCTTCACGCGCTTCGGATGCGTGGGCCGTGACAACGACGAAATCCAAGGAATTGATGGTCGAGGGGAGCCGTTTGGTCGGCGACGTGCGTGATCGGGATTTGATAGGGGAAGCAAAGGATAGCCTGGCTGGATACCACCTGACGAATCGTTCGCTTGTATTGTGGGAGGCTACGGTCAATGTCTGGAACGGGACCGACACTAGCAACTGGATATCCGTCGATATGCTTTCAGATGGATGGCGTGACAAGCTTGATCTTCCTAAAGGATGGAACGTCGTAGCGTGGATACCGGACGAACAGCCAGGGCCCACAATTTCCAGACTCCAGGCCATCACCCTGAAAGCGGCATCGAACATTCCAACCGATAGCGACTGGTGGCGTGATTTCGGCATTACGACGGCCGTCGTCGGGACAACTGTCGGGACGGCAACTTTTGGTTGTGCGGTGATCTCTACTCCAGGAGGTCCCGTCGTCATGGCGCTTGCCGGAGGTGCATGCGGCACGTTGGCCGCTCATGGCGGCGCGGCTCTGGTTTCCGAAGGCTATGCATGGGCAGGAGAAACATTGGACGAAAGCGCATTTCGAACGGGGGAGATCACTGGAAGCATCGTCGGTTCAATCGGCGGATCGGCGGTTGTTTCGCAATACCTGCAATGGCAACAGTTCCGGCACTACAAGAATTTTGCCGGATATGCCAAGGAAGCGCGTAGTCTTACAACGAAAACTCTCCGGGTCACTCCAGGGAGCGTGGCGAACCTGAGGGCCAACGGTTATGATGTCGACCACGTCATCCCTGTAAAATGCGGGTGGAAGTTCGGCATATCCGCGGCAGAGATCTCCTCCATGTCGAACCTTCATGCCCTTCCGTCGAGTGTCAACAGGTCAATCGGAGCCAAGGGCTGCTGACGTTTGAAATCCATTGCGCCGGCGGAAGCTCTCCTTAACCATATTCGTAAAGGGGAGCCACAAACCATGATTATCCTTCCGTTTTCCATTCCCGGAGCCATCCATAAGCTTGAGGACATCAAGCGATGCAATCCCGAGAAGGCCGGGGAGATAGACGGTAAGCTCAAACGATACAGAGCCGGGGCCGCCGCAGAGAAGGACGCTGCCTACCAGATCGACTTCAAGCTTAAGGACTCGCTCAATTACGCCATCCTCCATGGGCTGCGGATCGAGTTCAACGGCCGCGTCGCACAGATCGACCATCTCATCATCGATCGTTTCCTGACCTTCTACCTGATCGAAACCAAGAGCTTCCATGGAAGCTTGAAGATCGACGAAGATGGACGTTTCGTTACGTGGAACAACTACAAGCGGAAGTACGACGGCATCCCCTCTCCCTTCCTTCAGAACGAGCGCCATCAGCTTGTTCTCGAAGACCTGATTGGCAAGGAAGGATTGCTCCCGCGGCGCCTCGGCTTCCAGATCAAGCCGCGGTTCGAGTCCATCATGGTCGTTTCGCCCAAGGTTCGTGTGAATCGGCCTCCTGCCGACAAGTTCGACACCTCGAAGATCGTGAGCTACGAAGAGTTCTTCCAGGCCATGAGTTCCAACGACGCCATCCTGAAGGACATCGTGAACCTGTCGCGGGTGATCGGCTCCGATACCTTGATGGAAGTCGGCAGGAAGCTGGCGGCCCACCATGTGCCCCTCGACAATGACTTCTCCTACCTGGAGGCCATAACTTCCACGGAAACCGAACCGGCGGAGGCCGATGGCACAGTGGAAGGCCCTAGCGGCCATGCCTGCAAGCATTGCTCGTCGGCGAGACTGGAGATGCTTCACGGCAAGTACGGCTACTATTTCAAGTGCAAGGATTGCGATGGGAACACACCGCCTTCGTTGCCGGGCAAGGGAAGGCTCAGAAAGGACGGGACAAGCTTCTATTTCGTTCCCGAGGATGGCGGAGCCGAAACGCATTTTCACAGGAATACGATCTGAACCGAAAGGCATTTGCTGGCTTCATTTTCCAGAGCTACATTCCGGGTTATCGCAACAGGAGACTCCTGCAATGAACGCTGAAAGCTTCTTCGACTTCGCGGAAGGCGAACTCAGGCGTCTCTTCGAAAGGGACGGCCGCCTGCCGGACACGGCCCTGACATGGGACGGCGAAAGCCGGGAGATCCGGGAAGTGAATGTCTACGATCCCCATGGAGAGAGCGGCCCCGACGCGCTGAAGGCGGTTCTCGACGTTCTCGCCCACGTCGCCTACGCCGTGGGCTACGAGGCGCGGCTAAAGGGGTCGGAAGCTTCGTCCGAGGCTTTGGCCGATGGCCGACACGCGGTGGACGAGGTGAATGGCGTCGTGGACGACGACGAAGCCCTTCCGGAACACGTCCTCTTCGTCTTCATGGCCGCGGAGGACGGCTCCAGGCGCGTGCGGGCGTTCGAAGTGACGGGGACTGATCGGAAGGTTCTGGGTGATCGGGTTCCCGCACTGGAAGACGCGGAGTCACCGTTCTCGAACCTGTTCGAAGAAGAGAGGGATGTTCTCTCTCCATGAGACGCCGTTTCCCGCGCCGGGTTGTAGGCAACGGTTCATATTTGCCTGCAACCCGAAGAAGGCGCACGCTATCCGGAACCCAGGAGGAATTTTCGTCATGAACTTCGATGACTTGTCCGACAACGCGAAGGCCGTCGGCCATGCGTTTTTCCCTACCTTGGGCAGCGAGGCGACCTTTCACATGGTGGAGAGCGAACCCAGCGAGGAGTGTCAGGCGGCGCTCGACGAACTGGTGGAGAAAGGATTCGCGACAGTGGAACCCTTCAACCAGTTCGGTGGCGTAGTCTACAGACCGAAGGCGTCTTTCGGTCATCTCGTGATGTGGGCATGGCAGCGGGCGGAGCGTGGCGAATCCCTTGTGCTATGGCGCAAGAAGGCATCGGCCGACGCATCGGCTCCCAAGCCCTGAAGACTTCTCTCGCCGGCGAAACGGCGGTGCCTCGGCCTGCATGCTATTGTCCTCCGGATGGCCGAGAGCCGTTGCTGTCCTGGAGGATGACATGCGCAAAGTCCTGAGAACCGTCCCTCTTCTGCTGCTGCCCCTGGCTCTGTCGGGATGTCTGGGGGGATCGGGAGGAGGCAGTTCGGGGCCATCAGCTCCGGTTTTTACGAGTTTCAGCACGATGAAGCCGTCCGCCACGACGAGGGTGGACGGGATAGCCCATGAGCTGGACTACACCTACGACAGCAGCACGGTCACGACGGTTTCGGGCTACCAGCAGTCTTATGGCAGCATCGAGGCCACCGTTGACGGAGCCCGTTCGATTACAGGACTCAAGGTGAACGGCCCCAAGACCACCCGCAGCTGGAACGCCTACAATTCCCAGGTCGAAGACGATGGATCGCTTATCGCTGGAGTCAGCAATGACGGTTCCGACCTGGTCATGGGCGTTCTGCCTCTGGATGCGGGCTACGACTATCAAACCTTCGGCATATGGCAGACCGGGCGCGGAACCGGCGCTGGAACTGCGGGTGCCTTCAGCGTCGGGGCGCAGACTGCGGGTGCAAACATCCCGAATTCTGGAACGGCGACCTTCCGCGGGCATTCCCTTGGCTCGGCCGTCGACCGGGACGGACAGGATTACCTGGCTGGAGCGGACGCTACCCTTTCAGCCGATTTCGCGAGCCGAACGGTCGGTTTCAGGACCGACAACACTGTGATCGTAGAGCCGGATTCCGGGATCGTTGGCGATGCCCCCAGTCTCGACATGACGGGAACCATGGCCTACGGCGGCAACTCGAACCGTCTCATCGGCAGCGCCTCCACGGCAAGCGGCATGACCGGGACGCTCGAGGGCCGCTTCTATGGTCCACAGGCGAACGAAGTCGGGGGACTGTTCATCCTGTCCGATGACCTCGGCGAGGTTTACGGCGGAAGCTTCGGAGGAGTGCGATAACGGGCACGTGCCAGCGGCTTTCCGACGACAGGAAACCGGAACGCCGACCATCGGTTCTGGTCGCACTCCGGTGAAGGAAGTAGTGTTCCCCGAACAGGCGCAAAGGCTTGCGGGAGGCGGATCGATGCCTTATTTTTCGGACAGAATGATGGTGATGGTTGATGCTTCCTCATGCAGCCCGTTTTGGAGAAATCCCAAGAGCGGCTCTGGAAAGAGCCGCTCCGCCTGTTGTCGCCGCTCTGTATCGGCAGGCTTTCGATCTCTACGGGCCTCAGTTCCTCTGGTCCACGCGTAAAATGACTGCTCCATCGATTTCGGATGCTTTGGACACCGCCGCCCGTCTCAAGCGTGAAGGAAACATGGCTTCGCGAAGGTTCGCTGAAAACATCGAGGAAGCCTGCCGTGCCGCTATTTAAGGTTCAGCGAGAGGCACTAGCTGCCATTGCCAGGAACAGGCATCCGGGAAGCCATGTTGCGGGCGGCACCGTCATTAATGCTGACGGATTCCGGTTTTCAAAAGACATCGACATTTTCCATGACTTGTCGAATGACGACGACCGCTTCTATCGACTGAAAGCGACCGTCGAAATGGATGCCAAATCCCTTTCAGATGCCGGCTTCGAAGTGGAATGGAAGGCGGAACATCCCGAGCTGTATCGCGCGGTTATCCGCAAAGACGGTGAAACCACGCTGCTGGAGTGGGTCATCGACAGCGATTTCAGGTTTTTTGAAGCCGTTCGGGACGACGTGTTCGGGTACACCCTTCATATGTTCGATCTCGCCACGAACAAGGTCCTGGCTGCGGCCTCGCGAAAGGAACCCAGGGATGTTGTCGACCTCCTTCACATCCATAGGCACCATTTTCCGATCGCCGCCGCTATATGGGCGGCTCCTGCCAAAGACCCCGGATACTCGCCTGAAAGCCTCATCGAAGCTTTGAAACGGAATGCCGTCTATAGACAGGATGACTTCGATCGCTTGATGAGCGACAAGGCCATAGACGCCCGCGAAGTGTCGATGGCGCTCAAGGTGATTTTTCATCAGGCCGAAAATTTCGTGGCCTCGATGCCTTCGGGTTACGACGGCCTACTGTTTCTGGAAAACGGCGCGGTCGTACAGCCTGATCCATCAAGGCTCGAAGACTATGAAACTGTCGCCGCTCGCCGTCAGGCCCATTGGCCGGGTTCTCCGGAAATCGCGAGCGACATGATCTCCAGCAAACCGAAGACATAGGTTGCTCTCTCGTTTCACGGAGTGTGCAGCCGAGACTAAGGTCAGTAATGGCTTCTCGGACGCCTCCCTTTTGGTTGTATTCCGCGGGATGTCCCAGAATTCCCTGATTAGCGCCAGGGAGTCGACCATGCAGTGGAAGATGGGGAAACGCCGAACGGAAGAAGACGTTCCGGCCGTCCTCTATCACGGGACCGGCATCCGCGAACTGCTATGGATACTGGAGGCGGACCGCCTCGAGGCTCTCTACAGTGACGGAGACGGATCTCCGGTTGGGGTCAGCTTGACGTCCAAGCCTTACATCGACTTAACAAAATTCATCAGGACTGCCCCAAAGGAAAAAGTTTAATTATAAACATAACCCGACAAGGATTCGAAAATCAAACGAAACCATAGGCTAAAGGCGATTGTGAAGCCCTCGCCGTCGCACGGGGTGCGGGAATGGGCGATAGCCGTTCGCACGAATCCTTGAACACTCCGTCATCGTCTGCCAGCTTGCTCCCTCTCTCGCAATCGCGATCATGTAACGAGTCCTTTTACGGATCTCGATCGCCACCATCAGGAGACTGGCATGCAATTGACTTCCTCCCTCGAAACCATCTGGGCGCCGCGGATTCTTTCCGTGCTCCGCATCATGTCCGGACTGCTCTTCCTTGAGCACGGCACCTCGAAGCTGCTCGCCTTCCCCACTCCGGCTGGAGACCATCTGGCTCCACTCATGGCCTTCGCCGGCATCCTGGAACTGGCTGGCGGCGCGCTGCTCGTGGCGGGCCTGTTCACGCGACCAGTCGCCTTCGTCCTGTCGGGTATGATGGCCGTCGCCTACTTCATGGCGCACGCTCCGGCCGGATTTTTCCCGATCCTGAACCATGGCGAGCTCGCCATCATGTTCTGCTTCGTGTTCCTGTACTTCTTCGCGGCCGGCGGTGGCTCGTGGAGCGTCGACGCCTTGCTTCGCTCGAAACCCGCCGATCAATAAGGTCTTCGACGTCCTCTTGACGAAAACGGCGGAGGGCCGCATACGCGTCTGACAGCGAGGGGCCAAAGGCATCCCGCTGTCTCCTAGTCAAAAGGCCGCTTCGATGGCAAGTCGAGGCGGCCTCTTTCTGTTCAGCGGCGACTCTAGAACCTCATTCCATCAGGCTCGTTGTCGTCTTCCTCCTCGAGGAGATTGCCTGCGAGATCGTGATCCTTCATATGGTTGAAGGTGCTTTCGATATCGTCTCCGGCTGCCATGACCCGACGGTCCCCGGACTGTTGCGCAGCCTTGATCCAGTCCTCGAAAGCCGCAGTCGAGGCTCCCGCGTACCATCCTTCGTCGAAGAATTCGTCGCGGTTCACAGGCTGCCCTCCCCGACGGACGAAAGGATGGACCAGCGTGGCGCCCGTGCCGTCCCAAACTCCGTTTTCGGAGTGTGCCGCTTCGCAAAGTTCGTCGATGTACCAGCCGTCACCCGACATCCAGATGGCGAAGATGACGGGGGCGGCATTGATTACGGCGCCCTCGAGGTCTGGCACATTGTGCTCCACCCGAAGGACCGGGACATCTCCCCAAAGCGCCTTAGCCTGCTTCAGTTTGGTGACTGCCTTCCGAGCTACGTCGTGCGAAACCCGAAAATATTCGGCGACTATCCCCTTGTCCTCATCGTCGCTGCAGATGACCGCGGTCACCCGGTCGTCGGACGGGCAGACCACGACGGTGTCCCCTTCTCCCGACTTCACGAAGTCGATTAGTCTCTTGAGTTCGTCCATGGCGTGTGGCCTCCAGTTGCACGCCTGAATTCTCGATCTTCCTGAAGAATTGCACCAACGCCCGAAGTCCGAGCGTTCATGTCGCAGGCAACGGCTCCGTGCTCTTGCCAAACGCGATCTCGCGCCGTGGAGCAACGTCGGCCTCCACTTCTTCCAGATCGCAGGGATTGATGCCGAGATCGATCCCCTCAGCTTCCTCTTTGCGCCCGGCGAACACCAGCGTGGTGGCCCGGTAGTATCCTCCGAACAATCGGTAGTTCTGGGGGGACACGACGGGATCGTGCCAGCGGAGCCACCAGTGGTCCTCCCTGTCCAGCAGGACGACGCGGGAGATGGCTTCCGGCGGCACGGCGCCGAGATGGGTGCAATTGCCGATCACGGACATC
>Ga0222422_100368_pt1 | contig 16537 bp, 16 predicted proteins | sample 3A1ome_FD_182469 | JGI IMG/M metagenome (GOLD analysis project Ga0222422, IMG submission 182469) | Enriched microbial communities from leaf-cutter ant dump, University of Wisconsin, Madison, United States - 3A110A (version 2) | ecosystem: Environmental > Terrestrial > Nest > Insects nest > Nest...
TGCCCGTCACCGCCACCGAGTTCACCTTCGCCGAGCGCGACACCCTGGTCTCCGTCACCGATACCAAGGGCCGCATCACTTACTGCAACCCTGCCTTCGTGCACGTGAGCGGCTTCGCGCACGAAGAGCTGCTGGGCCAGCCACACAACCTGATCCGCCACCCCGACATGCCGCCCGAGGCCTTCCGCGACCTGTGGGACACCATCGCCCGGGGCCTGCCGTGGACGGGCCTGGTGAAGAACCGGCGCAAGAACGGCGACTTCTACTGGGTGCAGGCCAACGTGACGCCGCTGCGCGACGGCGCGCAGGTGACGGGCTACCTGTCGGTGCGCACGCTGCCCACACGCGCTCAGGTGCAGGCGGCGGAGACGCTGTACAACGCCATGCGCGCCGAGGCCGAGGCAGGCCGCGTCATCCACGTGCTGCGCCACGGCACTGTGCTGCGGCAGGACCTGCGCGGACGCATCGCACGGCTATTGATGCCTTCCACGCCCACGCCGCGTCTGATGCTGACACAAGCGCTCACCGTAGCCCTCGTCCTGCTGCCGGGCGCGGCTTCGCCGTGGTGGCGTCGGAAGTGCGCACGCTGGCCGCACGCACCGCGCAGGCGGCACGCGACATCAAGCAACTCATCGCCGAATCAGCCGAGCGCGTGGCCTCTGGCGCCAGTGCGGCGGGCGAAGCGCGCGAACGCATGGCCGATGCGCTGGCCGCCGTGCAACGCGTGAGCATCGTGCTCGGCGAAATCAGCACCGCCGCCACTGAGCAGCGGACCGGTATCTCGCAGGTGAACGAGGCGGTGGCGCACATGGACTCCATCACGCAGCAGAACGCTGCCATGGTGGAAGAGCTGGCCGCCGCCGCACAGTCACTGGAAGGCCAGGTGCGCGGCGTGAGCGACACCATGCGCCTGTTCCGCCTGGGGCATGGCGACGTGCCCCTGTCGCGGGCCGACGCGGTGGCGCTGCGGCGCACGGCGCGGACTACAAGCCAAATCGGCCTCTAGCGCTTATCCAGCAAGCGCTGGCAGCTATCCTTTCGATAGTTTTCAGCCGCGCGGATGGTGCTGCGAATGCAGCACCTTGAGCCGCTCGCGCGCCACGTGGGTGTAGATGGTGGTCGTGGAAATGTCGGCATGCCCCAGCAGCAGCTGCACCACGCGCAGGTCGGCGCCGTGGTTGAGCAGGTGCGTGGCGAAGGCGTGGCGCAGCGTGTGCGGCGACAGCGGCGCGGTGATGCCGGCCACGGCCGCCCATTTCTTGACGATGACCCAGAACATGGCGCGCGTCATGCCGCTGCCGCGCTGGGTGACGAACAGGTCGTCGGTCTGCTGCTCGCCCAGGATGGCGCCGCGGGCCTCGTGCAGGTAGCGCTCCAGCCACTGGCGCGCCACCTCGCCGAAGGGCACCAGCCGCTCCTTGCCGCCCTTGCCCACCACGCGGATCACGCCTTCGCTGAGGCCGAGCTGGAAGGTCTTGAGCGTGACGAGCTCGGTCACGCGCAGGCCGCTGGCGTACATCAGCTCCAGCATGGTGCGGTCGCGCAGGCCCAGCGGGTGGCCCAGGTCGGGCGCGTTCAGCAGCGCCTCCACCTGGGCCTGCGACAGCGTCTTGGGCACGCGCAGGGGCTGGCGCGCGGCCATCAGGCGCACGGTGGGGTCGGCCGCGATGCGGCGCTCGCGCAGCGCCCAGTGGAAGTAGCGCTTGAGCACCGTGAGCCGCCGGTTGGCCGAGGTGGCGCGGGTCTGCGCGTGCCGCGCGGCGAAGTAGGCCTGCAGGTGGTGCTCGGCCGTGGCGTCGATCGCCAGGGCGGCGTCCTGCGCGGCCAGCCACTGGGCGTAGAGCGTGAGGTCGCGCCGGTAGGCCGCCAGGGTGTTGCGCGCGAGGCCGTCCTCCAGCCACAGGGCGTCCACGAAGGCGTCGATGGCATGCTGGCTGGCGGGGTTCATGGTGGCCATCATAAAAAAACTGCCTGGCAAGCCAGGCAGTTTTGCTTGGGGGCAAGGAAGCCAGGGTTATTCCAGCGTCAGCTTTTGCTTGGCCACCACTTCCTTGTAGACCGAGAACTCGGCCTTGATCTGCTCGGCGAACTGCTCGGGCGTGTTGCCGATCACGATCGAGCCCGTTTCCTCGATGCGCTTCTTCACGGCCGGGTCTTCCAGGGCCTTGCGCACGCCGGCGTTGATCTTGTCCACGATGTCCTTGGGCAGGCCCTTGGGTCCGAGGATGCCGTAGTAGGCCATGCGGTTCACCGGCTCCAGGCCCAGTTCCTTGAAGGTGGGCGTGTTGGGCAGGGCCGCCACGCGCTGGGGCGCGGCCACCACGATGGGCACCAGGCGGTTGTCCTTGATGAACGGCAGGGCCGAGGGCAGGTTGTCGAAGATCATCGGCACCTGGCCCGCCACCGTGTCGTTCAGGGCCGGGCCCGCGCCGCGGTAGGGGATGTGCGTGACGAAGGTGTCCGACAGGCTCTTGTACAGCTCCATCTGCAGGTGGCCGATGCCGCCCGTGCCCGAGGAGGCATACGAGTACTTGCCCGGCGACTTCTTCAGCTCGGCCACGAAGGACTTGTAGTCCTTGGCCGGGAAGCTGGGGTTCACCGCGATGATGTTGGGCGTGGCCGCGATGTTGATGATGGGCGTGAAGTCCGTCAGCGGGTTGTACGGCGTCTTGGGGTTGATGGCGGGGTTGGCCGCAGTGGTGGACACGGTGGCCACGCCCAGGGTGTAGCCGTCCGGGGCCGAGCGGGCCGTTTCCGCCGCGCCCACGATGCCGCCGCCGCCGGCCTTGTTCTCCACGATCACGCTCTGGCCCAGGGCCTTGCCCAGGGGATCGGCGATCACGCGCGCAATGATGTCGGTGGTGCCGCCGGGTGCAAAGGGCACCTGCAGCCTGATCACCTTGTTGGGATAGCCCTGGGCGGCTGCGGAACCAGCGGCGGCGGCCAGCGCCAGTGCGATCCAATGACGACGATGCATCGAGTTCTCCTTCAATGATTGAGTGAGTGAGGGTTGGCAGACAGCGGTGATGGTATGCGCATTGGCCGCCCCGGCGCACTGCGGATTGCACATAAGGGCTAACCCGCAGAAAGCGCGCCGTCTGCGGGTATTCTCGGCAGGTGAACTACGCCCAGCTCCTGCTTCCCGACTTCTCCCTCATCCTCTGCGGCTACCTCATCTGCCGGTACACCGCGCTCAACCGGTCGGTGTGGCAGCCCGTGGAGAGCCTGGTGTACTACCTGCTCTTTCCCGTGCTGCTGTTCCAGTCCATCGTCAAGAGCCCGATGGACGTGGGCGCGGCATCGGGCCTGATCGCCGCGGGGCTGCTCTCAGGCGTCGCGGGAATCGCGCTGGCCTACAGCCTGCCGCACTGGCCCTGGCTGGGCCGCCGCATCGACGCGCGCGACCATGCCGCGAGCGCGCAGGTGGCGTTCCGCTTCAACTCCTTCATCGGACTGGCCATCGCCGAGCGGCTGGCGGGCACGCAGGGGCTGCTCATGATCGCGGTGCTGATCGGCGTGTGCGTGCCGCTGTTCAACGTAGCCGCCGTGTGGCCCATGGCGCGGCACGGGCAGCACAGCTTCGCGCGCGAGCTGCTGCGCAACCCGCTCATCATCGCCACGGCATCGGGCCTGGCCGCCAATCTGCTGGGCTTTCGCATTCCCGCCTGGGCGGAGCCCACGGTGAGCCGCATCAGCGCCGCCTCGCTGGCGCTGGGCCTGATGGCCGCCGGCGCGGGCATGCAGTTCGGCCTGCTCACGCGCGGCAAGGCGCTGTCCGTGTCGGTGCTGGCCATCCGCCACCTCGCGCAGCCGCTGCTGGCCTTTGCCATGGCGCGGCTGTTCGGGCTCAGCCCCGTGCAGTCCACGGTGCTGCTGGCCTTCTCGGCCCTGCCCACCGCGTCCACCTGCTACGTGCTGGCGGCGCGCATGGGCTACAACGGGCCGTACGTGGCGGGGCTGGTGACGCTGTCCACCGTGCTGGGCATGCTGAGCCTGCCGTTCGCGCTGGGGTTCCTGCGATGAGCCGCGCCATGCGCCGCCGCGCCGTGCTGGCCGCCATGCTCGCGCCCCTGGCCGCCTGCGGCCGCAAGGCGCCGCGCGCGCAGGCCGTGCCGCCCGGAGCGACCGTGCTGGCGCTGGGCGATTCGCTGACCTCTGGCGTGGGCGCTTCGCCCGACACCGCCTACCCCGCGGTGCTGCAGCGCCTGACGGGCTGGAAGATCGTCAATGGCGGCGTGTCGGGCGACACTTCGTCCCAGGCGCTCGCGCGCCTGCCCGACCTGCTGCAGGCGCACCAGCCCGCGCTGGTGATCGTGGGCATCGGCGGCAACGACTTTCTGCGCCGCCAGAGCGCCGCCGCCACGCGCGCCAACGTGCGCCAGATCTGCCTGGAGGCGCGCGCCAGCGGCGCGCAGGTGCTGCTGGTGGCCGTGCCCGAGCTGTCGCTGATGGCCGCTGCGGCGGGGCGGCTCAGCGACCACGCGCTGTATGGCGAGATCGCCGGCGAGCTGAAGATCCCGCTGCACACCCGGGGCTGGTCCGGCGTGCTGGCCGACGAACGCCTGCGCGCCGATGCGGTGCACGCCAATGCGGCGGGGTACGAGCGGTTCGCCGAGGGGCTGGCGGACACGCTCAAGGCCACCGGGCTGCTGGCCCGCTAAGACTCCTCTTTTGATAGCTTTCAGCGCTTGCTACATAAGCGCTGGAGGCCGATTTCACTCATATTTCTGCGCCAGCGCCCAGGCCACGTGCTCGCGCACCAGTTCGCTGGCATCCCCGGCCCGCGACTGGAGCGCCGTGCGCACGCCGGCGTCCCCCGTGGCGCGCAGCGCGTTGCCCAGCGCCACCGCCACGTTGCGCAGCCAGCGCTCGTGGCCGATGCGGCGGATGGGGCCACCCTCGGTCATGCGCAGGAAAGTGGCCTCGTCCCACGCGAACAGGTGGGCCAACTGCTGGCCCGCCAGGCCGCGCCGCTCGTCGAAGTCGGGCAGGCGGCTGACCTGGGCGAACTTGTTCCAGGGGCAGATGAGCTGGCAGTCGTCGCAGCCGTAGATGCGGTTGCCCAGCAGCGGGCGCAGTTCCAGGGGAATCGGCCCCGCGTGCTCGATGGTCAGGTACGAGATGCAGCGCCGCGCGTCCAGCCGGTGCGGCGCGATGATGGCCTGCGTGGGGCACACGTCGATGCAGGCGCTGCAGCTGCCGCAGTGCGCGGTGACGGGCGCGCTGGCGGGCAGCGCCATGTCCACGTAGATCTCGCCCAGGAAGAACATCGACCCGGCCTCGCGGTTGAGCACCAGCGTGTGCTTGCCGCGCCAGCCCTGGCCGCTGCGCGCGGCGAGTTCCGCCTCCAGCACCGGGGCCGAGTCGGTGAACACGCGGTGGCCGAAGGGGCCGATGGCCTCGGCGATGCGGTCGCTCAGCTTCTGCAGCCGCGCGCGCAGCACCTTGTGGTAATCGCGCCCCCGGGCATAGACCGAGACGATGCCCTCGTGCGGGCGCGCCAGGCGCGACAGCTCGAACGCCTGCCACTCACCCGGCGCCTGGCGGCCCGTGTTGCCGGGCAGGTAGTCCATGCGCGCCGTGATCACACTCACGGTGCCGGGCACCAGCTCGGCCGGGCGCGCGCGCTTGAGGCCGTGCGACGCCATATAGTGCATCTCGCCATGGAAGCCCTGCGCCAGCCAGGCGGCCAGGCCCGGCTCCGCGGCGGACAAGTCCACCCCGGCCACGCCGATTTGGGAAAATCCCAGCTCGCGGGCCCAATCCTGCATTTGAGGAACGAGTTGACTGTTGACCATACCCGCCGGATTGTAGAAACCGCCCCCCGCCAGATCGCGTGGCACGGCGAGGACGACACCGCCGCCTTCGCGGCCCGCCTCGCCGCGCAGCCGCAGCTGCGCGACGCCTTCCTGACCCTGCACGGCGACCTGGGCGCGGGCAAGACCACGCTGGTGCGCCACCTGCTGCGCGCCTTGGGCGTGCAGGGGCGCATCAAGAGCCCCACCTACGCGGTGGTGGAGCCGCACGAGGCCCCGTCGGGCCTGTCCATCTGGCACTTCGACTTCTACCGGTTCGACGACCCGCGCGAGTGGGAGGATGCGGGTTTCAGGGACATTTTTGCCAACCCGGGCCTCAAGGTGGCAGAATGGCCGGAAAAGGCTGCAGCGCTTACGCCGCCTGCGGACCTTGCTATCCACATTGAAGCAACCGACGACACCGAAAGGAAGGTCACGCTGCATGCCCACACCGCCACCGGGCACAGTCTCCTGCAAGGGCTCTGACACGGGCGCCCCCCCTGCCGCCTCCCGCCGCGCCGTGCTGCAGGCCGGCACCCTGGTGCTGCTGCTGGGCACGCAGCAGATCGCGCGCGGCGCCACCATCCTCGCGGTGCGGGTGTGGCCGGCCCCGGAATACTCGCGCGTGACCATCGAGTCCGACGGCCCCCTGGTGGCCAAGCAATTCTTCGTGACCACGCCGCCGCGCCTGGCGGTGGACATCGAGGGCATCGACCTGAGCCCCGAGCTGCGCGAGCTGGTGGCCAAGGTGAAGCCCGACGACCCCAACATCGCGGGCATCCGCGTGGGCCAGAACGCCCCTGGCGTGGTGCGGCTGGTGGTGGACATGAAGCAGGCCGCCCTGCCCCAGGTGTTCACCCTGCCGCCCGTGGCCGCCTACCAGCACCGCCTGGTGTTCGACCTGTACCCGGCCGCGCCGGTGGACCCGCTGGAAGCCCTGATCGCCGAGCGCCTGCGCGACGCCCCGGCCGACAAGCCCGCCGCCGCCACGGCCCGCGCCACCCCGGCTCCGCCGGCCGAGCACGACCCGCTGGGCGAGCTGATCGCCCAGCGCAGCCAGCGCCCCGCCCCCACCGAGGCGCAGCAGCCACCGCCCGTGGTGGCGGCAGCGCCCGAAGCCGCGCGCCCGCCCGCCCCCAACCGCGCCACCGCCACGCAGACCGACCGCTTGATCATCATCGCGCTCGACCCCGGCCACGGCGGCGAAGACCCAGGCGCCATCGGCCCCTCGGGCACGCGCGAGAAGGACGTGGTGCTGCGCGTGGCCCACCTGCTGCGCGACCGCATCAACGCCACCACCGTGGGCGGCAACCCCATGCGCGCCTTCCTCACGCGCGACGGCGACTACTTCGTGCCCCTGGGCACGCGCGTGCAGAAGGCCCGGCGCGTGCAGGCCGACCTGTTCGTCTCCATCCACGCCGACGCCTTCACCACCCCGGCCGCGCGCGGCGCCAGCGTGTTCGCGCTGAGCCAGGGCGGCGCGTCCAGCAGCGCCGCGCGCTGGCTGGCCAACAAGGAGAACCAAGCCGACCTGGTGGGCGGCATCAACGTGCGCGCCAAGGACCGCCACGTGCAGAGCGCCCTGCTGGACATGAGCACCACGGCGCAGATCAACGACAGCCTCAAGCTCGGCAGCGTGCTGCTGGGCGAGATCGGCGGCATGGCCAAGCTGCACAAGCCGCGCGTGGAGCAGGCGGGCTTCGCGGTGCTCAAGGCCCCCGACATCCCGAGCGTGCTGGTGGAGACGGCCTTCATCAGCAACCCCGAGGAAGAGCGCCGCCTGCGCAGCAGCGCCTACCAGGAGCAATTGGCCGATGCGCTGATGCGCGGCATCACGCGCTACTTCGCCAAGAACCCGCCGCTGGCGCGCAGCCGCTCGGTGTGACGTGGCCCTCGCCGGGGTCACAGTGATTGACAATTGCCGCCGCGCGGCCTGCCTACACTAGCGCTCCTCTTTTCAGCTGGAGCACGCAATGAACACCCAGGACATCTGGCTTTTCCTCACCACCCAGGGCACGGAGTTCGGCATCAAGCTGCTGACGGCCATCGCCGCCTGGATCGTGGGCCGCTGGCTGATCGCGTTGGCCATCGGCCTGATGGGCAAGCTGCTGGCGCGCGGCGGCAAGATCGACTCCACGCTGGCCAACTACCTGAAGTCCATCACTTCGGTGATCCTGAACATCATCCTGATCCTGGCGATCCTGGACATCTTCGGCGTCAAGACCACCTCGTTCGCCGCGCTGCTGGCGGGCGCGGGCCTGGCCATCGGCGCGGCCTGGAGCGGCATGCTGGGCAATTTCGCCGCGGGCGTTTTCATGCAGGTGCTGCGCCCCTACAAGGTGGGGGACTTCATCAGCGCGGGCGGCGTGGTCGGCACCGTCACGGAACTGGGCCTGTTCGCCACCACCCTGACCACGCCCGACAACGTGATGACCGTGGTGGGCAACGGCAAGATCTTCGCCGACAACATCCAGAACTACAGCGCCCTGCCCGTGCGCCGCGTGGACTGCGTGGCCAAGGTCGCCAACAGCGTGAACCCGCTGGACGCCATCGCGCGCCTCAAGCCCGTGATCGCCGCCATCCCCAACGTGGCGGCCAGCCCGGCGCCCGACATCGAGATCCTGGAATTCACCCCCGAGGGCCCCAAGCTCTGCGTGCGCCCCTACACCCATACCGACCACTACTGGCAGGTGTATTTCGACACGCACAAGGCCATCGTCGAGACCTTCGGCACGGCGGGCTACCCGGTGCCCGAGACGCCGGTGGCGTACCGCACCGCCGCGGCGTAGTTGCGCCCGCCCGCAAGTGGGGGCACAGTAGGCCGCGACACGGTGAAACAAGAAAGGAGAACGCCATGGCCCTGCCCCACGCCCAATCCGGCCAGATCGTCAGCGTGCGCCCCCTGGGCGACCGCCTGCACGAAGCCGTCACCACCGCCATCCTCAAGGCCGGGCAGCTCGAAGTGATACGCGTGGTGCTGCCCATCGGCAAATCCATGAAGGAGCACCAGACCCCCGGCGAGGCCACCGTGCAGTGCATCGAGGGCGTGGTGGAGTTCGCCAGCGAGAGCAACGGCACGCAGCAGCTGCATGCCGGCGACTTCGTGCACCTGGGTCCGCGCGCGCTGCATTCGCTCAAGGCGGTGCAGGACGCATCGCTGCTGGTCACCCTCTGCCTGCAGCGCGGCTGACGTCCTACAGGCGCTGCCCGAGGCTGCCTACAGCCCGGCCCCGCGGCGCTGTCCATAGTGAAGGCACAGGCCCAGGAGCTTCCGCGGCCTGGCCTTCCACTCTCGACAAAGGACCTCGCCATGAAAACACGTCACATTCTTCTCGCAGTTTCGTGCACCGCAGCCCTGGCGCTGGGCGGCTGTGCCTCCAACCCGACCAATGCCCAGGTGGGCACGGGCGTGGGCGCCGTGGTCGGCGGCGCGGCCGGTAATGCCATTTTCGGCGGGCCGGTCGGCACCATCGGCGGTGCGGCCGCCGGTGCCCTGGTGGGCCACGAGATCGGCGAAGACCGCGACCAGCGCCGGGGCTACCGCCGCTGATCCCGGTCCGGCTATTTCAAGCCAAAATGGCTTCCAGCGCTTGCCCAGCAAGCGCTGGAAGCTTCTTTTTTCATAGCGCGGCTTTCGCCTGCCGCCCGGCGCGCCAGGCGCCGAAGATGGCGATCAGGCCGGGGATGAAGATCATCGCCCAGATGATCTTGTCCAGGTTCTCCTTCACCCACGCGAAGTTGCCGAAGAAGTAGCCCGCCGTGCAGATGCCCAGCACCCACAGCAGCGCCCCGCCCACGTTGAAGGCGGTGAACTTGCCCCGGCCCATCTCCGCCACGCCGGCCACGAAGGGCACGAAGGTGCGGATGAACGGCATGAAGCGCGCCAGCACGATGGTGATGCCGCCGTAGCGCTCGTAGAACGCATGCGCCTGGTCGAAGGCGCGGCGGTTGAACCAGCGCGAATCCTCCCACTGGAACACCTTGGGGCCGAAATACCGGCCGATAGTGTAGTTGCACTGGTCGCCCAGGATGGCCGCCGCGATCAGCACCGCGCAGGCCAGGGGCAGGTTCATCAGGCCCGCGCCGCACAGCGCGCCCACGATGAACAGCAGCGAATCGCCCGGCAGGAAGGGCATGACCACTACGCCGGTTTCCACGAACACGATCAGGAACAGCAGCGCATAGACCCAGGCGCCGTAGGTCTGCACGAAGGCCTCCAGGTACTTGTCCACATGCAGGATGAAATCGATCAGAAAAGTGGCAAGTTCCATGGGGGCACCGGCGGGCCGGCCGGCGGGTTGGTTGAAAAAAGCAGCGCGCATTATCCCCACCGCCGTGGCGCCGCGCGCCGATGCCCCTGCGCGGCCTCCGCCCTAAAATCCGCTGGGTGAACGACACCACCGCCCTCCCCGCCGCCGAGCAGCCCGCGGCCGCCCGCCGCCGCCCCATCCGCGACCTGCCCGACGAACTCATCAGCCAGATAGCCGCCGGCGAGGTGGTGGAGCGCCCCGCCTCCGTGGTGCGCGAGCTGGTGGACAACGCGCTCGATGCCGGCGCCACGCAGATCACCGTGCGCCTGTCGGCCGGCGGCGTGCGGCTGATCACGGTGGAGGACGACGGCGGCGGCATACCGCACGCCGAGCTGCCCGTGGCGCTGCGCCGCCATGCCACGAGCAAGATCACCAATCTGCAGGACCTGGAGACCGTGGCCACCATGGGGTTCCGGGGCGAGGCGCTGGCCGCCATCGCCTCGGTGTCGGAAATGGCCCTGCTCTCGCGCCCGGCCGCGCAGGCGAACGCGTTTTTGCTCGACGCCCGCAGCGGCGAACTGCGCCCTGCCGCCCGCAGCACCGGCACCACGGTGGAGGTGAAGGAGCTGTTCTTCTCCACCCCCGCGCGCCGCAAGTTCCTGAAGACCGATGCGACGGAGCTCGCGCACTGCATCGAGTCCGTGCGCCGCCACGCGCTGGCGCGGCCCGACGTGGGCTTTGCGATCTGGCACGAAGGCAAGCTGGTGGAGCAGTGGCGCGCCACCTTCATCCCCGGCGAAGGCGATGCGCAGGACGCCCTCGCGCGCCGCCTGTCGGACGTGCTGGGCGAGGACTTCGTCGCCCAATCCGTCGCCGTGCAGCACCGCGTGGGCCCCGTCACCGTGACCGGCCGCGCCGGCCTGCCCGACGCCGCGCGCTCGCGCGCCGACCACCAGTACTGCTACGTGAACGGCCGCTTCGTGCGCGACAAAGTGCTGACCCACGCGGCCCGCAGCGCGTACGAGGACGTGCTGCATGGCCAGAAGCAGCCGGTGTACGCGCTGTACGTGGAGATCGACCCGGCGCGCGTGGACGTGAACGTGCACCCCACCAAGATCGAGGTGCGCTTTCGCGACAGCCGCGAGGTGCACCAGGCCGTGCGCCACGCCGTGGAGAACGCGCTGGCCGCGCCGCGCGCGGCGGCGCTGGCGGCCGCCCCCGTGCAGAGCGAATCGCCGGCAGAGGATTTCAAGCCAAAACAGCCTCCAGCGCAGGTGTGGCAAGCGCAGGCAGCTATCAAATTTGACGAACGACCCGGCCACAAGGTCAGCGATCTGCAGGCGCTGTGGCAGCCTGCCAGGCCGGCAGCGGATGCCCCCGTGGCGCCGGCAGCCACGGCACCCAGCGCCTGGGCTCCCGCGACAACGAGCATGCCCGCGCCGCCAGCCGCCGGGGAACCTGCCTGGCCCCAGGGCCGCGAAGGCGCCGAAACCGCTTGGCCGTTAGGCCGCGCGGTGGCGCAGATCCACGGCGTGTACATCCTGGCCGAGAACGCCCACGGCATGGTCATCGTGGACATGCACGCCGCCCACGAACGCATCGTCTACGAACGCCTCAAGGCCCAGGTGGACGGCGGCGCACGCATCGCCAGCCAGCCGCTGCTGATCCCCGCCACCTTCGCGGCCACGCCCGAGGAAGTGGCCACCGCCGAGGAATCCGCCGAAGTCCTGGCCACGCTGGGCATGGAGGTCGTGCCCTTTTCCCCCAAGACCCTGGCCGTGCGTGCCGTGCCCACCACGCTGGCCCAGGGCAACGCGGTGGAGCTGGCCCGCAGCGTATTGGCCGAGCTGGCCGCGCACGACGCCATCACCGTGGTGCAGCGCGCCCGCAACGAGATCCTGGGCACCATGGCCTGCCACGGCGCAGTGCGCGCCAACCGCAAGCTCACCCTCGACGAGATGAACGCGCTGCTGCGGCAGATGGAAACCACCGAGCGCAGCGACCAGTGCAACCACGGGCGGCCGACGTGGCGGCAGTTGTCGATGAAGGAGCTGGACGCGCTGTTCCTGCGGGGACGCTGAACCCGCTCATGCCGTCTGCCGCAACGCTGCCCGGTGCGCACAGCGGCAGTGAAGGTTTCCGCCGGGTTTCGCCGCCGGAGGGAACCGATGTCCCTCGGTGGTTACTCAGTCAGGAAGCAGCCCCGCGCTGTGCCGCCACCGATGGAGGAACACCTCATGATCGACGACCCCGCTGCGCTGCAGGACCTGATGCGCCAGGTCGGCCCCACGCTGGACCTTGCCCGCGTCACTGCCTATGAGGGCAATCAGGCCTGGAGGCTGGTTTTCGACGATGAGCACGGTAGTGTCATCGACGCCGAATGGGACAGTCATGCGGGGCGCGTGGTGCTCACCGCCGAAGTGGCCACGGTGCCCGAAGCTGCCCGGGCGAACGCCTTTGAGCTGCTCCTGACCTACAACTACCTCTGGTCCGCGCATGGGGGAGTGCGCGCAGCGGTCACCGGGCCGGCAGGCGACGTGGTATTGCTGTTCGATCTGGCCCTGGAGGGCCTTGACCAGCCCCGCCTGTGCGAGGTGCTGGGCAACATGCACGCCATTGCCGGAAGCTGCCGTGCCGTGCTGGAGGCGTTGGCCGATTCCGCCGGGGCTCCCGAAACTGCGCACGTTGGGGGCCATGCGGCCTCTGCCGCACAGGGCATCGATAGCGCGTTCTCGCCCCTGATGATCCGCGTCTGAGTCGAGGAGCACGGAAGCCATGGCCACCATTCAGAACACCACCGGCATGTCCCTCCAGGCCATCGCCCAGCAGCTCACCCCCGGCGCCACACCGCAGCAGGAACTGCGCTCCAAGGGAAACGACCTGTACGTCAAGCAGGGCACCAAGTTTTTCACCGACGTGCAAAGCCGCACTGATCACCGCAACAGCGCGTTGGCCCTGGTGAAGAGCGCGATTGAACGCGACCTGGGAATCGATTCGAACACCGCCCAGAAATTCATGAGCCGGGTCATGACCGGTGGGCAGACCGGGCAGATCACGACAGGCGACCTCGCCCGCCTCAACAAGGCCGTTGACCTCGCCGGCCATTTCTCTGGATCTCCGGGAACCTGTGCCTTCCGAGGCAGCATCGCCGAATCACTGGTCCACATGGGGCTGACCGAGGCAGCCGCAGTGGATATCGTCAAGGCGCTCGGGGGAAATACCACGCGAGACCTCTTTAGAGCACTTGAAGCCAATGACATGGCAAGACTTGCTCAACTCGTGGGCGCCCTGCCCAACACGCCTGAGACGGTCGATGCGCTGCAAAAGATCGAGGCTGCCCTGGTTGCCAAAGCCGACGGCAACGACCTGTCGCACCCTGCCCTCACACCACCCTGCCACCGGGTGTTCTACACCAAGCGTACCGAGGCGCTGGAGAACGTCATCCAGGGAAAGCTGCAGCTAAGCGGAGATTTGCGCCTGACCGCGACGCTCGCGCGGCTGCCGAAGCAGGAATATTGGCGGCTGCTGATGGATGGCAGGCACCACGGCAATGGCGACAAGCATTTCTTCGATCGCTCCAAGGGGTACATGGGCTCGATGATGGCCGGCCTCAACCACATCGTCGACACGGTGGGCACGCCCTTGTCGCCGGCCTACATCCAGAGCTTGCATACCGTCTCCACCACCAGCGTGACGAAGGAGATGCGCACGGACGACGCCATTCCGCTCTCCAAAACCAACAACATGTTCCAGCTTGCCGGCGTCGTCAAGCAAGCGCCCAATACCTGGGGCGTGTGCTCTTCGTTCACGGATGACGGAATGCGAGAGCTGCTTGCCATACGGCAAGATCTTCAAGCCCAGTTGCCGCTGGGTTCGCCTCCGTTCTTTACCGACGATCAGAACGCCAAGTCCGACAACAACCGGCCTGGTGTCGTACAGGCCTGGAAGGCAGGCAACCCCGGCGATCCCAACCTGCCTCAGACAGTGAACACCCTGGTGCAATATGCCGTCGATCAAAGTGCACGCGACCTAGCTGCAGCCCGCTCGGACGATGAGAAGTTGGGCGCCATCATCGATACCTGCCGGCGCCTGGGCAGCATTCACCCCTTCGAAGACGCCAATGGCCGGCTGATGATGTTCCTGGTGCTCAACAAGCTGCTGTTGGACAATGGGCTTAGTCCGACCATACTGCAGGACCAGGGGCACATGATCGGCAAGTCGCGCGATGAACTCATCGTGCTCATCAAGGCAGGCCAAGCGCAGTTGGACCAGTTGCTGCACTGACAGCAGCGCACCCCTGCCGTTTCACACCTGCGCTCAATCGTCCCGCGCCGCCTTCGCCTGGTCCGGGAAGTCGGAAAACACCCCATCCACGCCCAGTTCGTAGAACAGCTTGTACTCGGCCTTCGGGTCGCCCTTGAAGTTGGACGCCAGGCGCTTGGCCTCGCTGCGGAAGGTGTAGGGGTGCACCACCAGCCCCACGGCATGGGCGTTCTTCACCACGTCGGTGGCGGGCATCATCACGCGGTCGCGTTCGTCGATCACGCCGTCGCCGTTGAGATCGTCGGGCTTGCCGTCCTTATTGGCGTCCACCTGCTTCGATGGGATCAGGTACGGCTTCCAGGGGCCGATGCCGTCGGCGTAGGTCTTGACCTCCTTCAGGCCCTCGGGGGTGAGCAGGCTCGCGAAGGTGCGCGCGTCGCCGGCCACGGCGAAGTCGTAGGGCTTGTCGTAGGGCGCGGTCAGCTCCATGCTGCCATCGGGCTTGATGTCGTAGGCGTCCACCAGCTGCACCAGGCGGATCTGGGTCTTGGTGCGCAGGTACTTGAGGTTGGCCACCTCGAACGACTGCACGATGACCGGCGATGCCTTGGTGGTGTAGCCGTACTGGGCCAGCACGGCTAGCAGGCGGTCTTCCAGCGGCAGGCCCAGGCCGGCGTGGTAGGTGGGGTGCTTGGTTTCGGGGTACACGCCCACGGTGCGGCCGGCCTTGGCGCCTTCGCTCTTGGCGAGGTCCAGCACCTCCTGCAGCGTGGGGATCTGGTACTTGCCGTTGTGCGAGGGATCGCGGTCCGACAGGGGCTGGATGGCGCGCAGGGTCTTGATCTCGGCCAGGGTGAAGTCGCTGGCGAACCAGCCTTCTTCCTCCACGCCATCGACCATCTTCTTGGTCTTGCGATCGGCGAACTCGGCGCGGGTGGACACGTCGGTGGTGCCGGTGATGTTGGGCTCGTGGCGGGCGACCAGCGCGCCGTCCTTGGTGGCAACGAGGTCGGGTTCGATGAAGTCCGCGCCCAGCTCGATGGCGCGCTTGTAGCCTTCGAGCGTGTGGTCGGGCAGGTAGCCCGGGGCGCCGCGGTGGCCGATGACCAGGGGCTTGTCGCCGCTGAGCGTGGGGTAGCGGGGGCCGTTATCGCCGCCGCAGGCCGCCAGCAGGGCCGCGCAGGCCAGGGCGCTCAGTCTTGCACCAAAGGGTTGCATGCTCTTCTCCTCATTATGTCGTGTTGCAAAGCCGAAGAACTATGGCGGTGCGGCGTGACGCCGCCACGACACCCAAACGCACCAAAAACGGGATGACACGCGCCTGAAATCGCACCAAACCGGAACATAACAGCCCAAATCGGTGCATAACAACATGCCGTTTTGGCATAATCCCATGTTGCATTGCCGCATCCATCCCCTCCATCGAGCAGAAAGCCTTTTCCATGAAGTACGCATCCGTCGGCCAATTCCTTGAACAGGTTGCCCAGCGCAATCCCGGCCAGCCCGAGTTCCTGCAAGCCGTGACCGAGGTCATGGAAAGCCTGTGGCCGTTCATCGAAAAGCACCCGCGCTATGCCGAGCACGGCCTGCTGGAGCGCCTGGTGGAGCCCGAGCGCATCGTGATGTTCCGCGTCTCCTGGGTGGACGACCACGGCACGGTGCAGGTCAACCGCGGCTACCGCATCCAGCACAGCATGGCCATCGGCCCGTACAAGGGCGGGCTGCGCTTCCACCCCTCGGTCAACCTGTCGGTGCTGAAATTCCTGGCGTTCGAGCAGACCTTCAAGAACGCGCTGACCACGCTGCCCATGGGCGGCGGCAAGGGCGGCTCGGACTTCGACCCGAAGGGCAAGAGCCCGGCGGAAGTCATGCGCTTTTGCCAGGCGTTCGCCACCGAGCTGTTCCGCCACGTGGGCGCGGACACGGACGTGCCCGCGGGCGACATCGGCGTGGGTGGGCGCGAGGTGGGCTACATCGCGGGCATGGTCAAGAAGCTGTCGAACCGCGCGGACTGCGTGTTCACGGGCAAGGGCCTGTCGTTCGGCGGCTCGCTGATCCGCCCCGAGGCCACGGGCTACGGCACGGTGTATTTCGCCGATGAAATGCTCAAGACGCGCGGCAAGTCGTTCGACGGCCTGCGCGTGTCCGTCTCGGGCTCGGGCAACGTGGCGCAGTACGCGGTCGAGAAGGCCATGCAGCTGGGCGCCAAGGTGATCACCGTGTCCGACT
>Ga0222422_100379_pt1 | contig 16104 bp, 16 predicted proteins | sample 3A1ome_FD_182469 | JGI IMG/M metagenome (GOLD analysis project Ga0222422, IMG submission 182469) | Enriched microbial communities from leaf-cutter ant dump, University of Wisconsin, Madison, United States - 3A110A (version 2) | ecosystem: Environmental > Terrestrial > Nest > Insects nest > Nest...
GGGAAGGAGCGTCCGGCGAAGGCGGAAGGCGGCGATGGGCAGGGCGAGGGCCGCAAGGGCCGCATCGGCAACTTGATGTAGCCTCCGATCGGGGCGACCATCGCATAAAGGATTCAAGGGAGACCCGACATGGCAGGCGGCGGCAAGCAACAGGAAGGCGGGGCCAACACCGAGGCGGCGGCGTTCGTCTTCTGCGTCCTGCTGTTCCTGATCCTGTTCGTTCTCTGGAAGTTCGCGCGTCCGGTGATCCTGTACCCGGCCTTCGCCATGGATGTGGTGGCGATCTACATCATCGAGATGGTCAAGGGGCTGGGACCCGTCGGCCAGGAGGCCAAAAGCTTCGTCACCTCGATCTTCGACGGACGCACCGACCCCTGGGACGGCGTGACGCTGACCAAGTTCATGGAGGTCCGCTATCTCGTCGGCACCCAGACCAAGCTGGTCATCACCGCGATCATCGCCGGCATGGCGGCCCTCGTCCTCTTCAAGATGAAGGGCCACGGATACGCCCGCACGTTCTCGCTGGGCGGCGGCAAGGGCAAGCCGCAGGGGTTCGCCTTCTACCAGACGGAACGCTGGCGGACCGCCACCTCGTCGGCGAACTTCGATCCGGACGGCCGCAACAAGGACATCAAGCCGGCCGCGACGCCGCTGGAATGGCTGCGGGACCACAAGATCGAGTACGAGAACTCGATCCTCGACCGCGACGCGGCGGAAAAGGCGTTCTCCGAGCAGCTGGGCAAGCCGTGGCACAGCCTGAAGCGCGCGAGCCTCGTCCATCAGGCCGTCGCCATCATGATCGGGCTTCACTACATCCGCCACAAGCAGGCGCTGGCCGAGCGCGAGGCGATCAACATCGCCTGGGCGGCGGGCAAGGACGGCACGAAGGCGATGCAGGACCTCGTCGACCGCTATGTGGGGGACGGCGACAAGCCCAAGGACGCCAAGCTGGCGAAGGCGATCTCGTCGATCATGGACAAGCATGCCTACGTCCATACGGGCCTGTTCTCGCTTCTCGACAAGGCGCGCGCCCGCGCCGGCGTGCTGGCGAGCTCGGACATGCTGTGGCTGCGCTGGGTGGACCGCAACCTCCATTACACGCTGAACAACGTCGGCCGCCGCCGTTTCCACACCGAAGGCGCGGGCGTGGTCTGCCACTTCTTCGCCGAGCACGTGGTCGGCCATCCGCTTCCGGAGCCGCATGTCGAGCAGGCTATCGACGGCCTCGAGGACTACCTCGCCGAGCAGGGCGTCATGTCGCTGAAGCAATTCTTCGCGCAGGGCGGCGAAGAACTCTAGGCGGCTGCGCCTTCAAAAATCGTCATCGATCTCCGCCAGCGGCTTTGGCTGCGGCAACAGGGCGGCCTCCCGGCGGGCGCTGTCCCTGCGACGGAGGATGTCGGGAATGTCTCCTCCGATGAGCTGGATGCCTACGAGCGCGGCCGCTTCGAGGAAAGTGCCGATCTCGACCGAAGCCTGACCGGCTTCAACGGCGCGCAGTGTGTTCCGGGAACATCCGATCCTTTCGGCAAGGTCCGCCTGCGACATCTTCCTGGCCTTTCGGCCGCGCTCTATCTCGGCTCCCAACGTCTCCAGGACGTGAAGCACCAGTCTTGAACAGGTGCGGTGCGAGCTAACCATGACAGTCCATTGTTCATTCCAATGAGCATAAGTGGGTTACTTGCTCGTTATAATGAACAAACTTAAATTGTCGATCAACCCGTCCAAACCGGATAAGCTGACAAAGATGGCCGAGGAGACGGCGGGGCCGCAACAAGTTCGCCTAACATCGTCGCAAGCGGCCTGATATCCTCCTGCTGGCTGGCGCTCTCGAGGCAAGCCAGATATTCGCTCCGGCGCTCGTATGGAACGATGGTCCAAGGGAAGCCACCTTCGGCCAGAAGCGCGTTCATCAAGAATCGACCGATCCTCCCGTTTCCGTCGTGAAACGGATGAATATAGGTAAACAGGAACGGCGCTATGACCGCCTTGACTCTAGGGTCGCTTTCGTTTCCCACGCATTCGAACAGGATTTCAAGTGCATCTGGAATAGCTCCATGCGGCGTCGGGACGTGGTTCGATCCGCGTAGATAGATCGGATGCCCGCGATAGCCCGCAAGTTCGTGCGGCTTCAGTATGCCGGCCGTGACTGAAGGCGCGAACATTTGCCGGAACCACTCTTGGTGCCTTTCCCATAAAAGTGGTCCTGCAGCGACACCCGAAACGATCTTCGAAACGTCGGCCTTTACCGCACTGAAGGCAAGCCAGTAACCTCTTGCCGCCAGAGCGTTCCGGCGATCCCAGTCGCCCGCGTTGTTGTCGGGGTTCCAGGAGCCAGAGCGGACCCTTTCGATAAGCTCCTCGGAGACATGATAGCCCTCGATCGACAAGGAATTGTAGGCATCCGACACATAGCGCTCGTCGATACCTTCCATATACGCAGTCTTATCCGATATCGGGCGGGACTCCAGACCGAAGGCTTCCAATCCGGCACTTCTCATTTTGGCCCATAGCAACTTGATTCGGGTTGCGGCTGGGTGAATTCCCGCTCTGACGTCGAAAGTCTGAAGGGCGGTGTCTTCGTCGAATGGATTTTCTTCCCTGACAGCATATCCGGCCGCTCGCATTGTGGACAGGACGTCCTCTGCATCCTTCGTCCTTCCCAATGCACGAAGCGCGCCAGCTATCCGGCCCGCTATGTGGCTCCGTCCATCCAACAAGAGATGGCGAAGCAACGAAGATGCACCTCGGATCGTCCCGAGAACACTGACAACGTCTGTCTGCATACTGCGCCACGAGTTGGGAGACAGATTGCACAGAGCATCCTCAGCCGACATCACCCGAATGCCATCAACCTCGCTTGCATCATCAACCATCGTCGTCTTCAGGAAATATATCGACGAGCCTCCGGGCAGCCTAAGATTATCGTTGCCTCCTCGCGGACTTCTTACGATCAGTTGAACAGGTACCGACCTTTGCCCGGAAAGGTAGGCCAACGATCCTTCGGGGGACAAAGTCCAATTGCCGCCAAACCGTTCTTTCGAATAAGAGCCAACGAATTCCCAAAATACCGTAGACCAGGCTTCATCGATCCGACGACGGGAGCCGGGTCTCGAATTCACTGCCAGCCATCCTTTTATGATCTCTTCAAGAAAGCCATTCGCGATGAGCCGTTCCCTGTGAATTCGGGAAATATCAGAACTCTTCACCACCGTCGATTTTCCGCCTTGGGTGAGCCGTTTCAGCTCTTCAAGCGACTTCGCCAACGGACTCCGCTTAGCCTCATCAGTCATCGCATCTTCCTTCGCCATGTGGAATCACAAGAATTTAGTGTTGTGGAGATACAAGAATTTGATGTTGTGAAACTACAAGATTTTGGTGTCTCGTTCAAGCGTCGATCTGCGAATGTCCAACTCAGGAGCCTTTGCCAATAGCTCGATTCCGAGCCTCTCTGCCAAACTGAATACCGCGGCTACCCCCGGATCCTTCTTGCCGAGCTCGTATTCCGAAAGCCACTTCCCCGTCCGGCCGACGAGCGCTGCGGCGTCCGACTGCGTCATGCGCCGGCGCATCCGCTCCGTCCTGATGGCGTCCCTGAGGTCGTCCGCGAAGGCCATTCCGTGTCCGTCGAGGCTGTTTCCGAAGGATTCAAGCGTTGCACCTATCGGTGTAAATCGCAAATCGAAATGGATTGCGGGCAAATCGCAGCGATTTCAGCCCGTCAGGCGTTTTCGTCTACCTTGAGTTGGCTGTCAGACCTTCCGTTCAACCATAATGGGTGGTGTTCCGGCATAAGGAATCCTTCATCGAATCCTTGACAAGAGGTCCATGCCTGCCACATAGGAAGGCGAATAAAGGAGAATCTGGATGGCTGGACTGGCAAGGGTCATGAAGCTCACCGGCGGCTTGGTCGCCAAGGACAAGGACAGGGTCGTCGTCCACAAGTGGGACTACGAGAAGGACGAACCCTACATCGAGGCCGAGATGACGCGCGAGGATTACGAGCGTCAGCAGCTGAAGGATTCGAAGCCTGGACGGTGATGCGATCACCCGACTTTGACCGATCTCGTGTCTGTTCACGGGCGTGGATCGGCTATAGCCTCGATACAGGAACCACCCGAAAGGATTCGTTGCATGTCCGTTTCCAAGCGCCGCAAGATCGCCGCAGGCGTACAGGCCGACGCCGTATTCATGGCTGACGGCGGCCCGGTGATCGTGAGCGGCGGCCGCGCACTCCAGATCGCCATCGTCACTGAAGGCCAGCAGGCGGCGATCTCGCTGAAGATTCCCGAAAGCGGCGCGCCGACGCCTGCGCCTCTCGCCATCCTTGCGACAGGTCCGGCCAACGAAATCGCCGACACCTATTCGGCCCTTTGCGCCGACATCGTTTCCGACCTGCGCGGAGGGCGGCGGTCGCCCTGGCGCTCGTTCTCCTACGGCACCGTGGTCGGCGCGGTGCTGGCTGCCACCGTATTCGGGGCGGTTTCGGCCTCGATCGTCGCAGGCGCATGGCGCGCCTCGCATGAAGCGAACGCCGCCGCGGCGCTCGCCGCCGGCCCAGCCACCCTCCCGTCTGCTTCCAGCCTGCAGGAGCTTATGCCCGCCCTCGAGGAAATCCAGAAGCACACGGCCGCCGCGAAGGACGTCAAGCCGCCGCTGCCCGCGGAGACGGCGCCGTCGCAGAGGGTAGGCATCCCCTTGCCGCCGGACGTGGCCAACCCGGCAGCGGGGCTTCCTCCCTACGTTCCGCTTGACGCACTCGCGGGGAAAGACAAGGCTCCCGCAGCCGATGAGAGCAAGCCAGCGGTCCCGGAGCCTCCGGTGCCAGACCCCGCGAAGCCTGACGATTCCAAGTCCGCGTCGCCCGCCGATGCAACGGGCGGAACTGGAACCGCGCCCGCCGCCGATGGCGAGACCGGGACGAAGGCAGAGCCTGCCGTACAGGGGGACAAGGTCGACCTCAACGCTGACAAGCCGTCCGAGCGGACGGAGACCAAGGCCGAAGCCGTCAAGGAACCCGGCAAGGAAGAGGCGAGTCCGGAGGACAAGGCCAAGCTGGCGGCGAAAGCCCTGCGGGACAGCGGCATGACGCAGAGCCAGGCCGTCGACGTCCTGTCGCAGCTCGAGGCCCTCGGACAGATGGACCCGGAGAAGATCACGCCGCAGATGCTTTCCACGCTTCCGCACGAAGTCGCCAAGATGCTGATCGACAGCGGACTGGTGAACCAGGACGACGCGCCCGACGGCGTGCCGTACAGCATCATCCGCGTTCCGGAATCCGTCGTCGACAAGCATCGCGGCGAGGACGGCATCGCCGACATTCCGGAACGGAACTCATGGGCCTCGACCGGCAACTACGTCAGCATCCCCTTGCCCGGAGGAGGGGACATCAAGACTCCCGAAGACCTGAAATCGTTCCACCTGGAGCCGTGACGGGAGCTTGGCCCCCTGGCAGCCCCGACAGGCACGACGTATTGAGGTTCCTGACTGGAACCTCAAGAGCGAAATGCAAGGGGCATCTGCACCCTGCTCCATGCATAATCGGATAAGGCAGGAAAACACGGCCTCCCTGATGCTCATGCCAAAGAGTTCCATGGATTTGCGATGCAAAGCTATGGTTCCTGCGTGGAATGCCTCTTCCTACCGGCGTCACGACACTGAAATCTTGGGAACCTCAGTCTCGCCAGGAATTCGATCCCTGAACCGACGTTAAAATGGATCCGGCCTCTTTAACGAATCCTCAAAGCTTTCGCGGTATCTGACCCGACACGAAGGGCGACGCCATGGCGAAAGAAGGATTCAAAGCAGGGTCGGGGAATGAAGAGGCAGACGCCTTCGCTTCGCATGAAGCCCTGTTCCCGGCCCGGCCCCATGGCAGGTTCCGCCGCCTTCTGAAGCGCGGCGGCCGCGACGCATCCGGGGCGACCGCCATCGAATTCGCCATGCTGGCCCCCGTCGTGATCCTGCTCCTGATGGGCATTATCGAGTTCGGGCTGATCTACACCGCCGACATCGTGCTCAAGAACGCGACCTACGACGCCGCCCGCACCGGGCGGACGGGCTTCGTCGAGAACAAGTCCACGCAGGACAAGACAGTCCTCGACATCGTCCGGCACGAGGTCAGCGCGATGATGGACCCGAACAAGCTGACCATCGACAGCAAGGCTTACGCCGGCTTCGGCAACCTGAACAAGCCCGAACCCTTCATCGACGCCAACAAGAACGGCCGCCGCGACAACGGGGAGAACTACACCGACGTCAACGGCAACGGGAAGTATGACCTCGATCAGGGCCGGGACGGTTTCGGCGGCGCGAACGAGGTCGTCCTCTACACCGTTTCCTATCCGTGGAAGCTGCTGACGCCCTTCGTCTCGGAGATCATCGGCGACAACGGCTTCATTACCCTTACGGCCACGGCCGTCGTGCAGAACGAGCCTTATCAATGAGCGCAATCCCGACCCTTTCCCGCCTCAAGGCGCTGGCCCGCCGCTTCATCGGCCGCGAGGACGGCATCGCCGCGGTCGAGACCGCGCTGCTGACCCCGGTCCTGCTGACCCTTTTCCTCGGCTGCTCGGAGACGTGGTTCCTGATCCGCACCCATTTTCAGGCGGCGCAGATGGCCTCCACGACCGCAGACGTCGTGGCCCGCTACAAGGCCGTCACTTCCGCGGACGTAGCCGCCATCTTCTCGGTGTCGTCGCAGGTCATGGGCGCGCAGGACTTCAACGACAAGGGCACTGTCGTCCTTACGTCGATCGCGACCGACGACAAGGGCAAGGCGACCGTCGCATGGCAGTGCACCGGCGGCCAGCCCGGGAACGTCAGCCGGATCGGCCGGGCAGGGCAGGCGGCCAAGATTCCGGGCGGACTCGCGCTCGACAAGAACGACAACCTGATCGTCGCGGAGGTTTTCTACAAATACACGCCCATCCTCGGATGGAAGGCGCCCGGCGTCACCCTCGCCTACAAGACGGCCCTTTTCAGGCCTCGGCTCGGGGATTTGACGGCGGCGCCGGGCTGTTGAAGGGAGCAATGCAATGAAACCCCATATCGCTAACGGACGGAACGCGCGGAGGCGGCCTTTCGGCTCCGGCCTCTCCGCGTTCATGGCGGACCGCAAAGGCTCCGTCATGCCGTTGATCGGCGCGGCCTTCATGACCGTGACGGCCGCCGTAGGCGTGGCCATCGACAGCGGCCGCATGATGCTCATGCATTCGACCCTCCAGCGCTCGATCGACGCGGGAGGGCTTTCGGCCGTGGCCCGCATGGGGTCCACGACCCTTGACGACGACGTCCGCAAGTTCACCGCCGCCAACTTTAACGACGGCTACGTAGGCGCGACCATCACCAACCTGACCGCCACGATGAGCGCCGACAAGAAAACCCTGACCGTGGACGCCGTGGCAACCGCGCCGACGGCGTTCATGAGCCTCTTCGGCGTCAGGACCATGTCCACGAAGGCCCACACGGTCGTCGAGCGGCAGGTCGGCGGCCTCGAGCTTGCCCTCGTCCTCGACAACACCGGCTCGATGAAGGGAAGCGGGCTGACGAACCTCAAGACGGCGGCGAACTCGCTGCTCGACATCCTGTTCGGCGACCAGGCGGTCGGCGAAAAGCTTTTCGTCGGCATCGTCCCGTTCTCGCAGAGCGTGAACGTTGGAACCAATCATTCGAACTGGCTTGTCTCCGGATCGCTCAACAAGCTCGACTGGAGCACCACCAGCTGGGGCGGCTGCGTAGAGGCGCGCCTTAGCGGCGGGGACGTGACCGACGACACACCGTCCGCCAAGCCGTTTTCGCCCTACTACTGGGAGGACAGCGCGGGCAACGACTGGATCGTGACCAAAGGCAACGGCAAGGGGAACGGAAAGGGCAACGGCAACAACAAGTCGCCCGTGCTCAACTCCGATCTCGGCCCCAACAAGAACTGTCCGGTCGAAGTCACCCCCATGACCCCCGTCAAGAGCAAGCTGGTCAATGCCGTCAAGGCGATGACGGCCGTGGGCAACACGCACATCAACTACGGCGCGGTATGGGGCTGGCGGATGCTTTCGCCCAAGTGGCGTGGCCTTTGGGGCGGAGACATGGACAGCTACAAGCTGCCGCTGGACTACGGCACCCGGAACATGAACAAGGCCGCGGTCATCATGACGGACGGCGAGAACACGATGACGAGCGAAGTCTATACGGCCTATAGCTGGCTGTCCGACAAAAGGCTCGGCACCAACCAGGAGACCCCCGCCGTCACCGAGCTGAACAAGCGGCTGTCCACGGTCTGCACGGCCATGAAGAACGCGGGCGTCATCGTCTACACCATCGCCTTCAACCGGCCGGGCAAGTCCACCGAGGACCTTCTGCGAAGCTGTGCGACGCAGGACTCCTTCTACTTCAACTCGCCGAGCGGCAGCGACCTCCAGAACGCCTTCCAGCAGATCGGCGGCTCGCTTTCGAACCTGCGCATCAGCAGGTAGGCGAAGCACCCCCGCGATTTTCGACCCGGGCCGTCATCCGAAACGAGGTGACGGCCCGCCTGCGTCGTGAGACCATCGAAGGCCTGAAACCCGGAAAGCTGCCTTCCATGCCCGCGAAGCTCTCCCCCGCACAACGCGCCACACTTCTTCGGTTCGTCTCCCGGCATTCGCCGGATGGCCGGCCGTTTTCCCTCGACCGCCTTCAGGAAACGGTTCCGGACATGCCCGGAACCGTTCTCGGGAACGGGCTGCTGGCTTTGGCTGCGGAAGGGCTGTGCGGAGTCGAGGATCCCGATCTCGTCTGGTCGACTCCGGAAGGGTTCGCGGCCGCCGGGACGGATGGCGCGTGAAGCCATGCCCCCCGATGAGTGCTTGCCGACCGGACGCATGCAGGATCGGCAGGCCGACGTTACGGCTGTATTCCGGCTTCCTTGAGAAGGGCCTTCGCCGTCCTGACAGGCATGTCGGATAGCCTGTAAAGGTTGGGAAGCTTCCCCGTGCTGTTCGACGTGACCTTCATGGTGGAGATTTTTCCTTCCCTCAGAAGGCGATGGGCCAGGAAGTTCACGTTCTGCCGGGAGGTGTCCATGACGGTGACGAGCTCGGTGCCGAACATGGGCCGCTTCGACAGCAGGTCCAGGAACTGGCTTTCCCTCGACGTTCCGAGCTTCCAGCTTGGCTTGCCGGACTTGCGGGGCCTGCGGGGCTTCGCTTTCTTCGGCGCGGGGACAGGGTCCCCCTCCTGCCGTGCCCTTGGAGCCTGAACCGGCGCGGGCGGGTTGCGCATGTCCGCCGAGGCGCGCTGCTTCCTGCTTCTCGCATTCCTTCTCAGATGGGCTTCGCGCCAGCCGACGCGGCGGCGGGACCTGTCAGGGGATGGAGTCGCGGCCTTGTCGGCGGGCGCGTCTTCCGCGACAGCAGAGATCGGCTCGAGGTTCAAGCCGACGCTGTCCGGCTGGAGCAGGGGTTCAGGCGCCGGCTCGGAAGCGGCCGCCTTTTTCGCAGGAGGGGTTGCCGCCTTGTCCGCAGGCTTTCTGCCGGGCTTGGGTTTGGCTACCTTGGCTGCCTTGCCGGGCGGGCGGGCCGTTTCGGCTCTCCTGGCCTTAGCCTTGGCCGCCGCCGCGGCCTTACCGCCTTCCAATGAGGCATCTATGGCGGCCCTGGCCTCGTCCTCGCCCATTTCCGCAGCAACGAGCCAGTCGCCGCGATAGCTTTCCCGGCGGACCAGCGCGGCGTCCAGGAATCCGCGTATTTCCGCGAAGCCGACGGTCAGGTCATGGAAACCCGGACCGACCTTGCCGAGCCGCTTTACCGGAATGGCGCCGGCGTTGTCCGAAACGTAGGCTGTCAACAACCTTGCGGCCTTGTTGAACCATGGGCCTGAATTCGAATCCCTAAGCCGGACACGAATGCTCTGTTCTGCCATTTGCAGGGCGCTCCCGTTCGTCGCGCCTGTTTCGCGCATCAGGAGAGGGATGTCAATAAATTTGCACCGAAACCTGTAAACCTCGATCTTTACAATTCCTTCCGCAACTCCATTTCACGGATTGATATCCAGATGGAATTCTGGCTTCATCCCGTCTTCTGCTGGAAAAGAGAGGCCCGAATGCAAACTCTTTACTACGTCATCGCCGAAGGCGAGGCTTCAGAACCGGATGACAACGAGGTGCCGGGAATTTACGCATTCTCGCTTCCGGAAGGATACCCGGCCGAACACAGGGCTTCCGCAGTCCTCGACACTTTCCACACCAAGATCGGGATCGACTGCCTCGACGACTTCACCTTCACTGTAAAGGACGGCGACGGCAACGTGATCGAGGAACCGGACGGGGCGGATTCCTACGCCCGGTCGGACGAGGCGGATTTCATCGGCAAGGTCGAGGCTCCGGCGGCGTTCTCTCCCGCCTGACGGGATGCCGGGTTGCGGCTTTCCTTCGTTTCGTTGACAGTCAGGTAAAAGGAGGCCGCGACATGATCCGTATAGTCAAAAAGGGCGAGAAGCTTTCTGAAGCCGATGTCATCGGCAAATACGTGCTTCAGGAACTCCCCTACCACTTTATGTCTCTCGGGAAGCCCCGGATCGCGACGAAAATCTCCGGGAGCCGCATTTATATCGACCGCGAGAGGCCGATCCTGAAAGACGGCTTGACCGCGCTCACCGGAAACGGGGAGCGTGAGGCGGACGGCTATGTCTCGCTCTTTTCAATCAGGTGCGTCTGCGAAACCCCTGACGAAGTGAACGCCATCGTGGACGCCAGCAGGCGCACCATGGGGGAATTCAACGAGTTCAAGGCGCGCGCCGTCGAGCGCGTCGAAGCCTTCGACGGCATGTCCATCGACGCCCAGTTCATGCCCGTCCCCCGCTGACAGGTTCCAGGCTGCGCGCCGTGTTCAGGAACGACGTCACCCAGGAGGACCGGAAGGGCGCGCTGGCGCTGCGCATCGACGCAGGCCGCTTCGATCCGGAGAGCCTTCCGGCCGAGGGAGACCGTCGGCGGCTGGCCGTCCTGCTGGAAACCGCTCCGGCATGGCTGCTGGCCGAACTTTCGCGCGGCATGTTCAAGCCCGCCCAGCGGACGGGAAACCCGGAAATCGCGTCCTGCCTGATCGCCTTCGCCGAAGGTCTCGGCCTCACGCCCATGTCCTATGCCCTCAGTCGCATCGACCTGAAGACAGCTATCCTCTGCAGGCTGGACAGGGTTGCGGACGTGACTGGCGCGCTCTCGCTTCTGGAAACCCGGCTCGCCGACGAGAAGGCCTACCAGGAAAGCCTTTCCCCCGCGGATCTCAAGCGCCGCAGGGACCGCCTCAAATTCGAGGCCGAACAGCCCTTCACCCTTCTGGACGCCATGAAGCAAAGGGACGAGGTCCGATCCGAAGCCGACAGGAAACAGTCCGCCGCCTTCGATCCGGCGGCGGCGTTCCAGTCCGCCGCCTTCGATCCGGCGGCGGCGTTCCAGTCCGCCGATGCCGGACCGGGAGACGGCGGGATCGTCATCCGTCGGATGGGCGGCAAGCAAATCCGGGAGATTTCGCGCGCCTGGCAGGACGGCTGGAAGGACATGTCGGCCGAGAACGCGCTCTCGAAAAACGTCACGGGTCCTCAGGGCAGGTGGGACTTCGCAAAGCGCCTGGACGCGAACAACCGTCTTTTCGGCATATTCGAGGACGGCAGGCTCGTCGGCAGCATGGCGGTCTCCCCGGCCTCCGCGAACGAAGCCGAGCTGGGCTGGTTCGTCCTGCCGGAGGAACGGGGGCGCGGGGTTGCCAGCCGTGCCGCCGCCGCCGCGATGGACAAGCTCGCCGCCATCGGAGTCGAACGTTTCGGAGCCAGGGCGAGGACGCTCAATCCGGCCTCCATCCGGGTCATGGAGAAGCTGGGCTTCAGGCCCGTCGAAGGCCATGTGGCGACGGGAACGGACATCGACTGGGTATCCATGACGGCCGTGCCTGGGCGGCAAGAGGACAGAGAAGACAGGACCGCGGCGTTCGCGCGCTGATCCCGGCCGCCGGCAGATCTCCATTAACCCTTTTTTCTTTTCCGCCGACAGGCAACCATAGTCGTATCGGGAATCCAGACTGAAGGTTGTGCCGTGCCCTCGTTCAAACGGACCATGCTCCTCGTAGCCCTCGCCGGAAGCACAGTCCTTGCGGGGAATACCCTCGCCTCCTCGGAGTCGGAATTCTTCTTCCGCTACAAGTATCCCATCATCGTGGACCAGGAACCAACGGTCGACCCGCTTCAGGTAGACGTGTCCTCCGGCGCTCCCGCCACCGTCGGCCAGCCCTGGTCTACGCAGGCGTTCGCCAGCGGCGGCACGGGCGGCCCATACGCCTTCTCGCTGACACCCTCCGGAAGCTGGCTCGGCATCGACCAGAGCACGGGCCAGATGTCCGGGACCCCGGCGGGAGCGGGACCGTCCAGCTTCACGGTGACCGCCGATGACGGCGAAGCACAGGAATCCAAGACATTCATGGTGGCCGCGGCCATGAGCCTCGCGGCCGTCCACCCCGATCCGATCGAGACAGCGCCGGGCAGCGACGTCGACGCGACGATAGGGGTCACCGGGGGCAAGCCTCCGATGGCCTACAGCTGGGACCCGTCGGAACCGAAGCCCGACTGGCTGGACCTCGACTCCTCCACTGGCAAGGTTTCCGGCGTCGCGGAAGAGGGTTCCTGGACGCCGAGCGTCATCGTGACGGACAGCGAGGGACGCACGACGACCGCAAACCTTATCGTGGACGTCTCGGGCAGCCTTCCGATCGGCACCGTCGTGGCGGTGGACGGGTCCGGACATGACCAGTATTCCGCCGCCAGTGGCATGGCGGTCGACTCGGCGGGCAACAGCTATATCGTGGGATCGACTCCGTCCGGAGGCGGAGACGTCGTCATAACGAAGCTCACTCCGTCCGGACAGATGGCATGGACGAAGACGTTCGGCAGCAGCACCGGAAACGAAACCGGAAAGAACGTCGCGATCTCTTCTTCCGGCGACATCTTCGTGCTCGGAGGAAGCAGTTCCGAGGCGATGCTGCTGAAACTTTCTCCAAGCGGAAGCCTGCTCTGGAGCAAGCTGCTGAACGGACTCGGCAGCCTTGGCACATATGCGAGCGTTCTTAGCGCGTCGCCTGACGGAGGCGTCTATATGGGAGCTGGAAACGGCCTCGTCTCCAAGTTCGACGCCAACGGAACGCACATATGGTCGGAAAGCCCTTACTCATGGGGCACTTCGGACACGACCGTTGCGGGACTGGCCTCCGATTCAACCGGGGTTTATGCAACCGGGACGACCCGGAACAACTATGGCGACAGCTTCTACAGCATAACGAAGCTGAAGCAGGACACAGGCGAAATCGCCTGGTCCATTTCCAACCAGTCCATTTCAAAGGTCATCCCCTCGGCCGCTACCGGAGTCTTCGTCGCCGGAGACGGCAACGTCTACATGACCGGAAAGGCGCTCAACGCCAACATTCCGGGCGTTCCGGCGGGATACGGGCGAACGATCCTTGCCAAGTTCGATGGCGCGACGGGACTGCAAGCCTGGCAGAAAGTCATCATGCCGACGATCACGAACACGAACCAGAACGGTACGGCCATCACGATGGGCAACGACGGCGCACTCTACGTAGCCTCGGCCTCCAACTCGTATGGCTCCATGGAAACGGGATGGTCGGTGACCAAGCTGGACACGGACGGCAACGCCGAGTGGATGAAGTCGCTCAATGGCTTCAGCGGGCTGATGACTGGGCCGTCCGGAATAGGATTTTCTGGTGATCGGCTCCTCATGGGAGGAGCTTCATGGGACCCGAGCAAGGGACTCTACACGCTCAGGATCGCCTCCCTTCCGACGAACGGGGTAGGCTCCGGCGAAGCGGGCGAAGGATTCAGTTTCGTGGACCTGCCGATAAACGGAACGATTCCCCTGCCATATGGAACGGAATTTCATGGACCGCGGGTCGCCCAACACCTCACCTCGAACCTGAAGGCCCTGCCGATGCCTGCGGCGTATTCCTTCGCGGACGCGCCTGGCTTTAGCCTGCAACCGATGGACGTCTACTGAGGCTTCCCAGAGCCACGCGGCAAAGGGCTGCGTCGTCCGGCGCGGACCCTTTGCCGCAAGTCACCCCTTCACCTCGTAGGACTTCGTCACGAAGCCCTTGGTCGCGTCGCCCCGGTGGAAGGCTTCCCTCCTGACCCGCAGGCCCTGGCATAGGGTGCAGCGCCACCGGGGAACTGGCTTGCCGCCGCGGTCGACGTCACGCCTCTCGAGTTCCGGGGTGGAGTAGGGCGCCCACTCATGGCCGCAGGCCTCGTCGATTCCGTAGTGGACATAATGCCCGCGGACCTCGTGCCTGCGGGGCGAGGCCCTTGAATCGACCTGGAAGAAGCCGCGCAGGTCTTCGCCGCCGATGTCGATGCTGACGACGGAATGCGCCATGTAGGTCTTCAGCTTGCCACCGGACAGGCGGCGGACCGGGGGAACGTCCCTGACTGCCACGCCGCGCTTCTGGTTGAGCAGGAGCAGGGCGGCGACGGCCCGCTTGAACTCCCCGCGGCATTCCTCGACCATATGCTCGATCAGCGCACGCGAGGGGTTCACCGCCGAAACCGCCCATATGTCGGTGACGTGGTGAGAGAACGCGTCGACGGCCGGGCGCAGTCCGGCGGCGACCTCCCCGATCAGGAAGTCCCGCAGGAAACCGTGGTCGCCGGGCATCTCCATACCGCCGCTTCCCGCCTCCTTGCGGTGATAGCGGAACGGCAGGAAGCCCTTCGACTGGTAGTCGCCGCCGCTGCAGACGTACAGATCGCCGTCCTCGGTGAACAGGAAGCCGAGCCGCCTGGCCGTCCCGTCCTCGATCCTCATGCGCGACGAGACCCTGAGGGACGCAACGTTGTCGATCTCGACATAGGAGTTGGGGAAGGGCGGCAGGGCGAACTGCGAGTGCTCGCAGACGATGTCCGCGCATTCGGTGGCGAAGCGTCCCGCCCTCTCGGAAGCCGCCTCGTCGAACACGAACCGCCTGGCGCGCGTGCGAAGCGATTTCAGCTTCTTCAGTTCGCCCCTCTCGAAGACGATGCGGGTTTCCGTCGAATCCAGCGAGTCGTCGAGGATCATCGGGAGTCCTCCGGTTTCCGTCCGCCTTACATATAGGGATCCCCGACCCGATCAAGAGCCTCCTGGTGGAGCGGGGCCGAACAGCCGAAAAGCCGCAAGGGAAGACGCCGTCGGCGGATCGCGTCGCCATCCGAAAGAGGGAAGCGGACGTTTTCGGTGTCCTTGAGCGTTAGCTTGATCACAAGGATTCATGCCATCGCCGACGTCTGAAATACCGACCGCCACCGTCAAAGCAGGTGCCTTCATCGATATTCTGCCATTTTTTTGACCTGAATCCTTCAGAGCCAAGCGATTCGATAACCGTAATGATTTCAAAATGATAACGCATATCGAAGAATTCGATCCTTGAGGCAATCAGCCCAATTTCAAGGATTCGTCACTTTTTTTGGCATGAGTCCTATTGACTGTCCTTGCTGGGCTGGGCTATTTCACCGCCCACGATTTCTTACCCAAGGACTCGTTCAAACAAAAAGGACCCCTTCATGAACGCTCACACCACCAACATCGCTGGCTCGCTTACCTCTGGCGCTTCCGTCATTCCTTTCATGCAGGAAGAGCCGTTCGAGATGAAAAGCAACATCGCCCGCGATCTCAAGAGCCGTGCCTCGGACTTCAAGACCAAGGCCGCAGCGCTCTACGAGTATGTCGTCAACGGTTATGAGGGGTACCAGCTCGACCAGACTCCGGTCATCGAGGTGACCACCAAGGGTGGGAAGATCGTCGTCAAGGACAATGGCGTCGGCATGTCGTTCGAGAAGCTGAAGCGCTTCTGGACCATGCACGGCAACACCGTGCGCCGCGAGAACGGCCGCAACAAGCGCGGCTACCACGGCTCGGGCAAGGCCGCCTTCTACATGTTCGCCGACAAGCTGGAAGTCCGTTCGGTCTGCGACGGCCTCGTGAACGTCATGACGCTGGAGCGCGAGGAAATCGAGTCCGCCGCTGAAGCCGAGCGCGCGCCGCGCATCACCCTCGTCAGCGAGCAGGTCGTCGACCGTCCGGTCCGCGGCGTC
>Ga0222422_100389_pt1 | contig 15566 bp, 16 predicted proteins | sample 3A1ome_FD_182469 | JGI IMG/M metagenome (GOLD analysis project Ga0222422, IMG submission 182469) | Enriched microbial communities from leaf-cutter ant dump, University of Wisconsin, Madison, United States - 3A110A (version 2) | ecosystem: Environmental > Terrestrial > Nest > Insects nest > Nest...
GCCAGTTGAGCGATGATCCCCTCATCAGCCTGCCCGCAGCGGCGCGCTGATCAGCCCGGCAATGCCGGACAGCACGGCGACCAATGCCGCCAGCTACACCACCCGATGGGACACCATCATATTTTCTGTTGAATGGCAGTAGGATGCGTCCGCGGATCGAAGGATTCCGGTTTTCAGGTTGCCAAGTAGTTCGGTTCCACTCGTGCTCTGGAGACTTGTCTTGGCCTACTCGAAAAGAATGTCCGTCTTGCTGTTTGCGCTGGCCCTCCTATTCGGCGGGGCGGTGGCCCAGTCCAATGCGGCCGATGGCGCCAATTTCGTCTTCCGCTACAAGACCGGGTTGACCGAGGACGTCGCGGGAGACAACTCGCATGATGGAGTCTGCGAGGAAGGGGAGGATCCGACGTCCCCTGACTGCGTCGACGAAGAAGTTCCAGATGAAGAGGAAACCGGCGAAGTCGTCGAGACCGTGGACCCGGTTCCGGACTGGGACAACGCCTGGATCGGCGAAGTCGACGGCGTAACGCCGCTGCGCATCTCGGCCACCACCCAGAAGACGGATGTCGGCACTTCGAAGGTCATCTACCAGTGTTTCAAGGCCGAAGCCGGCTATGGGAACTACAACTGGTGGATTTACGGCTCTTCAACTGACCTACCTGGCTTCGATTTGTGGGTTGAAAAGGTTGACATTGTTTCCAGGGCGGACCTCAACAAGCCGCTGGTCAACGCTCTCTTCGACGGCGATTGGCTGGGCAACGTCCCGATGGCCCCTGACCCGGTTGGCGGCCGCTTCGCATTCACTGACGAGGCGTGCGTCCGCATCCAGGTCAAGGAAGACGCCATGCCGGCCGACGATGTCGTCGTGAACGTCATGGTGGACGACTATCCGGACGAAGACGTGATTGGCGGCACAATGCCCCCGGACAGGTTCTGGACAGCGGATTCCGCTGCCGACTTCAACGTCGTGATGAAACCGAACTGCACCAGCAACTGCTATCCAGGCGACAACGGCGCGCCCAAAGTGGACACGATCAGCATCGAAATGTCGACTTCCAATTACGGCTCCGAAATGTCTTGGAATTTCAGCGACAGGGTCGCCCGCAACGATGATGTTTTCTACAGGTGCGTGAAGGCGGACGGGCCGAATCCGTATTTCTTCTGGAAGATGACCTATGACCCAACCCAGCAGGCTCCGGAGTACGGTGGCTGGATCAAGGGATGGGACGTCGTGCCCAGGTCCCAGCTTTCCACTCCAGTTGCCATGACACACCAATTCGAAGAACTGGGGGACAGCTACAGCTGGTACGAATACAACCATCCCGTCACGACAAGCGACGAAGCCTGCATCCGCGTCAAGGTCGATGCCAGCGCCCTGCCGGCCGTAGGCGTGACGATGGACCTGCGTGTCGACAACACCGACAACGCCGACGGCAGCATGAACGATCCAGATGCCTACACGCCGTGGCGATGGGAGTACATCTACATCAATACGACCTGCAAATACGGCTGCAGGCCTCCGTCTGACGACAGGCTTCAGGATGTTGGTTTCACGTTTGAAAGGAATCCCAACAACGACAAGGTCGTCGCAGACGAAGGTCTCTCGCCCCTCGTTGTGAATCCGACGACGCGACAGAACCACGGCGACATCCTCTACCAATGCTTCTCCATCTCCGGCGGGTTCGGCAACTACCAGATCAAGTCGACCGATTGGGGAGGAGTAGTCCCTTGGCTGGAAACCTGGGACATCGTCGCCCCGGCGAACGTCTCCCAGGCAATGGAGTCAGACGATCCTCACTGGTATCCGTCCTTCACCACCTACGGCGACACGACGACTGAAAATTCGTTCTGTGTCCGCGTGCAGCCACGCCCAGACGGCATAGGAAGCCGCGAAGATTCACAGGACCTTTTGATGACTGTCGTGGACATCCGCGAACCCAACGATGGCTGGTATCCGGATGACGAGAACTATCAGGAACTCAATTTCCACGTTTTCGTGACACCTGAGCAGGAGCAGGCGGACAATAACGGAGACGGTATCTGCAAATTCGGCGAAACTGGATCGGATTGCGATGGCCTGTGCTATCCAGGTGAAGAGGGATCTAACGATTGCACCATCGACCCCCCGCCTGCCGGGTACGGCTTCGGAACGATCGAACAATGGTCGTGGATGGCGAGTCCCTGCGACTACGGGCACGATCTGGAGGATCCCCTGTGCACTCCGAACACTCCTGGCCTCCCGGTTTGGATGCTGATGGATACGTTTAGGTCGAAATACGCTGTCACCTACGGAGGTGCGGGCTTCAGTTACCAGTGTTTCAGGGCCGAAGGGCCGGGACAGGGCTATAATTGGTGGCGCTATAGCGTTGAATACAATTCGTACGGCGATCCGGTGGACTGGCTTCAGGCCCTCGACATTGTTCCAAAAGTCGACCTGTATGGCGGCACCGTTGCTCCCAGAGTATCTGGCGGAAACTACTATCCGGCAGACCTGATCCTGACGACGCAGGAGACGGAGATGTGCGTGCGTTGGATCGCAAGACAACCTGCGCCGGGCGAAAGGCATCCGCTGGAGCTTAACGTCTTCACCCAGAACTATATGAACTCGTCTGCGGGCGGAGACCCGACTTGGGTTTCGAGCTTGAACTCTGGGCTTCTGACCATTGAATAGATGTTCCAGAAACGATGAAGGCGGCGGAGTTGGTTTGTGATTGTCCGCCCTTGGGGAACGAAAAATGGGGCGAGGAACCGAATGGTCCTCGCCCCATTTTCAGATCGTTGGCGGTGTCAGCCGCCTGATTTTTCCAGCTTGGTCTGGGTCAGGTTCAGCCTGTCCGACCCCGCCATGATTTCGACATGCGATCCGTCGGCGATGTGTCCCATCAGGATTTCCTCGGCGAGCCGGTCCTGGAGCTCTTTCTGGATGACGCGCTTGAGCGGCCGCGCTCCGTAGGCGGGATCGTACCCCTTCTCCGCAAGCCACTCGATGGCTTCATTCTCGATGCCGAGCGTGATCTTGCGGTCCTCCAGCAGCTTCTCGAGCCGCTTCAGCTGGATCTCGACGATCTGGCCCATGTCCTTGCGGCGCAGCCGATGGAACAGGATGATCTCGTCGACGCGGTTCAGGAACTCCGGCCGGAAGTGGCCCCGCACAACGCCCATCACTTCGCCGCGCACCAGGTCGACATCCTGGTCCTCGGTCAGGTTGACCAGGAATTCGGAGCCGAGGTTGGAGGTCATGGCGATCAGCGTGTTGCGGAAGTCCACCGTGCGCCCCTGCCCGTCGGTAAGGCGGCCGTCGTCCAGCACCTGCAGGAGAACGTTGAACACGTCGGGATGCGCCTTCTCGATCTCGTCGAAGAGGACGACCTGATAGGGACGGCGTCGCACCGCTTCCGTAAGGACTCCGCCTTCGTCGTATCCGACATAGCCGGGAGGCGCGCCGATGAGCCGGGCGACGGAGTGCTTCTCCATGAACTCCGACATGTCGATGCGGAGCACGGCGTTGTCGTCGTCGAACAGGAAGTTGGCCAGCGCCTTGGTGAGTTCGGTCTTTCCGACGCCCGTAGGCCCGAGGAACATGAAGGAGCCGATCGGGCGGTTGGGGTCCTGCAGGCCCGCGCGGGCGCGCCGAACGGCCTTGGAGACGGCTTGGACCGCCTCCCCCTGGCCCACGACGCGCTTGGCGATCTCGTCTTCCATGCGCAACAGCTTGTCGCGCTCGCCCTCCAGCATCTTGTCGACCGGAATGCCTGTCCAGCGCGACACGATGTGGGCGACGTGGTCCGGCGTGACCACCTCCTCGACCATGCCGTCGCCTTCCTGGCTTTCGGCTTCCTGCAGACGCTTTTCCAGCTCCGGAATGCGGCCATAGGCCAGCTCGCCCGCTTTCTGGAACTCGCCGGCGCGCTGCGCGGAGGCGAGTTCGGTCCGTGCGTCCTCAAGCTCCTTCTTCAGGTCGGCGGCGAGGCCAAGCTTGCTCTTCTCAGCCTGCCATTTGGCGGTCATGGAAGCAGACCTTTCGTCGAGGTCTGCTAGTTCCTTCTCCAGACGCTGCAGGCGGTCCCTGGACGCGTCGTCGGTCTCGAGCTTCAGGGCTTCGCGTTCGATCTTGAGCTGAAGCGCGCGGCGGTCGATCTCGTCCAGTTCCTCAGGTTTGGAATCGACCTGCATGCGCAGGCGCGAGGCCGCCTCGTCGACCAGGTCGATGGCTTTGTCCGGCAGGAAGCGGTCGGCGATGTAGCGGTTCGACAGCGAGGCAGCCGAAACCAGCGCGGAATCCGAGATGCGCACCTTGTGGTGCTGCTCGTACTTCTCCTTCAGGCCACGCAGGATCGAGATGGTGTCCTCCACCGTCGGTTCGTCGACGAAAACGGCCTGGAACCGACGGGCGAGCGCGGGATCCTTCTCTACGTGCTTGCGGTACTCGTCCAGCGTGGTGGCGCCGACGCAGTGCAGTTCGCCGCGCGCCAAAGCGGGCTTCAACAGGTTGGAGGCGTCCATCGCCCCGTCCGCCTTTCCGGCCCCGACCAGGGTGTGCATCTCGTCGATGAACATGATCACTCCGCCTGCCGCGGAAGTGACCTCGTTGAGCACCGCCTTGAGGCGCTCTTCGAACTCGCCGCGGTATTTGGCGCCGGCGATCAGCGCCCCCATGTCGAGCGCCATCAACTGCTTGTCCTTGAGTGATTCGGGGACGTCGCCGTTGACGATGCGCAGCGCCAGTCCCTCGGCGATCGCTGTCTTGCCGACGCCCGGCTCACCGATCAGCACCGGATTGTTCTTGGTGCGCCTGGACAGCACCTGGATCGTGCGGCGAATCTCGTCGTCGCGGCCGATGACAGGGTCGAGCTTGCCGTTGCGGGCGTCTTCCGTCAGGTCGCGCGCATATTTCTTCAGCGCGTCGTAAGCCTGCTCGGCGGAGGCGCTGTCGGCCGTGCGGCCCTTGCGGAGTTCGTTGACGGCCGCGTTCAGCGCCTGTGGAGTGATCCCTGCCTTCGCAAGGATGCCAGCCGTTTTCGAAGACTTCTCCATGGCCAGGCCTTGAAGCAGCCGTTCAACGGTCACGAAGGAATCCCCCGCTTTCTTCGCCAGTTCCTCTGCGGTCGAGAACACTTTCGCCAGAGGCTGGGCGAGATAAAGCTGCCCGTTTCCACCCTCGACCTTCGGGAGGGCGTTGAGAGCGGCGTCTACACCAAGGACAACGTCTTTTTGCCGTCCGCCGGCGCGTTCGATCAGGGACGAAACGAGTCCTTCGTCATCGTCGGTCAGCGCCTTCAGGATGTGTTCGGGCGTGAACTGCTGGTGATTGCGGTTGAGCGCGTATTGCTGGGCTGACTGCAGGAATCCGCGCACGCGTTCGGAATATTTCTCGACGTCCATCACTGTCTCCTTTCGTGGCGGGACCCATAAGGCATCCCGCCCATCTCCGGTGACCGCCCTCCGTCACGGCAAGGCGACCCGGTGGATATGGGGATGCCGTTACCTGAGTTGAAGAGGTTCTGCAAGGATTCGTTCAAGGATTCGAACAATGCCTGAAGCCGGGATTGCCTGCCTTCCCAAGCGGCGGATAGACTTGGCACATCATTCGGAATCCGTGAGGTGTGTCTTGAGCAGGAAGACGAAGGAACTGTCGGAAGCGCGCCGCAAGGCCGAGGCTCCGGCGATAGCGAGAAGGAAGTTCCTTGCCGCCACGGGCGCGGCGGCCGTGGTCTGCGTTTCGGGATACGGGCTGCATGCGGTCCTGAACTCGGTCCCGGCGGCCGTGTCCCGCATGGACTTCGATCCGGCGGCCACAACCTATGAGACGGACGTCGTCATCGGCAAGGATTCGGCACCCGTTACGGTGTTGGAATATGCTTCCCTCACCTGCGTGCATTGCGCCCGCTTCCATGCTGAATCCCTGGAGGCGTTCGTCGGAGAATGGGTAGTCTCCGGGAAGGCTCGCATCCTGTTCAGGCATTTTCCGCTGGACGCCACCGCCCTCGCGGCTGCCGGCATGGTTTCCTCGCTTCCCGCCGAGGACAGGGCCGCCGCCGTCTCGAGGCTGATGGCCGGCCGATCTTCATGGCCGATGTCTGACGACCCGGCCGCCGCCGCGGCGGCTCTCCTAGATCTCCGGCCATCGGCGGAAGCCCGCGCCCGGAAGGCCTATTCGGATACGGCACTCCAGCAGAAGGTGCTCGAGCCGGTCGCCGTAGCCCGAAACGCGGGCGTCAACTCCACGCCGACTTTCGTCGTCAACCGCAAGGTCTACAAGGGTTTCATGAGCGCGGAAGCCTTGGGAGCGATCGTCGACGCCGAACTGGCGGGCAGGAAAACGGCATGAAGACGAACCACCAGCGAGGCTTCAAGGAGACCCGCACTAGCCGCGACGTATTCCAGAAATACATTGCAGGCGGCAGCCATGCATTCCTTGAGTTGAGCGACCGATACGTGGCCGCCTGCGCCACCAGCGGCGACCACGCGAACGGCAAGCGAGGCATCGCGAAAGACGTGGCCGGAGCGAAGAAGTATGTGAGGAGCCGCACGCGCTTCCACGAAAACGCGGCGACCAGACAGCTGGCTGAACAAGACGTCTCGCGCAATCCTGTCCCTTCAGGGGGAGGTTAGCGAGACAACCATAGCCTCATTTTCGGGGCGGCGCGGTGTTCAAAAGACCTAATCCTATCGGGAATTGCCGGGTTTGGCTTCGGGTCGCGCATCTTCTCCATCGACGAACACTCGAGCCTTGTTTAGGCAGAGCTCGAGCATTCTTACTGCCGCGTTGGCATTGGTCATGGTGACAGGAGGAATGGGTGATCGGTATGTCTTCTGGTTCCGGTCCTGGTGCATCGACATCACGATTCTGATGCCTCCGGATTGCACTGCGTCGAGTTCCAGTGCTTGAGCCGCGATGCCTAGAGCGAGAGACCGATGGCCGTCCGCTTCGTCTGCTCTTACCCCAATATGATTGAGGATCGCCAAGCTAATTGCGTGAATTCCCTCGTATGCCAACAGGAATCTGGATTGTGCTGCGTTAACGATTCTTGCATCCGCAAGGAATACGTCAGCGTTGCTAAGGAACTGCTGGATCGACGGTTCGTGCCTCGCGGCTTCCTTAAGCTGGCCGATGCGCTTGAGGTTCGCTAGGTTCGTTCTCCAGTCCATCGCAAATCACCGTAATCCTGTCGCCTTCTTCTATGGCCTTGATGACCGGATCCTCTGATAGGGACAACCATTCGTCAGGATTGTAGGCGTTGAGATGGATTTGGCGGCCAAGAGCGTTTTCAGCCTTTTCGACAATTACGTTGAGTTCGAAAATGTCGACGTCGCCGACAACCATGAGGTCGATGTCGCTGTCAGGGCGGTCCGTGTCTTGTGCTACGGAACCGAAAATGAAGGCCGTCCTGACCAGATGGGCAATCGGTTCGAAAGCTTCCTTGATGACCTCTGCCAAACCGAAAGACTTCATGACTATCGAGCGAAGCTCCGGGTAAAGGGGATGTTGGATGTTGACGCGAATGGAGCTTTGATTTCCCCGTGGCTCCTTGAGGATTACTCCCGCATCGACAAGACCATCAATAAGCCGTTGCGTCGCGCCGCGGCCCGGTCCTGCGGTTCTCATGAGTTCAGCTAGGGTGTATTCGTGCCGTGGATTTAGGAAAAGTTTTCCCAGAAGCCTTTTTTGGCGATCCGAGAATAGAAAATCAGCGATGGACATATCAGACCCAAGATTGGTACGATCATACCCAATATGGGTACAAAAATATGAAAAGTCAATCTCGGCCCGGTGATGCACCTTCCTCCTATTACCGGCTCAACTCAATGGTCCCCCCCATGAGACTATGAGGATGCGATGCTCATAGTCTCATGGGTCAACGGGCCGCTGCCTTGAGGCCGAGCGCCAGGAGTGACGAAACGTCCGCGTCAGGTCCGGCGGACTGTATTGCCGCGGAGATCGCCGCCGCCGCCTTTTCCTTGGGGTACCCGAGGTTCACAAGGGCGGACACTGCCTCTTCAGCCGCCCTTCCCTTCGGCGCCGTGGCGGCCGGTCCTGAACCTGCAGCCAGGCCAGCGGGGAGTTTCCCCTTCATCGAGTCGATGATCCTTTCGGCGACCTTTCGGCCTACGCCGGGAGTCCTGGAGACCGCCGTCACGTCTCCTGACGAAATGGCCGAGGCCAGCTCCGCGGGCGCGAGCGTCGAGACGACTGCCATGGCGACCTTGGCTCCCACCCCCTGCACGTTCGCCTGCAGGAGCCGGAAGAGTTCCCGTTCCGCCTTCGATGCGAAGCCGTACAGCCGGATGAGGTCTTCGCGCACGACAGTGTCGACATGGAGAACGAGCGGCTCGCCTTCCCGCGACGCCAGCACCGTCCTGGCAGGGCAGAAGACGGAATAGCCGACACCTCCTACGTCGAGGACGACGTGGTCATCTTCAATCTCGTCGACGACGCCTTTCAGTTTCCCGATCATGGGCTGCCTTTCGCGAATGCTCTCAATGTCCGAGGCTGACGGCGAATGCGAAAAGATGCAAACGGAACGAATCCTTGACAGCATGAATTCAAGGCGATATTCCACCCTCGAAGAAAGGATTCATGCGTACGAATCCTTTGAACACGAGAGGTGCGACATGACTGCTACCGCCAAGGCGATTCACGACCGCGTTCGAACTGCCAGACTGGAACTGATGAACACGGGCGACGGCCTGGAGTGGCTGGAAGACCGGCTGGCGGCGTCGAAAAGCAGGGTCAGGCGGTCGGAGAAGCTAGGGTTTTTCGTTGCGCTGCCACTGTCCCTGCTGGTGATGGTAGCCATCGTGGCCGCGTTCCCGGATGTCGCGGAAAGCAACCCGAACCTTGTCTTGCTGGGGCTGGCCCCAGCGGCGTTCCAGGTGTTCGACGTGATCCTTCGGCTGGTCGAGGTCCGGCGCATCAGGGCATTCGTCGAAATGGCGAAGACTTTCGACAGCCTGGCTTCAGCGAAGGGATGAGAAATATGGCCAAACCGCAAGAGATCGAAGCCGATGGCCCTTCGCGGGAGTCCAGGCTGGATCATTTCGCTCGCCTTCATGCCCAGGCGGAAAAGGCATCGTCTCGGAGCATGTGGACGATGTTCGGGACGCTGGGGCTGGCGGTTGTCGTCCTTATCGTCTCCCATGCCATGAGTTCGGAAGAAAACATCGCGCAGCGGATCGCGGTCATGTCGCTGGCCGTCTGCGCGATGTTCGCGGCACTCTACTTTTTTACGGTGCGGCAGAAGCAGGAGGAAAAGGCCTTCTACGCACTGAATGCCGAACATTCCCGCCTGATCGTCGGCCGCCAATGGGTGACGCCAGCCGGCGCTGTGGGCCATGCGGTCTCGGCCGCCCGCCGGGGGCGTGTCGTAACGCTGGCGTTTTCGACGGGCGTCGTGGCCGAATATTCGATGAGCGTCCTGAAGCCTTACGTGGAATGACGTCTCAGTGGAAATCCCGGACTCCGGTCCGATCAATGAAGGAAATTTGAAAATGGGACTGTCCGCCGGACCGGGAATGAAGCCTTACGTGACCGAAAGGGACCGCCTCGCGCGGGAACTCAGGTTTTCACAAAGGATGTCCTCGCTTCTTCTGCTGGCGCTCGGCATGGCGCTCGGTTACCTGGGAGTCTTCCTCATCAAGGGGGAAAGCCTCGCTCAGTTCGCCGACATCCCCCTGATCGCGAATCCGGTCCTTCTGTCCGGCCTGGCGCTTGGCCTTGTCCTGCTGTCATGGAAGAGGGAGGCTGTGCTGACGAAGAGATGCGAGGACAGCCGTGCGAGAGGGCTTCGTGACGCTTATCTCGCCCAGCGTTTCCCGCTGTCCTGACCGCCGCTTTGCGTGCTGTCAGGCCGCGGTGCCCGTCCCCCCGCAGCCCGGACACTCCTCGCGGCAGACGCCGTTGCACTGGTAGCAGGTGGATTTCCCGGCCCCGCCGCAATTGAAGCAGGAGTAGTCTCCCTGCCGTCCGGAACCGCCGCATGTCGTGCATCGGAGGGAGCCTGATCCGCCGCAAGCATGGCATCGGATGGTTCCGGTTCCCCCGCAGCTTCTGCAGTTCCTTGCCGACATCGTTCGTCTCCCGGTTGACTCCTCGGGAAACAGTATCGGCCCCGTTGGTCCATTCCTCCAAACGCCGGCCGTCCAGGGCGAATGGCGGTCAGTGAGACATGGCTCCGAGTTCGCCAAGCTTGTAGCAGACTTCGGTACGGTTCGTGGCCTTGAGCTTTCTCATGATGCTGCGGATATGGACCTTCACCGTGCTCTCCGCCATTTCCAGCTCGTAGGCGATGATCTTGTTCGCCTTGCCTTGTCGCATGGCCTCGATGACCTGGCGCTGGCGCTCCGTGAAGCCCGCAAGCGCTCCCTTCCCGCCGTCCTGGCCGCTCGTCATGGAAGATATCGCCTTGGCGATTTCCTCAGGGGAGGCAAGCGGGATGAACCTGCCGCCGGCTATGGCCAGCTTGATTGCCTCCGCGCAGACCTCGATTCCGAGCGACGCCGGAACGTATCCGGCCAGCCCGTAGTTGAGCGCCTTTACGATCTCGGTGATTTCGGGATTGCCTGACACCGCTATCACCGGAATGTCTTTCGCCGCCTTGGTCAAAGTCTCGAAGTCTGCCTTGCATTCGGCGACGCCTCTCGGGCCGACTTCGTACAGTATCGCCTCGGCATCCTCACGGGAGTCGCCGAATGAAAGCCATTCTCCGATTCCCTGGAAGAGGGAGATGCTGAATCTTCCGCCGCCCATGGCCAGGCTTCTTGCAAGGCATTCGCCACTGAGCGTCCGATAGCAGACCATCGAAAGCCTGGTCGGATTCCCGGGGTCGGGACTGATGGCGCCGTGTTCCATAGCGGGTGTGTTCCAGGAAACGGCGCGGTCGGTCGAAAATCCTGCAGTAATCATGTTCATTGCTTTGTCCTCCCTGTTGTCAGGCCGGATGACTGTATGCTCCTGTCCGCCGTTGTCCGTTTGCGGTCCGGTCTAGCCCGTTTGGAATTTACGGGCCCACCATGCAATGTCCAGTTGCAGGGTGCCAATCCATTCGGCTTAAGGCATTCCCGTCACGATACCTCGGAAGCGGTAGCCTCAGCCGCTTCCGAGGCGGAGCGGTCATGTACGGATCTCATCGCCATGGCATGCCGGATTGGTGGAATTCGGCGGCGCAAGGCGTTATGGATGCACGGGTTTCCATGTGGAGCTATGAGTGGCGGGCAACAGCGACAAGATCAGGATGGAGGCCCTTAGACGGGATATCCGTCACCTGCTGCACTTCACGCAGGTATACAACCTGCCCGGCATCGTACGCCGCGGCCTGCTTTCCCGCGACGGCATCGAAGCCAGCGACGTTGCCGCCTACGGAAGCGGCCGGGGCCGCGCGGACGGCCGGGACGGCGCGGTGTCCCTTTCAGTGACTTCGGTCTATCCCAAGATGTTCGAGAGCAAGCGCAGGGCGTCCGGGCACCCGCATTGGGTGGTCCTCCTGCTCGACCCGAGCATCCTGTGGACCCATAGGTGCCGCTTCTGCTGGAGGAGCGCCGCCAGCCGCGAGATTTTGGACAGGAGATCCTATCTCGAGGGGCCGTGGGCGTTCGGCAGGATGTTCGCCGACGACGAGCCTCCACAGTCATACAACGGGTCGTCGTACCGGGGCGAGACCGGGATTCCCGACTGCCTGCCTACCTATCCCGACGCCGAGGTGCAGGTGCTCAACGCGATCGATCCGGGCCTGATCGTCGAGGCATGGGTGGACCGGCGGGACCATGCCGAGGAAATCGACGGACTGCTTGCGGGATTGCCGGGCGGGGAGCGCGACGTCTGCATCGCTCCATTCGGAACGGTGTCGAACGGCCATCGCGAGTGGATGGTTCCGCTTCACCGATGGCGGGAGCCGGAAGAGTCCAGGTTGAGGCCCTTGCGTTAACCCGGAATCCTCCGGTCAGCGCCCGCAGGCGGCCATGCGCGCGCAGGCAGGCTGGCTTCTGTACCCATGCAGGAGATGCGCGACCTCGTTGCGGGCCTTGCCTTCGTCGCGGCGATGGGTTCCCGCAGCAAGATAGATGGCCGGACGGGCTGCGATCCGCTCCAGGACGGCGATCCTCTCGCGCACCATGCAGGTATCGGTTTTCGGGCAGTCGACGGGGCACGCGCTCCCGGGATGGCTGCCTTGCACGTCCCAGTCGGCGTCGAGTTGGGCCATGGCGAGATCGAGAACGGTCGCGGCGTCTTCGGCCTTTCTTCGGTCGGCGAAAGCCGGAAGCTGCTGGTCGCCCGTTGCGAGAACGGTGCGAACGACGAAGTCCACCCTTTCGTCGGCGGCATATCCGGACAGCCATTCCCTTGCGATGGCCGCGCTGCGCTGCCTGTCGGCCCCGCGGGCCTCGCCTTCGGCAATCCGGTGAAACCAGATGGCCGCCTTGACTGCTTCGGGGTCGGAAAGCGAAGGGGCGGTCCGCTCGGCAGCCTCCAGCATCGCCCGGACCGCCGAGATGTCGCGCTTGTCCCTGCCCGGTTTCAGGTAAAGCCCGGCAATCCTGGCGAGCATGGCATCGTCGATCATCCTCAAGGATTCGTCTCCATGGTTTTGCGCCATGAATCCTATGGGCAAGAATTCGGTTCTGCAACCTCCGTCGCGCTGGTAACTGGCGTGCGGCCGCGTTATGGATTCCTGAACGGAGGTGGACATGCCAGCCAACACAGCGATCGAGATCCTGCGCGCCGCGGTCACGCGAGCGAGCGAGTATGCGACACGGGGGGTGTCACTGACAGCGGACGGGGTGACGTTTCTCGACGCGTTCGGGGAACGTCGGGAGGCGGTGGCTGGCGGGAAGCCGGTAAAGATCGACGTGGCCGCCGTTCGCGAGGCCCTGTCGTCCAATGACCTGAGGGTGTGGAACAACTGGCGCGCGCCCGAGAACGAGCGCGAGTTCAAGGGGCAGGGAAACTGGATCGTCGTATCCGAAGACGAAAACGGGGTGACGCTCAAGCCGAAGAAGGCGAAGGCTCCCTGTCTCGAGGCCGTGTTCTCTCCCAGTGACAAGGGGATCGCCCGGCTGCGTTCGCTCTACCTGCGCGGCGGCGTCGATGTCGTGGTCCTTTGCGAGGGGGAATCGCGCGTCCGGGACGTGGCTCTCGCCTTCGCCGCCGAGCGGAACATGCTTGGCCTGCCGACGTCGCTGACGCTTGCGCCGGACAGCGGCGTGCATTCCTGGGACCGCAGCCTCGATCAGTCCCTTCTCCAGTTTGGGCCGAAGGTTTTCGACCCGGCTCCCGCGGCAGCCGGCGAGAAGTGGGAAATCGTGCAGTTCGACGACTCGGCCGGGAACAGGACGAAGGCGACGGAAATCCTTTTGTCGGACGAGGACGATTTCGAGGGGTCGCGCGTGTTCGTCTCCCTGTCCGGACGGTACCGGAACTGGTCGGGAGCCGCCGTGCAGAAGCGCCTTGATGAAAGGACGCGGCCCGCGATCCTCGTTGACGTGTCGCTGGAAAAGTCGTCTCCCGTGGCCAGGGTGATGATGTCTTCGTCGCTCGTCGCCGCAAGCACGGCTGAAGAGACGTTCCCGGACGCGCCGTGGAAGCGCTTTGCCGACAGGAAGGAAGCGCGCCGGGCCTCGCGACCGCCCGTGCCGAAGACCTGGCATTCGACCACGGAGGCGGTGGCCGAGGCGTTCATCGCCCGCGAGGCTCCGCGTGGCTATGTCTCCGGCAAGTCCATCTACTTCCATGGCCCGGTGGCCTTTTCCGCCTACGACGGCAATCCCGTCGCCGCGCTGGTTGACCTTCCTGGCAACCGGACCGCGATCTTCTATGGCCGGGAACACGGCCTCGGCGGCACTTTGGCGGGGACCGTCACCTCGGCGCAGGGCGACGTTCAGGCCGCAGCCCGTGGCAAGGGATTCCTGGAGTTCCATGTTGACGGCCTGGATGAATTCCTTTCGTGGGGAGGCATGGACCTCAAGGACGTCGCAAGGCGCTGCCGCCGGGAAAAGAACGAGGAGTCCTTTCCCTCCGGCTGTAAGGTCGACAAGAGGAAGCTGAAGGCATTCTTCTCCAGGAAGCTGGAAGAGTGCCAGGCCGAGATCGAGGACTCCCACAAAACGGGTTTCGCGACCTACCGGAAGGCGGGCGCCTATATGGGCATGGCTAGACTTGGCGGGCTCCGTGGCCAGTTGGCGGAGCTGTTCGGCGTGTCGCTTCCGGAGGTCGGCGACGTCGAAGGGTACCGGGCGAACGCGGAGGAGGCGCGCGAGGCGGCCGACGCAAGGCATGCGGAGCTGCGTCGCCGCGCGGCCGAAAGCCGTGAGGTTTCGGAGCCGGAGGAAGGGTTCGCCCCGAGGCCTTGAGGCTGCGGCTTCCCCTGCTATGTGGCGGTGAAGCCACTGCGTCGAAGTGGCATGCTTTCGCCGCCCATATTCCTGTTGTGGGAGGTGCGGGGAGCCGCGATCCTGAACGAAGACGCGGTGCAAGGAGGCGGACATGGACTTGGCAGGGCGCGAACAGGGAGTCCTTGAGACGAAGGCCGGAGTGCGGGCTACGCGCGCGCGGCTGGCCCAGCTGGCCAGGGACCACAAGTCGTCGGTCGAAGACATCCGCAAGGCGACCAGCGTTCTTTGCTATGGCCTGATCAGCCACTATCAGCTGGCGGACCTGCCGGGATGGGAAGGATTCAGCCAGTTCAGGCTGACCGGCAAACTCGTGGCAGCCCGCGACGAGGAAGCAGCCAACGAATTCTGGCGGACGGCCGAGAGCTGCCGCGCCCTTGCCGCCGAAGCCTCCGGGCTCGCCAATATCGCCCCATCCCTTAACCTCGTGGCAGACGTGACGCAGGCGACGGTTTTCGCAAGGCATTGCATACGGGCAGTCGCCGATCTGGAAGGCGGAGATCGTACGCTTACGCGCCGTCAGGCGGCTTCTTTGCTGGCTGGATTCGTGAGGGAGCTGGAAAGCGGCCAGAGTGAGGCTGCCGTCGGTGCGGACGCATGCGTAGAAGCGGCGCGTGAGGATATCAAGGAGCTGGCGCCGATGATGGGCTGGCCGTCGCAGGCGCTCTTACGGGTCAAGTCGCTTTTTGGGGGAAGCCATGGACTCTCCCCCGCTCCGGGCTTCTAGCCGGGGATTGTCAGGCAACCATCGGCGACTTGAGCGGCTCGGCCCCGGCGTCGATGTATTCGATGCTTTCGTCTTCATCGTTCTCAAGGTAGCCGCCGAATTCCTCCGCCAGCATCCGCATGATGCTTTCCCCGTTCTGGTGGGCGCCGAGCACCATGTAGGTGTATTCGCCGTCGCCGACGTGCTCGGCGTAGCGGTCCTCGCCGCCTGTCGAGTGATGGGCGCGAAGGGTCCTTGTGTAGCGCCTGTTTAACGGACTGCGGAAGGTGATGTTGAAATAATCGGTGCCAGAATTCTCGTCCGTGAACACGTTGCAGATTTCGGTCGGCCGGCCGCTGACCTTCGACAGGAACGCGGAGACGTCCTCGGCTTCGATCCTTCCCTTTGAAATCAGTGATACTTCAACGGACATCTGCTCTCTCCTTCGCCTGTGTGTGAATATGGCTCGCGGGCCAGAATG
>Ga0222422_100395_pt1 | contig 15344 bp, 16 predicted proteins | sample 3A1ome_FD_182469 | JGI IMG/M metagenome (GOLD analysis project Ga0222422, IMG submission 182469) | Enriched microbial communities from leaf-cutter ant dump, University of Wisconsin, Madison, United States - 3A110A (version 2) | ecosystem: Environmental > Terrestrial > Nest > Insects nest > Nest...
CCGACGTAGCCGAGACCGGCCGCCCAGCGCGCCAGACCGTCCAGGCTGTCGAACGGCGGCGACCCGCCCACGAACTGAGCCAGGAATAGGCCAGGTCCCTTGATCGTCCTCATGGCGCCAGCGTCCTCTCGAATGAATTCAGGCGATATCCGGCAAGGCTTGCTGCGGCTGAAGTTGGTGCGGGCCTTGCGGCAGGAAACCGCTGCGCGTCACCGCGCAGCGGTCCAGTTCGATCTGTCGGCTCAAGCCATTACTTGGTACCGCCCCAACGCTCGGGATAGCCCGGCAGGTCCTGACAGCCGCAGAGGCTGTAGTGGAGCGCCGGCATGCGCGGATCGATATATTTGTCGAGCGTATCCTGGGTGATGGCCGGCTGCGGCAGCACCCACTCGGGACCGGGAACCGGCTTGCCGGCGAGCACGTCGAGCGCGGCGATGATCGGCGTACGCCACTGGTAGGTCGGATAGGACGGAGCGATGGCGGTAAGGCCCTTTTCCTTCCACATGCGCAGGAAGTCCTGCTGGTCCTCGCCGGAGATCACCGGGTAGGGCTGACCGGCGTCGTCGAAGGCTTCGAGGGCGGCGGCGGACGTATCGCCAGCGTCCATCCAGACGGCGTCGATCTTCTCACCGCGGTTGATGTAGTCTTCGACCACCGCCTTGGTCTTCGCCCGGTCGCTGCCGGTGAACTCCGAGCCGATGATGGTGATGCCGGCTTCGTCGAAGATGCGCTTGGCGGCCGAATAGCGCGTTTCCAGCACATCGACGCCTGGCATGATGCGCAGCGCCAGCACCTTGTCGCCCTTCTTGAGCTTGGAGGCGATGAATTCGGCAGAGCTGATGCCGAAGCCGTAGCCACCGACCGGGTGGATGTGAGTGACCGGGCAGGTGGTGGCGACGCCGCGATCGAAGGTGATCACCGGCAGCTTCTGGCAGGCCGCCTCGACGGCCGGCGTAACGGCGGCGGTGGTGTTGGCCGAAACGATCAGGAGGTCGCAATTGCCGCCGCTGACCAGGGACTGGATGTCGGAGATCTGCTTGTCGTCCTTGCCCTCGGCATCGATGATGACGAGATCCTTGATCGCGTCCTTGTGCAGTTCGGCCTCGGCCTTGAAGTTGTTGAGTCCGACGACACGCCAGGGATTGAACAGGCCGGCGTTGGAGAAGCAGATCCGATAGGGGCCTGACTTCTTGAACTTGGCGGTGTCGACCATCGATCCGCCGACATGCTGGGCCCAGGGCTGCCCCTCCGGTCCCTGGGGCGTCATCGCCAGTTGTTCCCGCTGCTTCTGGAATTCGGCGGCGTTGTCGAATTCCTGAGCCACGGCGGGTGCCGCGAGCGTCAGGACCAGAAGGCCGCTGGCGATCTGACCGAGAGTCTTCATTGTCGTTTCCTCCATGTTGCCCGTTGGGACGGGATAAGCAGGCGCCGCCCTCCCAGGTCGGCGCCCGGGGTCACGCGGCGCGGCGGTTACGCCAGACGCTCGCGCCGACGGCGAGAACCAGAATCACGCCTTGAACGCTGTCGCGCAGGGCCTGCGGCAGACCGAGCAGGTTGAGGAGCGTGAACAAGGCGAACAGACTGAGGGCACCGAAGACGGCACCGGTGACCGTGCCCTTGCCGCCGAGCAGTTGGGCGCCGCCGATGACGCAGGAGGCGATCGCCTGCATCTCCATGCCTTTGCCGGCGATGACCGACACGCCGGAGAAGCCGCCGACCAGAATGCCGGCGGTCACGGCGCTGAGCGAAGAGACGACGAACGCGGCGATACGGGTGGTCCGGCAGGGCACGCCGGCGAGTTCGGCCGCCCTTGGATTGTCGCCGAGGGCCAGCGCCCGCTTGCCGAACAGCGTGCCCGAAAGGCCCCACCATCCGAGCGCGGCGACTGCCACCAGCACCATCACGGCGATCGGCAGGTTGCCGAGAAGCGGCACGTCCTTGATCACCAGGCGGCCGATATTGCGGAAATTGTCCGGCAGGTCGCCGCGCGGAGCGCCGCCCGACCAGGAGAGCGCCACGCCGTTGACCAGCAGCATCATGCCGAGCGTGGCGATGATCGACGGCACCTTGAGGAAGGCGACGATCAGGCCATTGGCAAGGCCGATGACAAAACCGACGGCATAGAGCAGCAGGATCACCGCCCAGGTCCGGGACGGATCGCCATTGATCAGGATGGACGCCGCCAGCACCACCAGCGTTACCGTCGAACCGACCGACAGGTCGAAGCCGCCGACGATGATCACGTAGAGCGCGCCGACGGCCAGCACGACCAGCGGCGCGGCGCGACGCAGGAAGTTCATGGCGAGGCCCGGCTCGAGATAGTTGGGTTGGGCCACGGCGATCGCCGCGTAGATGCAGACGAACACCAGGACGCCGATATTGAGCGGCAGCGAACGGCGCCCGCGCGCTGGCAGGAAAGATGAAGCGTTCACGCCACGTGCCCCTTGTTGCGAACCGAATGCACCGCCACCGCGGCGATGACGACCGCACCGCGCAGAACCTGCTTCAGGAAGGCATCGACACCGATCATGTTGAAGGCGCCGTCGAGACAGGCGAACAGCAGCACGCCGGCCACGGTGCCTCCGACCCCGCCGCGGCCACCGGAAAGCGCCGTGCCGCCGATCACCACCACGGCGATCGATTCAAGATCGTAGATGCCGTCGCGGCCGATCCACGGCGTGCCCGATTGCAGACGGGCGGCGAGATAGAGGCCGGCAATGCCGGCGAGCGTGCTGCAGGCGACATGGGCGGCGAGCAGGTAGCGCTCGGTGCGGATGCCGGCGAGGCGGGCGCCGGTCGGGTTGCCGCCGACGGCGAACAGTCGGGCGCCGAACAGCGTCCGGTTGAGAGCGAAGCCAGAGACGACGGCGAGCAGCACGAACAGCAGGATTGCCCAGGAGACGCCGAACAGACCGCCGTAGGCGAGCGTCAGGAAGCCGGGCGCCACGGCTCCGGGCAGGTAGGTGAAGGCCGCCGCGAGCACCCCCTGGACGATCAGGCCGGTGCCGAGGGTGGCGATCAGCGAGTTGATCCCCCAATAGGCGACAAGCAGGCCGTTGACGAGGCCGAGGGCGACCGACAGCGTCAGGCAGGCGACGACCGCCGGCAGCATCATCGCCGGATTTCCGCTCATCAGGAAGGAGGCGAGCACGGCCACCGCGCTGATCAGCGCGGCGACCGACAGGTCGATCGACGCCACCAGAATGACGAAGGTCTGGCCGAGCGCGACGAGGCCGAGGGCCACCATGCGCTGGATGAGGCCGACGATACCATCGAAGGAAAGCTGCGACACCTGACCGGTGAACAGGGCCGCCCCGACATAGATGGCCACGGCGATCACCGAGAGGATCGCGGCGATCGGCCAGCCGCTTCTGGTCCGCGCCGGGACCGGCTGGAATGTCGTGGTCATGCCGGATCTCCCTGCGCCTGCTTCAGATGTCCGAGACCGAGCGACAGGTGCATCACCGCTTCCTCCGTTGCCCCGCGCGACAATTCGCCGGCGATGCGGCCCTGATGCATCACCACCAGACGGTCGCTGATGCCGATCAGTTCGGGCAGTTCCGAGGACACGACGACGATCGCGTTGCCGGCGTCGGCGAACTTGCGCATCTCCTTGTAGACCGCCGCCTTGGCGGCGACATCGATGCCGCGTGTCGGCTCGACGAACACCAGCAGCCGGCAGGATTGCGCCAGCCAGCGACAGAGGATCACCTTCTGCTGGTTGCCGCCCGACAGGGTCGATACCGGCTGGCCGAAGTCGGCGGCACGGACGTCTCCGGCGGCAAGCGCCGGGTCGATGGCCCGCGTGGCGAAGCGGCCCCGGCCAGGCACCGACAGGAGAGGCTGGGTGGCATGGAGCGCCAAGAGCGCATTGTCGCGAACCGATTGGTTCATCGCCAGCCCCTCGCCCTTGCGGTCGCTCGGCAGGTAGCCGATGCCGTCGGCGATGGCCGCCCGCGGCGACCGGAGGGCGGCGGCGCTGCCGGCGATCCGTACTGCGCCGCGAACGAAAGGCAGATCGCCGGTAATGGCTCGGGCGAGTTCGGCCTTGCCGGAATCCTCGAGCCCGCCGACGCCGACGATCTCGCCGGTGCGAACCTCGAGATCGATGCCGTCGAGCACGGCGTTACCACCGTGCTGGACCGAGAGGATGGTATCGCCGGTCGCGACGGTGCCGGCGTCGGGATAGAAGTCCCTGAGGTCACGGCCGACCATGGCGGTGACGATGGCGCCGAGGTCCACCTCCGCCCGCGTCCGCGTCCACACCCTGGCGCCATCCTTCAGCACCGAGACGCGATCGGCGAGCGTCATCACCTCTCTCAGGCGGTGGGAGATGTAGACGATCGCCGTACCCGCCGCGCGAAGGTCGAAAAGGAGGTCCATCAGGCGCTGGGCGTCGCGTTCGTCGAGAGCGGCCGTCGGCTCGTCGAGGACGAGGATGCGGGCGTCGAGCAGCAGGCCCTTGGCGATCTCGACGATTTGCCGGGACGCGATGGAGAGGCCCGAGACCGGTGCGTCGGCGTCGATGGCGCTGCCGACCCGCCTCAGGATTTCCGTGGTCTTCGTCCGCATGCGCTCGCGGTCGAGAATACCGTGGCGGGCGATCTCGACTCCCAGGAAAACATTCTCGGCAACCGAGCGGTGCGGCAGCAGACTGAGTTCCTGGTGAATGACGGCGATGCCGGCGGCCCGGGCTTCCTGGGGATGGCGGAACCGCACGGGCCGGCCGCCGAGGCGGATCTCGCCGGCATCGGGACGGTAGTTGCCGCCGAGCACGTTCATCAGCGTCGACTTGCCGGCGCCGTTCTCACCGCAGATGGCGTGGATCTCGCCGCGCCGGCAGTCGAAGTCGACGCTGGAGAGCGCGCGTACGCCGGGAAAAACCTTGGTGATCCCCGTCATGTCGAGGGCGAGGTCGGTGGTTGTCATCCCGCTAGGACCCGTTCGCCGGCCGCGCGCCACTCTTCCCGGATGAAGGCGACGCCGCGGCGGTAGAGTTCGTCGGTGCTGTCGAAAAGATTGCGCCAGACGCGGGTGGCCCCGGCGATCTCGGGAACGGCGCGGCTGAAGGCTTCGATGGTCATCCAGCCGTCGTAACCGCTCCGCCTTACCGCGTCGAAATGGGCGGCAAAGGGAACGTGGCCGGTGCCGGGAATGCCTCGATCGTTTTCGGAGACGTGATAGTGATTGACGTGCCGGTGGAAGCGCTCGTAGGTCGCGACCGGATCCTTCTCCTCGATGTTGGCGTGGAAGGTGTCGTAGAGGACGCCAAAATTGGGGCGACCGACCGCCTCGCTGATCGCCGCCGCCTCGGCAATGGTCGACGTCAGGTAGCATTCGAAGCGGTTCAGAGCTTCGATGGCGATGCGGATGTTGGCGCCGGCGGCCTCGTCGGCCAGGGCCTGCATGGCCTCGACGCACCAGGCTCGCTCGGCCTCCGTCGCGGCTTCGCCGGTAAAAAAGCCAACAGGCGTATGCACCGGGCCGGCAATCACTTCGCCGCCGAGGGCGGCGGTGCAATCGACCAGCCAGTGTTGCCGCTCGCGGGCGGCGGCGCGAACGGCCGGATCCTTGCTGATCGGGTTGGCCTCCGGCACGGCGATGGCGGCGACGCCGGCGGCAAGGCCGATATCGGCGAGCATGCGACCGATTTCGGCATAGGTGGCTGGAGTGCCGCCGAACATCGGGACTTCGACGGCATCGAAGCCGAAGGCCTTGAGCTTCTCAAGCCGCGGATAATCGTCGGGACGAATCTCGGCGCCAAGAATGAGCAGGTTGATGGCGACTTTCACTTGAGGACCTCCCGGAGCCAGGCTTGTTTCCCGCCGAGCGGGACCGCCATGTTGGAAAGAGCCTCCCACAGATCGTCCGGGGTGGCTTCCATGAGAGCCAAGTGGTAAATTTCTTAAGTGTGTCGCGCCGGGAGGAGGCTGGGACAACCGTGAACGAGCATCTCAAATCCACGCATCTGGGCGGGCGTCCGTCGATTTTCCGCAATCCGGGCTCGCTTCTCTACGCCGACAACTGCCGCGGCCTGCAGGCCGCCGCTCGCCGCGGCGAGGTCGAACTGCACGCCTGGACGCGCGGCAGCTACCCCGGCGATCCCCTGGGAAGCCGGCTGCCGGGCATCTGCACGGTCGGCTTCTGGGATGCCCGCCACAGTCAGGACTGGGGTCTCGGGCGCCACTGCAACGAAGGTTTCAAGATCGCCTATCTGGCTCGCGGACGGCTGGATCTCGTCGTCGACGACGTTCCCTTCAGTTTCGAGCAGGGCCAGTTCATCGTCATCCGTCCCTGGCAGCTCCACTCGATCGGCAATCCGACCGTCGGATCGAGCCGCCTCCTCTGGATCATCCTCGACGGCGGCCTGCGCCGGCCCAGCGAGGACTGGCACTGGCCGGAGTGGATGGTCCTCTCGTCGGAGGAGGCCGACCGACTGGGCCGGCTGCTGACGCAGAACGAACAGCCGTTGTGGGACGGCGGCGCCGATCTCCGCCGCGCCTTCGAGGCCGTGCCGCCGATCCTGCTCGGCCACGAGCCGCAGAGCGGCGAAACCCGGCTCAAGGTGGCAATCAACTCGATCATGCTGAGCCTGCTCGACCGCCTCGTCGAACATGAGCCCAAGCTCGACCCGTCGTTGTCGTCGTCTCAGCACACGGTGGCGATCTTCCTGCGCCGCCTCGTCTATGCGCTCGACCAGGACTGGACGCTGGAGACGATGGCCGAGGAATGCGGCCTGTCGCGCACCCGCTTCGCCGAATACTGCAAGCGGCTGACCAACATGGCGCCGATGCAATATCTTCAGAACCTGCGGCTGGAGCAGGCGCGCCGGCAGCTCATCAACGAAAGCGCATTGAGCGTAACCGAGGTGGCCTTCGCCTGCGGATTCAATTCGAGCCAGTATTTCTCGAGCGCTTTCCGCAAGCGCTTCGGCCTGTCGCCGACCAAAATCCGACCACCGGAGAGGACCCAGGATTCGGACGGGAACGGCCGGTCGTTACCGGGTCAGCAGGAAACGCCAGGCCTGGAGTCGTGCGCGGTTCGTCCGGCTGATGAAAGCGTCGCGTTCTTGCCAGCCAGATGAGCTGACGGCAAGGCGAAGGGCAGTCTGGAATTCGCCGATGCCGCGATGGTGGCGGGACCGCTGCCGGACGCAGCTTACCGCCCCGATCTCTTGTCCGACGACGCAGGAACGGTTCTGGCGATTGCGGCCGGCCAGCGGTCGAGTTGCATGGGATGACATCAACGGAGAGCAGCCCCGATCCGTGCGATGCCACGCTTGCCTCGCTGTCGAGCGAGCCTGCTATTGACGGGTCCCGGAGAGCGGCCGATAGCCTGCCGCTGGCGCGGCCTTTTGCGCCACAGGCCGCGCTGTATCTCGATGGGCACTGGCGATCGACGCTCATGCTGCGTCCGACGACCGGAGCAGCGCCATCCGTTACCGCCCGTGATCACGCGTCCCTTGAAACGGAAAGGACCCGCAATCGACCGTATGATCGGCTTTGAATCCTAGCGGGGGACGTAGCCGGAAAGCCGCGAGATCTCGTCGGCCGTGGCTATGACGAGCGGGGCGAAGGAGAAGAGCCGGTCGTCGGTCATCCGGCTTGACGGTCCGGAGGCGCTGACCGCCGCGAACACCCGTCCGGTGACGTTGCGGATGGGCGCCGCGATGCAGCGGATCAGCGGTTGGTGTTCGGCGTTGTCTATGGAATAGCCCCGCCGACGCGTTGCCTCGAGATCCGCGGCCAGGACGTCCGGATCGGTAATGGAGTTCGGCGTGAATGGCCTGAGGCCACCGCGCACGATCTTGGCCACGACGCTGCTGTCCTGGTAGGCAAGCACCGCCTTGCCGACTCCGGTGCAATAGGCCGGCGAGATCGACAGGGCGGTCGTCCAGTTCACCCGGCCGCTGCCCGGCTCAATATGCTCGACCGAAATGACGTTGGTGCCATCGAAGACGCAGAGGTGCGAGTCCTCGCCCGTCGTATCCATCAGCCGCTGCACCAGATGCCGCGACCGCGAGAAGATGTCGAGATTGGCGAGCACGATACTGCCGAGTTCGAACAGGCGGATGCCCATGCGATAGCGGTCCCGCTCGTGGTCCTGCTCGAGAAGTTTCACTTCCCTGAGCGAGGTGACAAGCCGATGGGCCGTGGTCTTGGGTATGCCGCAGCGCACGGCGATGTCATTGAGCGTGAGAGACTGCTCGTAGACGGAGAAGCAGTCGAGCACCGCCATCAGTTTCTGCATCGACTTCAGCGAACCACGGTCGTCGCTTCTCTTCTTTGGCGGGCCTCTGTCGGCGGCCGGCTCGGCAGTCATGTCTTGTCGTTCGGCTGTGGTTTTCATGGTGTCGTTCCGTGCCCACGGTCTCTGTGCGGTCCCGCCGGGGATCGCGCTTGTCATAGCGTTAAATCGTAGTGAGGCCGATTGACAAGCGATAACCCGCGTTCTAGAAGATTATTCCGAATAGCGGAATAATAATCCGCAAACGAGAGCGGCAATGTCAATTCCCGACTATGAACGCCAAGTGCGGTTCCAGGCGACGCGGGCTCCTCCTGCCGGCCCGGCTGCCGAACCGAAGGCGCGCCGGACGAACAAGTTGAACGGTTCTGAGGTCTCGTTCGGGTAAACATCATTCATGACATGAATAGACTCTATGGAGGAAAACGTGACTGGGTCCAACAAACAGCGGGATGAGCTTAATGAGAAACTCCGGTCGAACAAGCCGACCTATGGTGTAACGCTCTATAGCGGCAGCTGTGCCGGCGTCGAAATCGCTGCCAACTGGGGGCTGGATTTCGCCTTCATCGATGCTGAGCATACGCCGGTCAATATTGACTCGCATATGGAGAAGCTGGTTCTGGCTGCTCGGGTTGGCGGCATCGCTCCGCTGGTGCGCGTGCGCGGCACCAACGAATGGGATATTCGCAAGACGCTGGAGATTGGCGCCGCCGGCGTCATCATTCCGCAGGTCGGGTCCGCCGCCGAGGCGCGGCAGATCGTCCGCGCCGCCAAGTTCCCGCCGCTGGGGCGGCGCGGCGGCGACGCTTCGGTCCGTTCTGCCGGCTTCGCTGGTCCGGGATTCCAGTGGTCAAGCTATATGGAAAGCGAGAATAACAACACCCTCGTCATTCCGATGGCCGAGAGCTATGAGTTCTTCGACAACATAGACGAGATTCTGGACGTCGAAGGCATTGATGTCATTAACTTCGGTCCGGCGGATTATTCTATCTCCCGCCGGATTTCCATCGACTATTCCATGTCGAACCCGGAAGTGAACGACAAGCTCGACGAGCTTATCGAGAAGTGCCACGCCCGCGGCATCAAGGTGATGGCGCCCTGCATCCCGCCCGACAAGGATAGCGCCCGGCGTCTCGCTCAAAAGGGCGTCGACATGATCATCATGGGCAACGACATCATGTTCCTCAACCAAGGTTTCCGCGCCGTTCGCGCTGCGCTCGACGGCTGATACCGGCACCGTCTTCCGGAAGATGGAATGCGGGATCTGAAATTCGACAGGAGCGGCCAGCACCGCCGCTCCTGAAGGGAATTCTTTGTGCCTTGGCGGAAGACGGGACGAAACCCGATCGCGCCACGGATCGACAGCCAAATCAACGGGATGGCTTCAAATGACCGATATCTTCAGCGTAAAGGACCGCATTGCGGTGGTGACCGGCGGCCTTGGCCAGCTTGGAACGCAATTCAGCAAGTCGCTTGCCGAGGCGGGCGCCAAGGTGGCGATCTTCAGCCGGCGTGAGTTCAGCCGCGAGCAGATCGCCGAGAAGTTCCCCGGTCTCGAGGATCGCATTCGCGTCTATGTCGCCAGCGTCACCGACAAGGCGGCGCTTCAACAGGCCACCGACCGGCTGATCGCCGACTGGGGCGTGCCGCACATCCTGGTCAACAACGCCGGCATCGATTCCAAGCCTTCCGGCTCGGCCGATCAGAACAGCCCGTTCGAGATCTATCCCCAGGAATACTGGAACGAGATCATCGACACCAATCTGACCGGCGTCATGCTGTGCTGTCAGGTGATCGGGTCTCCCATGGCGGCGGCCGGTCGCGGTTCGATCATCAACGTCGGTTCGATCTACGGCATCGTGTCGCCGAACCAGGCTCTCTACGCCTACCGCGAGAAGCGCGACGGCAAGCCCTTCATCAAGGCGATCTCCTATGCCGCATCCAAATCGGCCCTGGTCAACCTGACGCGTTATCTCGGCACTTACTGGGCCACCAAGAAAGTCCGCGTCAATCTGATCTCGTTCGGCGGCGTCAAGACCGCCAACTTCGACAAGGAATTCATCGACGCCTTCCTCGAGCGCGTGCCGATGCGCCGGCAGGCCGAGATCGACGAGTACAACGGCGTCATTCAGTTTCTGGCGTCGGATGCCTCGTCCTACATGACGGGCTCGAACGTGGTGGTCGACGGCGGCTTTACCGCCTGGTGAGCCGCCCGCGGCGCGCCGCGGGGCCGCATCTCCTCCCCCCCGCAGACGGGACGGACGCTTTGCCGACCGAGGGATTGCCGGCGAAGATATCCTTCCCGCCCAATCGGCCCCGCGGCGACTGCCGGACCCCCAGACAAATTCATCGAAGGCAGACATCAATGACAAAGTTCAACTACGACGATACCGATTGGGACGCGATCGGGCGCCTGTCGAAATGGTACTCCGGCGACGTGCACGACAGCCTCGAGCAGCTTGGCGGCCGCGGGTATCTGTCGGGCATCTCCCTTCAGGGGGCGTTGAAGGCCGGCGAGGTGGTCTGCGGGCCGGCAGTGACCGTCCAGTTTGCACCGAGCCAGCGGCGCAACCAGCCGCAGGACGTCTACCACAACGCCATCGACACCGTACCCAAGGGTGGCATTCTGGTGGTGGACTCGAGCTGCGCCGAGGGCTCCTGTTCGGGCGAACTGATGTCGACCGGTGCCAAGACCGCCGGCGCCGCCGCCACTATCGTCAACGGCACGGTGCGCGACCTCGCCCAGGTGCGGGCGCTCGGCTATCCGCTGTTCGGCCGTGGATCCAGCCCGGTGTCGGTCTCCGGCAAGATGGAGCCGAAGGCCTCGCAGGTCGAACTGGTGATCGGCGGCATTCGGATCGCGCCGGGCGATGTCGTCTTCGCCGATATCGACGGCGTGGTGGTCATCCCCAAGGCGATGGTCAAGGCCGTGGCCGACAAGGCCGACGAGGTCGGCGCCATGGAGGGAGCCGCCCGCGACCGCATCCTGAGGGGGGAACGCCTGCAATCGGTCTGGCCGGTCGACTCATCCTACAACTGATCCGGCGGGCACCTGGGCGATCAACGTCCATGCAGCGCTTGAACGGCCGAAACAAATTCCTATAGTGAGCCAGCAACGACAAGTCAGCGAGGCTGGGGCGATGCCCCGGCCTTGATTTTTGGCGTGCTGCAAAGACGGTTTCGATCGAAATCGCCACGGCATGCGGGCGACGGAATACGAGAATTGCGGAGTCCTGTTCCCAAGGGCGTTCTCGCCCCCCTGACCACGCCTTTCGATCGGCAGGGCGAGATCGACGACGAGGCCTTCAGAGCGGAGATCGAGTGGCTGCTGGCCTGCGGCGTCGACGGGGTCGTCGTCGGCGGCAGCACGGGCGAGGGTTATGCCCTGTCGCCGGCCGAGATCGAGCGCCTCGTCGCCATGGCCATAGAAGTGGTTCCGCGGGGAACTGCCGTGGTGGCCGGCATCATCGCCGACAGCACGCGCGAGGCAGTGGCGGTTGCCAGCAGTCTCGGCCGTTATCCCCTGGCGGCGGTGCAGGTAACGCCGCCGCACTACATTTTCACGCCGAACGACGATGAGATGGTGGACTTCTATACCGCGGTGGCGTCGTCGGCGTCGGCCCCGGTGATCATCTATAACGTCATTCCCTGGCTGCAATTGGCCCCGGCTCTCATCGCCCGCATCCTCGATGCCCATGCCGGCGTCGTCGCCGTCAAGCACAGCCGGAAGAGCATTGACGCCTATCGCGAACTGGTCGGCTGCGTCGGGGCGGAACGGGTGATCGCGGCCATCGATAATCAGCTCGCCGATTGTTATGCCATCGGTGCAACCGGTTCGATCGCCGCCATCACCGCCGCGGCGCCAGCGGAAAGCGCGCGCCTGTTCAAGGCGGTTCACGCCGGGGACCCGATCGCCGAGCCGATTGCCGCGTTTCTTGCCGATCTGTGGAAGGTGGTCGGCGGGGCAAATCTGCCGGCCCGCGTCAAGGCGGCGCAGATGATCCAGGGGTTGCCGGCCAGCCATGCGCGGGCGCCGATGCGCGATGCGTCGGAAGCGGAGCAGGCGGCCATCGCCGGCGTTTTGCGGCAATGGTCCGCCGAAAAGGATGCTCTTCCGTCGGTTTGAGACCGTGCGCCCTTTAGTCGGCCGCCCGGAAAAGACGGCGCCGGCGCGACAATCGCGCCGGCACTCTATTCATTTGAGATTGGGGGCGATGAAGCTTCTGAGTTCCGGCGTCTTCGGCGCCGAGAACAGGTCCTCCGACCGTCCTTCCTCCCAGATCTGGCCTTTGTACATGAACACCGTGCGGTTGGCGACCTGACGGGCGAAGCCCATCTCGTGCGTCACCAGGATCATGGTCATTCCGGCCGCCGCCAGTTCGGCGATCGTCTTCAGAACTTCGCCGGTCAGCTGCGGGTCGAGCGCCGAGGTGACCTCGTCGAACAGCATCACCTTCGGCTTCATGGCGAGCGACCGGGCGATGGCGACGCGCTGTTGCTGACCGCCGGAAAGCTCGTCCGGATAGGCACCCACCTTGTCGGCGAGCCCGACCTGCTTCAGCACCATCTGGGCGGTTTCCCAGGCTTCCTGCTTCGGCACGTTCTTGACGACGCGCGGCGCCAGCATGATGTTTTCGGCGACGTTGAGATGCGGAAACAGGTTGTAGCTCTGGAACACCATGCCGACCTCCTTGCGCAAGCTGCGCAGGCTATGGGTTCCCGGCTCGATCCTGTGGCCGACGATGTCGATGCTGCCGCCCTGGATCTGCTCGAGGCCGTTGATGCAGCGAAGCATCGTGCTCTTGCCGGACCCGCTCTGACCGATGACGGCAACGACATCCCGAGGTTCGACCGACAGGTTGATGCCATCGAGCACGCACAGTGCGCCGTAGCACTTCTTGATGTTGTTAAGTTGAACTGCGGGCACGTTTGCCTCCCTGGAGGTACTCGCTGTAATAGGACAACGGATAGCAAATGATGAAATACATGGCTGCGACCGTGAGGAAGACCTCGAACGGCTGGAAAGTCATGTTGTTGAGCAGTTGGCCGGCGCGCGTAAGCTCGACGAAGCTGATCAGCGCCGTCACCGAGGTGTTCTTGACGATCTGCACCAGGAAGCCGACGGTGGGGCCGAGCGAGATGCGGAAGGCCTGCGGCAGGATGACGTAGCGCAGCTTCTGCGGCGTCGACATGGCAAGGGCGTCGGCGGCTTCCCATTGCTGCTTGGGGATCGCCTCGATGCAGCCGCGCCAGATGTCCGCGAGGAAGGCCGTGGCGTAGAGCGTCAGGGAGATGACGGCGGCGGCGAGCGGCGGGAAGTAGTAGCCGAGGAAGCTAAGACCGTAATAGGCCAGGAACAGCAGGATCAATAGGGGCGTTGCCTGAACCAGCTCGATATAGCCGGCGATCAGCAGCCGGACCGGTTTCGGGCCGAGCACCCGCAACAGGGCGAAGATCAAGCTGAAGATGCCGGCGGCCACGAAGGTCGATGCCGAGAGGATCAGGGTCCAGAGCGCTCCATGCAGCAGGATGGGCAGACTGGAAAAGCCGAAGGACTGGATCATGCTTCAACCCTCTCCTGGCCATGGGGCAGGGCGCCGGCGATCTGGAAGCGGGCCGGATCCTTGCGGTGGAACAGCCAGAGCGAGATCAGCCAATAGGTGAATCGGAAGACGAAGGTCAGCGTCACGTAAATCGCGCCGGCCACCAGGAAGGTCTCGAGGCTGCGGAAGGTGAGCGACTCGACCTTCGAGGCGGCGAGCGTCAACTCGTTGGCGGAAATGGCGCAGACCACCGAACTGCCCAACAAGGTCAGGGTCAGCTGGCCGGTCAGTGCGGGGAATACCACCTTGAGAGCAGGCACGATCACCACGTAGCGGATGGTCTGCAGGCGCGTCAGTCCGAGCGCCAGTCCAGCCTCGATCTGCGATTTGGGGATGGCGAGAAAGCCGGCGCGGAAGATCTCGGCCGAATAGGCGCCGAGGTTGAAGGATATCGCGATGATGGCCGATGTATCCGCCGACAGTCGCAGGCCGATGTAGGGCAGGCCGAAGAAGAACAGGAAGACCTGAACCAGCAGCGGCGTGTTGCGGATGATTTCGATATAGGCGACGGCGATCCGGTCGAGCCAGCGTGGTCCCTCCACGCGGATGATCGCGACCGCCAGGCCGATGGCGAGGCCGATCACGATGCCCTGTCCGGACAGCAGTATCGTGTTGATGGTGCCGTCCACGAATTCCGGCGCTCGGTCCAGTACCGGACCGAAGTGCATTTGATATGCCATGTTGAACCTATGAGCGAAAAGGCGGGGCGGGAGCCCGGCCCGAGGGCCGGGCGAGAGATCGCCGGCGGCGAGGGCGGTCCGACCACCGCCGCCTCAGCGGTCTCAGAACGTCGGCAGCTTGCCGCCCGGAATGGGGACGCCGACCCACTTCTCGTGCAGCGCGCCGAGGCGTCCGCTCACTTCTTCGTAGTAGATGAAGTTATTGAGCCACTGATGCAGCTGGGTGGCATCCTTGCGGACGGCCATCGACCAGTAGAGGGTGAACAGCGGCACGTCGGACTTCACTTCGAGATCGGTGAGGTTGCGCTTCTTGATCACGTCGGCGGCGACCGTGGCGACGGCGGCGGTGGCGTCAACCTGGCCGGAGATCAGCGCCTGCATGGCCAGGGCATCGTCGTCGAAGCGGACGACTTCCAGACCCTCGACGCCGAGATTGCTGACCGCCACGTCCTGCGTGCTGCCCTTGGGCACCGACACGCGCTTGTTGGCGAGATCGTCGATCTTGGTCAGCGGCATGCTCTTGTTGGCCACGAAGCGCATATCGTAGGCGCCATAAGGGTTGGTCATCAGGAACAGCTTGGCCCGCTCCGGGGTGGCGGTCATGTGGGCGATCAGCATGTCGACGCGGCCGGATTCCAGGGCGGCGGCACGGGAAGCGTTGTTGACCGGCACCAGCTCAAGCTCGACCTTCAGGTTCTGGGCGACGTCGCGGGCGAGGTCCACCAGAAAACCGTCGGTATTGCCGCTGCTGTCCACGGTGTCGTAGGGCGGAATGCCCGTCAGAACGCCGATGGTGATCTTTCCCTTGCTGTCGATA
>Ga0222422_100410_pt1 | contig 14971 bp, 8 predicted proteins | sample 3A1ome_FD_182469 | JGI IMG/M metagenome (GOLD analysis project Ga0222422, IMG submission 182469) | Enriched microbial communities from leaf-cutter ant dump, University of Wisconsin, Madison, United States - 3A110A (version 2) | ecosystem: Environmental > Terrestrial > Nest > Insects nest > Nest...
GCCTCTCGCCCGTGGTCGAGGAAATCCTGTACCCCGCGCTGGAGGACTACCAGATCGACATCATGATCGGCGAAGGCCCCGCGGCGCGCAGCATCAAGCTCGACCTGCAGCCCTTCACCCTGGTGGGCGCCACCACGCGTGCCGGCATGCTCACCAACCCGCTGCGCGACCGCTTCGGCATCGTGGCGCGGCTGGAGTTCTACACGCCCGAGGAACTGGCGCGCATCGTGGCGCGCAGCGCGGGCCTGCTGAACGCGCCCATGGACGCGGACGGCGGCTTTGAGATCGCCCGCCGCTCGCGCGGCACGCCGCGCATCGCCAACCGGCTGCTGCGCCGCGTGCGCGACTATGCCGAGGTCAAGGGCGACGGCCGCATCACCAAGCCCATCGCCGACCGCGCCCTGGCGATGCTCGACGTGGACCCGCAGGGCTTCGACGTGATGGACCGCAAGCTGCTCGAAGCCGTGGTGCACCGCTTCGACGGCGGGCCCGTGGGACTGGACAACATCGCGGCCAGCATCGGCGAGGAGGCGGGCACCATCGAGGACGTGATCGAGCCCTACCTGATCCAGCAGGGCTTCTTGCAGCGCACGCCGCGCGGGCGCGTGGCCACGCTGGCGGCTTTCCGGCACCTGGGGGTCACGCCGCCAAAGGCGAGCGGGCAGGACCTGTTTGGGGTGTGACGGGCTCGGACTGCGGCGGTGGCTGCCGCAGCACCCCCGCCACGATCAGCGCCTGCGCTGCGTAGTACGTCGCCAGCACCCACACCTGCGCCATGGGCAGCGGCTGCACGAAGCGGTTGGTGGCCAGCAGCGAATCGCTGAGCATGAAGAAGCCCGCGCCCACCGCCACCAGCACCGACGGCCCGTCGCGCAGCACCGTCGCCCGCCCGATGGCCTGGGCGGCCATCAGCGCGATCACCAGCACGTAGGCCGCCACGGGCGCGCGCAGCGCGGCGGGCAGGCCACCCGTCCATAGAAAGGCGTACATCGCCGCGCCGATGCCGAGCGTGGCGGCCAGCGCGCCCCGGTGCGGGAACCAGCGCTGGCCGTGCTTGAACAGCGCCACGTAGAACAGGTGCGCTACAAGGAAGCTCACCAGGCCGGGGATGAAGAAGCCGCCGAACATCAGGAACACGTCGCCCGCCAGCGAGCCCGCCAGCGCCGCCGCCAGCAGTGCAAGGGATTTCAAGCCAAATCGGCCTCTGGCGCTTGCTGGATAAGCGCTAAAAGCTACCAAAACAAGAGCAATCACCATCGTCAGCGGCTTGAACAGCCAGTGCCACTGCGTGAACCCCAGCGCGCTGGTCGCCGTGGCCAGCGCGGCGCTTTGCAGCATCAGCGCCATCCACATGCCGATGCGCCCTTGCATCACGGCGCCCAGCGACCACTGCGCGGTGAGCAGCACGGAGAACCAGACGGCGTTGTGCGCCAGCAGGGCGCTGTCGGCCTGCCACAGGAAGGCCGCCACGCCCGCAAGCAGCAGCACGAACTGCACCAGCGCGAACCACTGCACCGCGCGGGACATGGGCGGGTGGTAGAGCTGCATCTGCGCCATGCTGAACGCGGGCTTCGGGAACCGCTCGGCCACGTCCGCCGGGCGCCAGCCCGGGGGCTTGATCCACACGCGCAGTTTGTCCACCCAGTTGCGCGCATGCCAGCTGTCGCGCGCCAGGCCGGCATACACCTGGGCATTGGCCCACAGCGGGTCCCAGCTGTTGAGCAGGCCGCGCGTGCCGTAGACGCATTTCTCGCGGTCGTCCTCGTCCTTGAAGGTGCCGAACAGGCGGTCCCATACGATCAGGATGCCGCCATAGTTCTTGTCCAGGTAGGCGTCGTTCACCGCGTGGTGCACGCGGTGGTTGCTGGGGCTGCAGAACCAGCGGTCGAACCAGCCCAGGCGCCCCACCTGCTCGGTGTGCACCCAGAACTGGTAGAGCAGGTCGATGAGCGCCACCACGCCGAACACCAACGGCGGCACGCCCGCCAGCGCCATGGGCACGTAGAAGACCCAGCCCAGCAGCGCGCCCGAGCTGGTCTGGCGCAGCGCGGTGCTGAGGTTGTAGTCCTGGCTCTGATGGTGCACCGCGTGCGCGGCCCACAGCACAGCGGATTCGTGCCCCATGCGGTGCAGCCAGTAGTAGCACAGGTCGTAGAACAGCAGCGCCAGCAGCCAGCCGGGCAGGCTGGTCCAGAACGCGTCGTTGCGCCACAGCGCCACGTGCTCGAACAGGGCGGTGTAGATGCCCACGCGCAAGAGCCGCGTGAACACGGCGCTGGTCTGGCTGAGCATGCCCAGGCTGATGCTGCTGACGGCGTCGGCCAGCCGGTATTGGCTGCGCTGGCGCCGGTGGGCCACGGCGACCTCGATGGCGATCAGTGCGAAGAAGACGGGCGTGGCGAGGACGATGATCTGGCTGGGAGACATGGGAAGTCTGGGCAATATTTGTGGATTCTTGCTCCAATTAAGTTGGTGTACCTCTGGCATCAACCCTGAGTGTGAAGCTGGCAGTATCCAGCGCGATTTTGAGCTGCCTATGCGGCAGTGAACGCGCCACTGCTGGTGGTGCACCTGCTCGACAATTTCTGAGCTGCCTATGCGGCAGTGAACTGCCGGGCAGCCCGAGTCGTTCGAAGGCCTGCTTTCTGAGTTGCCTATGCGGCAGTGAACATGCTTCCAGGCTCGATGCCGCCTTGTGGGTCTTTCTGAGCTGCCTATGCGGCAGTGAACAATGCTGCAGCTCCCAGGCGGCCGGCGCCGTGTTTCTGAGCTGCCTATGCGGCAGTGAACTGGAAGTCATCTAGCACGATCACGTCGCGCTTTTTCTGAGCTGCCTATGCGGCAGTGAACACCCGGGCCGGAGCGCGAGTCGGAGAAGTGGGTTTCTGAGCTGCCTAGGCGGCAGTGAACACCGAGCGCGCCGCGTGTTCCAGGTGCTCCACTTTCTGAGCTGCCTATGCGGCAGTGAACCTTGCCGTAGGAGGCGTTCGCGGCCTCCTGCTTTTCTGAGCTGCCTATGCGGCAGTGAACGCTACAGGCGCTGCCCCACCTGATGCGGGGGTTTTCTGAGCTGCCTATGCGGCAGTGAACTGGCCATCCTGGCCGCGTCCGCAGCCCCTGGCCTTTCTGAGCTGCCTATGCGGCAGTGAACGTGCGCCCGCCGCGCCAGTGACGTGCGCTACTTTTCTGAGCTGCCTATGCGGCAGTGAACAATGGCTTCGCGAGGCCCAGCCAGATTGGCAATTTCTGAGCTGCCTATGCGGCAGTGAACATGATGAAGAAGTTGATAGCAATGGCCGCGCTTTTCTGAGCTGCCTATGCGGCAGTGAACGAAGCATCCGCCGTCGTCGCCCAGCTCGAACTTTTCTGAGCTGCCTATGCGGCAGTGAACCTCGGCAAACCCCGCACGGAACCGCATGTTCTTTTCTGAGCTGCCTATGCGGCAGTGAACCTACTAAGGCGCGCTATGGTGCCAATCCCATATTTCTGAGCTGCCTATGCGGCAGTGAACTTCAAGGCGGTGCTGGAGACCCTGCGCGCGCCTTTCTGAGCTGCCTATGCGGCAGTGAACACGCGATGTCGGCGCTGCAGACCGTCCTGGCCTTTCTGAGCTGCCTATGCGGCAGTGAACTGGTCGGTTGCCATGTCGAACCTCACGCGGTTTTTCTGAGCTGCCTATGCGGCAGTGAACTGAAAGTTCAGAGTTACCAAATCCGGCTGATTTTTCTGAGCTGCCTATGCGGCAGTGAACCCGTGGGGAAGAACATGCCAAGCACCGCCCGGTTTTCTGAGCTGCCTATGCGGCAGTGAACGATGGACCGCTGCAGCGAGGACAACGCGGCATCTTTCTGAGCTGCCTATGCGGCAGTGAACGCGGTGGCGGCACCCGGACCGGGGCTCAGTCGTTTCTGAGCTGCCTATGCGGCAGTGAACGCGCGGTGGATGGCCGTTGCAGCCTTGGAGACTTTCTGAGCTGCCTATGCGGCAGTGAACACCAGGCGGCGCAGCACGTGCAGCTTGCTGATTTTCTGAGCTGCCTATGCGGCAGTGAACGCCACCGGGGACCGGCGGTTCTGGCCGCTGGATTTCTGAGCTGCCTATGCGGCAGTGAACAGCCTGCGCCCCGGCCAGCTGCCCCGCTTCACTTTCTGAGCTGCCTATGCGGCAGTGAACTGGGCCAGGCTCGACGAACCGCAGCGTGTGCGTTTCTGAGCTGCCTATGCGGCAGTGAACGCCTCCTATGGCAAGAGCAAGACGGCCATCGATTTCTGAGCTGCCTATGCGGCAGTGAACGCTGGTTCTGGTCCGCAAGTCGTCGGGCCGAATTTCTGAGCTGCCTATGCGGCAGTGAACGAGGAGCCGTCTCTATCGGCATCCATCGGGTCTTTCTGAGCTGCCTATGCGGCAGTGAACCAAGCCCGCAAGGAATGGTTGGAGCAGTTCGCTTTCTGAGCTGCCTATGCGGCAGTGAACGTCTCGTCCTCGGGCGCCCCCGCTTGCTCGGATTTCTGAGCTGCCTATGCGGCAGTGAACGGAATGGAGTATGGGCGAACGGAAGAGGCTGATTTCTGAGCTGCCTATGCGGCAGTGAACCCGTCCAGGCTCTTGAGCTGCTTTTCCTGCTCTTTCTGAGCTGCCTATGCGGCAGTGAACGGTTTCGGCCTTCCGTCAAAAACCGAGCAACATTTCTGAGCTGCCTATGCGGCAGTGAACAAAGTCGGCCCCCGTCCAGCGGTCGCTGCGAATTTCTGAGCTGCCTATGCGGCAGTGAACATGGGTGCGAGGCTTCCACTCGCTGCGCACACTTTCTGAGCTGCCTATGCGGCAGTGAACGACAAGCGCAGCCAATGACCACCCCACATCAATTTCTGAGCTGCCTATGCGGCAGTGAACAAGTGCCCATCGCGCGCCTTTTTCCATGCGGATTTCTGAGCTGCCTATGCGGCAGTGAACGCCACCTTCACGGCCGCGCTGGTGGCGGGGTCTTTCTGAGCTGCCTATGCGGCAGTGAACTCTGCGACATCATGCATCGGCGGCTGTGAGGTTTTCTGAGCTGCCTATGCGGCAGTGAACAGGCCGATGCTGAAGGCGAGGCGTCGCTGAAATTTCTGAGCTGCCTATGCGGCAGTGAACTCGCTATCAAAACTGCAGCAACCCACCGATTATTTCTGAGCTGCCTATGCGGCAGTGAACTCCGGCTGCTGCTCGCACTTTTTGCCCGTATATTTCTGAGCTGCCTATGCGGCAGTGAACTGGGTCTGTCGGGCACCGGCACCACGTTGGCGTTTCTGAGCTGCCTATGCGGCAGTGAACATGGACTTCTGCGCCACGTCCCAGGCCGCATCTTTCTGAGCTGCCTATGCGGCAGTGAACGTTCGATGAATACCAGCGCGTGTGGCCACCGATTTCTGAGCTGCCTATGCGGCAGTGAACCCCTTCCACACGCGCCGGTCCTTCACGTCAAATTTCTGAGCTGCCTATGCGGCAGTGAACATCGAGGGCACCAGCATTTTCGGGCGCAAGAATTTCTGAGCTGCCTATGCGGCAGTGAACACGCGGCTGGCTACCACGCATTCGACGGCACTTTTCTGAGCTGCCTATGCGGCAGTGAACGGTTCTCGTAGTTGATGGTGTAGACCTGCGCGTTTCTGAGCTGCCTATGCGGCAGTGAACGTGGTGTTGTAGGTCACCCTGTTGGTGTTGTATTTCTGAGCTGCCTATGCGGCAGTGAACACGCCCAATGTCGTTTATGAGGGCGTTACAAATTTCTGAGCTGCCTATGCGGCAGTGAACCGCAGATCCTCATCCGTAAGCGCGTGCAGATATTTCTGAGCTGCCTATGCGGCAGTGAACGAAGCCATCGCCGGGCGTTGCGCGGCCGATGTTTTCTGAGCTGCCTATGCGGCAGTGAACGCAGCAACGGGACTAACCCCAACGGGCAGGCTTTTCTGAGCTGCCTATGCGGCAGTGAACGCGATCCGGGCGGCGCGTGGTGCTGCTTTCAATTTCTGAGCTGCCTATGCGGCAGTGAACGTGCAGTAGTACGGGCCGCGCTTGGCCTGCGTTTTCTGAGCTGCCTATGCGGCAGTGAACTTGGACTGCAGCGAACCCTCCAGGCTACGCTTTTTCTGAGCTGCCTATGCGGCAGTGAACTTGCCGCTCATGCGGTCAGAGAGCCGGGCGAATTTCTGAGCTGCCTATGCGGCAGTGAACAAGCGCAGGCCGTTTGACCCGTACACACAGCATTTCTGAGCTGCCTATGCGGCAGTGAACGGCGCAGTGGACGACGCAGTGCGCGGCGCAGTTTTCTGAGCTGCCTATGCGGCAGTGAACTTAAACCATCCGTTCTTGAGAACGGTGGAGACTTTCTGAGCTGCCTATGCGGCAGTGAACCTGGCGGCGTCATCAGCAACCAGCCTTGCCGTTTTCTGAGCTGCCTATGCGGCAGTGAACGCAGGCTGATGGAAATCGAGGCAATCCGGGAATTTCTGAGCTGCCTATGCGGCAGTGAACTCGATCACGTACACCAACGATGCGGGCGATGATTTCTGAGCTGCCTATGCGGCAGTGAACACAAACGCCAGTTCAGGCGCTGTCGTTCCTGTTTTCTGAGCTGCCTATGCGGCAGTGAACATGCGCACCTGCGCCGTGGCGCTCAGCGGGATTTTCTGAGCTGCCTATGCGGCAGTGAACCTCGCGGTAGATCCGCTCATGGAAGCGGTCGTTTTCTGAGCTGCCTATGCGGCAGTGAACAGCTCGACGTGATAGAGCGCTGCGTGGATCTGTTTTCTGAGCTGCCTATGCGGCAGTGAACTGGCACACGACATGGAGCGTGTCATTGGTCATTTTCTGAGCTGCCTATGCGGCAGTGAACTGTCGCGGCTTTGATCTATGCAGTTCGGTGGTTTTCTGAGCTGCCTATGCGGCAGTGAACTTGGATGCGCTTGCTCGGGCTGGCGTTGATGTTTTCTGAGCTGCCTATGCGGCAGTGAACTGAAGTGCGAGCAACCCGGCGCCGGTGCCCGTTTTCTGAGCTGCCTATGCGGCAGTGAACGCCGGGAAAGCATGCGCGACGATTGCCGAGCATTTCTGAGCTGCCTATGCGGCAGTGAACGAGAGCCGGGCGAAGGTGTTTGGACCCATGAATTTCTGAGCTGCCTATGCGGCAGTGAACTCAACGTTGATCTGGTGCCCGAGAACTTGTTTTTTCTGAGCTGCCTATGCGGCAGTGAACTTGCGTGATCAAGATGAAGTCCACGCCCATGTTTTCTGAGCTGCCTATGCGGCAGTGAACACGGCGCGCAAAGCGCTTGCGGCCAGGGTCAATTTCTGAGCTGCCTATGCGGCAGTGAACCCATATTCGCGACACTGGCTGGATGGGGCGCTTTTCTGAGCTGCCTATGCGGCAGTGAACCTGGGACGCCAAGGGTTCTGCAAACGGTCAATTTTCTGAGCTGCCTATGCGGCAGTGAACACCCACCGCCATATGGGCGTGGACTTCATCTTTTTCTGAGCTGCCTATGCGGCAGTGAACTCGGTAGTTTTGGTTTGACGCCATCAGGTACATTTCTGAGCTGCCTATGCGGCAGTGAACATCAAGAAGACATGCGCCCGGCCTATAGGCCGTTTTCTGAGCTGCCTATGCGGCAGTGAACGCATCGTGGGTAGCCCTGCTACGGCATGCATTTTTCTGAGCTGCCTATGCGGCAGTGAACTGCGATCCTGGACCGCTGTAACAGCCATCGATTTTCTGAGCTGCCTATGCGGCAGTGAACCCAGCTGGCACCGCCACCTTAAGCGCACAGCGTTTCTGAGCTGCCTATGCGGCAGTGAACGGCGGCATGGACCGCATCAAGTCCGACTACATTTTCTGAGCTGCCTATGCGGCAGTGAACGCGGCAACACGTATAGCGATGAACCATGCACATTTCTGAGCTGCCTATGCGGCAGTGAACCGCCATTGGACCCCGCGTGCCAACGGCTCCAATTTCTGAGCTGCCTATGCGGCAGTGAACTTCGCAGAGGAGCTTCAAACGTCCACCCTCAATTTCTGAGCTGCCTATGCGGCAGTGAACGCCAAGCGCGGCCCGTACTACTGCACCACCCTTTTCTGAGCTGCCTATGCGGCAGTGAACTCTCTGTTGTCTGCTGCCATGGTTCCTCCAATTTTCTGAGCTGCCTATGCGGCAGTGAACATAGGTGTGCATCCACACCGTTTGGAAGTCGATTTCTGAGCTGCCTATGCGGCAGTGAACAATTTCATGAGCAAGAAAATCGCAACCCGTCTTTTCTGAGCTGCCTATGCGGCAGTGAACGGTGCGCGCGCCCAAGATCCGCGGCGGCTCCATTTCTGAGCTGCCTATGCGGCAGTGAACACTTGGCGGCGCGGAAATTGCGCGATGTCACATTTCTGAGCTGCCTATGCGGCAGTGAACTAGCGGACTATTCGCGTAAGTGCCTGATTTTCAAAGAGCAAACGTCCTCCAAGCCAAAACATCCTATATCCAAGATGTTCTCTAAGTACTTGATTTTTCAGGTGTTATAGAGGACGTTGAAAAAAGGGTCAAAACCAAGGAACAGTGGCTTCCTGCCCCAGCCCGTAGGTATTGAAACTTCCCGGCACGGCTATTGCCTGTGGCGGTCCATGCTCCACGCACAGGCAAAATGGCTGAGCCGTGCTGCTGCTGCGCAGTTGCACATATGGCAGATTGGGGCTGCGTTCCATGGTGTCAGGAATGGCCATCGCAGCTTGTTCAGCGGTTTCATTCTTGCGCAACATGCGGCGGCGGCGCAGGCGTTCAGCGTTGGTCTTGAATTGGCGCCTGCGTACCGTCCGGTGCTGCACTCCAGCAGGAACGGAACGCAGTTCCGCCAACTGGATATGGTCGCGCATGCCCTGCAGCCAGTTTTGCTCCATCAGGCGTTGCAGTGTGTCGAACGTGCCATGAAGGCGTAGCACGGAGCCCAAGGTGCGTTTGGCATGGGGCTCGTCCACATGCTGAGGATAGCTCACGCCAATAGCCGTGGATTGCGCTGCTACCAGTGCCCGGTGCAGCTTGGCCACCAGCGCGCCCAGCAAGTGCGCGTGGCTGAACTCCGGGTCGGGCAGCAGGGTGATGTCGATGTAATGCGTGGTCATGGTCATCAGCTCGCATCGCCAAACACGCCACCCCGGATGAGCACGGCCATCACGAAGTGTTGCTGCTCCACAGGCGGTACCTGGTCCTTCAGCAGCCAGTTGTCGAGCAGGGTGTAGAAGTCCAGCTTCTGCTTGGGCTGGCGGTAGGCCTTGCCCTGGGTGGTGACGGAGCCGTAGGGCTCCACCGCGATCGGGCCGAGTTCGTCGGCGCCGTCGTACCAAGTGTCGATGGTGCGGAGGGCGTTGCCGATTTTCTGCGAGTGAATGGCGGCCACACCGCCTACGTCGTACAACGTTTTGCTCTTGCCGGCGCTGCCCTTGTCCAGGATCAGCTCTTGCGAGGGGAACACTTCCTGCCCCGCGCCCTGGCGCACGAAGGCGGTCACCCGCAGCAGCACGTGGGTGCTGCCCGCCAGCCCGCGGGCAATAGCCTGGCCCAGTTCTTCCAGTCCTTTTACTTCACTATTGATAGCGCCTACCGCCCGTGTATTGAGTGTCAGGGCATCAAAAGGCCAGGATTTTGCGGCTTGGCCGTCTTGCAACTGCTCTACGATGACTTGCACGCTCTCGGCGCCCACGCGGTTGCGCCACAAGAAGCGGCCATTGGCTAGGTTGGCCGCATAGCGCCGGGCCAGCTCAGCAAAGCCGTGCTGCTGCACATAGGCCTGCACAGTGTTTAGCAGCTTGGCTTGGTAGGCCGCGCTGTTGCAGGCCGATGGGGTGCCCGCGCCGCCCAGCACGCGCAGCGTGAACTGCACCTTGAGCGTGTCGGCCTGCGGGGGCAGGGCGGCCACGTCCACGGTTTGCAGGTTGGGGTTCTCGATGGCAGCGTCGAGCTTGGCGGGATCCTGGTCCTTGGCCTTGAGGCGGTTGGAGATGGTGCCGCGCACCGACTTGGGCTGGATGGTGACGGGCTGCCAAGTGTGCGACTGGGCGCGGTCGTCCCAGCGGCCTGCGTGGAAAACGGCGTCGGATGGGTCGAGCTTGCGTTCGAAGGCGAGGACGGAGGCGGTGGTGAGTTTGTCGGACATGATGGGTTGTTCTTTCTCAAATAGATAGATGGTTCCAGGGGCGTGCGCGCATGGCAGGGTTGCCAGGAGGGCAAGCTCTGGGCTCAGTCGAATTCGGGCATTTGCTCCACGGATTGCGGGGCTCCGGCGGGTATGTATCCGCTGCGGCAGCGGTAGAGGCGCATGGCGGTGTCGGTTTCAGCCCGCCACAGCAGGTCTTGCACGCGGCGCAGCCGGTGTGGGCTGATCCATTCGCCCAGCGAGTACACCGATTCCACGAAGGCCAGCGGTGTACCGGCGTCGCGTGCATTGGCCACCGTTCCTGCCGGCAAGGGCTCGCCATCGAGCGCGGCGTAGCCCACAGGGATAGGCACGGTCCAACCGGTTCCCTTGCCCCGCAAAGGGTCGCCCCAGGATTGCTTGGCGCCCGATGGGGTGGGCGTGTCAACCTCGCTGCCTGACGGCGTCTGGGGGGCGTGGTTGAAGCGCGCGGCATGCAGCCAGGCGTTCAACAGGCTGGCGTCGGGTTGGTGCTCGCGCAAGTGGACCAGGCGTGCGGCCAGCAGGTCGTCGCGCCCCACCAGCGCATAGCCTGGCAGCCATCGGCGGCGCCAGAGCGCAAAGTCCCGGGCCTGTGCTTCGCTGTCTTCTGGCAGCACTTCCATCCAGGGACGTGTGCGCTGCCGAGGTGCCGGCCGCGTGGGCAGCACCGTGCCGCCGGCGATGCGCATGCTGGCCACGATGCGGCCGATCTCGCGGGCCCACTCCTGCATCTGCACCCCGTTGCCCTGTACCAGGGCCGGGGCCTGTGGCGCTGTGTCCGCACGTTCGGTCACCAGAAACACCAGGGTGATGTCCAGGTGGATGCGGCCTTCCTCCACGATGGCAGCGGTACTGCCATCCTTGTCCAAGGGGTTGCGAGTCAGGCGGAAGGACTTGACGTAGCCATCGACCATTTGTTCTTCATGGTGATGACAGACCACGCCGACCTGCATCAGCTGTAGTGGAATGCCCTGTGTGGCCAGTTTGCGCTGCAAGGCCCACATCAGCCCCATGAAGGCGGTGATGGAGGGAAAGCCGTGTGTGAGCGGGCTGGAGATGGCATTGGCGTTCTGCACGCGCAAGCGAGGCAGCACCAGTAGAGCCTGGGAGGTGTGCAGTGCGGTCATGCGCCTCCCCGCTGGGTTTCCAGTTCGTCATGCGTTTTGCGGAAAGGAATGTACTGGGGCGCATCCAGCCGGTCGCGCAATGCGCGCAACTGCTGGGCCCAGGAGCCATCTTCGTCCAGCAAGGCCTTGCGCCATTGGCGGGACTCGGTAAATCCGACAGTGGGCAGCTTGTCTTTCAACTGGCTGTTCAGCCAGCGGCCAAAGCGTTTGCCGATTTCGGCAGGCCAATCCATCCAGAGCCAATCGCTGGCGAATTGCCCTTCTTCGGGCATTTCTGCTCGCAAGGGGTCCAGCCACAGCATTTCGGCATACGCCAGCTCCTGGAACCGCTCATCCAGGCTCCAGCCGGGGGGCTGGTGCAGCAGTTCCTCTGCATAGACCACCATTTCATCGACCAGCGCATCCACTTGGCTATCCACTCGCAGCCGCGTGGCCTTGTTCTCGGGCGGATCGGTCAGCAAAAAGGCGCTCATGTCCTGCACGATCTCGCGCACCGCGGGGCGGGCGCCAAAGGCGCGCTCGAAGATGGAGGGTGCATGCACGGGCAGGTAGTTGCGCTGCCCCTGCCACAGGGGCGGCAGGGACGCCAGCAGGTAGTTGTCGCCGCGCCGTTCGCTGTTGAGCTGCGAGATATTCTGTGGCTTCGTTCCGCCCATTTTCTGCACCGCCAAGTCACGGTATTCGCGGTACATGCCGCTATGGGGCAGCCCCTCGCGCCGTGCCTGGCGGGCCTGTTTGTTGGCTTCGCCAAAGCGGGCATCCTGTATTTCTTCGTAGACCGCCTGCGCCAGCGAGGTGGCGTGCAGCGGCGCCAGCAGGTGGTATTGCGCATCGTCAGCGGCATCGTTGCCCACCAGCCAGTAGAGCTGCTTGGCCCGTACGTGGGTGCTGGCGCCGCCTTCGCGTGCCGCCGTCAGGCTGATGAACGCTTCGCGCATGGCCTGCGCCTCGGCAGGGTCGTCGCTGAGCGCCCGCAGCGCATCGGCATCGTGGGCCGCCAAAGCGTGCAACAGGCTGCGGCCGCCCACTTCGAGCTTGAGCAGCTTGTACACGTCCAGTGCCGCCGCATTGCCCACCACGTCCATGGCGAAACGGGTGCCCAGTACGTGGCTCCCAACCTCGCTGATCGAGGGCAGGGCGGTGGGGTCAACGTAGAGGTTGGTGCCGCGCGCGTCGGGGTGCACGGGCTTGAGTGCATGGGTCACGGCCTGGATCTGCTTGACCCGCTTGGCGGCGCTTTCCAGCCAGGGGCCGCGCTGGTGCTGGGCGGTCAGCTCCGGGCGTTGAGGGTCGTCGGGCTTGAGCTTGTCGAGCTTGGCTGTCAGGCGTTCCTGGAGGAAGTTTTCTATAGCCGAGCAAAAATCTGTCGCCTGCCCTGAGGGAGGGGCTTCGAGCATGGGAATTCCTTTCGTATGGATGGACGAATAAAATCCCCGGAGCAACGCCCCGGGGAGTCTGACCAGGAAAGTTCAAACCCTCCTGGTCATATGGCGTAGAGCCATATCCGCCTCCTTATGCTCTGGTACCGCACTGTCTGTACCTGACACAGCCTCGACAGCTGGAGTGTTGTAGAACGCCCTCTTGGCACGCCAATGTCTCGAGGGCGTTCGCATTTTCATCCATGTTGACACATGACGCAAGCCATAGTTGCGTCATTTGTAATAGTAGCGCTGTTTGGCGCACCTATGCTGCTGTTACCATCCAGGCACTGTCGCAAGACAGCTCAGAAAATAGTGGCGCCGTTTGCTGCACTGCTGTTCACTGCCGCAAAGGCAGCCCTGCTACCCGTCATTCCTTGTTGAATCCCAACATCGAATGAAACCGCCAGCCCTGTTGCGACGCCGGCAGGCTGGCGGTAGCGACCTTTTCTGCGCTCTCTCGCAGGCTCTGGTCCTGCGATTTCGCCCAGAGGGTGAGTACGTCCAACAAGTTCGCATGGCACCATGGCCCGATGCCCGGCCCGGTGAGGTCGCGATCCGGGATGGGGTGCAGCAGATCGCGGATGTCCACATACAGGGTTTCGCCGCGCCGGGTGCCGTCGGTGATGCGGTGCAGGCGCAGGCTGTCCTCGTCCTCGTCCTCGTCCGTGGGCAGCAGGGCCACGTCCTCGCGGGGCAGGGGATCATGGCGAAAGCGCTGGAACTGCGGCAGCAGCCCTGTGAGCCACAGATGGTGCGGGTGGTGCCAGTGCAGGGAGGCGCGGTGCGCCACGGGGGTGAAGAGCTTGCTGTTTTCATCGCGTGGCAGCAAGGTGTCGCGCATGCGGGCGTGTTCCAGGTCCACCATGCGCTCCCGGGGGTGGAGCGCATTGCGGGGCGCGATGCGGGGACGGGCATCTACTGGCGTCGCGTGCTCTGCCGATAACTCGGGCAGGATGTCGCGCAACTGGTGCGATGCTAGGTGGAATTGCGCACTCGAATCCCATTTGCCATCGCTGCGTTTTTCGCTGGGGTGATCCTCCAGCTCAAAGCCTGGCTTGCAGAACGCCGCCTTGCCCGGCTGCTCTTGGGCGCGCAGGTTGCTGTTCAGCACCAGCAGGTTCACGCCCTCCACCGCGCCGGGGCGGTGCCGCCGCACGCGGCCCGCCAACTGAATCAGCGAGCGCATGGATGAGGGTTCCACGACGGCCCAGTCGTAACAGTGGTCCCGGCCCACTTCCGCCACGGGAGATCCAAGCACGACAAACAGGTGGTGTGGCTCGGGAAAGGCGTCGAGCAGCGCGCGGATGCCAGGACGGTGCGGCAGCGGGTCGGCGCCATCGGCCGCCGGGCGGCGGTTGAGCACGGTGTCCAACTGCTGTTCGATGGCAGAGCGAGCGAGCAGTGGAAACTGCGAGTGGTACACGCACAGGTGCACGCGCACGCCCGGAGCGGGCGCGCCCAGGCGGTGCATGGCCAGCGCCACGTCGAACAGCGGGCCGATGTTGGCCATGCGGATCAGGCCCACGCTCACCCGCTTGCCACTTGCAGGGTCGATGCCATGGTTTTGAGACTGCTGGTGAAGACTCCATGCGCTTTCCAGGACGAAACGGGCAAAGTCCGCCCGCCGCGTGGCCGTGTCCATGCCGTGCCATTGCGCAGGCAATTCGGCGATCTGGGCGCGGCGGCGTACCTCGGCCTTGTCCAACTGGGCCACGCGCTTTTCGACAAAGCTGGTATGGGCAGTGTGGAATGCCGTGCTATCCGGGCAGTCGTGCGCAATCTGGTGAAATTCGTCGATCCACAGGCAGCAAACGTTGACGGATTCGCCGGGCCGCTCGCTGCGGTGCGGCTGGTACACCGCGCGTCCTGCGCGGTAGGCCAGGAAGAGCCCTTCCACCAGCGCAGGTGGCAGAGTGGCCGATGACAGCAGCACGCGGCTGCCCAGCAGCCCCGCCCAGTGCACCAGCCGCGTGAGGGCGGGCAGGTCGGCCATGTCGAAGTCGTCGGGTTCATCCAGCACCAGGTCGCTGGTCAGCAGGCGCAGCATGGGCGCGATCTGGCGGCCGCCGCGCAGGCTTTCGGTGGCGGGGGTGAGGTGATCCACGGTGCACACCAGCAGCGGCGCGGCGATCATCGCGCGGGCCTTGGCGTCGTCCGTCAGGCGCTGCAGCAGGGGATGCTGGTCGTTGCCCTCGTACAGCACGGTGCCCGCTTCATCCAGCAGTTGCTGGC
>Ga0222422_100412_pt1 | contig 14937 bp, 12 predicted proteins | sample 3A1ome_FD_182469 | JGI IMG/M metagenome (GOLD analysis project Ga0222422, IMG submission 182469) | Enriched microbial communities from leaf-cutter ant dump, University of Wisconsin, Madison, United States - 3A110A (version 2) | ecosystem: Environmental > Terrestrial > Nest > Insects nest > Nest...
CCTCCGCCCTGCAGCAGGCCGCGCACGGAATCCTCCCGAGGCTGTATCGCGGTTCCGGCATGATCGCGGGAGATCGCCGCTACGCTCAGCGGGTCCTGGTCCAGGGCCACCCAACGCCTGACGCCGCCCGTCCGCAGCGCCGTGGAGAATGCCGCCTCCCGCAGATGGCCCGCCGCTATGGCAAGCAGCTCAGCGCCGCCGGGGCGTGCGGAAGCGATCTCGTCGACGTAGGCGGCCAGGATTTCCCGGCGCTCACGCACTGCGGAACACGCTTTGAAGGACGTAACCGCGGCACACAGCGACTGGCCGAACGGAGTCGCCCCGGATATCGCATCCTCTACGTTCGGATGGCCGTAGACGAAATCGAGGAGATGGGCGTCGCCGGAGTATCCGCGGGGCTTCTCGAACGACCAGCGAGTGAACGGGTCCTCAAGAAGGATACGGGCGATAGGGTGGTTTCGCGCGGCTTCTGCGACCTGCGGCCAATCCTGGGGACCCGCCATGCGCCGCACGACGTCCATCTCCCCGACGAGCCACCTGGCAACGGCATATACGCCCCAGCCGTCGGCGAACCGCTGGCCCGCATTCAGGAGAACGACGGAAAGACGATCCATAGCCCGGGAACGCCCTGAAGAAGTGTTCCCGGACCCGATTCGGGCCGCCATTTCCGCCTCGATCGCTGCGGGCGTCACAAGGCTTTCGCCATCCAGTGCGAGTTCTTCCATTCGGCGATTCCCTGCTGCCATGCCCAACGACGGCGGCAGCCGCGATCAAGCCTTTGTTAACTATGGAAATACCGAAACCTGCCGGCGGCAAGAGCGCTCACGCCGAACGGTTCGAGATGGCGCCAATCCTGTCCGGCACAACCACGAAGCTGTTCGGCCCCATCTTCACAGGGTTCCGTGAAGCTTCGCCTTCATCTTGCGGAAGAACCGGCGATAGCAGTCGTCTATCGCCGGTATCGCAGCGGCAGACGACGTGCCTTCCGCGGTGTCGATAAACCTCAGCGGCAGGTCGGGGTCGCGGTTGTCCTTGTGCAGGGACTTCAACAGCGTGCGGCCAGCGTCGCTGACCGAAGCCGAACGCCTTGAATGGTCGATTTCCAGGAAGCCCGACCCGACTGCCCCGAAAAGCATGGCGTCCATCCTAAGGACCAGATCAAGACTGCGGTATTTGCCGGTCCCCAGCCAACGTCCTTCCCGGATACGGCCACCGATGTCGAAACCCTTAAGCCACACGTCTCCGGCAAGCACCGCATAGAGGCGGCGCGTCTCCTCGGCCGTTGCCTCGCTGATTGCGAACAGGACCTGAAGGGCGGCCGGCTCCCTGTAAAGGATGGAATTCCTCAACCCGGCCATCGCCCGTTCGAGTTCGGCCTCTCTTCTGACGACTTCCCATCTGGCGCTGCCGGGCCATTCCGGCAAGGGACGCGAACGGACGTCCTTCAGGGCCGGATGCAGGATTGCGCGCATGTTGAAGCTGTAGTTGTAGCGGGCATGGACTCCTCCGGCCGCCTTGGCTCCGAACCCGGCAGCGTCAGTCACGACGAAGTCCCTGCCTTTCTCCGACACCGCTAGCGGCTGGTTCGGATTGATCGACCGGGACAAGGCGGAAATCCTGGCCCTCTTGTCCAGCGTGCGGTCCGCCGCCTCCGCTCCGGCGCATTCGAGATACGGAAGGAAAGGCTGCGCTGCCATCGATTCCGAAAGCGGACGATACGCATCGCCGTCCTTGACCCGAACCGAGAACCGCGGCTGGGCGAGCACGGGAAAATCCGTCCATGCCAACCCCTTGGGACGTTCGGTGACGACGTTCGTCGCCAGGTAAAGCGGTTTCTGATCAAGTCGCAAGCCCATCGCGGCCATCGGGACCTGGGGCCTCCACGGAGATGAGGAAAAAAAACGAAGAGCGGCGGAAGCCGCGGCTATTCCTGTCGCAGTCATTAGGCAACCCTTTGGTTCAGGGAGTAAGGTCGAAGGCGGAACATCCGCTGTCCTCAGGTTAACAGGCCACGACCTGAGGTCAACAGGCAGGAGCCGTCTGCGGCTTTGTCCGTTTCACGTCGCCAGCCCACCATCGATCCCGGCTCCTGCCAACGAAACCCATCCCTGGGAAACGAAACATCCTGCGAACAACCGGAGACCCTATGGAGAACCTGATCGAGAACGTCCTGGACGCGATTCCCTCGATGCGAATCCTGGTGGTCGGAGACGTGATGCTCGATCAGTTCACGACGGGCGAAATCCTTCGCATGTCTCCGGAGGCTCCCGCCCCGGTCTTCACGGTATTGAGCGAAACCGAAATGCTGGGCGGGGCTGCCAACGCCGCGCGAGCCGCCGCCGCCCTTGATGCGAGCGCCGCCGTCGTAGGTGTCGTCGGCAGGGACGGCTGGGCCGACAGGGTTCGCTCTCTCCTGGCCGAGGTTGGCGTCGCTGACGGCCTGGTGGCCGCAGACGACAGGCCTACGACCCGCAAGACCCGCTTCGTCTCGGCGCATGACAACGCACACCTGCTCCGGGCCGACTGGGAATCGACCCGGCCGATCCAAGAGGAGACCGCAGAGGGGGTCCTCTTCGCGGTCAACAGGCTTCTCGCGGATTCCGACGTGGTCCTCATCTCGGACTACGGCAAGGGAGTGCTAAGCGAACCGGTGCTTCAAGGAATTTTCGAACAGGCCTCGGCGGCCGATATCCCCGTAATAGTTGATCCGAAAGGCGACGACTATTCCAAATACAGGGGTGCGACCTACATAACGCCCAATCTGGCCGAGCTTGAGAAGGCTGTCGGCAGGACCGTACGTCAGGACCCTGAAGATATCGCCGCGGCAGCGGAGGAAATCCTTGAGGTTACCGACGCACGCGCTGCCATCGTCAAACGGGGGGCTGACGGCCTTCAGTTCGTGGACCGGGCCACGACATTCCATATGCCGTCGGTCGCCGCTGCGGTCGTTGACGTTTCAGGCGCCGGAGACACCTTGACGACGACGTTCGCCCTCTGCATGGCTACAGGAGCCTCCCTCCCGGTCTCGCTGAGAATCGCCGACGCCGCGGCGGGAACGGTCGTCGGCAAAAAGGGCACGGCCTCCGTGACATTCGCCGAGATGCTGGGCGCCCCTTCGTTGCGGGCATCCGCCGAACGGACCAAAGACCGAACGACGGCCTTGCAGGGAGTACGCCGCTGACGCTTCAGGCGGTCGCCGCCGTCAACCAGTCGACAACCCACTCGCTTGCCTTGCCAAGACTTCCCGACCCTCTCAGGGCAGGGGTCAGGCCAATGGCCTCGAGCGTCTCCACCTTGCCGTCCACGAGGATCGCGTCCGCGAGGCCGACCTCGAACGTGAAGAGTGACGGCTCCTGAACAAGCGGCTCCCAGGCTGAAACCGACATCACCAGCCCCCGGCTCAGGACGCCTCGGCCGTCCCTGACGGCCACACCGAAAACGTTGCGCCCAAAGGTGCCCCCGACCATCGCCAGAGCGCGCGGCGACATTCCCCAGACCTCGATCCCTGCATCCTTGGCGCCGTCGACGAGATACTGCTGGAAGTCCGCGGCCGCGGCCGCGAGATAGGAGGCGTTCCGCTCGTAGGCCGCCTTTTCGCGGGAACGGATGGATTGACGCGACTTAAGAGCCTCGGCCACTGCCGCCGCATCGTTGAACCGCGTCTCGACGTCGCTCATCTGAATGCCTCCGATTCGATAGAAATGAATCCTATATCACTTCGAAGGATTCATCGACCCGAATCCTGCATTTCGCTTGAAATTGCGCCGGAACCCGATATACAGGCCCCAACCCTTGGAGGACCCCATATTGACTAAGGATTCGACCGTCCAGCCGACCACGCATGAAAAAGCCGTTGCTGCGCTGAAACTGCTCGACGCCGAGATCGCCCGGCACGACCGCCTCTATCACGGCGAGGACTCGCCCGAGATCGACGACGCCACCTACGACGCGCTGCGCAGGCGCCGGGCCGACCTCGCCGCCGTCTGGCCGGGCCTGGTTCCCGAAATCACGAAGGTTGGCTCCGCCCCGTCCAAGGCGTTCGCTGAAGCCAGGCACGCGAAACCGATGCTTTCGCTCGAGAACGCCTTCACCCCCGACGACGTCGGCGATTTCTGCGACGCGATCCGCTCTTTTCTGTCCATCGGCCTGTTCGAACCCCTGGAGTTCCACGCGGAGCCGAAAATCGACGGCCTCTCGCTTTCGCTGCGCTACGAGAACGGCAGGCTCGCCGTCGCCGCCACCCGCGGAGACGGAACGACAGGGGAGAACGTGACGGCCAACGCCATGACCATCGCCGACATCCCGCACCGCCTCAAGGCTCCGTATCCGATGATCGTCGAAGTGCGCGGCGAAGCCTACATGTCCAAGGCTGACTTCCTGCGCATCAACGAGGAGGCGGCGCGCACCGGCGGCAAGGCCTTCGCCAACCCCCGGAACGCCGCCGCAGGCAGCCTGCGGCAGTCCGATCCGGAAGCCACCCGCAAGCGGCCGCTCCGCTTCTTCGCGTACGGGTGGGGAGAGGTTTCGGAACCCATCGGAGAAACGCAGGCCGAGGCTGTCGCCCGTCTCGCATCGCTCGGATTCGTGACCAATCACGAGAACCGAACCCTTTCCGGACAGCAAGAACTCGTCGACTACCATACGGAGATCGACCAGGCCCGCCTCTCGTTGCCCTACGACATCGACGGCGTCGTCTACAAGGTCAACCGCCTCGACCTCCAGGATCGGCTCGGGTTGCGCTCGCGCACGCCGCGCTGGGCTACCGCGCACAAATTCGCAGCCGCCAAGGCGGCGACCCTTCTGAAGGCCATTGACGTCCAGGTCGGCCGCACAGGCGCGATCACGCCCGTCGCCCGTCTGGAACCCATCAACGTCGGAGGGGTGGTCGTCACGAACGCGACCCTGCACAACGAGGACGAAATCCTGCGCAAGGACTTCCGTGTCGGTGACACCGTCATCGTGCAGCGGGCAGGGGACGTCATCCCCCAAGTGGTTTCGGTGATGAAGCACAAACGCCCGGAAGGCACCGTTCCATGGCGCTTCCCCGACACATGCCCGGCATGCGGCAGCCCGTCACGACGGGAGGAAGGCGAGGCGGTGCGTCGCTGCACCGGAGGCTTCGCGTGCACGGCCCAGGCGGTCGAGCGTATCCGCCATTTCGTCTCGCGTCAGGCGTTCGACATCGAAGGCCTCGGCGACAAGCAGGTGGAGTCCTTCTTCTCCTCCGAAGACCCCGCCATTTCCGTCAAGTCCCCCTCCGGCATCTTCACGCTGGCCCGGCGGCAGTCGTCGGCGATCTCAAGGCTGGAGAACATGGAAGGCTTCGGCACCGTTTCGGTGAGAAAACTGTTCGAAGCGATCGACGCGCGCCGCAATCCGACGCTGCAGAGGTTCCTCTTCGCACTCGGCATCCGCCACGTCGGGGAGGGCACGTCCAAGCTTCTCGCCCGGCATTTCCGCTCGTTCGAAGCCATCATGAAGGCATGCACGGAAGCAAGCCCTCCCGCCGGGGCGAGCGACAAGGGCAACGCCCAGTGGCAGGACCTGATCGCCATCGACGGCATCGGCTCGACCTCCGCTCTGGCCCTCTGCGATTTCTTCTCCGATTCTGGAAACATCCGAGAAATCAAAGCGCTACTTGCAGAAGTGAAGCCTGCCGAAGAAGAAGTTGAGGTATCGGTTGAAACCGCGGTTTCCGGCAAGACCATCGTGTTCACCGGCTCCCTCGAACGAATGTCCCGCGACGAGGCCAAGGCGATGGCCGAACGGATGGGAGCCAAGGTGTCCGGCTCCGTCTCGAAGAAGACAGACCTCGTCGTCGCCGGCCCGGGGGCGGGATCGAAGCTGAAGCAGGCGACCTCGCTGGGTATCGAAGTGATCGACGAGTACACATGGCTGAAGCTGGCCGGGACTTCCTAGCCGGGTTGTTGCGGATTTCGAGCCGGGACGTGATAACTACCTCACCATGTCCATGCCCGACCCATACCAGGAAATCATCCGGCATATGAGCGCCGCGCGCCGTGAGGCGATAGAGGTGACGCAGTCCTACCTCCTCGAGGACTGCAGCCCCGGGACGAAGCTTGCCTGCGAATACGCCATCCGAAGCGGTTACGAAGATTTCGAGAGCTTCGACCCCAGGCACCAGGATTGCTGGGGCGAGTTCGAAGACTGGGCAAAGGAGTTCGCGGCGGACCGCGCCGACGAGGAGGCCGACAGGATACTGGACGAGGCGGAAATCCTGCCGGACGGCCGACTGAGGCTCTGGCGGGCGATGACCGTTCCGACCGACTGGATAGAGGAGGGCATCCACAAGGCGCCGATCGGCAAATGCTGGGCGTGGGATCCGGCGTTCGCGATACCGCACCAGGGAGAAGGCTGGCACGATCCGGACCGGATGCTCGTCAAGATCAGGGCAACCGTCGACGTCGCCGGAATAGACTGGGTGGAGACGCTGGCGCTGAACGCCGCCGGAGAGTTCACCGTCGGAGACGAGAAGGAAATCCGCCTTCACGAAGAAGCCCTCGTCGAAGTCGAAACGATCGAATGGGCGCCATTCGGCGAGTCCTACAAAGACGGAGACCCCGTCCATTTCGAGCCAGGAGAATTATATCCGGCAGGCAAGGCCTGCGCGCCGGCCCTGTCCTGTTGATGCTGGCGTCGCGCCGTTTCAAGATCGGCTAGGAAAACGCAAGGAGCCGACGATGGCCGTAGCAAAGAAAATCCAGACCGGAACGACCTTCCATTCCTCCTTCGCGGACGGCAATCCCCTCTGGCGGGTGGTGAAGCAGCGCGGGGAGGATACCTGGGACTGCGTCGTCGACGCAAACGAACCTGACTGGGCCGGCACGCGCAAGGTGTTCGGCGGCGAGGAAATCCGTCGCTGCATCGCGGCGGAGGCGATGTGGAACCGCTTCGCCCTCCGCAACGCCGACTTCTGGGATTCCGTAAAGGAGGGCGACACCGTCCACTACCACAACGCGTTCGGGCAATTCGTCCGCGGCGAGGTCGTTCGGGACTTCCGCGACGGCAAGCGAACGCTTGCCATGCGCCCGACCGCATTGGTCGGGGCATGGAAGGACTTCGACCTGCCGCGCTGGTACGATTCCGGCACCTACAGCGAGGGATGCTACAACGTCCGCCAGATCGCGGAAGGCAACACGATGCAACCCAACTCCTCCTGCATGTGGGAATCTCCCGATTTTTCGCGTCCCAACGGACCCGCTGCCGACATCGACCCGACCGTCCTTGAACCCATCGACCTCACTCCTCCGGAGCCGACCGAGGCCCAGGCGGAGGCCGCGAGACTGTTGGGCATCCTGGAGTCGATCCGGGTGGCCGTATCGCACAAGGACGGCAAGCAGGTCACTGACTTCGTGGAGGAATACCGCGAACGGATTCTCGAGGCGGCACGCATCGTCGCCAACGTCCGCCTCGTCCCCGAGGAAGACGGACCATCGCCCAAGTTCTAGGCTATCGCCTTAGAAACGGAGACACTCCGATACCAACCAGATAAGCTCGACCCTCAGAAATACAGGTGTCCACCTCTGCGATTAATTGGCCAAGCCGCTCTGAGTCTGGCTCGAATACACGCCCAGATTCCGTCGGATACCTGTATTTCGTGGATGCCCCCGACAACTCTTCGTCAAAATCCAAAATGCGCTCACGCAAGCGATGCTCTTGAGGCAATCTAGAGCCTATTTGGTCAAAGCTATGAGTAGTTCCAAGCCGAATCCCTTCGGCTTCAACGACAGCCCTTGAAACCTTTTCAGCTGCTTGAGCAACAAAATAAATCGATTGAGCCAACAAATTATGCTCGCGTAAAACCGATGCCGCACGAAGCTCAGTCTCCGCGAGTTTCAGGTATGCTGAAGCCTTCCTTGTCATCATAAAGCAGGATCGCCTTTTCCATCGCCGTGTGAACGACGCTGATTTCGCTATGCCTTTCCCCTTCAAACTGGTCCAGCCTGATGGGAACAACGTCACATCCTACCCCCGATCCTCGCAAAGGACGTCTCGCACGAGCGTAATCATTTCCCGAATCCCCGTCTTCGATCCTTGTCACAACGATAAAATCGTAGTCGCTGTCTGGCCGAAAATCCCCTCTTGCCCGGCTGCCAAATAGCCATACCTGCACAGGATTCAATCCATAGACAAGCCGACGGGTAAGATCGCGTAGAGCCTCTTCGGGAGACTCATAAATTCCGATATTCTCATCGGGTAAATTCTGCGTCATGCCTTAGAGACAGCCCAATTCCCATTGCAGCCAATCTATACTCCATCTTCTTTAGTTTTGTCAACAATATGAGCCGACTAGCATAGGTATAATTCTCCTCCTGCTCATAGACGACCAAGCTTGTGAAATTCCATTGACATGCATTTTATTCTAGATGTCTTTCCTTTAAGGATTCACTCATGTCTGAATCGAAAACCCCTTCGCATAAATGGCTCCCCATTAGGTCAGCCCGGGGCTACACCGTCTGGCATGACGGAGAAGTTTACCAGATCACCAAAGGCGACCGCCCACGCAACGAAGCAGGATACCGGAGCCTTGACGCGCTGCTTCGCCTGAAGGGCCTGAACGGGGCCGAAATGTTTCCTGAAATCGAAGACATTCATGTCGTCACCGAAGCCGAACACCGGGAGTGGCACGAACAGTTCAACGAGCAAGCGGCGACGGGCATGCGCCTCGAAATGAAGGGAACCGAGCTCTCATACCTCGCTTCCTTGATCGTCGAACAGCAGCTCGAAGAGGACCCCTCCGCTGGGCAGGTCGACTCCGGCCTGATCCTGCGGACGATATCCGACCACGGTTTCTCGGGAGCCTTCGAAGGACTGGTCGAAGAGGCCGCGGAAACCGCCCTGAAGGCCTCGGCTCCGGGCGCAAGCGTTTCTCGCTGACAATGGGCACGCATCTCGACCTCGTCCAGCAATACGCCGGCACGAACGGCCACTGCCACCTGTGGGCCTACGCCCTCAAGGAATTGCTGCCAGAGGGCGAAATCATATCGTTGATGGCAAAGGACCCCCGGACTTTCAAGGCTCACGACTGGCCGGAGAGCGAACCGCTCGACCTGCACATGTTCCTGAGGATGCCCGACGGCTCCGTGATCGACGCGCAGGGAGCGCACAGCCTGGACGACATGCTGTCCAAATTCGGGATCAGGCAGGGTTACCGTTACGGACTGGAACCGTTGAAGGGCGACGGGCACACGCTGGACGCCCTGCGCCGCGACAAGCCGGACTGGGCTCAGGCCGTATCCCTCCGGATGGAGGTCCTGGCCTCCCACGGCTGGGGCCTGGAAGTCCCCTGCTATGACGGGGAACTGGAGCGCAACTGGAAGAGCGTGACCAGGAAAGCGTGGGCGGACGGCATACCGGAGCCGCAACCCGTCGCGCACGCCGAAGCCGCATCAACTCTTTAGACATTCGTCCTAAGGGACTGGATTGACGGTCTCTACGACCTTCGCCTGCCTCTTGATGGCTGCCTCGATTGCACGTTCGTCCATCACGTCCACGCCATCGAGCGTCTCAGGCGAGAACACGACGTCGGCGGCTTCCGGAACGGCGCACAGGTCACCCCTTGCACGTGCGTGGAACATCGCGACGTCCCAAAGCGTCACCTTGGTGCGCGGGAAATCCAGCACGGCCTTCGCCGACTTCACGATGCGGTCCACGGACGTCCTGACCGTACCATACGTCCCCTTGCCGCCGGCGATGTCGGCGAAAACGACTTCCCGCGTAGCGAGATCGAAGATGAGGGGCATGTGGTCCGTGGCCCGAGACTTGAGGTCGAACTTCAGGGCCACGGACTTCGGCTCGTACTTGGCTCCCGACTTCAGTTCGTCCCGCTCCATGAACCCCGCGAAACAGGGGAAGCTTTCAAAGGCGTCGCCGCGGTACGAGATGACGTGGGCGACGACGTAGCGCACGCCCTTTTCCTCCAGAATGTCCGGGACGAAATCGATGAATTCCGACGCGCCGCGCGGCGCGCGCTGCACGTCGCCGGAATGGACCATGCTCCACCCGGCCGGAGTGGTATCCTGGAAGGAAACGTCGACCAGGTGGCGGAAGCCTTCGTCGAAGCACGCGAGCGACAGGTCGACGTCGATGTCGCCGGTCCAATGCGCGAACAGGCGGACGACGGGAGGCTCGCCCATCGGAAACCTGTTTCCCTTGACCACGGAAACGTTGGTGGAGGAATCGCCGCGGCGGTTGAAGGGAACGATCCGCCCCCTGAGGCCTTCGTCGACGTATACGCTTCCGAGCGGAGGCAGCCGGGACAGCCGCTCCTCGATCTCGCTGGAAAGAACCTCGCGGGCGCGTTCGACCGTCTCCGGCGGGATCGGCTTGCGCAGATCCTCCACGACCTTGACCCTGGTTGACGTTCCCTTCGGGACGAAAACCCTTTCCCCGGACGGTTCCAGCCTCGTCGAAAGGTACTTCCAGAGGCCAAGAAGGGCCTCCGTCTTCGCGTCCTTCGCGACGACGCCCAGCCCCCCGACCACGGCCGACGGATCGTCCGCCTCGCGCAACATGAAATCGACGCGCCTCATGAACTCGCCAGGCCGTCCTTCGAGCGCGGCGACAAGCTCCGCGTCCACTTCCCGGGCGCGAAGCTTTGCCTCAACCTGCCTTGAGAACGTTGGAATGGAGCGCGGATCGCGCCTCAGCCTGTCGAACGCGGCGGCGGCGCTCGGATAGCGGCGGCGGTTCTGCGCCGTCCCGGCGTGCAGGTGCTCGCCCAGCCGCAGCCAGCGCTCGCGATGGCGCATCATGTCCGAAGCGGGAGAGGGAAGCCCGTCCAGAAGGGACAGGATCGCGCGGCCATGGCGGCCGGGAACCTTGAACCTGACAGGTTCCGAAAGGGACAGGTCGGCTTCGGCGTCGCCAACGTAGACGGCGATGCGAAGCAGGTCGGTCGCCCCGGAGAGGAGCGGCCGAACCTTGTCGAGGTCGCCATTGGCGGCGGCGTAGGCGAACGGCAGGTTCTCGCGGTAGACGCTGTCCGGCACGTCGAGGCCGAACCGATCCAGGGCGATCGAGAGCAGCCGCCGCTCGTCCGCCGAAAGCGAGGAATTGCGGCAGAGAAGCCCCTGAGCCAGTTCGCGGACAAGCCCGTCGGGAGCCAGCCTGAGCACCTTGAGGGGCGTAACCTCACGGTAGGCGTTCCTCACCTCGTCGAAGGATCCGAGTTCATCGACCTGCCGCTGGCAGATAGGGCAGGCGGAGAAAGCCGACATGTCCGGGAAGAGGTCGGAATCGACGACATGGCCGCACGACAGCGCCATGAAATCGTTCCCGTTCAGGCCAAGCTCGTTCCTGAGATGGCCCACGATCCGCTTGAACAGATAGTCCCGGTGCTCCGGGACCTCGTAGGGAAACCGGTTGTAGAGCGCGGCATGGTTCGCGGAGGAGCCGGTCAGTTCCGGCAGGAAGCTTCGCGAATCCTTGAGGAAGGCGTCGACGCCGCGCGTTCCCGAGGCGGCCAGCGCATCAAGCGCGTCCGCCGAGAGCGTGTACCCGAAAGCCGCCAGTTCGGCGTTCGCCGCCTCCGCCTTGCGGCGGGCTGGCTTGGCGACCTCCGCCGGAGCCACGTAAACGCGGGAAAAGAGGGCCGCAAGCAGCTTGTTCATCGACTGGACCTTCCGGGAGATTCAAGCGCGGGTAGCGGATCGGACAGCTGTATGTATCATCCAAAGAAACTAGAAGGAAGCACACCCATGGGCTTCCCGCGCCTGAATACAGGAATGCCACGGCAAGGCTTCCCTGTCAACAGGTTATCCTGTCCAAAGGATTCGCAAGGACCCGTCACGGCGACGGGAAAACAGGGTCGTCCTCGATTCCGCGTTCGCAGGCGGCCCGCTCGACGGCCTCCACGATGGCCACGACGTCTGCAGCAATGCGCTCGCGCGGCCGCTTCGTCCTGTCGGCATGCCTCACGACGGAGACGAGTTCGTCGTCCTCGAAGACGGCGACCGCCACGATCTCCATGTGGCCCACTCCCGTGCCGTATCCGACCATCCGCAGGGCGTGCAGCTGCCTCTCTCCGGTATAGCCTCCCAGCCGGCCCTCGATCATGCCGAGCGAGCGGGCCGCCTCCACGAGGCCGCACTGGCTCTCGATGCGGGTCCAGTACCCGTTCACCGTCGGGCGCGGCTCCTCAATCCTCGTCTCGGCGGCGATGCGGCCGTGCCAGCGTACAAGGGAGGCCCAGTCGTCCCATGCCCGCGGCTCCCGGTACGGAGAGACGGAAGAAAGCGCCAGCCATCCATAGTAGGCTGCGCGCAGGCGCGGATCGGGGGATTCCCCCGCGGCCTTCACCTCGTCCCTCGAAGCCACCAGATGGCGGTCAAGGACGTCAACCTCCCGGCCCGAGGAGGTCCTGACGCTTTGCCGGAGAACGTCCTCAAGCCCGGCCGATCCCTGTTCGGCCACGACGTCGGCGAATTCCACGATCTCCGACGTGCCCTTGCCGAACTCCCTTGCGATCATGACGTCGCAATTGTGCATGAACGAGGCGAAGAACGCGTCGTCATTGATGTTCCCGGACCCCAGAAGCGCGCCCATGGGCCGAGACAGGGAAGCCGCGCCATCCTCGCCGATCCTCACCATCGAACCGCCGGGAAGGCGAATGGAAACACCGGTCCCGCCGTCTTCGGTCTCGACGCGGTCGCTCCACCCTTCTCCGGCAAGCGCGACCCTCAGCTCGAGACGCCTGGCCGCTTCCTGAATCCTGTGCATGTCTTTCGTCCGCTCCGAAATGGAAACCCGCGGACAACCCGCGCCGCCCCGGAAGGCTACATCGCGGCCCTGAAACCAACATGCCCCGTTGTCCGTTTCGGGACATGCGTCCATTGTCCGGGTGAAAGCTGCCCTGGGAATCCGCTATGTCAGTCCCGTTCGAAATGCCGATCATCTATCCCTGCAGGGGCATCCCTCCGAGAAAGAGGGTCTCCCGATCCTTTCACGCCGTGACCACGGCCACCTTCACGATGCCTGAGGCCGATCCGGACGAGCTGGAACCCGCCTTGGTCTTCCATCACCGCGAGGAACGAGACGGCAAGGTGTATGAACACGCCATCGACATCATGCAGTGCCGTGGAATGCTCGTCCGGCCGCAGCCTGCCTATGACAGAAGCTGGGACGAAACCCCGCTCACCCGGAACGACCTTTCGGCACTGGCGGCTGTCCGCCCAAGGGACCTGCCGAAAACCCTCTGGCCGGACTCCAGCCGCTACGCCTATGAATACTCCAACGAAGTGGAGAGGGCGGATCGCCTTGACCCGGCTAAGATGGAAGGAAATTCCTTCCATGAGACGCGCGCAGCCCTCCAGAACAAGATCGACGCGAACCTCGTGATGGTCGACGGGACCGTCTACGCAAGGGCTCCGGATCCGTCTTGGAACTTCTATGCATGGGGCAGGGAAGGATGGAAGGCACGGGCATTACTGATCCCGGACAGCACATTCGCCTTCCCCGGGGATTCCCGCGAGCCGCTGGACCAGTTCTCGGAGTGGTTCCAGGAAAGGTTCGGCCAGGGCATCGAAACCGATCCCTGCACCTGGATCGAGAGGCGCGCGACCGAAGTCCCTTTCTCGGACAACCCTATCGTCAGAGCCGCCTCCAGCTTCGCCAGCCGGGCGCACCTCAACGTCGTGAACCATGACGCGTTCGGACCGGAGACGAAGCGCCTGGGCGATGAGTTCCGGAACGGGACTTCGGTGTCCTCAGCCCTTGCGTTCATGGCCGCGTTCGAAGAAGCGGCTTCGGAGAAGGACGCCGAACATGTTTTCGGCCGGCTAGACAACCGAGAATGGTTCGAAATGTTCTGGAAGTTCTACGAACTGGTTCCGGACGGCTACAAGCTCGACCCCTCGGACGAACGGCTGGGCGACGACCTCGAAACGCACCTCCCAAGGCCATAAGGCGTTTGCGCCGGTCTTGGCCGACAGGCATCATTTCCAGAGGCAACCCTGGAGGACCCGATGGCACACTGGCATGAATCCAACCCCTGGGCGGACAAGGCCGTCTACGTGCCCGTCGAAGACCTGGCCGAGGCCGTCGCCGGCGGAACCATCATGGTCGGCTCCGACAGGCGCATCGTTGACAGGGATGCCCGCTATCTCCTTCAGAGCTGGTCGTCGTACGGAGACAGGCTCGACGCCTACATCCTGCCGCAGCCGCAGGGACAGCATGCGGCAGGAGTCAGGTTCGGCCCGAAGGAACGCGACTACCTGTCCCTCTCGCCGCTTCATCCTGCCAAGGTCGCGGACCTCCTGGCCATGCACGAAGAACCCGAGGTCGCGAACCTGCGCAGCTGACGGCCGCCGGCCTCAGTAACTGATGAGCTTCGAGGAATCCGTCACGGATTCTCCATATGGATCAGCAAGCTCGGCGATCTCGTCCTCGTTGGCTCCGAGATCGAACAGCGCTTCCCTGAGGCGCTCGAACGCCTCGCCGTCGAACTCCGCCATATCGACCTCGTCGGGCGGAGGCGCATAGACCGGACGCTTGGAAGGCAGTCCCCGCCTTGCCGACAGGAGCGCGTCGGCAAGCGCGTATTCGGGAGACGCGGTCGGCATGCCGTCGCCATGTCCGGTTCCCGCCGATGCCTCCAGCTTCTTGAACCAGCCGACATAGCGAGGGGTCAGCATCACGTCGCCCTCCGTCGACGGCAGCGAGAAACGGCCCTGCGTGACGGGGACGGCGATTTCGAACCTTTGGTGGTTCTGGGTAGTCCATCCGGCGGAATGGATGGCGGCCCCGCCAACAAGGACGAAGGGAACGCCAAGAAGTTTCCTCAAGGCTTCGTGCCTGCGCGTCTCAGGAGCGTCCTCGTCACGGATGAGGTTGAAATACACGCCCTGTCCGAACCGTCTGGTATAGCCCTTTTCCGTCCAGCGCGTCGCGTAAAGCCTCGCAAGTCCGTATTCGAGG